>Ga0209220_1000151_pt1 | contig 30201 bp, 34 predicted proteins | sample BlaSpr_A8_OM3_M3_FD_187984 | JGI IMG/M metagenome (GOLD analysis project Ga0209220, IMG submission 187984) | Forest soil microbial communities from Thunder Bay, Ontario, Canada - Black Spruce, Ontario site 2_A8_OM3_M3 (SPAdes) (version 2) | ecosystem: Environmental > Terrestrial > Soil > Boreal... | reverse complement strand
CGATCTCACGCACGCGCTCGGCGACCGCCATGAACATCGTGTTCACCACCGAAAGGCCGCCGATGATCAGCGCCAGCAGGGCGGCGGCTGTCGTGATCGCGGTGAAGACAGCGCCACCGGACTTGAAACTGTCGACCAGGACGCTGGGCTTGATCGCCTTGACGCCGGTGACCTGGGCGTTGATCTGGGTCGCGATCTTGTCCAGGCTGCTGAGCGAAGTGCCTGGCGTGCCGTAGACGTCGATGCCCTCGGTGATCTGTGTGACGTCGACGTTGCTACGGATCGCCGCCGGAATACTGTCCTGGAGCAGCATCTGGCCGTCGGCGATGCCGATGTAGGCGAACGTGTCGGGCGCCGTGCGTGTCGGATTCAGGATGCCTATCACCTTGAACGGGTGGTTGACGAAGTCGGGCTTGGCGTCAGGTGGCTTGACCGGCAGGTCGATCGTGTCGCCGATGTTCTTGTTGAACTCCTTGTCGATCGTCGAGCCGAGCACGACCTCGCCCTGCGAGCCCGCATCGATCGCATTGCCCTGCGCGTAGGTGGTCTTGAGCGAGCTCCACGAATTCTCGGCGGGGTCGCCGGCGATGATCAGGTCGGGGATGCCAAAGCTCACAGTCGTGATCTGGCCCGGCTTGACCGAGAACTGGTAGGCGGGGAACGCCGCGGCCACGCCAGGCACCTGCTTGATCTCGTCGATCTTGCTCAGCGGAAGCAGCGCGGCGGCCTGGCCGTCGGGCGGACCGACCTGGATGCTGCCGCCGTAGTACTTCACGCCGCCGTCGAGAAGCGCGTTGAAGTTTTCGGCGAGCGCGCCCATTGTCGTGAGGGCGAGCACGCCGATGAGGATTCCCGAGATGGTGAGAAAGCTGCGCAGCTTGTGGCGCAAGACGTTACGGATGATTTCCATGGGGCGATGTTGAGGATACGCAATGCCCGGCTAAAGGCGGGTAAAGGATCCCCTGCGAGCCGCCTACGAGATGACGGCCGCCAGCCTGCCCGTGTAAAGCGACCAGCCGTCGCGGTGGCTGTTCCGCTCATCTGCCGAGGGAAGGCCGCTGTGCCGAAGTCGCAGCAGCGTCCCGTCTCCATCCGGCTCGAGCGTGATCTCGACCGTCGTCGAGCCGGGAGGAACTGACTCGCTGCCCTCCCAACCCCAGCTCATCACGATGCGCCGCGGCGGGTCGACCGCCCGGTACTCGCCGCCCGCGATGTGCACGCCGTCGACGTCGATCCGAAACGCGCCACCCCGCCGCGGGTCCAGGCTGGCCCGCGCGCCCATCCACTGCACGAACTTGGCCGGCTCGACGAGATACGAAAAGACCGTCTCCGGTGACGCGGCGATCCGCCGCTCGACTTCGACATCGCCGCTGATCAGCTCTTCGATCTCGTCCTCTCTTCAGCCTCCGCCAGCAGGCGAAGTCGATCGATGTTGCGCGACCACATGCGTCGAAGATAGGACTCGAACGGCCGCAGAGCCGCGCGGTCGGCGCGGTACAGGCGGCTCGTCCCCTCGCGCCGCTCCCTGACCAGGCCCGCTTCTTTCAGGACGCGAAGGTTCTGGGAGATGGCGGGCCACGTGACGTCGAAGGCGCGGGCGATGTCACCCGCCGCGTGCTCGTCGCTCCAGACCATGCGAACGATCTCGCGACGACGCGGGCTGGCGAGGGCGAGCAGAGGATCTCGAGTTGCCGGTTGCGGAGCCATCACCAGTTATTCTAAGATGTTGCTTAATTAAGCGCGATCTTTAGATCACGTGTCTTTCATGGAGGAGTTGGGATGGCTGGGCCGCTGATGCATATGGTTCTGATCGATGCCGAGGCAGGCAAGATTTACGAGGCGCTGTCGACCACCAAGGGGCTCGCGAGCTTCTGGACCGCGGACAGCCATGCCGATCCGCGCGAGGGCTCGACCGCGAAGTTCGGCTTCCACGGGCCAGTTCTCGAGATGAAGGTGGACAAGTTGGCTCCCGGCAAGCTCGTGAGTTGGTCGACCGCGGGGGGATTCGACGACTGGAACGGCACGACGGTGACATGGGAGATCAAGCCGGCCAAGGACGGAGGCAACGAGGTCTGGTTCAACCACGAGGGGTGGTCGAAGGAGAAGCCGGCCAGCGACCTGGCGTCGGTCAACTACACGTGGGGACGCGTGGTCGGGCGCCTTAAGAAGTATGCGGAGTCAGGCAAACCCGACCCCTACTTCCCCTAGCTCGAGAAGCCGAACTCGCCGAGGTGGAGGCCGGGCGCGCTCAAGTCGACCTCCACCCAGAACACCTCCTTGCGCACGATGGCGTCCAGGTGGGCGCCGTCGACCGTCTTTTGATAGGTCGTGAAATCTGGAGCCTCCGGGATGATGTCGCCGCCGATCCATCCATTCGCGGTCATGTTGGCCCTGGTCTCGTCGAACATCTTGTTGACCTCCGGACCGACATGGCTGACGGACAGGGTGGGCGTGTCGCACAGCCAGCTGTTGTCGGGGCCGTTGTTCTCCCAGGTGAACAGCTGTCCCTGGGCCCAGAAGCTCGTCACCGGGTCGTTCTTGATCAGGTAGAAGCTCGCGTTGCCGGGATCGCACCGGTTGCTCCAGGCGGTTCCGAAAGCCTGGTGGAGCATGAACAGAGCCATCGGAATCGCGAACGCGAGGAGGATCCAGTTGTACCGGCCGATGAGCATGGCGGGGGTATAGCAGATGGGGCCGCCGATTCCTCATAGAATTGCCATCGCCATGAGGGGATGCGGTGTTCAGCCTGCTGCTCCGGGGCTTCGTTTTCGGGTTTGCCATCGCCGCCGCGCCCGGACCCGTCTTCTTCCTCTGCCTTAGGCGCACCCTCGTCCAAGGCCGCGCGCACGGCCTGCTTTCTGGTCTCGGAGTCGCGACGGCTGACGGTTTCTACGCAACGGTGGCCACGTTCGGGGTGGCCGCCGCGATGACGGTGTTTCTGGAGATCCGGCGGCCGCTCGAGGTCATCGGATTTGTGGGGCTGGCTGCCCTCGGAACGACGATCATCCTGCAGCGGCCCCGGCCCGATGATGCGCAGGCGGCGCCGTCCGCGCGAGGGCTTGCTTGGGCCTACCTGTCGACTGCCGGCGTGACGCTCGCCAACCCCGCGACCATCCTGTCGTTCGCAGCCCTTGCGGCGACCCTGGGCGTGGGAACCGGCGGCTCGGGGTGGCGCCCGGCGCTGGTCGCGGCTGGTGTGTCCATCGGATCGATGGCATGGTGGTGCCTGCTGGTCCTGGCCGCGTCGTGGCTTCGCCCGCGCCTGACTGCGCCGGTCTTGCGCGGGATCAGCATCTTCAGCGGTATGGCGATCTTTGCGCTGAGCCTGGCGTCTCTCTACTCGGCCTTCGCGTAGCGCTTCTGGACGACCGGGTCGTTGAGCAGCCTGACGGGAAACCCCGGTCCGATCTCCGGTCGGACGTCGCGCACATGGATCGGCTCGCCGCACTCCGAGCACACGACCTCCGCGTGCGAAACCTTGCCGCACGCCCGATGACGTAGGAGCACCGGCGCGCCCTTGCCGCGGTCAAGCCAGCGGTCGCCCCACGCGACCATCGCTGCCAGCACGGGGAAGAAGTCCTTGCCCTTGTCGGTCAGCCGGTACTCGTAGCGCGGGGGGCGGTCCTCGTATTTGCGCCGCTCCATCAGGCCTTCGCCGACCAGGCGCTTCAGGCGCTCCGTGAGAATGTTCCGGCCGATGCCGAGTCCCGCCTCGAAGTCATCGAAGCGGCGCATGCCGTAATAGGCCTCGCGCAGGACGAGCGGCGTCCACCAGTCGCCGACCAGGTCGACGGTGCGGGCGATCGAGCAGGGAAACCTGGCGAAGGAGGTGCGCTTCATGCGGGTCTGATTCTAGTCAGTTGCACTACTGAACGCACCCATGTTAGATTGCGGCCATGAAAGCTGAGCCGGCCGAGCGCACGAGGACGATCACCTGGGACGACCCCTTTACGATCCCCCGAGCGGCGGTCGGAAAGACGGGCCTGGAGATCCTCACCGAACTCTTCGAGGGACGGCTGCCACCACCGCCGATCGCGATGACGATGGGCTTCATCGGGGTCGAAGTGGCTGAGGGCCGCGCGGTCTTCGAAGGTGATGCGGCCGAATACCTGTACAACCCCATCGGCGTGGTGCATGGAGGCTTTGCCATGACCCTTCTCGACTCGGCGATGGGCTGCGCGATACACAGCACGCTGGGCGTGGGCGAGCTCTACACCACGTTGGAGGTGAAGGTGAATTTCATCCGGCCGATGAACACCGACACCGGCCGCGTGCGCTGCGAGGGCACGGTGATCCATCGCGGAGGCCGGATCGCGACGGCCGAGGGCAAGGTGATCGCGATCGAATCGGGCAAGCTGCTCGCGCACGGGACCACCACATGCCTGGTCATGCGCTCGTGAGCATCGCGTAACCCGCTCCGTATACCTTTCATCTTCATGGCGCACGAGATTCGGATCGTCGACGTGTTCACGGAGCGGCCGCTCGCGGGCAATCAGCTCGCTGTCGTGCTTGACGGACGCGGCATCCCTGAAGAGCTGATGCAGCGCATCGCTCGCGAGATGAACTTCTCCGAGACGACGTTCATCCTGCCGCCCGACGACCCTAAGCATGCGGCCAGGTTGCGGATCTTCTCGCCGACGGTCGAGATGCCGTTCGCCGGCCATCCGACGATCGGCACCGCCTGGGTCCTGGCCGAAGAAGGGATGGTCCCAGGCGGCGCGCTCGAGTTCACGCTCGAAGAGAACGTCGGCCCCGTCCCGGTGCGCGGTATCAACCACGACGGCCGCCTCACCTTCTGGATGACCCACCCGCAGCTCACCTACGGACGGACGCTCGAACGCGCCGTGGTGGCCTCCGCCGTCGGAGTCGAAGAGGCCGCCTTCGTCCCCGACGTTCCGTGTCAGGTTGTCAGCACGGGCAACCCATTGCTTTTCGCCGCGCTTCGCGATCCAGCCGCTGTCGACGAGGCGGTATCGGATGCGGCCCGCTTGAGCACGGTGCTCGACGGCGACGCGTTTGGAGTCTTCCTGTTCGCGCCGGCCGGCCCAAACCGGCTCTACAGCCGCATGTTCTCGCCGGCCATCCCCGAGGACCCCGCCACGGGTTCCGGAAGCGGACCGCTAGGCGCATTTGCCGTGAAATGCGGGCTCATCGAACGTGCACCGAAGGTGTCGATCGTTAGCGAGCAGGGCACCAAGATGGGCCGTCAGAGCTTCCTCCACATCGAGCTCGAGTACCGCGAGCTCTCCGACACCCCGGCCCGCATCGAAGTCGGCGGTTCCGTCAGGCCGGTGCTCAGCGGGACGCTGTCGGACTTCACGCCTTGATCGTCGACAGCTACAGGTTCCTGCCTCGCACGTTTCGCCCCCTGTACGAGGGTCGCGGTCCTTTTCCCGGCGAGGAAGATCCGGTATGGACGCCGTTCGAGAAACGGCTCTCCGAATCGAGGATCGCTCTGCTCACCTCGGCGGGCATCTACCTGAAACGAAGCCAGCCGCCATTCGACCTCGATGGCGAGCGGGCGCGTCCCGATTGGGGTGACCCGTCATGGCGCTCGATCCCTGCGGTCGCCGAAAAGGGCGAGCTGGGCGTCGGCCACCTGCACATAAATGGCGCGGACATCCTGGCCGACCCCGAGATCGCGTTGCCGACGCGGTTGCTCGAGCAGCTGGCCGGCGAGGGCGTGGTCGGAGGCGCCGTGGCAAATCACGTCTCGGTGATGGGATTCCAGGAGCGCGCCTTGAGCGATTGGCGGCAGACCACGGCGCCGGCGATCGTCGCCCACCTCCGCGAACAGGGTGCGGATGCGCTCGTCCTCGCCCCTGCTTGACCCGACTGCTGCACTAACGTGCCCGTGCTGGCACGGTGGATCGAGGCCGCGGGGATTCCGACCGTCGTGGTGACGATGATGCCCTCGGTCGCCGAGGAGCGGCGCGCCGCGCGGATCGTCGGGGTCGAGTTTCCGTTCGGCCACGCGTTCGGCATGCCGAACGACCGGGTGATGCAGCGGCGCGTGCTCGAGCTCGCGCTGCGTGTGCTGGCCGGCGCGTCCGTGTTCGGCACGCGAGTCGACCTCGACGTCGAGTGGCCGGTACCGCTCCGCGAGGCTTACCGCGCCTGGCAGCCCAAGGAACCGAGCCCGATCGTCAAGAAGATGCTCGAGGCGAGAGCTACGTCCTAGCCCTTTTTGGTCAGGGTCGGGTCGCAGCGCGCTTCCTGCCACGCACCGTTGCGCTCGAGCAGCTTGCGCAGCGAGCCGCGCAGCTCGGCCACCTCGCCGTCGCTGAGGTGCTCGCCGAAGGTCTCATGCAGCGCGGCTCGAAAAGTCTCGTCCGCCTCGGCCAGCACCTTTCGCCCGCGGTCGGTGAGCAGGACGCGGACGATGCGGCGATTCTCGCGCGGCGTCTCGCGCAAGATCAAGCCGTCCTTCTCGAGGCGGTCGGCGATGCGGGTCGTCCCGCTCGGGCTGCCGACGAGCTGGGCCGCGATCTCGCTCATCTGGAGCGGGTGCGCGGCCGGGACCTGCAGCCGCATCAGAAGCTCGAACTCGGGCCACGAGAGGTCCGTCTCGGCCCGCAGGCGGTCTTCCAGCAGGCGCTGGATGACGCGGGCCGTCTGATGCAGGTTGATCCAGGTCGTGACCTGGTCCTGTGACGCTGCTTTGGGCTTGACCTTCACCTGGCTCACGCTATCTGGAATATGTTGACCCGGCAACCTTGTTCCAACATACAGTTGCTTACGCAAGTATTGATGGGAGAAGGTTTGGAGATGGAGATGGAGATGACGCTTGATTTCACATCCGCCGCGCCCGCCACGGAGCTGGAGGCGCTGGCGGAGAAGCTGCGGGCCCGGAACTTCGAGGTGGTGATCGTCCAGGACGGCGCCGAGGCGAAGGCCGAGGTCCTGAAGCGGATCCCGGAAGGCGCGATGGTGCACTCGGGCAAGTCGAAGACCCTCGAGGACGCGGGCATCTTCACCGAGTTCATGGAGAGCGGGCGGTACGACTTCGTGCGCAAGGCGACCATGAAGATGGACCGCAACACGCAGCGTGACGCGATGCGGAAGCTCGGCGCCGCGCCGGACTTCATGGTCAACAGCGCTCATGCCGTGACCCAGGACGGCCAGATCGTCATCACCTCGGCGAGCGGAAGCCAGATCGGGCCGATCGCGTCCGGCGCCGGCAAGCTGATCCTGGTTGTCGGCAGCCAGAAGATCGTGCCCGACCTCGACGCGGCGTTTCGCCGGATCAAGGACTACGTATTTCCTTATGAGGACGCGCGGCTGCGCGAGACGATTGGCATTGGGACGAAGATCACGCGCACGCTGATCCTCGAGCAGGACTTCATGCCAGGCAGAACGACGATCGTCCTGGTCCGGGAGCCGATCGGAGTCTAGTCAGGCCTTCGGTTCGAGCTTGATCGACGCCGAGTTGATGCAGTAGCGCAGCCCGGTCGGCTGGGGGCCGTCGTCGAAGACATGCCCCAGGTGCCCGCCGCAGCTCGCGCACGTGACCTCGGTCCGTTCCATGAACAGCGAGTCGTCGACCGACTGCTCGATGGGCGCGCCGTCGGCCGCGGCGTAGAAGCTCGGCCAGCCGCAGTGAGCGTCGAACTTCGTTTCCGACTCGAACAGCTTGGCTCCGCATCCGGCGCACAGGTAAGCGCCCGGCGTCTTGGTCTCCCAGTACGCGCCCGTGAAGGGCCTCTCCGTGCCCTTCTCACGCAGCACGTGGTACTGCATCGGGGTCAGGTCTCGCTTCCACTCGGCTTCGCTCTTCTGGACTTCGCTCTTCTTCATCGCCTTCAATCTCCCACATTCGGGGAAGCGCCAAACTAAGAGACGGGGTGGACAAGCACACCGAGTCTCGGCTCAAGCGCGACAACGTGATCTGGCTGGTGACGGCGGGGCGCGAGGCGCGGCCTCAGGCCGTGCCGGTCTGGTACATCTATCAACACGAGCCCTTGTCCTTCCTTATCTATGCGCAGGATGGAGTGAAGGTGCGGCACCTCAGGGCGAACCCTTATGTCGAGCTGCACCTCAACACGGACGAGGCGGGGGAGGACGTCGTCCGCGTGTCGGGCTATGCCACCATCCCGAAGTCGGAGCCGCCCGCGCACAAGAATCCCGCGTACCTGCGCAAGTACCGAAGCCAGATCCTCGGGATTGGCATGACGGCCGAGCAGTTCGCCGAGAAGTATCACAACGCGATCCGCGTCCGGCGGCTCCGTTTCCACTAGGAGGACAACCCTGGCAATGACGCATCCACTTCGGTTCGGCATCAAGGCATCGGGCCAGTCCATCATCGTCGAGCAGCTGCGCGCCGTCTGGCGGATCGCCGACGAAGGCGACTTCGACCACCTGTGGGACTTCGACCACCTCGCGTCCATCGGCCCCAACGGTCCGGACCGTCCGATCTACGAGGGGTGGGCGCTGCAGGCGGCGATCGCCGAGGCGACCAAGCGCGTGCGCATCGGCTGCCTGGTGACCGGCAACACCTACCGCCACCCGGCCGTCCTGGCGAAGCTCGCCGTGACCGTCGACCACCTGTCCGGCGGCCGGCTGGAGTTCGGCATCGGCGCCGCGTGGGCCGAGATCGAGCACCAGATGTACGGCATCGAGGGCCTCGACCACAGGGTCGGACGGCTGAGCGAGTCGCTGCAGGTGATCAAGTCGCTGTTCACGGAGGAGCGCACCAACTTCGAGGGCCGGTACTACCGCTTCACCGACGCGATCGCGAACCCGAAACCGATCCAGAAGCCCTACCCGCCGCTGTGGATCGGCGCCTCGGGCGAGAGCACCCTGCGGCTGACCGCGCGCCACGCCGACGTCTGGAACATCTCGGGCGGCGGTCCCGAAGAGATCAAGCCCCTGATCGCGAAATTCGAGGAGGCATGCGACGCGGTCGGGCGGGATCCGCGTGAGATCCGGCGGTCGCTCCAGTTCGACTGGGACGGCAAGGATCGCAGCAAGCTGATCGACCTCTCCGGCAGCCTGCTCGAGCTTGGCATCACCGAGCTGGTTGTCTACGTGCGCGGCGATCAGCCCGTAGAGCTCGCCGAGAAGATCGGCGAAACGCTTCCCGAGCTGCGCCGCCTGCAGAAGGTCCACTCCTAGGATCCCAATAAAGAACATATCGTTGACACGACATATGTCGCTGCAGTAATATGTGCGTATGCCCGATGTTTTCCAGATCCTGGCGGACCCGACCCGACGCCGCCTGATCGACGCCCTTCGCGAGGGCGAGCGGTCGGTCGGCGAGCTGGTCGAAGCGGTCGACATCGGGCAGCCGGGCGTCTCCAGGCAGCTGGCCATCCTGGAGGACGCCGACTTCGTAATCGTCCGGCCCGAAGGCCGGAGACGGCTGTACTCCCTGCGCCCTGAGCCGTTTCGCGAGCTGTCGCAGTTCGTGACCGGATACCGCGCGATCTGGGAGGGACGACTCGACAGGTTTGCCGCCGAGCTCGACCGGCGGCGCAAGCAGAAGAACAACAAGGAGAAGCGCAGATGATCAGACCATGTTTGGTGTTCGTCGACCGAGCCGAGGAGGCGATCAAGCTCTACGTCTCGATCTTTCCGAACTCGAAGATCGTGAGCATGCAGCGCAGCGAAAGCGACGGGCCGATCGCCAAGGGCAAGCTCCTGCACGCCACCTTTGAGCTCGACGGCCGCGAGTACCTCGCGTTCGACGGCGGCCCAACCTTCAGCTTCTCGGAAGGGATGTCCCTGATGGTGACCTGCAAGACGCAGGAGGAAGTCGACAGGTACTGGACCAAGCTGACGGAAGGCGGCGGTGAAGAAGGACCCTGCGGCTGGCTCAAGGATCGGTTCGGCGTTTCGTGGCAGATCGTGCCCGAGGTGCTCGGCCAGATGCTCAGCGACTCGAGGTCCGGCAACTCCGCGGCTGCGATGCAGGCCATGCTGAAGATGAAGAAGCTCGACATCGCGACGCTCGAGAAGGCTTACCGGGGCAGCGCCGTCGCGTGACGGAGCGGCCCAAGCTCACCCTCGAGCGGACGTTCCACGCCCACATCGACGACGTGTGGGAGCTCTGGACGACCAAGGAAGGAATCGAATCGTGGTGGGGCCCGGAGGGATTCAGCGTCGCGGTGAGCGACCTGAATCTCCACCCGGGTGGCCGGCTCACCTACACCATGAGCGCGATCGCGCCCGAGATGATCGACTACATGAAGAAGGCGGGCATGCCGGTTTCGAACCAGCACAGTCTCAGGTTCACAGAGGTCGACCCGCCGCGACGGCTTGCCTACATGGAAAAAGTCGACTTCATCCCCGACGTCGAGGCGTATGAGGTCGAGACGGTGGTCGAGCTCTCAGAGGTGCCCAACGGTGTCCGCATGGTCCTGACATTCGAGTCGATGCACGACGACCGATGGACACAGCTGGCGGTGATGGGCCGAGAAAGCGAGCTGCGAAGGCTAGCCGAGGTTCTCCAGAAAAGGCGAGAATAAACGCCGACGTCTTCCCCGACGCTTTCCCTCTCCCCGCAGGGGAGAGGGCCAGGGTGAGGGCTCTTTAGGAAAGGAGAAACATATGGCCGACAGCGTTTACCGCGTGACAGAGCTGATAGGGACCAGCAGCCAGTCCTGGGAGTCGGCGGCGAAGACCGCCGTGGAGACCGCGGCCAAGTCGCTGCGCGACCTTCGCGTGGCTGAGGTGGTGGAGCAGGACCTGACGATCGAGAACGGCAAGGTGACGAGTTATCGGGTGAGGCTCAACGTGTCGTTCAAGTACTTGCCGGAAGCCGGCACAAGTCGGAGCCGAACCGCGAGCAAGAAGCGCTAGAGGCTCAGGGGGCCGTCGCCGCCTGGAGCTGACAGCCGGCAGCCTTCATCTCGTCGAGGGCCAGCTTTCCGGTTGCCTCGTTGACCGCCGCGCAGAGGTTCACCAGGACGCGCACCTGGAACTGGTTCTTGCGCGCGTCGAGGGCGCTCGCCCGCACGCAGTAGTCGGTGGCGATGCCGCATACGTCGATGTGGTCGATGCGCTGCTCCTTGAGCACGTCGAGGAGCTTGTGGCCGCGGGTGTCGACCCCGTCGAATGCCGAGTAGGCGGCGGCGTTGCGTCCCTTGGTGACCACGACCTGGATGTATTTCTCGCGCACCAGGTTCTGGATGGTCGGCACAAACGCGGCACCCGGGGTGCCGACCATGCAGTGCGGCGGCCAGGTGGTGGTGAAATCGGGGTGGTCGGAGATGTGGTCGGGGGCGCTCTCGTGGTAGTCGCGCGAGGCGACGACGAACTGATATTCGTACTTGAAGTGCCGAACGTGGCGGGCGATCATCGCCGCGACCGCCAGGCCTCCGTTGACCCCAAGGCTTCCGCCCTCGACAAAGTCGACCTGGACGTCGACCACAAGCAACGCGTTTCTCATGCCTATTCGCGCCTTCTTTAGCGGTTATTTAGACTGGCCCTGATGGCCTCCGTGATAGTAGCGGGCGCGCGCACCCCGTTTGGCAAGTTCGGAGGCCCTTTCAAGACTGTTCCCGCCAAGACGATCGTCCGCCGCCCTCGATCGTGAGCGCGCGCCAGACGGCTCCTTACGGCTCCTGGGCTTCGCCCATCACGCCAGATCTGTTGCTCAAGGGCACCGTGCACATGCGCAACCAGATGTTGCGTTGGGACGGTGACGACCTGTACTGGTCGGAGCTGCGTCCATACGAGGCCGGTCGCATCGTCGTCTGCAGGCGCGCGAGCGACGGAACCATCAGCGACGTGACGCCGCAAGGCTTCAACGCGCGGTCGCGAGTGCACGAATACGGGGGCGGGCATTACGCGGTGCGTGACGGCACGGTGTTCTTCACGAACTACAAGGACCAGCGCCTGTACCGGCAGGATCGCGGAGCCGCGCCGCGGCCTATCACGCCAGACGCGGACATCCGCCACGCGGACATGCTCGTCGACGGTCCGCGCGCTCGCGTCATCGCTGTCCGTGAAGACCACACGGCGGGCGCGTCCGAAGCCGTCAACACGCTCGTGTCCATCGAGGCCCGCGGTGACGGCGACGCGTTCGTTCTCGCCTCGGGCAACGACTTCTATTCGTCCCCGAAGCTGAGTCCCGACGGGAGCCGCCTCGCGTGGCAGACGTGGAATCACCCGAACATGCCGTGGGACGGCAGCGAGATCTGGGTCGGGGAGCTCGACCGCAACGGGAGAGTCACATCGTCGCGAAGGCTGGCCGGCGGACCGAACGAGTCCGTCCTCCAGCCCGAATGGTCGCCGGGCGGCGAGCTTTACTTCGTGTCCGACCGGAACGACTGGTGGAACATCTACCGGGCTCGCGGCGAAGGCGATGAGCCTGTATGCAGGCGCGACGCCGAGTTCGGCGCGCCGCAGTGGGTGTTTGGGCAGCGCTTCTACGCCTTCAACGGCGCGGACGAGATCGTGTGCGTCTTCTCGGACTCGGGCGGAAGCAAGCTGGGCAGGATCGACCTGAACACGGGCAAGCTGACCCCGATCAACCTGTTCTACTCGGCGCTCTTCAACGTCCAGGTTTCACGCGGCAAGGCGGCGGTGTATGCGGGCTCCTCGACGCTGGCCGAACGAGTTCTGATCGTCGATCTCGCCTCCGGCGCTGAGAAGATCGTCAAGGTCGCCAACCCGGCGCACGTCGAGTCGGGCTATTTCAGCGTTCCCAAGCCGATCGAGTTTCCAACTGAAGGCGGGAAGAATGCGCACGCCTTCTACTACCCACCGCGCAACCAGGACCACGAGGCGCCGTCGGGCGAGCGCCCACCTCTCATCGTGCACTGTCACGGCGGACCGACGGGAAGCGCGGGCCCGACGTGGCCTTTCGAGTTCCAGTATTGGACGAGCCGCGGGTTTGGATTGGTTGACGTGAACTACGGAGGATCGTCCGGCTACGGCCGGGCATATCGAATGCGCTTGAACGGCAACTGGGGAGTCGTCGACGTCGAGGACTGCGTCAACGCGGCGCGCTACCTCGTCGATCAGGGTCTGGCCGATCCGCGCCGCGTGTCGATCACCGGCGGCTCGGCGGGAGGGTTCACGGTGCTGCTCTCGCTCACCCAGCGCGACTTCTACAACGCGGGCGCGAGCCACTTCGGAATCGGCGACCTCGAGCTGTTCGCCAAAGAAACCCACAAGTTCGAGTCGCGCTACCTCGACACGTTGGTCGGTCCGTATCCGGAGCGCGCCGACCTCTACCGCGCCCGGTCGGCGATCTACTTCGCCGACGACATGAGCTGCCCGGTGATCCTTTTTCAGGGCCTCGAGGACAAGGTCGTGCCGCCGAGCCAGGCCGAGACTTTCATCGCGGTCTGCAGGGCGAAGAAGCTGCCCTACGCCTACGTCCCTTTCGAGGGCGAGCAGCACGGCTTCCGGCAGGACAAGAACATCCGCCGTGCATTCGAGGGCGAGCTGTACTTCCTGTCTCAGGTGTTCGGGTTCCAGACGGCGGACGACATCGAGCCGGTCGTGATCGAGAACTTCACCCCCGGGTCGCGCGTGAAGGGAGCCGTATCTTTTCCGTAGTCGGCGTGGCGGAACGGCAGACGCGTCAGCCTTAGGAGCTGGTGCCCGAAAGGGCGTGGAGGTTCAAATCCTCTCGCCGACACCTACTGTGGGGAATATCCGTTCGTCGTTCAGGCGCCCGAACCCGTGCGGGTGGCCTAAAGTTCAGGTTTCGTGGGACAAGAAGCCCCGCACGAGAACGGCTCGCGGCCGAAATCCGAAAGCAATGGGCATCAGAGCGTCGGTGGGTACCGGCTTTTGCGCGAGCTCGAGACCGACAGCCTTGGCTCCGTCTACGAAGCCGAGCATCCCCGGCTGCACCGTCGCGTCGCGCTTCGCACGATAGGCACGGGCGTCGCGCGCGACGTCAGCTTTTCGCGCCGGTTTCTCCTCGAGCTGCGCTCGTATACCGCCCTGGAGCACGAGGCGATCCCCAAGCTTTACGAGCTCGCCTACGACGGAGAATCGCCCTATCTCGTCACCGAGCTGGTCCCGGGCCGCAACCTCGACGCGGTTTTGGGCGATGGCCAGCGCTACGAGCCGCTCGGCATCATCGCCCTGCTCCGGCCCATCGCAAGCGCCCTCGACTACGCGCACTCGCGTGCCACGGTCCATCGCGACGTCAAGCCCGCGAACATCCTCCTCGCCGACGACGGCCGCACCATGCTTGCGGGATTCGGGTTGGGCACCGTCGCCTCGTTCAACACCGGGCCCGGCGCGACCGGTCAGGTCGCACCTGATTACGTCGCGCCAGAGCGCCTGGTCGGCCGCGAGGTCGACGGGCGGGCCGACGTCTACTCGCTCGCCGCGGTGATCTTCGAAGCGACCACCGGCCGCCGTCCCTTCTCGTCGAAGAGCTGGATCGAAACGTTGAGCAGGCGCCTCTATGAACCGCCGCCGAACGTCCGCGAGGTGACACCGGACCTGCCCGTTGCGTTTGCCACCGTGCTTCAGCAGGCCATGGATCGCGATCCGAACCGCCGTCCGTCCACTGCGGGCGAGCTCCTCGACCGACTGCAGTCGGCGCTCGTCTCACCGAACGGAAGCGTGGAGAGCAAGCGCTGGTTGGAACCTGTCGCTCGGCGGGGGCGAGGCGGCATCGGCGTCGGCGTCATCGTCCTCGTCGTGGTCGGCGTCTCCGAGATCGTGTGGCTGGTCGAGGGGTCGGGCCTGTCAGTGCTTACGCGGGGGATGCACCGCCTGTTCGGAGGCTGATACCACCGGGGGTCAGCCGGCGTGGCCGTCGAGCATCAGCACCGAGCTGCACGTGAACAGCCGGTCGACGGAAAAGCCGGGGTTCACGTTCGACGGGTCCTGGCCGATCGTGGCCGCGATCTGCTGCACAAGCTGCTGTGCCGGGATGTTCATGCCGAACACGTTGCCGGACGTAGGCATCAGGTCGATGGCGCCGCTGTGGGCGACCAGCACGACCGAGCCGCTCCAGCCGACGCCGTTGTAGGTGCCGCTGCCGGTGATGATCGCGCCGGCCGCGGAGCTGTCGGAGAGGCTGAGCTTGAGATTCGTCATGCCCGAGACGCCGCCGGAGTCCTGGACGGCTTTGACGAGGTCGGTCGACGTGTAGCCGCGATGGACTGCTTTATTCGATTCGATGTCCGCGCTCTTGCAGTCCTCGACGGACGCTACCGCCACAAACGGCTCTTCACCGGTGGTTCCGAGACCGCTGATCCCGGTGACGATGATCGTGTAGATCCCGGTGGGGGCGCTGTTGATCACCACCGTGATGGGCGACTTGCCGGTCCCGAAATACTGCGTGTTGTCAGGCGCCGTGACCGTCAGCTTCATCGCGCTACCGGGATAGCCGAGGGAAGCCTTGACAGTCTTGCCTCCCGCGTAGCTGTACGTGTACGTCTGCTGCTCGCCGTTGTGCAGCGGCGCACCGACATAGTCCTGCTCGGTGCCGGCCGTGGTGCCGACCGCGACTGCGTTCGTTGCGTCGAGCGCCGGGCCGAACGGGTCGTTGGGGTCGGGCACGATGGTGACGGGCGCGCTGATCGTTCCATTCGGGCTGGCGGTCGCCTGTTGGCCTTTGTTGATGGTCACGCTCACGCCCGAGCTGTTGTGAAGGATCACGGTCCCATCGAAGACCTTGACCAGCATCGTCCCGTCGGCCTTGAGGAAGATCTCGAACTTCGTGCCGCGCACGCTCGCGGTCGCCGACTTGCCCTGAACGTCGAATGTCGACCCCGACACCAGGTGCTGCACGTTCGTGAACGTGCGCCCGACCTGCTGGACGAGCTTCACGTCGTGGAGGTTGCCTTGCTTGGTGAAATGCGCCGAGCTGAGCTGGAGCTGGGTGTCGCTCGCCAGGCGTGTGATGGTGCCGTCTGGGAGGGTGATCGAGGCGCGCCCCTTGGTGTCGGTCTGCACCCACTCGCCGGCCTGGATGACCGCGCCGGTCGTGGCAGGGGAGTAGTCGGTGCCGTTGTGCGACGTCGAGGTGGCCGGCTGGTAAACCGTGAGCGTGGCGGTGGCGTTGACCGCCGCCTGTGCGGCCACGTTCAGCCACACGACCACGCCGGCGATGATCAGGATCAGGATGGCGAGGACGATTAGAAAGCGACGCCCACCACGACGCTTGGGCGGGGCCTTCGCGGCTACGGTTCCCATGTTGCCCGCGAAAGATAGCTCAATGGTTGCTTAACGGCCGCGGCTTAGGTTTCCGGCTACCGGTGTCCCTCGACGACCATCATCCCGTCGCCGTTTGCCGCGGCACATGAGTACACGCGGTCGACGATGTAGCCGGAAGGGATCGAGCTGATCGACTGCCCGCCGAAAGAGCTCAGGTTGGTCACGACCTGGGTCGTCACGTTGATGCCTCGCACGGTGACCTGGGTGATGACCGCCCCGAGGTTCGGGGTCGCGGCGTAGAAGTCGATGGTCCACGAGATGGGGACGCCGCCGACGGTCGAGTAGTAGACGATCCGGGCGGAGGTAGCGGACGTGCCGTCCACGTAGATCGTGACCCCGCTGGCGCCCGATTCGGAGAGGGACTTGGCGATCTGCGAGTTGCTCAGCGTCTGGCGAACGGCGCCGCCGCTGTCGACGTTGTCCGACGAGCATGGTGCATTGGTCGCGAACGCGACGGCATACGCTTCGCCACCGGCCACGTCGATCGCGTGGACGATGGCCTTGTAAAGACCCGCCGGCCCGCTCACATTGCCCTCGACCGGTGATCCGCCATTGCGCGACGCGTGCTCGACGCTGTTCGGGTCGATCACCGACAGCGTCATGAAGCTGCCCGGGTAACAGAGGGCCACGCTCACGACGCCACCCGGTGAGTTGTAATCGACCTCGGCCGTCTGGCCCGTCGAGATGCTGTCGCCGCTCGAGACCTGCACCGTTCCCGCCGTGGTGCCGCTCGATACCGCCTTTGCGCACTGCGACATCAGCGCAAAGGGGTCTTGCGGGTCGCGCTGGATCGTGCGTACGGCGGAGACCTTGCCGTTTGCGTCCACGTCAACCTCCTGGTTGGTCTTGACGTCGACGGACGTCTGGGCGCTCACGTGGACGGTTCCGTCGAAGACCTTGATCAGGTTGGTGTGGTTCTGCCGCACGAGGACCTCGTACTGAGTGCCGCGGACCGTGGCGCTGACGGAGTGGCCGTCGACCTTGAAAGAGGCACCTGTCGCGAGGTGCGCGACGTTGATGAATGTGCGGCCGACCTTCTGCGTGACCTCGGCCGACTGCAGGTTTCCGTTCTTCTGCAGCAGCACCCCTGAGATTTTCACGTCCGTGTTGGGCGCCATGCGGATCAACGAGCCGTCGGGAAAGTCGATCGCGGCGTGGCCGGAAGCTTCGGTCGCGACGTCGTCGTTCGCGACCAGCGACTGCCCGGGCGTGCCCGGGTTGCCGTTCACCTTCACCGGCTGATTGATCAGGACGAGCGTCGCGGGAGCCGTGATGGGCGCCGACGCCTGGACCACGAAAAACCAGTAGCCGCCGCCGATGACGAGCAGCGCTGCCAGGAGCAAAGCCACAAGGCACCCGCCGCAACCAAAGCCGCAACCTCGCCCCAAACAGCCGGAAGATTTCTGTGGTGCCGTGGAAGATGGCACCTGCTGCGGCACATCCGAGGGGGCCGCAACCGGGCGGTCGGACGCCATCGCCGGGGAAGATTAGCTCTAAGTCGTCTGCAAATCGACGATTAAGCGAGCGGGATCGTTGAGGGTGAAGACGCGCATGCAGACGGACCTGCTCAGGCCGAGCCCCCATGACACGGTTCCCTCGAAGTCCTGTGTCTCGCGGGCCTCTTTCAGCACCTGGTAGTCGGCCTGGACGAAGTACCTAGGCCCGGTAAAGGTCGAGGCGCCGGTCGCCGACTTGACTGTGATCAAGATGCCCGCCGAGCCGCTGAGCTGGACCGTCTGCCCGCTGGCGCCTTGCGTGAAGACCGCCGTGGCCTGCCGCTTCACCGTGTATTGCGGGACGATCGAATCCATCTGCAGGACGAAGCGGTCGTAGCCCGGTTGCTCGCCCACGCGCGCGGTGATCGTGTTCGCGACCCCGGTCTTACCGCCGCTGGCGTCGGCACAGGCGAAGGCGGGGAGGTTGGTGCCCGGTGGCGTGGGCGGGCTGATGGGTGGCTCCGAGACCGAGATCCTGGGGGCCGAGGCGATCGAGGTGGGGGTATCGGCCGGGCTGACAGCAGCGCTCGGGGCCAGGCTCGGTCCGCAGGCGGTCAGAATCGAGATCAATACCGCGGTCAAGGCGAGGCGCACCGGCCAATGGTATGGTCGTGAACCGCCGGTCGTGCGCCGAGGTGGCGGAACAGGCAGACGCGTCGGTCTCAAAAACCGATGTCCGCAAGGACGTGCGGGTTCGATTCCCGCTCTCGGCACCATGCCGCATTGAACGACCGGCCGCGGTTAAGGGGTTACGGTGAGGGGACGATCCCCGGAATGACGTAGGCCTCGATCATCGCCACGACGCCCACCCCTGCGGTCAGGATTAGGCTGTAGCGGATCACCCGGCGGAAGATCTCGCCTTCCGAGCCCACCTTGTTGACGCCGGCCGCGCCCACCGACAGGTTTTGCGGGCTGATCATCTTGCCCATGACGCCGCCGGAGGAGTTCGTCGCGGCCGTGAGGATTGGGCTGACGTTGTGCAGTTGCTGAGCCGTCTGTGCCTGTAGTGACCCGAACAGCGTGTTGGATGAGGTATCGCTGCCGGTGAGGAACACGCCGAGCCAGCCGAGGAAAGCAGCAACGAACGGAAACACGAATCCGGTCTTGGCGAAAGCGAGCGCCAGGCTAGAGGTCATGCCTGAGTAGTTCATCAAATACGCGATCGACAACATGAACGCGATCGTGATGACCGGCAGACCGAGCTGGCGAAGCGTGCGAGCGTAAACAGTCCCGAAGTTCACCTTCAACCGCCGGGCGCGCATGAAAAGCCATGCGACGACGCCGGCATATAGGACGAGCGAACCTGCGGCGGCGAGGAAGTTCCAGTCGAAGTTCGTGGCGTACTCGGTCGATTTGGCCACGAGCGGCTTCTCGCGAAAGATCAATGACACGGGTTTGCCCTTGACGATCTCGTACATCCCGGGCCAGTAGAAGTTCCAGTCCGGGAACTTGAACGCCTGGCGATCCGTCGCAGGCTTTGGCCCGATCCACGGCTGCGGGCAGAGAGGGTACGAAGGCGTTCCGCATTTGAGATCGGCGGTTATGTTCGCGGGCGCCGCGAGCGCGGTTTTCGCATCGCCAACCGGGTGGCCCGACCACCAGGGCAGGTTGCCCATCTGGCCGATGAGGATCACGATCACGAGCACCACGTACACCGCGAAGGCTGACGCGACACGGCTCGGGGGGTCGACGGCCTCGAACGGCGATCTCGTGGAGATCGCGGCCGCTTGCCCGGGCAGATCGGAACCGCCCATGACTCGGCGCGGCGCCGCTCCGGATGCGGGCGGTCCTGCAGCCTCGTGGGCAAACTGCCAAGTCTCCTTGGGCCTCCAGAACCGTAGAAGCGTCGCCAGGCAGCCCATCGACACCAGCGCAGCGATGATGTCGGTCAGCTCGGGACCCACGAAGTTCGAGACCAGGAACTGGACGACCGCGAACGAGATGCCGGTGACCAGGACAGCCGGCAAGATCTGGGTCATCCGGTGCCAGCCTGCCAGCACCACGACGAGATACGCGGGAATCAGGATCGAGAACACAGGAAGCTGGCGCCCGACCATGGCCGACAGCGCAAGGGTTGTATTGGTAACCGGGTGGCCGATGATGGGCGCCACGAGGATGCCGAGGGTCGTGACGGGGATGCCGATCGAGCCAAAGGCGACCGGCGCGGTGTTGGCGAGCAGTGCCAGGACGGCGGCCGTGATGGGCTCAAACCCGAGGCTCGCAAGGATGGAAGCCGTGATGGCCACCGGTGCGCCGAAGCCGGCGATCCCCTCGAGGAGGGCCCCGAAGGAAAAGGCCACGAGCAAGGTCTGCAGCCGGCGGTCGGTGGTCAGCCTGGCCAGCGCGCGCTTGATGACGTCGAAGTCGCCGCTCGCTACGGTCAGGTTGTGGAAGAAGACTGCGTTCAGCACGATCCAGCTGATCGGCCACAGCCCGTAAGCCATGCCGTAGGTGGCGGCCCCGATCGTAATGGTGAACGGCATGCCCCATACGATCCAGCCCAGGACGAGTGCCGTGAGCATCGCCGCCAGGGCGCAGAGCCACGCCGGCAGCCTGAGGACCGCGAGCATGACGAAGAGCACATAGAGCGGCAGACCGGCCACCAAAGCCGACAGCAAAGTGCTCCCCAGCACCGGCTGGTAGCTCTGATGAAACGTCAGAAAGACGTCCATCGCCTCCCCCCTTATAAGAAGCGTGCCGAAGCTGCCGTCAATTCAATCCGAATCGAGCACGGTTTGCAAGCGACGCCCCGGGACCGCTCCGTATAGTGCCTCGCGGCCCCCAATGACGCTCGCCAACCTCCGGCACGACATCCGCAACGTGGCGATCATCGCCCACGTCGACCATGGCAAGACCACGCTCGTCGATGCCCTCCTGAAGCAGAGCCATACGTTCCGCGACAACCAGGAGGTGGGCACTCTGATCATGGACAGCAACGACCTCGAGCGGGAGAAGGGCATCACGATCCTGGCCAAGAACACGTCCGTCCGCCACGGCGACGTGACGATCAACATCATCGACACCCCCGGCCACGCCGACTTCGGCGGCGAGGTGGAGCGGGTCGTGAACATGGCGGATGGCTGCCTCCTGCTCGTGGACGCGGCGGAAGGTCCCATGGCCCAGACCCGTTTCGTGCTGCGCAAGGCGTTCGAGGCGGGCCTACGGATCGTCATCGTGATCAACAAGGTCGACCGCGCCAATGCCGACCCGGCGCAGACCCTGGAGCGGGTGCACGACCTGTTCCTCGAGCTCGCCGAAGACGCCGACCAGCTGGAGGCGCCGGTGATCTACTCGATCGCCAAGGAGGGTCGTGCCGGCCTGAAACCTGATGAGCTCGGCCCGGACCTCGAACCGTTGTTCAAGACGATCATCGATCAGGTCCCGCCGCCGGTCGCTGAGCAGGGCGGATTCCAGATGCTGGTGGCCAACCGCGCCTATGACGACTACACGGGCACGATGGCCATCGGACGCATCTCTCGCGGCAGCATCGCGCCAGGCGACACGGTGGCCGTTCTAACCGGGGAGGGCGAGGCTCGACGGGTCAAGGTCGTGCAGGTTCTGCTGTACCGCGGTCTCGATCGGGTTGCCGTCCCGCGGGCGAGCGCAGGCGACATCGTGGTCCTGACCGGCATGGAGGACGTGGCGATCGGCGACACGCTCGCCGACCCGGAGGCGCAGGTCGCGCTTCCCCGGATCGAGATCGAAGAGCCGACCGTCCGGATGACGTTTGGCGTCAACACCTCGCCATTTGGCGGGCGCGAAAGCAAGTTCTCGACGACGCGCCAGCTGCGCGCGCGCCTGTACAAAGAGCTCGACACCAACCTCGGGCTGCATGTGGCCGACACCGACGTTGCGGAGCGATTTCTCCTCAGTGGTCGTGGCGAGCTCCATCTCGCGGTCCTCATCGAGACGATGCGTCGCGAGGGCTATGAGTTCGAGGTGTCGCGACCGGAGGCCATCATCAAGGTCATCAACGGCCAGCGCATGGAGCCGGTCGAGCGTCTCACCGTCGACGTCCGGGAAGAGAACGTGGGCGGGGTGACCGAGGCGCTGGGCAAGCGGCGCGGAGAGATGATCGAGATCAACTACGACAAGAAAGGCAGCGTGCGTCTGGAGTACATAATCCCGACTCGCGGCCTGATCGGCTTTCGCAACACCTTCCTCACGCTGACCGCCGGCACGGGATTGATGAGCTCGATCGGCATCGGTTACCGGCCATGGGTTGGCGAGTTTCGCGAACAGCGCAACGGCGCCCTGACCGCCTCCTCGCCCGGCACTTCGCTCGCTTACGGGCTTGCTGCCGCGCAGGAGCGGGGCACGACCTTCATCGAGCCTGGGGAGGAGGTCTACGAGGGGATGATCGTTGGGATCCAAAAGCGGCCGGGCGACATCCGCGTCAACGTGTGCCGCGAGAAGAAGCAATCGAACGTCCGCTCGTCGACCTCGGACATCTCGGTCCGGCTCACTCCAGCCTCGAGGTTGAGCCTGGAGCAGTCGCTGGACTTTCTGGCCGACGACGAGCTCCTCGAGGTCACCCCGAAGCACCTCCGGCTTCGCAAGCGGCACCTGACGGAGGTCGATCAGTCGAGGGCCCGGCGGGTCACCGAGGCGGCCCGAAGTTAGTCCCGGCGGAATCCGGGTATACTCAGTCTTAGCTGGCGAAGCGCCGGCGCTCACCGCAGGCTTCTATCTTCTCGAACGGGCCTAGCTAGATGAGTTGGCCCCGCCGTTCGAGAGATAGGAGATGGAAATGCCTACTGGCACCATCAAGAAGCTGGTTTCGGATCGTGGCTTTGGATTTATCAAGGCCGAGGACGGACAGGAATACTTTTTCCACCGCAGTGGCACCGAGGGTGACTTCGACGGCCTCCAGGGTGGCGAGAAGGTTTCGTTCGAAATCGAGTCGAGCCCCAAGGGCCCGCGCGCCAAGAGCGTCCGCGTAGCCTAGGTTCGTTAACCAGATGAGCCCCGGACTCTGTCCGGGGCTCTTTTTTGTTATGCCGTGACGAGCGAGTCGGGTCGGCTCGCGACCACCTCGTCGGCTACCGTGAACAGCGCATCCCCGAGCTCGACCAACTCGTGGAGGCGTTCGGCACGCGATTCGGCGCTTGCGAACCCGAGGTCCTCGAGCAGGTCATCCAAGAGCTGTTGGTACCGAGGGTGCTCGCTTTCCGGAGCGTCATTGAGGAGCGCCATTGTCGAGACCCAGATCCCGGCCCCGATCCATGGCATCGCTTCCCGATGGTCTCCTTTGTCTATCATCGCTTGCGGTCCGTCGACCAGGTAAGGGCGCAAGTGCGGGCGAAGCTTGAAGTCGAACGGGGACGGGGAGCGCTTGACCTGCAATGCGCGGTCAAAGGCAGCTGCGGCCATATCCGCGTACATCTGAACCCTGCCGGCGCTCATGTCTGAGTCGCCATAAGCGGCGAGGGCTCTTTCCGCCAGCTCGGATCGATTGAGACCCTTGAGCTGATCCCGCAGCTGGATCAGGCACTTTCGATGCGTTGGCGGAGAAAGCAGCGCGACGGCGATGAGCGCCGCGAGATTCTGAATCGCCAGCGTGACATGGATCATAAATTCGCCGGGAACCTGCGTCTGACCCGCTGCTTCGAGGTACATCTGGAAACGCCGCTTCTCCACGTCGCACCGGGCGATCACCCAGCGCTGCCGCGCGAATTCGCGAGCGACCGTTGGCTGAATCGAGACGAGCAGGCCGGTCGGGTCGGCGATGATCGCGTTGAGCGCCACGTGGTCAGCCATCTCTGGGTTGGCCAGCACTTTTTCAGCGGTGATGTACTCGGAGACAGCGCGTAACCCGGCCTCGATCGACACACCCCGGTAGAGCTCATCGATTGGATCCTGGCTCGGCGGAAGGTCGCTTTGCACGAGCACGCTGATGTCGACGTCAGAGTCCGGAGGAAAGGGTGCGTCAGCGGACATGCTCGAGATGCCGCCCATGAAATGGGCGCCTCGAAAGTCGGGGTTGCGGGCGGCAAAGCTCTCGACCCACTCCGTCGCGATTGCAACCGCCTCAGAAACTCTCAACCCAACTCCCTAGCCGCCCAGGTAGGCGCGGCGTACGGCGGGATTATGCAGCAGGTCGTCGCCGCTGCCGCTGAGCAGGATGCGCCCAGTCTCGATCACGTAGGCGCGATCGGCGATGCCCAGCGCGCGCAGCGCGTTCTGCTCGACAAGCAGGATCGTCGTCCCTTCCTGGTGGATCTCCTCGATCGCGCGAAAGACCTCGTCCACCATCTGCGGAGCGAGCCCGAGCGAAGGCTCGTCGAGCAGCAGGAGGCGCGGCCTGGCGAGCAGCCCCCGCGCGATGGCCAGCATCTGCTGCTCGCCTCCGGACAGCGATCCGGCGCTGAGCGCCCGTCGCTCGCCGAGGATGGGGAAGCGTTTCATCACGTCCTCGATCCGCTTGCGGGTCCCCGCACCGTCGCGACGCGCCCAGGTGGCGAGCTCGAGGTTTTCCAGCACCGTCTGGCGGGCCAGGATCTCGCGGCCCTCGGGCACCTGGACCAGGCCGTGGCGGACGATGGCGGAGGCCTTGGCGTGTGCCAGGTCCAGCCCGTCGAAGGTCGCGGCCCCCGACTCCGGACGGATGAGCCCGGACAGCGTATTCAGGATCGTGGACTTGCCCGCGCCGTTGGCGCCGATCAGGGCCACCACCTCGCCGGCCGCGACACGGAACGAGACGCCGCGGACCGCGACCACCGCCCCGTAGCTCACCGTCAGGTCCTGCACGTGAAGGATCGCCTTGTCCGGCTCACGCGCGGCGCGACTCGTGGTGGCCGCCTCCTCCACCTCCGTCGCCTCGTCGACCCCGCTGGCGCCGGGCGCGCTGGTCACTTCCTTGTCGCCGCCCGACCCGAGGTAGGCCTTGATCACCCCCGCGTCAGTGGAAACTTCGGCGGGCGTTCCGTCCGCGATCTTCTTGCCGAAGTTCAGGACCGCCACGCGCTTGCACACGCCCATCACGAGCCGCATGTCGTGGTCGATCAACAGGATCGTCAGGCCGTCGGCGTTGAGGCGCTCGATGAGCTCGCGCATCCCCTGCTTCTCGGAGGGGTTCATGCCCGCGGCGGGTTCGTCGAGGATGAGCAAGCGCGGACGCAGCGCAAGCGCGCGGGCGATCTCCAGGCGACGCTGGTCCCCGTAGGGAAGCGTGGCGGCGCGTCGCGTCCCCACGGAGTGGGGCAGAGCGACTGCCTCCAGCAGCGCATATGCGTCCTTGGTCCGGCTGCGCTCGGCGCTCCGAAAGATGGGCAGCGTGGCGAGCTGCGCGAGCGTGTCGTCGCGACGCCGCGTGTGCATCCCGATCAGCACGTTCTCGATCGCGGTGAGGTCTTTGAAGAGGCGGATGTTCTGAAAGGTGCGCGCGACGCCCAGGCCGGCGATCCGGTGGGCCGGAAGCCCTGTCAGCTCGTCGGACTCGAGCCAGGCCCGGCCGCCCTGGAACCGCGCGTAGCCGGTGATCACGTTGACGAGCGTCGTTTTGCCGGCGCCGTTGGGACCGATGAGGCCCTGGACCGAACCTTGCTCCACCTCCAGCGACACACCGTCGACGGCGCGCACACCGCCGAAGTGGCGCTGGACGTCATCCAGGCGAAGGAGCACGGGTCCTGGCTCGCGGCCACCACGATGGCCGCACGATCGCGAGTCCGCCCCGGCCGACGATTCCCTGCGGCCGGAAGACGATGACGGCGATCAAGAAGACGCCGCTGAACACATTGAGGTAAGGACCCGCCTGCAAAAAGATGTAAGGAAGGAGCGTGATGATGAGAGCGCCGGCCACTGGACCCAGGACAAAGCCGCTGCCGCCGAGCACAGCGAAAGTCAGGACCTGCACCGCGCGGGTCACACCGTACTGCTCGTCACCGGGAGAAACGATGAATGTGAGGTGGGCTTCGAGCGCGCCGGCGTAGCCCGCAAGGAGTGCGCTGAAGATGAAGGCGATCATCTTGTAGCGGGCGACGCTGATACCCTGGCTCAGCGCCGCGATCTCGTCCTGCCTGATTGCTGCCCAGGCGCTGCCCAGGCGCCCCTTGGTCAGCCGCCAGACGAGGAAGACGACCACAACGAGCGAGACCAGGATCATCGGTACGCCGCCCAGCGGGTCGGCCGTGTGCTTGAGCCCGAGGCCTTCGCCGGTGATCGGCACGTTCAGGATGACGCCGAGGCGAAGCGCCTCGACGAAGCCGATCGTCGCGATGGCGAGGAAAACTCCACGGAGGCGAAGCACCGGAAGCCCGACGAGGACTCCGCCCCCGGCCGCGAGCAGCGTGCCCGCCACGATGTTGACGGAGAGTGGGGTGTGCCAGTACAGCTCCATCAGGACCGAGGTGTACGCGCCGATCGCCATGAAGCCTGGGGCGGCGAGCGAGAGCTGGCCCGAATAGAGGACCAGGAACATCGACGTGGCGATGATGCCGTTGATCCCGATCTGCGAGATCAGGAGGGTATGCGAGTTCCAGAAGAGGACTGGATCGGTGAAGAGCTGGATGAAGAAATCCATCGCTAGATGCGCTCCCTCAGGCGCGTGCCGAAGAATCCCTGCGGGCGAAGCACCAGCATCAGGAACAACGCCGCAAACGCGACGCCGCCGCTCGCGCTGCCTCCGAGCGTGACGAGAGCGAGCACTTCGACGATGCCGAGCAGGTAGCCGCCGGCGACCGCGCCCGGGATGCTTCCCATCCCGCCCAGGACGATCACGGCCAGCCCGCGCACCTCGACGTTGTCCCGGCCGATGTACGGGCTGATGTCGCCGATCGCCACACCGAAAAGAATTCCCGCCAGTCCGCCCAGCGCGGACGAGATGACCAGCGTGAGCGCGATCATGCGGTCGACGTCCAGACCCATCAACCGCGCTGCGCGAGGGTTCTCCGCCACGGCGCGAAGCCCGCGGCCGACCTGCGTGTAGCGCATCACGTAGCCCAGCAGGAGCATCAGGGCGAGCGTGATCGGGATGATCGCGACCTTTCTCGCCTCCAGCGTCAGGTCGCCCACATGCCAGATCGGGTTCGGAACCGTCCCTGCCGGGAAGGCAACCGAGTTCGCGCCGTCGACCCACAGCCACTGGAAGAGGCTGCCCTGCGTGCCCTGCTCGATGACCGCCACGATGATCAGCGCCAGGCCGATCGTCGAAATCAGAGCGGCGATGGGTGGCGCCTGCCTGCGGCGCAGCGGGCGCAGGCACACGTACTCGATGACCAGGCCCATGAACGCGGAGGCTGCTATGCCGAGGACGCAGGCAACCCAGAACGACTGTCCGTGGTTGACCACGAGGGAGTACGTCAGCGCCGCGCCCAGCATGAATACAGCGCTATGGGCGAGGTTGAGGATGTCGAGGATTCCGAAAACTAGCGTGTAGCCGACCGCGAAGAGGGCGTAGATGGAGCCGATGAAGATCGCGTTGACGATCTGCTGGTCCATCAGCGCCTCAGGTCAAAGAGGGTTTGGGGGAGCGGGTGGTGCTCCCCCAATCCCTTTTCAGCTCTGCTGGATCTGGTGGTCGAGCTTGAACCCGCCCGCTCCGTCCATCTCGATGATCCACACGGTCTGCTTCACGTCGTGGGTCGAGGTGAACTGGAAAGGTCCGAGCGGGGTCTGGATGTTGACCGATTCCATCGCCGCGCGCAGCTTGTCGCGATCGCCCGCGAGGTCGGTGAACGTCAGGTTGGCCCGCTTGGCGGCGTCGGCGAGGATCTTGATCCCGGTGTAGCCCTGTGCCGCGAACTGGTCAGGGTCCTTGTTGTACTCGTTCTTGTACGCGGTCACGAAGTCCTGGTTTGACGCGAATGTGTTGCCGATGTACCAGGCGCTCGCGCTGCGTGCGCCCTTGCCGGCCGCGCCCGCTTGCTTCGAAACGGTTGCGGTGTTGAACCCGTTGCCGCCGAGGAACTGCCCCTGGAATCCCAGGTTGCGGGCGCCGGTCATGATCTTGGCCGGGATCGCGCCCAGCGACGTGATGAAGATCACGTCAGGGTGCAGCTGCACAGCTTCGGTTACGTACGGGGTCAGGTCGGCGGCGTTCTTGCTGAAGGGGATCGTCTTGAGCAGCTGGATGTTGTACTGGCCGACCGTGTCCTGGACGATCTTGCCGCCGTCGCTCGAGAACTTGTCGTCCTGGGCCACCAGCAGCACACCGGTGGACGGGTGCGCGTCGGCGGCGTAGGACTTGATGTTGTCGGGGATCGCCGTCTGCTCGCCGAGGCTGTCCCGGAATACGTACTTGCACGGAGTCGAGTTGGGGCTGGCCGCGGTCCAGTTGCAGTCCGGCACGATGTGGATTCCTGTGGTGCTGACGGCCAGGATCGGGGTCTTGAGTTGTTCCGCCAGCGGGTGGACAGCCACGGCGGAGTTCGACAGCGTCGGCCCCAAGAGAGCCAGGTCAAGGGATGCCGTGATCAGCGTCTGTGCCTTCTGGGCAGAGGTGGCCGCGAGAGAGGCGTCGTCCTGGACTTCCAGGTCGATCATCGCCCCGTTGACACCGCCCGAGGCGTTGATCTGCTTGACCGCAAGCAGGGCGCCGTCGCGGCTCTGCGGCCCGTAAACGCCACCGGCGCCCAAGATCGAAAGGACGGCGCCGAACTTGATCGTCTTCCCGGCGTAGGCGTTGCTCGTATTTGTCCCGCCGGTGCTACCGCTGGATCCACATGCGGCGATGACCAGGGTCGCCGCCACCCAACAGACAAGGCGCATGCGGTTCATTTCATCCCCTTCAAACGGAACTTAGCGATTCCTTAACCTATCAAACCCGCCATCCGTATTCTGCGCTAGGGGCGCGGCCCTAGGCCCGGAGTCGCTTCATGAGCCGTGGGATGTCGAGCTTGGGCTGAGGGTACTTCGGGTCCATCTCCTGCAGGGTCTCGACCAGGAGCATCGTCACCGCCCAGTTCCGGTACACCTTGTCGTTGGCAGGGACGACGTACCAGGGTGCCCACGGCGTCGAGCACGTGGTCACCGCCAGGCCGTACGAACTCATGTAATCGTCCCAGTAAGCGCGCTCGTCGATGTCGTGCTCGCTGAACTTCCAGCGCTTGTCTGGATCCTTGAGCCTCGCCATCAGCCGCTTGCGCTGCTCCTCGTACGAGACGTGGAGGCAGATCTTGACCACCGCGGTCCCGCTCCGCACCAGGTCCTTCTCGAAAGCGTTGATCTGCGCGTAGCGCCGGTTGATGACCCGCGGAGGCGCGAGGTTGTGGACTCGAGCGATTAGCACGTCCTCGTAGTGCGATCGGTTGAAGATACCGATGAGGCCTGGCGCCGGAAGTCTCTTGCGTATGCGCCACAGGAAACCGTGGCGCTTCTCCTCGGGGGTCGGCTGTTTGAACGGAGTGATCGTCACGCCTTGGGGGTTGAAGTTGCTCACCACGTGGGTCACGGTGCCGTCCTTGCCTGACGTGTCCATTCCCTGCAGCACGACGAGCAGCGAGCGCTTGTGCTCAGCGTAAAGACGCTCGTCGAGCTCGAAGAGGACGTCTTGCTTGGCCGCGGTCTGCTTTTCGGCGCGCTTGTGCCCGCCCTTCAGGCCGGGTGTCGAGTCGGCATCCACGTCGACCATCCGGAACCGGCCGTCGCTAACTTGAGCTCGCAGCAGGTCGCGGACGTTCTTGCCGGCCATCGCCGAGAGTGTATAGACGAGTGGGAGCTATAGGCCGGATTCACTCCGGCCGTCACCCAGCGTGTCCGACCAAACGCCGCCGAGCAATGTGTAACTCGGAGGGGGCTCCACGGGGGAGGCCTGCCTCCCCCGTGATCTTTAGCCCAACTCTGTCGGCACCACGTCGAGGTGGAGGAGCTGATCGCCGCGCAGCACCGAGAGCTGCAGCTTCGAGCCGATGCGCGCTTCGACCATCAGGCGCTGCAGGTCGCCGGCCTTGCTGACGGCGACATCGCCGACCGAGACGATGATGTCGCCGCTCCGCAGCTGGCCGCTTGCCGCGGGGCTGCCGCTGACCACCTCGTGGACCTCGACCCCGGCTTTGCGGCCGAGCCTCTGCGCCAGCGCGGGGGACAGTGGTCGCGTCCCGCCTGCAATGCCGAGGTATGCCCGCCGGACGCGGCCGTTGCGCATCAGCGCGGCGAGGATCGCCTGGGTCGTCGCGTTCATCGGGACCGCGAGACCGAGGCCCATCCCGGCGACGGCGGTGTTGACGCCGATCAGCCGCGCCTGCGAGTCGGCCAGCGCGCCGCCCGAGTTGCCTGGGTTCAATGCGGCGTCGGTCTGGATGACGTCCTCGATGAAGCGGCGGTGCCCGTTCCCGTCTGCGGTCGCCAGCGAGCGGCCTAACCCGCTGACGACCCCCGACGTGACGGACCCGGAAAAGCCCAGTGGGTTTCCCATCGCGACCACCAATTGCCCGACGCGCAGCGCGTCCGCGTTGCCGATCCGCACCGGAGTCAGAGTGGCCGCTCTGGCGCGGGCGATCGCCAGGTCAGAGAGGGGATCGGCCCCGACCACGTCGACGTCGTACTCGGTGCCGTCGATGAAGGAGGCGCTGGCCGCGCCACCTGCCGCGACGACATGTGCGGACGTGACCAGGAAGCCGTCGGGCGTGAT
>Ga0209220_1000150_pt1 | contig 30285 bp, 30 predicted proteins | sample BlaSpr_A8_OM3_M3_FD_187984 | JGI IMG/M metagenome (GOLD analysis project Ga0209220, IMG submission 187984) | Forest soil microbial communities from Thunder Bay, Ontario, Canada - Black Spruce, Ontario site 2_A8_OM3_M3 (SPAdes) (version 2) | ecosystem: Environmental > Terrestrial > Soil > Boreal... | reverse complement strand
TCGGACATGGATGTCCGAATCGACCTCCGGGTTGAGCGACAGCACGGTCGCGACCACCTGGACTTCGTTGAAGAAGCCGTCCGGAAACAGCGGCCGGATCGGTCGGTCGATGAGCCGCGAGGTCAGCGTCTCCTTCTCGGAGGGCCGGCCCTCGCGCTTGAAGAACCCGCCCGGGATCTTGCCCGCCGCATAGGTCTTCTCGGCGTAGTCGACGGTGAGCGGGAACCAGTCCTGCCCGGTCTTGGGCTCCTTGGCGGCGACCACCGTGGCGAGGACCACGGTGTCGTCCATGGTGCAGGTCACGGCACCGTGCGCCTGGCGCGCGATCTCGCCGGTTTCAAACGTGACCTGGTGATTACCGTAGGAAAAAGTCTTCTTGATGGGGTTCACGAAAAGTCCTTTATGAGACGCGCAAACAAAAAACGCTCATCGCAGCGATGAGCGCTCAGTGTCACGGCATCGGAACGGCTACTTGCGGAGACCGAGCCGCTCGATCAGGCCGCGATACTTGTCCGCGTCCTTGCGCTTCAGGTAGTCGAGCAGCTTGCGCCGCTGGCTCACCAGCTTGAGGAGCCCGCGCCGCGAATGGAAATCCTTCACATGGGTTTTGAAGTGCCCGGCGAGGTCGTTGATGCGCTCGGTGATGAGCGCGACCTGCACCTCGGGCGAACCGGTATCGTTGCCCGCCCGCTGATGCTGCTTGACGACCTGCGCTTTCTGCGCAACCTGCAATGCCATTTCGCATTCTCTCCACAGTTAAGCGCGTGATTTTAACTGATTATCAGCCGCTTGCGTCGTTGCCGTGAGCCGCAGAGGTTTCAAGGCGCCGGCCGCATCGGCCTTGCCCAGCCCGATCACGCTGCCATCGGGCCGCAGCACCGCGAACACTCCCGCTTCGAGGCCCGGCATGCTAAGCGCCTGGCCGTTGCGGAAGCGGGTTTCCGCGTCGCGGTCCAGCTCGACGCGCGGCAGGTCGCTCAGCAGACTCTGCAGCGATAGCAGGCGCCTTGTGCGCTCGGCAGCGGGCATGGTCCCCAGCACCTCCAGGCTCGCGGCATCGGCGACGCGAAAGCCTCCGCAAGCCGTGCGCCGCAAGGCGCTGAGGTGCGCGAGCGTGCCAAGCGCTTGGCCCAGGTCTTCGGCCAAGGTCCTGATGTAAGTGCCTTTGCTGCAACGAACCCGGATCTCGAGCCTAGGGGGCTCAAAAGCAAGTTTTTCCAATTCAAAGATCTGCACCTGGCGCGGTTTACGCTCGACCGTCTCGCCGCGCCGGGCGAGCTTGTAAAGCGGCACGCCGTCGCGCTTGAGCGCCGAGTGCATCGGCGGCAGCTGCTCGATTTTTCCCCGGAAGCGATCGAGGGCTGCCAGCAGCTCGTGGTTCGAGACTTCGACTTCCTTTGTTTCCAGCAGCTGGCCCTCGGCATCCCCGGTGCTGGTGCGCTCTCCGAGCTTCAGGGTAGCGACATATTCCTTGTCGGCGTCGAGCAGCGGGCCGGCGAACTTGGTGGCTTCCCCGAAAAGGACCAGCAGCAGGCCTGAGGCGAGCGGATCGAGGGTTCCTGCATGGCCCGCTTTTTTAGCGCCAAAGATTTGCTTCACGTCCTGCAAAACCCGGTTCGAGCTGGCACCGATCGGCTTGTCGAGCAGCAGAGCCGCGTCCATCTACTTCCTTGGTTTGACGCTGTCGATGAGCTGCGAGAGGCGGTCGGCGCGCGCGATCGACTCGTCGTAGCGGAAGCGCAGCTCGGGAATGCTGTACATCTTGACCCGCTTCGCCAGCTGCGAGCGCAGGAACCCGGCGGCGCGCTTCAGTCCCTGCGCGGCGTCCGCGGCGTGATCCGGATCAAGGCAGGTGAAATACACCAGGGCATGGGACATGTCGGGCGAGACGTCGACCGACGTGAGCGTCACCATGCCGACGCCGGGGTCGCGCAGCTCCCGCAACAGCAGATCGGACAGCTCGCGCTGGATCAGGTCGCCGATTTTCTGCGGGCGCCCCTGGCCTCGCTTCACAGCGACCTTGCGACCTCCTGCACTTCGAACACCTCGAACTGGTCGCCTTCCTTGATGTCGGAAAAATTCTTCAGCGACATGCCGCACTCGAAGCCGGCCTTGACTTCGCGCGCGTCGTCCTTGAAGCGCTTGAGCGACTCGATGTCGCCGGTATGGATGACGACGTTGTCGCGCAGCACGCGCACCTGCGCGCTGCGCTTGACGTTGCCCTCGAGCACATAGCAGCCGGCGACCGTGCCGATCTTGGAGATGCGGAACACCTGGCGCACTTCCACCAGGCCGATCACGGCTTCCTTGCGCTCCGGCGCCAGCATGCCCGAGAGCGCGGCCTTCATTTCCTCGACCGCGTCGTAAATGATGTTGTAGTAGCGGATTTGGATCCCCGCCGACTCCGCCAGCTTGCGCGCCGCGGCTTCCGCGCGGGTGTTGAAGCCAATGATCACGGCGCGCGAGGCCATCGCCAGGTTCACGTCCGACTCGGTAATGCCGCCGACACCGGCGTGCACCACGCTGACCTTGACCTCGTCGGTGGCGAGCCGGGTCAGCGCGTGCACCAGCGCCTCCTGCGAGCCCTGCACGTCCGACTTGATGACCAGCGTGAGCACTTTCTTCTCGCCCTCGCCCATCTGCTCGAACATGTTCTCGAGCTTCGCGGCCTGCTGCTTGGCTAGCTTCACGTCGCGGAACTTGCCCTGGCGGAAAAGCGCGATCTCGCGCGCCTTGCGCTCGTCGGCGAGCACCATCATGTCTTCGCCGGCGGCCGGCACTTCGGACAGTCCCTGGATCTCGACCGGGATCGAAGGTCCCGCCGATTGCACCGGCTTGCCGTTTTCGTCGAGCATCGCACGCACGCGGCCATACACCGCGCCTATAAGCGCTATGTCGCCCCGGTTCAGCGTGCCCGACTGCACCAGCAGCGTGGCTACCGGGCCGCGGCCCCTGTCGAGTCGCGCTTCGATCACGACGCCTTTGGCGGGCGCATTGACCGGCGCCGTGAGCTCGAGCACTTCAGCCTGCAGCAGCAGCTGCTCGAGCAGCGCGTCAACGCCCTCCCCGGTTTTCGCCGAGACGGGCACGATGGGCGAGTCGCCGCCGTACTCTTCCGGCACGACGCCGTGGCTCAGGAGCTCCTGCTTGACCTTTTCGGGATTGGCCTCGTGCTTGTCGATTTTGTTGATCGCCACGATCAGCGGGACTTCCGCGGCCTTGGCGTGGTTGATCGCTTCCACGGTCTGAGGCATCACGCCGTCGTCGGCAGCAACGACCAGCACGACGATGTCGGTTACCTTCGCGCCGCGCGCGCGCATGGCGGTAAAGGCTTCATGGCCCGGCGTATCGAGGAACGTCACCACGCCGCGGGGCGTTTCGACGTGATAGGCGCCGATATGCTGCGTGATCCCGCCAGCCTCGCCGGCTGCCACCTTGGTGCGTCGGATATAGTCGAGGAGCGAGGTCTTGCCGTGGTCGACGTGTCCCATCACGGTCACCACCGGCGGGCGCGCTTGCGCTTCGACTGCGGGGTGTTCGTCGGTCTCGACGAGATAAGCCTCGGGATCGTCGAGCTTCGCCAGCTTGGCCTTGTGGCCCATCTCCTCGACCACGATCATCGCGGTCTCCTGGTCGAGGACCTGGTTGATGGTGGCCATCGTGCCGAGCTTCATCAGCGCTTTGATTACCTCGGCGGCCTTCACTGCCATGCGATGGGCCAGCTCGCCCACGGTGATGGTCTCCGGCACGGCGATCTCGCGCACCACCGGCTCGGCCGGCTGCGCGAAGGTGGTTTCGCCGCCACTGCCCTTGTGACGGGTGCCACCACGCGCGTGCCAGCCGCCGACGCCGCCGCCGGCGTCGCCGCGCGTCTTGATCTGCCTGCGGCGCACGGAATCGTCGCGCAGCACGGTGGTCGGTTTCGCCTTCTTGGGCTTCTTGTCGGTTTTTGCTTCCCCCGCGGGCTTGGGCGCGTGCAGGGTGGTAGCGGCTGCCGGAGTAGCTTCCGCGACTTTCTGCTCGGCTTGCTTTTGTTCGGCTTCCCGGCGTTCGCGTTCCTGCTTCTCGCGCAGCTCGGCGGCCTGCAACTCCGCGAGCTGCTGCTGGCGGCGCGCTTCCTCTTCGCGCAGCTCGAGCTCGCGGGCGTCGACGCTCGGGGCCGGCGGAGGCGGCGGCGGAGCCTCCGCTGCGACTGCGGCAGCCGTGACCTCGGCAGGATCGCGCTTCACGAACACGCGTTTCTTGCGCACCTCGACCTGTACCGTGCGGTACTTGCCGGTGGCATCGGTCTTGCGGATCTCGCTGGTCTGCTTGCGGGTCAGCGTGATCTTGTTCTTGGTCTCGAGCGAGCCGTGCGTGCGGCGCAGGTATTCCAGCAGCCGGGACTTGTCCTGGTCGCTGAGCGAGTCCTCGGGCACGCGCTTCTCCACCCCGGCAGCGCGCAACTGCTCGAGGAGCACCGAAGGCGGCACCTTCAGCTCGCTCGCAAATTGGGCAACGCTGGTTTGCGCCACGTTACGCGGCCTCCTTGTCCTGCTTGTCCTCGAACCAGTGCGCGCGCGCGGCCATGATCAGCTTTTTGGCCTTCTCTTCATCCAATTGCGAGATCTCCGACAACTCGTCGACCGCCAGATCCGCCAGGTCGTCGCGCGTCTTGATGCCGGCCTCGGCGAGCTTGGCGGCGAGCTGCGTGTCCATGCCCTCGAGCTTCAGCAGCTCCGGATCGATGCCCTCGACCTTCTCTTCGTTGGCGATGGCGGCGACCAGCAGGGCGTTGCGCGCCCGGTTGCGCAGCTCGTTGACCGTGTCCTGGTCGAACGCCTCGATCTCCAGCAGCTCGTTGATCGGCACGTAAGCGACCTCCTCGAGCGTCGAGAAGCCCTCCTGGATCAGGATGTTGGCGACCTCCTCGTCGACGTCGAGCTTCTCCATGAAATGGCCCTTGATGCGCCCGCTCTCCTCCTGCTGCTTCTTGTTCGATTCGTCTTCGGTCATCAGGTTGATCTGCCAGCCGGTGAGCTCGGAGGCGAGGCGCACGTTCTGGCCGTTACGGCCGATCGCCACGGCGAGGTTTTCCTCGTCGACGACGACATCCATGGCGTGCTTCTCCTCGTCGACCACGATCGAGGACACCTCGGCCGGCGCCAGCGCCCCGATCACGAACTGCGCCGGGTCGGCCGACCACAGCACGATGTCGACGCGCTCGCCAGCCAGCTCCTGAGTCACCGCCTGCACGCGCGAGCCGCGCATGCCCACACAAGTGCCGATCGGATCGATCCGCTTGTCGTTGGTGAAGACGGCGATCTTGGCGCGCACGCCCGGATCGCGTGCCGCGGACTTGATCTCGAGCAGGCGTTCCTCGATCTCCGGCACCTCGAGCTCGAACAGCTTCATGATGAATTGCGGCGCCGTGCGCGACAGGATCAGCTGCGGGCCGCGCGCCTGGCGGTCGATCTTCATCACCCAGGCGCGCACGCGATCGCCGACCCTGAGGTTCTCCTTCGGGATCATGTGCTCGCGCGGCAGCAGCGCCTCCAGGCGGCCGGATTCGATGATGGCGCTGCCGCGCTCCATGCGCTTCACCGTGCCGGTCACCAGCTCATCGCCGCGCGACAGGAAGTCCTGCAGGATCTGCTCGCGCTCGGCGTCGCGGATGCGCTGCAGGATCACCTGCTTCGCGGTCTGCGCGCCGATGCGGCCGAACTCGACCGGCTCGAGCGGCTCCTCGATGAAGTCTTCGAGCTTGACATCCGATTTGCGCTTCTGCGCTTCCGACAGCGGGATCTGCGCCGGGGGTGTCTCGACCGCATCGTCGGGCACCACCTTCCAGCGCCGGAACGACTCGTAGGCTCCGGTGTTGCGGTCCACGTGCACGCGCACGTCGATGTCCTCGGAGTACTTTTTCTTCGTCGCCGAGGCGAGCGCCATCTCGAGGGCGCCGAAGACGATGTCGCGCGGCACATTCTTCTCCCTTGCCAGCACGTCCACCAGCATCACCAGCTCACGATTTCCTGCTACCAGATTTGCAGCCACGAGTTCCTCACAATTCGGGTACCAGCCTCGCCCGCTCGACGTCGTCGAGCGCCAGCGCGACCGTCTGCCCATCGAGCTCCATGCTCAAGCGCCCTTCCTCGGCGCCGCGCAGCACGCCTACGAACCGGCGCCGGCCAGTCGCGTCGGGCGTGCGCATCCTTACCTCCGCCTTGTGCCCGGCGAAGCGCGCGAAATCGCGCGCCTTGCGCAGCGGCCGGTCAAGGCCGGGCGAGGACACTTCCAGGCGCTCGTAATCCACCCCTTCTACCGCCAGCACCCGCGTCAGGTGCCGGCTCACGGCGGCGCAATCCTCGATGTCGACGCCGCCCGGCTTGTCGATGAACAGGCGCAGCAACCGCCCGCCGTTCGACGCCTGCACGTCGACGAGCTCGTATCCCAGGCCGGACACCGCCGGCTCCATCACCGTTTCAAGCGCTGCCATTTATGCGTGATTGCGGGGCTGCAAACAAAAAATGGGCCGAAGCCCATCTTTTGCCGAGTGCCACTAAAGCTTTTGAAGTTTAACAGTATTTCGAAGCTCGCGCCACTGTCCCGGAGGCAAATCGCGCGGCAGCTCCAGCGGGCCGAAGCGAACGCGGATCAACCGGCTCACGCGCGCGCCGACGGCCTCGAACAGGCGCCGCACCTCGCGCTTTCGACCCTCGCGCAGCACGACGCGGTACCACCGATTGGCGCTCGGCCGGGCACGTTCGTCCGCCGGCTCGATGCGCTCGAACGCAGCGCGCCCATCGTCGAGATCGACGCCCCCCGACAGTTTTTCAAGATCCTCTTTTTTTAGAATGCCTTGAACACGGACGGCGTACTCCCGCTCGATTTCGTAACGCGGGTGCATCAGGCGGTTGGCAAGCTCGCCGGAATCGGTCAGCAACAGCAGGCCGGAAGTGTTGATGTCCAGGCGCCCGACTGCAATCCACCTGCCTGGCGGCAGCCGGGTAAAGATCGTCGGGCGCCCTTGCGGGTCGCTGCGGGTGACCAGCTCTCCCACCGGCTTGTGATAGAGCAGGACGCGAGCGGGGTGTTGTCCGGCGGAAAGATCTACGACATTGCCGTCGACCGAAATCTCGTCGCCCGGCCGCGCACGATCGCCAAGCCTGGCGGTCCGCCCCGCCAGGGATACCCGGCCGGCCTCGATCCAGGATTCGATTTCGCGGCGCGAGCCGTGGCCGGCGGCGGCAAGAAGCTTCTGCAGCCGTTCGCCCTGCGGGTTAGCCGCTGGTGCCGGTAGCGCGCTGTTCCTCGGGCTCTGAGCTGACGGCGGCCTCGGCGGATGGGACCTGGGCGACCGGTTGGGGCTCGAGCTGGAGGGTCTTGGCGATTTCTTCAAGCGGCGGCAGCTCCTGCAGCGAGCGTAATCCGAGATCGTCCAGGAACTTGCGGGTCGTCGCGTAAAGCACCGGCCGACCCGGCGTCTCGCGCTGGCCCACGGCGTCGATCCAGCCGCGGTTCTCGAGCGCCTGGATGATCTGGCTTGAAACGGTCACGCCGCGGATGTCCTCGATATCGCCGCGGGTCACCGGCTGGCGGTAGGCGATGATGGCGAGGGTTTCCATGACCGCGCGGGAGTAGCGCGGCGGCTTCTCGGGAAACAGGCGCTCGACGTAGGGCCGGAATTCTGCGCGCGTCTGGAAGCGCCAGCCGCTGGCCAGGCTGACCAGCTCCACCGCGCGGCCGCTCCATTCCTCGCGCAGCTCGGTGAGCAGGCGCCGCAGCGTTTCGGCGCTCAGCTCCTCGTCGAACAGCCCCCTGAGCTCCGTCACCCCGAGGGGCTCCTGCGACGCGAGCAGTGCCGCCTCCAGGATGCGCTTCGCCTCAGTCGGGTTTGGCATGGCCCAATTTTACGTAAATCGGGGCAAAGCATTCGGACTGCGTGATCTCCACCAGCAGCTCGCGCGCAAGCTCGAGAAGCGCGAGGAAGGTGACCACCAGGACCGGCACCCCACGGGCCGGATCGAACAGTTCCGCGAATTCAAGGACGCGGCGCTCGCGCAGCCGGCGCAGGATGCCGCTCATGTGCTCGCGCACCGACAGCTCCTCGCGGGAAATATGATGATGCCGGGTCAGGCGCGCCCGGTACAGCAGGCTGCGCCAGGCCTCGGCAAGGTCCTGCGGGTCGACGTGCGGCAGGCGCTCGGCGACCGAGCGCTCTATCCAGACCGAAATCGCCACCACGTCCCGGCCGACCTGCGGCAGCTCATCGAGCGCGTGGGCCGCTTTCTTGATTCTCTCGTACTCGAGCAGCCGCCGCACCAGCTCGGCGCGCGGATCTTCCTCGAAGGCCGCCGCCGAAGGCGGCCGCGGCAGCAGCAGGCGCGACTTGATCTCGATGAGCATCGCCGCCATCACCAGGTACTCGGCGGCGAGCTCGAGGTTCTTCGTGCGCATGATCTCGACGTATTCGAGGTACTGGCGCGTGAGCGGCGCCATCGGGATGTCGAGAATGTCGAGGTTTTCCTTGCGGATCAGGTAAAGCAGCAGGTCGAGCGGCCCCTCGAAGGCCTCGAGAATCACCTCGAGGGCGTCGGGCGGTATGTACAGGTCGCTCGGCAGCTCGATGACCGGCTCGCCATAAAGCTTGGCCATCATGAATAGAACAGCCCCATCGCCTCGCGCACGTCGCGCATGGTTTCGGCGGCGAGGCGCTTTGCCTTGTCGCAGCCGTCGGCGACGAGGTTCTTCACCAGCGTCGGATCATCGACGTACACCTGGGCCCGCGCGCGCATCGGCGCGAGCTCGGCCTGGATCGCCTCGATCACCGGCTGCTTGCAGTCGAGACAGCCGATGCCGGCGGTGGTGCAGCCCTGCCAGACCCATTTTTTTCTTTCCTCGTCGGAGTAGATCTTGTGCAGCTCCCACACCGGGCACTTCTCGGGGTTGCCCGGATCGGTGCGTTTCACGCGCGCCGGATCGGTCGGCATGGTGCGGATTTTCTTCGCGACCGATTCCGGCTCCTCGCGCAGCGAGATCGTGTTGCCGTAGGATTTCGACATCTTCTCGCCGTCGAGCCCCGGCATGCGCGAAGCTGCCGTGAGCAGCGCTTCGGGCTCGACCAGGATCTTCTTGCCGCCGCCCTCGAGCCAGCCATAGAGGCGCTCGCGGTCGCCGCGCGAAAGGTTTTGCTGCTCATCGAGCAGCGCCTGCGCCTTGGACAGGGCCTCGGCGTCGCCCGACTGGAGGAATTTCGTGCGCAGCTCGTTGAGCAGGCGCGCCTTCTTCGTGCCCATCTTCTTCACCGCGGCCTTCGCCTTCTCCTCGTACCCGGGCTCCCGGCCATACAAGTGGTTGAAGCGGCGCGCGATCTCGCGCGTGAATTCGACGTGCGGCACCTGGTCCTCGCCCACCGGCACGTACTTGGCGCGGTACATCAGGATGTCGGCCGACTGCAGCAACGGGTAGCCGAGAAAGCCATAGGTGGAAAGGTCGCGGTCGGTCAGCTTTGCCTGCTGGTCCTTGTAGGTCGGCACGCGCTCGAGCCAGCCCAGCGGCGTCATCATCGAGAGCAGAAGGTGCAGCTCGGCGTGCTCGACCACCTGCGACTGGATGAACAGGATCGCCTGGTTGGGATCGACGCCCGCGGCGAGCCAGTCGATCACTATGTCCCAGCAGTTCTGCTGCAGATCACCCGGATTCTCGTAGTCGGTGGTCAGCGCGTGCCAGTCGGCAACGAAAAACAGGCAGGTGTACTCGGCTTGCAGCCGGATCCAGTTCTTCAGCACGCCGTGATAATGGCCCAGGTGCAGGCTGCCGGTCGGCCGCATGCCGGACAGGACGCGCGTTTCGTACATCGTCAAAACACGATCGCCCGGATCAATGCGTCGGAGGCGCCGACCAGCGGCTCGAGCACGAAGTTCAGGACGTTCGTCACCAGGAGCAGCAGAAGCAGCGGCAGGCCCCAGGGCTCGAGCTTCGCGTACTGCCACGCGGCGCGGCTGGGCAGCAGGCTGGCGAGGATTCGGCCGCCGTCGAGCGGCAGGATCGGCAGCAGATTGAGGAACATGAACACCAGGTTGACGACGATCCCCGCTTCCGACATCAGCTGCAGCGGCACGGAAAAGAAGTTCGCCGGCAGCAGCACGGCGAGCTTGAGGAGCAGTGCCCAAATGAGCGCCATCAACAGGTTGGCGCAGGGGCCGGCGGCGGCCACCCAGGCCATGTGCTGGCGCGGCTTGCGCAGCGCGGAGTAATTCACCGGCACCGGCTTTGCCCAGCCGAACAGGAAACGCCCGCCGGACAACACCAGGATGATGAGCGGCACCACGACGGTGCCGATCAGGTCGACATGGCGAATCGGGTTGAGGCTGATGCGTCCCTGCGCATGCGCCGTCATGTCGCCGAAATGGCGCGCCACGTAGCCATGCGCCGCCTCGTGCAGCGTGATCGCGAACAGCACCGGGAGGGCGTAGATGGCGAACGTCTGAACTAGGTGAGTGACGTCCATCTTCTGGACGCGGATTTTATCAGACGGGCTCGACGGCAAACGGCTCGAGCGAGCCGCGTCCTTTGCGCAGAACGCTCGGCGCATCGCCGGTGAGATCGATCACCGTGCTCGGCTCGACGCCGCAGGATCCGGCATCGATCACGAGGTCGAGCTCGTGCTCGAGCTTTTCGCGGATGTCGCGCGGCTCGGATAGCGGCAGCCTTTCACCAGGCAGCGACAGGGTGGCCGAAAGCATCGGCTCGTCGAGCTCGGCGAGCAGCGCATGCGCCACCGGGTGGCCCGGCACCCGGACCCCGATCGTCTTGCTGCGCGGATGCGTCGAGCGCCGCGGCACCTGGCGCCTCGCTCGCAGGATGAAGGTGTAGCTGCCCGGCGTGACGCGCTTCAGCAGGCGGAAGCGCCCATCGTCGACGAGCGCGTAGTTGGCGATCTCCGCCAGGTCGCGGCACATGAGCGTGAGGTGGTGCCGCTCGTCCACGCCGCGCACACGGCGCAGGCGCTCGAGCGCCTTTGCCTCGCCCAGCTTGCAGCCGAGCGCGTAGCACGAATCGGTCGGGTAGGCGATCAGCCCGCCGGCGCGCACGATGTCGGCCGCGCGCCGCACGAGACGCGTTTGAGGGTGCGTCGGATGAATGGAGAAGAACTGCGCCATCGGTTAGCCGAGCAAAAAATCTTCCACAATCCGGGCGAGCGCTTCGGGCTGGTCATGATGCAGCATGTGGCCGGAATCGGGCACCGTGACATAGCGCAGGTTGGCAAATGCAGCGCGCCGCTCGGCCTGCTGCCTGGCGTCCAGCCCGAGACGCTTCAGCGTTTCGGACTCGGCGGCATCCACCCAGAGCACCGGCGCCTGCACCTTCTGCCAGCACGCGTGAACCTCTTCGTAGCGATAGAGCACTGGGTTGACGATCTTGTGCGCCGGGTCGCCGCGCAGCACGACTTCGCCCTCCTCGGTTTCGCGGCCCCAATGGCGCGCGAGAAATGCGGCACGCTCCGGCGTCAGGCGCTTGTTGCCCTGCTGCAGCCTTTCAGCCAGTTCCTGAAAATTGCGATAAGGGCGAAGCCGCGGCGGCTGGTGCAGCTCGTCCAGCCAGCGCGCGTAACGGCTCGGCGCCTGCTCGGGACCTGTCGCGGCGAGGCCGAAGCCCTCGAGATTGACCAGCCGAGCGACTCGCTGCGGCCGGATTCCGGCGTACATCGCGGCGACATTGCCGCCGAGGCTGTGGCCCACCAGGTTTGTCGCCTGAATCGCGTCCAGCATAAGGTCGAGGTCGGCGATGTAGTCGGGAAACCAGTAACAGTCGGACTTCCCCCAGCCCGTTAGCCCATAACCGCGCCAGTCCGGCGCATAGACATCCCAGTCGCCACGCAGGGCGTCGACGAGAAATTGAAATGAGGCTGAAACATCCATCCAGCCGTGCAGCAGAACCATCTTCGGCGCGCCCGCGCTCGGCCAGTGACGCACGTGGTAGCGCAGTCCGCGGATGTCGAAGAACTGCGAGTCGCTCTTACGCAAGGAAGTCGAATGCGACTTCAGGTGTGCGACCGGAAACCAGGTCGGCGAGCGCTTTGGCCGAGCCGCAGGCGAGCGTCCAGCCCAGCGTGCCGTGGCCGGTATTGAGGAACAGGTTGCGCAGCCGCGTGCGGCCGATGATCGGTACGTTGTTCGGCGTCGCAGGGCGCAATCCGGCCCACCGGTCTATCAGCGTGATTCCGCCGAGGGCAGGAAACAACTGCCGGATGCGCCTGGCGATCGCATTGCAACGCACCGGATTGATCGAAACGTCGTACCCGTCGAGCTCTGCAGTCCCCGCGGCACGCAGCCGGTTTCCGAGACGCGAAATCACGATCTTGTGCGCCTCGTCAGTCAGGCTGACCTGAGGCGCCGCCATGGCCTCCACCGGACCGAGCGGCAAGGTGATTGAATAGCCTTTGAGCGGATAGACAGGAATTCTTACGCCCACGCCCCTCAGTAGCAAGGGGCTGTAACTTCCCAGCGCGACCACATAGGCATCGGCGACCAGGCGCTCGCCGCCCTGCAGCCGAAGCCCACTCGCTTGCTGCTCAATCGCCTCGACCACCGTCCCGAAGCGAAATGCGACGCCGCGCTGCGCGCACAGCCGCCCGAGCTCCTGCGTAAAGCGACGCGCGTCTCCGGATTCGTCCTGCGGCGTGTATACACCGCCATAGATGCGCTCTTCGGAATGCTCGAGCGCAGGTTCGAGCTGCAAGCATTCGGCGGCCGACTTCACGTCGCGGTCGATGCCGAGCGCGCGCATCGCCTCGGCATGCCGCGCCAGGATCTCGAAATCGCTCGCACCGGTCGCGAAATGCAGGATGCCGCGCGAGAGCTCGTCGTAGCGGATTCCCAGCTGCGCGCGCAAAGCGCGCAGGCACTCGAGGCTGTAGGTCGCAAGTCCGGCCAGGGCGCGGCAATTGCGCTCGAACCGGCCGGGCATGCATTCGAAGAGAAAGCGCAGCCCCCAGGTCCATTGCGCCCAATCGGCGCGCGGCCGGAACAGGAGCGGCGCATCCTCGCGCCCCAGCCAGCGCAGGATCTTGGGCACCACCGAAGGCTTGGCCCAGGGCTCCGCATGCCCTGCGGAGATCTGCCCGCCGTTGGCGAACGAGGTCTCCATCCCGGCTTCAGCGTGGCGCTCCAGCACGCTGACTTCGTGCCCCGCCTGTGCCAGGTACCACGCGCTGCTCACGCCGATCACGCCGGCGCCAAGGACAATAATCTTCACTGCATTATGATAGACCCATGCCTATCTTCTCCATCGGCGAGCGGCGCGTGGAGCTGCGCGGCGAGCATCATTACATCGCACCCGACGCCACGATCATCGGCTCGGTGGTGCTCGAGGCGGACGTGAACGTGTGGTTCAAGGTCGTGATCCGCGCCGAAAATGACCGCATCAGCATCGGCGAGGGAACCAACATCCAGGATGCCTCGGTGCTGCACGTCGACCCCGGCTATCCCATGACCCTTGGGCGCATGGTGAGCGTTGGACACAAGGTCATGCTGCACGGCTGCACCATCGGCGATGGCAGCCTCATCGGCATCAACAGCATCGTGATGAACGGAGCGCGCATCGGCAAAGGTTCGCTGATCGGCGCCAATACGCTCGTCACCGAGGGGAAGCAAATTCCCGACGGCGTGCTGGTGCTCGGCTCGCCGGGCAAGATCGTGCGTACCCTGACGCAGGAAGATAAAGATTACCTTCTCAGCATCGCCAAGGGCTACGTGGAGCGCTCGAAGTTCTACAAGCAGAATCTGCGCGAGCAATGATCACTTGGGCGCCATGCGGATGCCGCCGTCGAGGCGGACGGTCTCCGCGTTGAGCATCTCGATCTCGATGATCGCCTTGACCAGCTGCGCATACTCGGTTGGCCGGCCCAGGCGCGATGGAAACGGCACCTGCTTGCCGAGCGAGTCCTGCGCGTCCTTGGGCAGCCCGAGCAGCATCGGCGTCTCGAAGATGCCGGGCGCGATGGTGCAGACGCGGATGCCGTTACGCGACAGGTCGCGCGCGACGGGCAGCGTCATCGCCACGACACCTCCCTTCGACGCCGAATAGGCCGCCTGTCCGATCTGCCCGTCGAAAGCGGCGATCGAAGCAGTGTTGACGATGACACCGCGTTCGCCGGCTGCATTCGGCCCTGCTTTCGCCATGGCGTCGGCGGCGAGCCGGATCATGTTGAACGTGCCGATCAGATTGACGTTGATCACGCGCATGAAGCGTCCCAGGTCGTGCGGTGCCTCCTTGCCGAGGGTGCGCTCGGCGAGCGCGATGCCGGCGCAGTTCACCAGCACGTGAAGGCCGCCGAATTCCTTGAGCGCGCGCTCGACTGCCGCCTTGCCGTCGGCTTCCGAAGTGACGTCGGTCTTGATGAAGCGCGCACCGATCTCTTTCGCGAATTTCTCGCCGACATCGGCTTGCATGTCCGCGATCACGACCTTGCCGCCGCTCTCGGCCGCCATGCGCGCGGTGGCAGCGCCGAGGCCGGAAGCAGCGCCGGTGACAAGGAAGACGCTGTTCTTGATCTGCATCGGAATGTCCGCCTTGGAATAAGGTAATTCGTTGAGCGTGAAGGGGTATTTCGATGATAATTTTACTCTCATGAAACTCGGCTTCGGCATCCGGTTCGACGATCTCTATGAGCGTGAGGGACTGATGCGCCTCGATCAGGCGTTTCTGCGCTTTCTCCGCGAATCGGACAGGGCACTGCATGAGCGCCTCCTTGCGGCGCGTAACGCGCCTGAAAAGCTGGCTGCAAAGGAAGAGTCGGATCTGCTGGTGGCACTTGCTCCGCACGTCGAGGATTTCCTGCCGAAGCTTTTCGGCATCGAAGCGGAAGCGCGTGCGCTCGCGGAAAAACACAATGAGCTCGCGCCGCTCTACTCGGTGAAGCGCCAGTTCGTGCAGCGGCGTGCCCTGCACAAGATCAGGCCGGAAGAAATTAAAGCCGTTGACCCTCAAGCACTCGAAGATCGGCTGTTCGGCGGTCCGTTTACGGAATTGCAATTTGCAAAGAAAGTAAGCGGGTGGCTGCAGAACGAGGCGGCGCACGGCGGCGAGCTCGACGCTGCGGCCCGTTACGCTGCATGGGCGTCCACTACGCCTGAAGGACGCGAGAAGCACCGCGCTGGAGTGCTGTTCAAGGCGCCGAGAAAGCTCGACTACATGCGGCTGATTCCGGTTCACACAGAAGCAAAGAATGCTGTTCTGGACCATTCATTGCAGCACCTGCGGCATCGCGACGGATTCAAGCTGACCGATTCCGGCACCGATCTCGTCGGCGCGCTCGACGAGGCGAACTACTGCATCTGGTGCCACGAGCAAGGCAAGGACTCCTGCTCGAAAGGCCTCAAGGAAAAGCCGCCCGCCGAAGCCTTTCGCAAGACGCTGTTCGGCGTCGCGCTCGCCGGCTGCCCGCTCGAGCAGAAGATCTCCGAGTTTCACATGGTGAAGGCGCGCGGCGAGCCGCTCGCCGCGCTCGGCATCATCGCCGTCGACAACCCGATGCTGGCCGCCACCGGCCACCGCATCTGCAACGACTGCATGAAGGCCTGCATCTACCAGAAGCAGGAGCCGGTCAATATCCCGCAGGCCGAGACGCGCACGCTGAAGGACGTGCTCGAACTGCCCTGGGGCTTCGAGATCTATTCGCTGCTCACGCGGTGGAACCCGTTCGACGTGCATCGCCCGTACCCGAAGCCGCCGAGCGGACGCCGGGTGCTGGTCGTCGGCCTGGGTCCGGCCGGCTTCACGCTGGCCCACCATCTGATGAACGACGGCCACACCGTGGTCGCCATCGACGGCTTGAAGATCGAGCCGCTGGAGCCGGCGTTATCCGGCGTAGATCCGCTTGGCAACCGGATGGTTTTCCAACCCATTAAAGAGATAAAGCAATTGCGCGAGGGCCTCGACCACCGCGTGATGGCCGGGTTCGGCGGCGTCGCGGAGTACGGCATCACCGTGCGCTGGGACAAGAATTTCCTCAAGATCATCCGCCTGCTCCTCGAGCGGCGGCGGCAGTTCGCCATGTTCGGCGGCGTGCGCTTCGGCGGTACACTGAGCGTGGAGGACGCCTTCGCCGACGGCTTCGACCACGTGGCGCTCTGCGCCGGTGCCGGACGGCCGACCGTGCTCGACATCCCGAACGGCTTCGCGCGCGGCGTACGCGCCGCCTCCGACTTCCTGATGGCGCTGCAGCTGACCGGCGCGGCGAAGCGAGAGTCGATCGCCAACCTGCAGATCCGGCTGCCGGTGGTGGTGGTCGGCGGCGGCCTGACGGCCATCGATACGGCGACCGAATCGCTGGCCTACTACGCGGTACAGGTCGAAAAGTTCCTGTCGCGCTACGAGCAGCTCGGCGCCGACATCTCCTGGAACGCCGAGGAGCGCAGCATCGCCGAGGAATTCCTGGCGCACGCGAGGGCGCTGCGCGCGGCGCGTCCCGAAGAGCGGCTCGCGCTGCTGAAGTCCTGGGGTGGCGTGACCATCGCCTACCGCCGTCGCCTGGTCGACAGCCCTTCCTACACGCTCAATCACGAGGAAGTCGAGAAGGCGCTCGAGGAGGGCATCGGCTTCGCGGAAGGCTTGTCGCCTGCGCGCATCGAGGTCGACGAGTACGGCCACGCACGCGCCGTCAAATTCGCGGCGCAAGGAAAGGAGATCGAGCTGCCGGCGAGATCGGTCCTCATCGCCGCCGGGACCCAGCCCAATACGGTGCTCGCGCGCGAGGAAGGGGTGAGCCTCGCACTCGACGGTAAATACTTTCAGGCCTGTGACGAGGCAGGCCGGCCTATAAAGCCCGAACGCCATACGGCGAAGCCGCCGCACGCCGAGGTGCTTTTGCATCGCCGCGACGACGGGCGCTTCATGAGCTTCTTCGGCGACCTTCATCCCTCCTACTTCGGCAACGTCGTCAAGGCCATGGGAAGCGCCAAACAGGGATATCCCGTGGTCAGCCGCGTGCTCGCCAAGTCCCGCCCGGCGTCAGTCCTGGATGAGAAGAATTTTCTTGCACAGCTCAATCGCGACCTGCGTGCCGTCGTGCACGAAGTACGCAGGTTGACGCCGCGCATCGTCGAGGTGGTGCTGCGCGCTCCGGTCGCGGCGCGTCGCTTCCACCCCGGCCAGTTCTACCGCATGCAGAACTTTGAGAGCCTGGCGCTGCGCGTTCCGGGAACCACGCTGGCGATGGAGGGACTCGCGCTGACCGGCGCCTGGGTGGACAAGGAAAAGGGCCTCATCTCGGTGATCGCTCTCGAGATGGGCGGCTCGGCGGACCTGCTTGCGTACTTGCGTCCCGGCGAGCCGGTCGTGCTGATGGGCCCGACGGGAACGCCGACCGAGATCCCGCGCGGCGAGACCGTGGTGCTGGCGGGCGGCGGCCTGGGCAACGCGGTGCTGTTCTCCATCGGGCGCGCGCTGCGCGCGGCAGGCTCGAAGGTGATCTACTTTGCCGGCTACAAGCAGATCTCTGACCGCTACCGGATCGAGGACATCGAAGCCTCGTCCGATGTCGTCGTCTGGTGCTGCGACGAAGGTCCAGGCTTCGCGCCGCGACGGCCGCAGGACCGTGCGTTCGTCGGCAACATCGTTCAGTCGATGCGCGCCTACGCCAGCGGCGCGCTGGGTACTCAGCCGATCCCCTTCAGTGCCGCCGACCGCATCATCGCCATCGGCTCGGACCGCATGATGGCGGCGGTAGCCGAAGCGCGTCACGGGATTTTAAAGAAATATTTGAAATCAACTCACGTGGCGATCGGCTCGATCAACAGCCCGATGCAATGCATGATGAAGGAGATCTGCGCCCAGTGCCTGCAGCCGCACGTCGATCCGCAGACCGGCAAGACGAGCTACGTCTTCTCCTGCTTCAACCAGGACCAGCCGCTCGACCAGGTCGACTTCGGCGCGCTCGCGCAGCGCCTGGCGCAGAACGGCGTGCAGGAGAAGCTCACCGCGCTGTGGATCGGGCGCTGCCTCAACCAGTTGCCGCCCGAACGCAAGGCGGCCTAAGTTAGTGTCCCTGGGCGCATGCGCATTACCAGCCGAGGTAGCGCACCAGGTGCTCATATCGGTCAGGAAAAAGAAAAGCCCGCCTTGCGGCGGGCTCTCCTACTTCTTCTTCCTGGCAGCCGGTTTCCGGCTGCGCCTGGCGCTGGATCGGGCTAGCTTGCCTTTGCCCGGTTTGGCGCTTAGTAGGCGGCTTTTTTTGCCTTCGCGAAGCCTCTCACCGTCTCGCTCGCGGCGGCGGCGTTGGCTTCTGCGATCTCGGTCGCCTGCTTCGCGACCTTGGTGAGGTTGTCGTACGCCGCGTTGCCGGCGGCGAGCATCGACTTTACTGCGGCCACCGCGACGTCCGAGCCGGCGGGCGCGTTCTTCGACACCTTGTCGAGCAGCGTCACGAAGTTCTCGTTCCACTCGGCGATCCGGCGCTCCGTAACTTTGGAGAACTCGGAGTTCGCCTCGGTGGCGACTTCATACACGCTCTTCGAGTAGGCGATGGCCTTCTCGATCGCGGGCTGGGCAAAAGAGTTCTGCAGGGTGACAAACTCCTGCATGTCCTTCGCGCCGAGCAGCGCGCGGATATTCGCGATGGAATCTTCGAAAGCGCTCTTGATTGCGCTGGCGTTGATGTTCGCCAGTTTCTCGAACGCGGTGAACTGCGCGTTCGCTACGGTGAGTAGGGTTTCCACATTGGCCTTGTTGGCCGCTTGAATCTGTTCCGGTTGTACGTACATTTGGTGGCTCCTGGTCTGTGGTTTTGTGCAATGCAGCACAAGCCATATTATGCCAATAACGTATATAGGTCAAGTACTTTATTCGTTAAAACCATACTTGAGTGGTGCGGCGCACCATCGAAGCAGCACCGTGAGCCCAAGCTTGGCGATTGACTCAACTGACGAGCGCGCCGCCTGCCGAATCCACAGCGGAGTCATCCTTGCCTCAAGTCTTTTCAATGCCGGCTATGGGTCCGAAGCCGAAATTCAAACCGAGACACTACCTGGCATCCCCCTTGACAGACCTTTGGTCTGGCGTATAAATTATATATAATATTTATATAGCACTGGCCGGTATTCGTTCAATGCAGAAGACCAAGGTGAGAACTTTTTCGGCGACCGCTCGCGATCTGACGATGCTGGAGGCGGTGGCGCGCTATCACGGCCTAAACAAGAGCGCGACCATTGCCAGCCTGGTACGCAGGGAATTCTGGAGAGTCTTTCCAGCCGGCACCGTCAAGGTCAAGCCGGACCGCGGCGCGAAAGTAGAAGGCGAAGGATGAAAAAGCTGCTGCTGTTTCTTACGTTACTGTCTCTTACGAACCCGGTCTTCGCGCAGGCGATCAAGATCGGCGAGCTCAACAGCTACAAGGTGTTCCCGGCGTTCCTCGAGCCCTACAAGAAGGGTTGGGAGCTCGCGCTGGAGGAAATCAACCGCTCCGGCGGCGTGCTAGGGCGCAAGCTCGAAGTGGTGTCGCGCGACGACGGCGGCACGCCCGGCGATGCGGTGCGGGTGGCGGAAGAGCTGATCTCGCGCGAGCAGGCGGCGGTGCTGATGGGGACTTTCGCCTCGAACGTCGGGCTTGCGGTGGCGAATCTCGCGCAGCAGCGCAAGGTGGTGTTCATGGCGGCGGAGCCCCTCACCGACAAGATCGTGTGGGAGAACGGCAACCGCTACACCTTTCGCCTGCGGCCTTCGACCTACATGCAGGTCGCGATGCTGGTGCCCGAAGCCGCTCGGCTGAAGAAAAAACGCTGGGCGATCGTGTACCCGAATTACGAGTACGGCCAGTCCGCGACCGCCTCGTTCAAAAAGCTGCTTGCGAAGGCGCAGCCGGACGTCGAGTTCGTCGCCGAGCAGACGCCGCCGCTCGGCAAGATCGACGCCGGCGCCGTGGTGCAGGCGCTGCTTGAGGCTAAGCCGGATGCCATCTTCAGCTCGCTGTTCGCGGTGGATCTGCAGAAATTCGTGCGCGAAGGCAACACGCGGGGTCTGTTCAAGAGCGCCGCGGTGGTCAATCTGCTCGGCGGGGAGCCCGAATATCTCGATACGCTGAAGGATGAGACCCCGGAAGGTTGGTGGGTTACCGGCTACCCGTGGAGCGAGATCAACACGCCGGAGCACAAGAAGTTCAGCGATGCCTATGAGAAACGCTGGAAGGATTACCCGCGCGTCGGCTCGGTGGTCGGCTACACCGCCCTGCACGCGGTTGCGAACGGCATCAGGAAGGCCGGCTCGCTGCAGAGCGACAAGCTGATCGCCGCTCTCGAAGGGCTGCAGATGGAAACCCCCTTCGGCCAGATCCTGTGGCGGCCGATCGACCACCAGTCGACCATGGGCGCCTACGTCGGCCAGCTCGCGAAAAAGGGCGGCCAGGGCGTGATGGTCAACTGGCACTACGCGGATGGCGCGAAGTACCAACCCTCCGATCAGGAGGTCCGCGCGTTGCGCAAGGAGTGAGCGGCTCCGCCATTCTGTTGCAGTTCTTGAACGGGCTCGCGGGGGCGAGCTCCTTGTTTTTGGTGGCCGCCGGCCTGTCGCTGATCTTCGGCGTCAGCCGCATCGTCAACTTCGCGCATGGTTCGCTGTACATGCTCGGCATGTATCTCGCGGTTTCGCTGTCCGCGAGCATCGGCTTCTGGGCAAGCGTGCCGCTGTCCGCGGCGCTGGTGGCAGCGGTCGGTTGTCTCATAGAAGTGGGTTTCTTGAGGAGGATCTACAAGGCGCCGGAGCTCCTGCAGCTGCTCGCCACGTTTGCGCTGGTCCTCATCATCAAGGACGCAGCGCTTTGGGCATGGGGAGCGCAAGACATGCTCGGGCCGCGCGCGCCCGGGCTGGCAGGCGCGGTCAGCATTGCCGGCAGCCAATTCCCGCAGTACGACCTTCTGCTGATCGTCCTCGGGCCGGCGGTCTTCATGGCACTGCACTTGCTCCTTACGCGCACGCGATGGGGCACGCTGGTGCGCGCGGCGACCCAGGACCGGGAGATGGCCGCGGCGCTCGGCGTCAACGAGCGGCGCCTCTTCACGGCAGCGTTCACCCTCGGCGCCCTGCTCGCCGGCTTCGGCGGCGCGAGCGCTATTCCGCGCGAGCCGGCAAGCCTCGAGATCGATCTCGGCGTCATCGCGGACGCCTTCGTAGTGGTCGTCGTCGGCGGCCTCGGATCGATCCCGGGCGCCTTCCTTGCCGCGCTGCTGATCGGCGAAGTGAAGGCCTTCTGCATCGGCCTGGGGTATTCCGAGCTCACGCTGGCAATCGAATTCATCGTCATGGCGCTGGTGCTGGTACTGCGGCCCTGGGGCCTGCTCGGTCGTCCGCTGCCTCAGGTGCGCGGCGCGGGGACGGTAGAGCCGCCGCTGCCAGCGCCCTCCTTTCTCCTGCTCGCAGCACTTGCCGCGCTTCTCGCGGTCGTTCCTGCGTTCTCCGGGCCTTATACGGTGGTGCTACTCACGGACATTCTGGTGTTCGCGCTGTTCGCGGCGAGCCTGCATTTCCTGATGGGCCCCGGCGGCATGCCTTCGTTCGGCCACGCGGCTTATTTTGGCCTTGGCGCTTACGCTGCGGGCCTGCTCCTGTTGCGCGCGCATCTGCCGATGGAGCTCTCGCTGGCGCTGGCGCCCTTGGCAGCCGGCGTGGGCGCGCTGATCTTCGGCTGGTTCTGCGTGCAGCTTTCCGGGGTGTACCTCGCCATGCTGACGCTGGCATTCGCCCAGATCGCCTGGTCCATCGCCTTCCAGTGGGACGAGCTCACCGGCGGCTCGAATGGCCTCATCGGCGTCTGGCCGGCGCCGTGGCTCGCCTCGAAGCAGGCGTATTACTACCTGACCCTGGTGCTTTGTCTGGGCGCGGTCGCGCTCCTCTGGCGGCTGATCTACTCGCCCTTCGGCTACGCCCTGCGCGCCGCGCGCGACTCGCCGCTGCGCGCCGAGGCCATCGGCATCGACGTGCGGATCCAGCAATGGGCCGCGTTCGGTGTTGCCGGACTGTTCGCGGGCGTTGGCGGCGCCTTGTACGCGTTCTCCAAAGGCTCCATCTCTCCGGAAACGCTTTCCGTGCCGCGCTCGGTGGATGGCCTGGTCATGGTGCTGCTCGGTGGGGTGCAGACGCTCAGCGGGCCGCTCTGGGGCGCCGCGCTCTTCACCTGGCTCGAAGACTCGCTGTCGCGCGGTGTGGAATACTGGCGCGCCGCCATCGGCGCGGTGATCCTGGTCCTGGTGATGGCCTTCCCGCAGGGCATCGCCGGCTTCCTGAAGCAGCGCTTCCTCAAATGAGCGTGCTCGAGGTGCGGGGACTCTCCAAGGCCTACGGCGGCGTGCAGGCGGTGCGCGACGTGAGCTTTGCAGTGGACGCGGGCGAAGTCGTGGCGCTGATCGGTCCGAACGGCGCCGGCAAGACCACCTGCTTCAATATGCTGAACGGCCAGCTGCGGCCCGACTCGGGCGAGATCGCCCTCGCGGGACACAGCGTGGTGGGACTGCGCCCGCACCAGGTGTGGCGCCTCGGTGTCGGCCGCACTTTCCAGGTCACCGCGACCTTCGGCTCGATGACGGTGCTCGAAAACGTGCAGGTGGCCTTGCTTTCACACCACAAACGACTTTTTTCTTTGGGGAAACCTGCCGGGAGGTTTCAGGTCGATGAGGCGGACGCGCTGCTCGCGCGCGTCGGCATGCAGCAGCAGGCAGCGCGGCCGTGCGCCGTGCTGGCGTACGGCGACCTGAAGCGCGTGGAGCTGGCGCTCGCGCTTGCCAATCGCCCGCGCCTGCTCCTGATGGATGAGCCGACGGCGGGCATGGCTCCCGGGGAGCGCCATGCGCTCATGCAGCTCGCCGCGACGCTGGCGCGCAGCGAGCGCATCGCGGTGCTGTTCACGGAGCACGACATGGAGGTGGTGTTCAATTTCGCGAGCCGCGTCATCGTGCTCCATAGCGGCGAGGTTATCGCTGCGGGGCCGCCAGGCGAAGTGCGGGCCGATCCGCGCGTACGCGAGGTCTATCTTGGCAATGCTTGAAGCGAGGCGCCTCAACGCCGGTTACGGGGCGGCGCGCGTGCTGTTCGAGGTCGGGCTCACCGTGCGCCACGGGGAAGTGGTCGCACTGCTCGGCCGCAACGGCGCTGGCAAATCGACTACGCTCAAGACCCTGATGGGACTGATCCGGCCGCTCTCGGGCGAAGTGTATTTCGACGGCCGGCGCATCGACGCCTGGGAGCCGTACGAGATCGCCCGCGCCGGGCTCGGCTATGTCCCCGAAGACCGGCGCATTTTCACGGACCTGACGGTGGCGGAGAACCTGGAAGTCGGCCGCCAGCCGCCGCGCGAAGCAACCCCGGCCTGGAGCCCGGAGAAGCTGTTTCAGCTGTTTCCCGCGCTGCAGACGCTGCAGGGCCGGCGCGCCGCCTACCTGTCGGGCGGCGAGCAGCAGATGCTGTGCATTGCGCGCACGCTCGCCGGCAATCCGAAGACCGTACTGCTCGACGAGCCATCCGAAGGGCTCGCGCCGATCATCGTGGAGCAGGTCGGGAAGGCGATCCTCGAAATGAAGCGCGCGGGCGTGTCCTTGCTGCTGAGCGAGCAGAATCTCGCTTTCGCGCGCCGCGTAGCCGATCGCGGCTACATGCTCGAGCAGGGACAAATACGTCAGGCCGGAACTCTGGAGCAATTGGAATTGTTGATATGACGAGACGCGGACTACTGCTGACGATGACTGAGCCGCCTGCGGCCATGGACGAGGAGTTCAACGCCTGGTACGACAGCGAGCACATCCCGGAGCGACTGTCGATCCCCGGTTTCCGCTCGGCCCGCCGCTGGAGGGCGGACACGGCGCCCGGGGAAGGAAAATATCTCGCCACCTACGAGCTGGATTCGCCGGAGGTGTTGATGACGCCGGAGTATCTCGCCCGCTTCGAGGGCGCCACGCCCTGGACGCGCCGTTGCCTGGAGAAAACGCTGGTATTTCGCCGCTGGGCCTGCGAGCAGACCGCCCCCGGCAATGCCGATCCTCACCCGGCGGCAAAAGCCGTTCTGCTGGTTTGCGGCGACGCGCCGTTGGAAGAAACCGCTCTGCCCGATGCGCTCCAGGCGCGCCATTTCCAGGCGTCCGTTGGGAAACCGCGCTACGTCACGCTGTTCGAGCTTGCCTACGTCACGCGCAAGCTGCCGGCGCTTGGCACCGATCGATTGGTGCGGCTCTACCGTGCTTACGCGGCCTGAGCGCCTCGACCGATAGAGCGCTACAGCGACTTCGCTCTTTCCCGCAGGACAAACTTCTGGATTTTGCCGGTGGCGGTGGTCGGCACCGGTCCGAAGACCACTTTCTTCGGGATCTTGAAGCGCGCCAGGTTCTGCCGGCACCAGTCGATATATTCCGCTTCGGTGGCGCTGCTGCCGGGCTTGAGCTGCACGAAAGCGCACGGCGTCTCGCCCCATTTCTCGTCGGGCCGCGCCACCACCGCCGCCAGGTGGGTGGCGGGATGCTTGTAGAGCGCGATCTCGACTTCCACCGATGAAATATTCTCGCCGCCGGAAATGATGATGTCCTTCTTGCGGTCCTTGATCTCGACGTAGTTGCCCGGGTGCCACACAGCGAGGTCTCCGGTGTGCATCCAGCCGCCAGCGAATGCCTCGGCGGTCGCCTTCGCATCCTTGAGGTAACCAAGCATCACCGTGTTGCCGCGGACCAGGATCTCGCCCACCGACTTGCCGTCCTTCGCCACCGGCTTGCAGGTCTTTGGGTCGGCGACGACGTGCCCCTCGACCACCTGGTAGCGCACTCCCTGGCGCGCCATCTCGTTGGCGCGCGCTTCGAGCGACAGGGCACTCCATGCCTCCTGTGGCGCGCAGAAGGTCGACGGCCCTTGCAGCTCGGTCATGCCGTAGATGTGCAGCACCTGGAAACCGAGCTCTTCCATGCCCTTGATGACCTTGGCGGGCGGCGGCGAGCCGCCGGTCTGGATGTGGACTACGTGCGGAAACTTGCGCTTCTCCTCCTCCGGTGCGGCAATCAGCATGGTCAGCACCGTGGGCGCGCCGCACATGTGCGTGACCCCGTGCTCGAAGATGAGCTCGAACACCCGCTTCGGCTCTACGGTTCTCAGGCAGACATGCGTGCCCGCCATCGCCGTCACCGACCAGGGGAAGCACCAGCCGTTGCAATGAAACATCGGCAGCGTCCACAGGTAGATCGGATGCGCCGGCATCGCCCAAGCCATGATGTTGCCGGCGGCCTCGAGAAACGTGCCGCGATGGTGGTACACCACGCCTTTCGGACGGCCGGTCGTGCCCGAGGTGTAATTCAGCGCAATGGGACTGGACTCGGACTCAGGCAACGCCCATTCGAAATCCGCTTTGCCGGATTTCAGCAACTCTTCGTATTCCACCTGACCGAGGCGGTCACCGGGCCCGGTATAAGCGGGATCGTCAACATCGATCACAAAAGGCTTCTTTTTCAGCTTGCCGAGGGCCGGGCCGACAACGCTCGCAAATACGCGGTCGGTGATGAGGACCTTCGCCTCGCCGTGCTGCAGGATGTAGCCGGCGGTGTCGGCGTCGAGGCGCGTGTTGATGGTGTTCAGGACCGCGCCAAGCATCGGCACGCCGTAATGCGCTTCGAGCATCGCCGGCACGTTCGGCAGCATCGCCGACACCACATCGCCCCGCCGCACGCCCAGCTTTTGCAACGCCGAGGCGAGCCGCCGGGCCCGCTCGTAGAACCGGGCGTAGGTATGGCGCACGCCGCCGTGGACTACCGCCACACGCTCGGGATAGATCTCCGCGGCCCGCGGTAGAAACACAGTCGGCGAAAGCGGAGTGTAGTTCGCCGCCCCGGGCTTCAGCGCCGCCCAAAGCCTCTTGCGCGGCGCAGCATTCGATTTGCGAGCCCTCATTCCCATCGCCTCCTCCGCGAATTACACTGCTTGAATCTACCCCAGGAGGAGGATGCCGTGAAGAAGATCGCTATTGCACTAGCCGTTGCGCTCGCCGCAGGCGGCGCGTACGCGCAGGAGAAAACGGTCAAGATCGCCGGCTTCGGCGCGAAGTCGGGCGTGGTGCGCTCGTTCGGCATCAACAGCGAGGCGGCGCTGATCGCCGCGGCCGACGTCATCAACAAGCAGGGCGGCGTCAAGCTCGCCGACGGCTCGAAGGCGAAGATCGCCGTCGAGTTCTACGACGACCGCTGCACCGCCGAGGAAGGCATTTCGATCATCCGCCGCATCTACGGCACCGACGCCGTGGTGGCGGTGGGCCCCACCTGCTCCAACGTCGCCGAGCCGCTGTACGGCATCCTGCAGAAGAAGGTCGACGACAAGGGAGATTCCGGCCTGCAGATGCCGGTATTCACCGACGTTGCGATCAAGGTCGGCCTGGCGAGAATCTCCGAGTGGGCGTTCCGCAACGTGCCCAACGAGACGACGATGTATTCCTCGCTGTTTTACTGGCTGAAGACGAAATATCCCGGCGTGCAATCGGTGTACGGCGGCGTGGAAGAGGACTTCGCCCACTCGCGCGCATCCTGGTACGCGGTCATGAAGGACCGCGCCGAGGCGAACGGCTACAAGGTCATCGGCAACTCGAAGTGGCTGCTCAACGACACCAACTTTTCCACCCAGGTGCGCGAGATGAAAAACGCCAACGCCGACATCGTCGCGATCTCGGCGCACCCGTTCACCACCTGCGGCGTGCTGAAGGAGATGCAGCGCCAGGGGGTCAAGCCGAAGGTGCTGGTCGGGCTCACCAGCTCCTCGTCGCTCGAGACGCTGCAGGGCTGCGCGAAGCAGGCCGAGGGCATCATCATTCCGACCTCGTTCGCGCCGGTCACCAAGGAAGGCAAGGCCGCCGCCGAGACTACCGCCAAGTTCAAGGGCGCCGCCGACCTGCACTCGATGGCGGCATGGGAGAACATGTTCATCCTCAAGCAGGTGATGGAGGCGGAGAGAATCTCGGGCGACAAAAACCAGCTGCAGGCCGATCGCCGCAAGATCCGCGACGGCCTGGCGAAGCTGAAAGAGACGCAGGGCCTGCTCGGGGTCACCCGGCGCACCGCGGACCGCGAGGCCGACAAGCCGTATCTTTTCGTGCAAGCCAGAGGCGGCAACTGGGTCGTGCTCCACAATCCCTTGTAGCTTGCTTGATTTCCTACAGACGCTCTCTGACGGAGTCCTGTTCGGCGCTACCTATGCGCTGATCGGCATCGGCTTCACGCTGGTGTTCGGCGTGATGCACAAGCTGAATCTTTCGTATGGCGCCGCTTCGGTCGGCGGCGCGTACTGCGGCCTGATGATCGTCAAGGCCTTGCTCGGAACGACGCCAGCGTGGTTGGTGTTCCTCGGCGCCCTCCTCGGCGGCGGCGTCCTCGGATGGATCGTCTACGTGCTGTGCTTCCATTTCATCCCGCTCTCCAATCCGCTTGCGCCGCTGATGTCGACGATGGGCATGCTGCTCTTGATCGACGAGGTCATCGTGCACCTCACCGCTGGCATGCCGCAGAACTATCCGGCGGTGTTCGACGATGTCATGCTGCGCTTCGGCGAATTCACGCTGCGCGGCGATCTGCTGGTGGTGTTCGCAGTCGCGGTGCTGTGCATGATTGGCCTGCTGGCGCTGCTTTACCGCACGCGCCTCGGGCTTGCGACGCGCGCTGTAGCGCAGCACGCGGTCGCGGCCGAACTGTGCGGCATCCGTGTCGCTCGCGTGAATGCGACGACCTTCGTCGTCACTGGGTTGCTCGGCGGCATCGCGGGCGCATTGATCGGCGCTTCGGTCGGTGCGCTATCCCCGCTCCTCACCACGCCGCTCACGGTCAAAGGGCTGATCGTGACGGTGATCGGCGGACTAGGCAGCATTCCAGGCGCCATCGTGGCGGGGCTGCTGGTCGGCGGCTTCGAGAACGTGTTCCAGCAGTTTCGGGGCGTCACCGAGCGCGACATGTACGTGATGCTGTTGTTGTTCGCGTTCCTGGTGTTTCGGCCGGGCGGCCTGTTCCCGGCAAAAAGTTGATGGATTTCTATTTCGGACTGGCGCAGACGGTCGGGATTCATACGCTGCTCGGCCTGTCGGCCTACATCGTGCTGCTCACCGGGCAGGTGAGCCTGGCCCAGGCCGCGTTTTTCGCCATCGGCGCCTACGCGGCTGGCATGCTCACCGTGCTCGCGGGCTGGCACGTCGTGCCGGCGCTTGGCGTCGGCAGCATCCTTGGCGCTGTGACGGCCTGCGCGGCGGGCTTTCCCGCGCTGCGCGTCAAGGGGCTCATGCTGGTGGTCGCCACGCTCGCCTTCGGCGAGGGCGTGCGCCTGTTCTTCTTCAACTTCGACTACCAGGTGGCGAAAGGGGAGATTCGGGTCGGCCCGCTCGGCGGCGAGGGTTTTCGTCAGATCCGTTTTTTCCCGGAGCACGGCTGGGCCACCGGCGAGGTGATGCTGTTCATCTGGGTGTTCGTCATCGGGGTGATGGCGCTGCTCTGGTGGTTCGACCGCTCGCGCTACGGCGCCGTGCTGCGCTCGGTCGGCGAGGACGAGGTCGCCGCGCAGTCAGTCGGTATCAATTTGACTGCGGTCAAGGTGAGCGCCATGACTGTCGGCGGGGCGATCGCGGGCGCAGGCGGCGGGCTTTATGCCCATTACACGACGCATATCGAGCACGCCAACTTCAATGTGCTCCTCGCCACGTTCGCTATCGCCTACCCCATCGTCGGCGGATTGCGAAATGTCTTCGGCACGCTCGCGGCGGTGATCTTCGTTCAGGCATTCCTCATCGAAGGACTGCGTTTCCTCGGCGATTGGCGCAACCTCCTCTTCGGCGCACTCATAGTCCTGGCGATGAACCTGCGGCCGCACGGGTTGTTCGGGAGGCGCGGTGCTTGAGCTGAAAGCCGTATCGCGCTATTTCGGCGGTGTGCGCGCGGTCGACGGGCTCGAGCTCACGGTGAACGAAGGCGAGATCGTCGGCCTGATCGGCCCCAACGGTTCGGGCAAGAGCACCACCGTGAACCTGATCGCCGGACTGTTCCCGCTGACCGCGGGCGAAATCGTGTTCAGGAAGCAACCGCTGAGGGATGTTCCGGTGCACAAGAGGCTGCAGCTCGGCATCGCGCGCACCTTCCAGAACATTCGGCTCTTCGGGCAGCTCAGCGTCTGGCAGAACCTGTGGGTGGCGCAGAACTCGCCCGAGGACCGAGCGCGCCGCGGTTTCTTCACCCGCTGGCTCGGCGGGCAAACCCAGGCGCGCGAGGAGATCGCGCAACTCCTCGAATTTTCGGCCCTCGGGAACAAGCACAACGAGCTCGCCGCCAATCTGTCCTTCGGCGAGCAGCGCAGGCTGGAGCTCGCGCGCGCGCTCGCTGCGAGGCCGAAGCTTCTGCTGCTCGACGAGCCTGCGGCCGGGATGAACGCCGAGGAGATCAGCCAGCTGAGACAGAGAATTCTCGATTTGCGCGGCAAAGGAATCACGATCCTGCTCATCGAACACGTGATGGAGCTGGTGATGGGCGTCGCCGACCGCATCGCAGTGCTCAATTTCGGGCAGAAGATCGCCGAGGGCACACCGGCGCAGGTCCAGAATGACCGAGTAGTGAAAAAAGCCTATCTCGGTGGGGCTTGAAATGCTCACGGTGCGCGATCTGGTCACTACCTATGGAAAGATCGAAGCCCTGAGAGGCGTGTCGCTGGAAGTTCGCGAGGGCTCGATCACCTGCGTGCTTGGGCCGAACGGCGCCGGCAAAACCACGCTCATGATGACCATCGCCGGAGTACTAAGGCCGAGGAAGGGAGCGATCGAGTTTCGCGGCGAGCCGATCGCCGCCTTATCACCACATGCGATCGTTGCCCGCGGCGTCGCACTTGTGCCCGAGAACCGGCTGGTGTTCCCGCACATGAGCGTGCTGGAGAACCTGCACGCCGGCGCTTATCAGCGCAGGGACTCTTTCGACGAGGATATCGAACGCCTGTTCTCGCGCTTTCCCAGGCTGAAGGAGCGCTCTTCCCAGGAAGCCGGAACGCTATCGGGCGGGGAGCAGCAGATGCTCGCCGTCGCACGCGCGCTGATGTCGCGGCCCAAGCTCCTGCTGATGGACGAGCCCTCGCTCGGGCTCGCACCGCTGGTCGTCGAAGAGATCTTCCGCACCATCGCCGAGTTGCACCGCGACGGCACCACCATCCTGCTCGTGGAGCAGAACGCGCACATGGCCCTCAAGCTGGCGCAGCACTTCTACCTCATCGAGCAGGGCCGCGTCACGTTCAGCGGCGATCCCGGCTCGCTCGCCGAGGACGAGGTGATCCGCCGCGCTTATCTCG
>Ga0209220_1000149_pt1 | contig 30300 bp, 33 predicted proteins | sample BlaSpr_A8_OM3_M3_FD_187984 | JGI IMG/M metagenome (GOLD analysis project Ga0209220, IMG submission 187984) | Forest soil microbial communities from Thunder Bay, Ontario, Canada - Black Spruce, Ontario site 2_A8_OM3_M3 (SPAdes) (version 2) | ecosystem: Environmental > Terrestrial > Soil > Boreal... | reverse complement strand
CGGCTCAGTTTGGTCGGGGTGGTTTGGCTTTTGACCAGGTGGTCCAGCGCCCCCAGCTGGATGCCGCGCTGGACCAGCTCCTTCTCGTTCCAGTTGGAGAGGATCACGACCGGGATTCCGGCGGTCAGCGGCTCGGCGCGCAGCTTCTCGAGCACGCTGATTCCGTCGAGCTTGGGCAGCCGGATGTCGAGAAAGATGATGTCGGGCAGGCTCCTTGCTTTTTCGAGTGCGGCCGGGCCGTCGGCGGCGATATCGACGGTGTAGCCGTCCAGCTCGAGCTTGAGCCTGTACATCTGAGCGACGGAGAGGTCGTCCTCGACGAAGAGGACCCTCACGTCATCCGGATCCGTGATGCCCCGCTCTCGCATTCCCCTTCCCCATGAACGTCTCTATTTGCAACGCACAGCACTGACTTTTCGACAGAAACCGGAGAATTGACGCCCGTGAGCGTAGCCGCCCCACTTCGCCTTCGTCCGCTCGAGATCGGCGACCTGCTGGACGAAACGTTCCGGATGTACCGCCGGCACTTTTGGTTGTTCGCGGGGATTTCAGCGCTGCTCGCGATACCGTCCGCGGCGTCGCAGGGGATCAGCTACTACGCGCTGTTCGGCTCGCTCTTCCAATCGACTACCGCGGATCCCGCGGCGCTGCTCGGCGCCAACCTGGCGACCCTTGTCGTCGCGATCATCAACATCGCCCTCCTGCCGTTTGGCTATGGGGCGGTCACGTACGCGGCTGCGGAGTCGGCGCTCGGCCGGCCTGTCACACCGGGAAAAGTCTTCAGGGCGGTGCTGCGACGTTACTTTCCGCTGCTGGGGTTCTTGCTGTTGATCCTCGTGATGGCGGTTGCGTTCTGCCTGCTCCCGCTGTGGATCTGGATCTGGGTCTGCTGGGTCGCGGTGATGCCGGCGATGTTCGTGGAGAACATCGGGCTCGGGGCGGCGATGAGGCGCAGCTGGAACCTGGTGCAGGGCCGCTGGTGGCGCACCTTTCTGATCCTGTTCTTGATGGTCGTCGTCTACATCGTGGTGGGATGGACGCTGTCTGGTTTCGCTGTCGCGGCGCTCGGGCTGTCGGCGCTGGTGCTGTCGTCCTTCATCGTGTTCGCGATCGTCGGCGCGGTGAGCATCATCGTGAACGCGCTCGTCAACCCGATCCTGCAGATCGCGCTGGTCCTGATCTACTTCGACCTCAGGGTGCGGCGCGAGGGCCTCGATCTTTTTCAGATGGCGTACCAGCTGAACGCGCCGGCGGCACAGTCCTGAGCTCCGCGCCCGCGGCCGCCCGAGCCGGCGCGCTCGCCGCGGTGATGTGCACCCTCTTCATCCTCGGTGCATCGCAGGCCGTCGCCGGCCCTCCCGTCCGCTCGAGCTACCTCGACGCGGTGCAGCTTGCATACGACCTGATCAAGGACGCCGCCCCGAACGATCTCGCGCCCGCGACTGCGGCCGCCAACGTCCTGATGAGCACCGACGAGAAACCGCATGAGATCATCGCCGACCTCGTGGCGCGTCCTCCCCTCTACGCCGACGCCAGGACGCGCCTGCTCGCGCTGATCACCGCGTTGAAGCAGCCCGCGACGACTGCCGACCCCGAGTTGGCGAAGCAGCGCTTGCACCAGGTTCTGTCCATGAGCCGCTACGACGCGCTGCGCCGGCCGCCGTCGCCGCTCGACCGCTTCGGGCAGTGGTTGGGGGACCGAATCAGTGCGCTCCTGCGATTCCTGCTCCGTTCCTCGCCCGTGGGGAGCGTGCCGTTGTGGGTCTTCTACACGATCGGCGGCGTCGTGATCGCGGCCGCGGCATTCCTCGTGTTCCGCGCCTCACGCGGGCGATTCAGCGAGGCGATGGCGGTTCTGCCGAGCGGCCCGCGGCCGGCCGCCGATTACTTTGCGGAAGCCGACCGTCTCGCCGCCCGCGGCGATCGCGTGGGTGCGATCCGCGCCCTGTGCGCGGCGGTGGCCGCGACGCTCGCGGGAGAGCGCTCGTGGGAGGGCAGCTCGCTGACGGTCCGCGAGATCTTTCAGCGCGCGCCGGACTTTGCCGGCCTGCGTCCGCTCCTGATGCCGTTCGAGGCGGCCATCTACGGCGGTCGCGACGTCGACCAGGCCACATACGATCGCGCGGCGCAGGTGGCCGCGAGGTTCCGCCAGCAGGTGCAGGCGGCGGCATGAGGATCTCGCGCGGCTGGGTGATCGCTGCGGCGGGCTCGCTGCTCGTCGCCGGGCTCATCTACCTGGTGCAGCCGCGCAGCGACTCCCCCGAGCACAGCACGAACAGCGACGCCGCGAACGGCGCGTCGGCTGCACTGCTGTTCGCGCAGGCGATGGGCCAGCCGGCCGACCAGATCACCGGGACATTCAGCACGCCAGACCGCCTCGGTGTGATGGTCGTCTTCACACCGACCAGCAACTTCACGCCCGATGAGGCGGACCGCACGTTCAACTGGGTGCGCGGCGGCGGGCTCCTCATCTACGCGGCGGAAAGCGGCGACCCCGAGCTGGACCGCGCGCTCGGCGTCGTGCGTTTCGGCGCCACCGTATCCGGCGCAGGTCAGACGGCCAACCCGACAGTCGACGGTGTGACCCAGCTCTCTGGAGCCGACGGCGTAGATCCGCTCGACCCGACAAGTGAGCAAGTGCCGTTCATGCGGACCTCCAGTGGTTTCGTGACCGGATACACGCAGCGCATCGGCAGCGGCATCGCTGTCGTGCTGTCCGACCCGCTGGTCCTCTGCAACGGATACCTGGAGAAGGCGGACAACGGCCGGCTGCTCGCCGACCTGCTCGGCCTTGCCGATCCGAGCGCGCACGTGTACTTCGACGAGTATCACCACGGCCTGACCACAAGCGACCTCGCTCCTCAGTCGTGGGTCCTTACGCCTTGGGGCGCCGCGCTCCTGTGGCTGCTCGTCGCCGTTTTCGTCGGACTGCTGCTGCGCGGCAGGCGTTTCGGGCCGCTGATCGAGCGCCCGGCGGAGATGGCCCGGTCGGACGTCGAGTGGTCGGTCGCGGTCGGCCAGCTCCTACGCCGCTCGGGCGCGAGGGCCGTCACCCTCGGCCTGCTCGCGAACGCGACCGAACGCGTCGTCGCCTCTCGCAATGGTCTATCTGTGCAGCCGCGGGAGCGATTCTGGAATGCTCTGTGGGTGCGCGACCCTCAAGTGGCCGGAGACCTGGCCCAGGTCGAGAACTCCCTCGTGGCCGCATCGACCACGGAAAGCGGCCTGCTGGACGCGGCTCAGCAGCTGCACCGCATCGCGCATCCGGTCGCGCCAACGAAAACCCTGGAGCGCCGGTGACGGGCCCGGCTTCGACGGTCGCCACCGACTTTTACGCGAAATTTCGTGAGCAGCTCGCCAAGGCGGTCGTCGGCCAGGATGAGGCGATCCGCATGTGCGCCATCGCGCTCGTCGCGCAGGGGCACGTCCTGCTGGAGGGCGTGCCGGGCACTGGCAAGACCCTGCTCGCCAAGTCCATCGCGCGCGCGCTGACCCTCGATTACGGACGCGTTCAGTTCACACCCGACCTCATGCCGGCCGACATCCTCGGCACCTCCGTCTATGACCTCGCGACGCGCCAGTTTGCGCTGCGCAAGGGACCGATCTTCACCAACGTTCTGCTCGCCGACGAGATCAACCGCGCGCCGGCCAAGGTGCAGGCCGCGCTGCTCGAGGCGATGGAGGAGCGCGGCGTCACGTTGGAGGGCCAGCAGCTGCCCCTGCCCGCGCCGTTCGTCGTCCTCGCCACGCAGAACCCCGTGGAGTACGAGGGCACTTACCCTCTGCCCGAAGCGCAGCAGGACCGCTTCCTGTTCAAGGTCCGCCTGGACTATCCGACCCCCAACGACGAGATGGAGGTCCTGCGGCGGTGGGAGTCTGGCATCGAGCTGCGCGACCCGGCGAAGGCCGGCGTCGAGCCGGTGCTCAGCGCCGCCGACATCGACGCGTGCCGGGAGCAGGTGTCGAAGGTGGTGCTGGACGAGAAGATCCGGAGATACATCGTCGACCTGGCGTCGGCGACTCGGTCGGCGCCCGAGATCGCTCTCGGTGCGAGCACCCGCGCCGAGGTCCTGCTGATGCTCGGCGCGCGCGCGCATGCCGCGTTCGACGGCCACGAGTTCGTGACGCCCGACGACGTCAAGGCGATCCTCGCCCCGGCATTCCGCCACCGCCTGATCCTGCGGCCCGAGGCCGAGGTCGCGGGCATGACGCCGGACAGCGTGCTCGACGCCGTGGCGGGACGGGTCGTGCCGCCGCGCTGAACTCCCTGTCGTCCTTTTGAGGGGCTTCCTCGGTTTCTTCAGTGGCCTTGCGCCGCAGCCGAAGCTCATCTGGGCTGTCGGGATCGGCGCCGGCCTGATCGCGCTGGCGGTGGCGTCGCCTTTGATCGGTTTCATCGCGGTCGTCTACAACGCCGGCCTTCTCATCATCGCGACGCGCGACCTTGGATTGCTGCCCGTCCGGCGCGGCTTTGCCGTGCGCCGCGCCTTGCCCGATCCGTTCTCGCTGGGCGAGCCGGAGGAGGTCACGGTGCACATCGAGAACCGCGCGGCTGCGGGCCTGATGGCCGTCGTCTCGGACCACGCTCCCGCGGGACTGCGGCCGGGCCCGCGCGAGGTCGGGGGCCGGTTCGACGCCAACGGCCGGCTGGTGATCAGCTACCGCACGGTGTCGCCCAGGCGCGGCGCGTATGCGTTCGGCCCGGTCGACCTGCAAGTGTGGCGCGACGAGGGATGGTGGCGAAGGCAGGTGCGGCTGCCGAACAGCCATGAGGTCGCGGTGTTCCCAAACGTCGTCGCAATCAAGCGCATCCAGCTGTCGCTGCGACGCGGGCTGCGCGCGATGGCGGGCATGCGGCGGGCCCGGCCGCCGGGCGCGTCGACCGCGTTCGCGGGCCTGCGCGACTACGTCCGCGGCGACGACTTCAGGCGCGTGAGCTGGACCGCGACCGCGCGGCGCGACCGACCGGTGGTGATCGAGGTCGAGGCGGAACGCGGGCAGCAGGTCATCATCGCGCTCGACTGCGGGCGCTTGATGACCGCGCCCGCGGGAGACCTGGACAAGCTCGACCACGCGGTCAACGCCGCGCTGATGCTCGCGTGGGTGGCGCAGGCTTACGGCGATCGCGTCGGGCTGATGACGTTCGACGATCGGGTCACCGGGTTCATCAAGCCCGAGCGCGGAAGCACGCAGCTGCGGCGCATCACGGAGGCGCTGTACGCGGTCAAGCCCGAGTACGTCGAGCCCGACTTCGGGCATGCGATGACACACCTGGCGCTGCGCGTGGGGCGCCGCTCGATGATCGTCATGCTCACCGACGTGCAGGACCCCGAGGCGTCGCGCGAGCTCGTCGCGCACACGCTGCGGTTGGCGTCGCGGCACCTCGTGCTGGTGGTCGCGATGTCCGATCCCGCGGTGCTCAGCGCCCTCGACCAGCCGATCGTCAGCACCAACCGGGCTTACGAATGGGCCGCGGCGGAGCAGTTCGCGGCGAGCCGGCGAGAGAGCTTCGAGCTGCTGCGGCGAGGAGGCGTGCTGGGGCTGGACGTGGTGGCGGGCAGGCTGTCTCCGGCGTTGGTGGAGAGATACCTCGAGCTGAAAGAGCGAGCGCTGCTCTAGCTCCTCTGGCGGGCCGTCGACCGCCCGGTGAAGAGCAGGTACGAATAGAGCAGGCCGCCGGTCACCAGGCCGATCGCCAGCTTGAGGGCGAATGGCGCGTCCGACGGCGAGATGTTGCCTTCGATGGTGCCCGCGACGATCAGCAGCGGCGCGAGCCCGAGCAGCAGGGTGAAGGCGCGCACCGTCGCAGTGACCAGCGCATCGCTGCGCTTGCGATTGCCCGGCGAGATGAGCGCCCAGCCCATCATCAATCCGCCCGCGCCCTGCGCGATCACGATCGAGAGCTCGATCACGCCGTGGGCGATCACGAATTCGAAGAGTCCGCCGGCCAGCCCGTAAGCCTGGGTCAGCCCGAACAGACCGCCGAGGCTGATGCCGTTCGAGATCATCACCCAGATCACGGGCAGCCCGAAGAGCACGCCGAATGCGAAGGCCAGCATCGATACGTAGATGTTGTTGGTCATGATCAGACCCGCCGCGGTGACGCGCTCTTCAGACGGGATGTGCGTCCAGAGCTGGTGGTGGTGGACCTGGTCGATGAGCTGCGGGCTGGCGATCGCGTACGCGGCGTTGGGGTTGGCCAGGACCACGAAGAAGGAGATCAACGCGGGCACGAACATGAGCGCGCCGGCCGCGACGACGAAGCGCCAGGACTCGCGAAACGTGCGCGGCAGCGTCTCGACGTAGAAGCGCTTGATCCGTTTCAGGACCTCGCCGCCGCGGCGGTAGACGATGCCGTGGCCGCGGGCCACGAGGCCGTTGAGATAGCGGTGCACGGGCTCGCCCGGCCAGTCGCGCTGGGCGCGGGCGAGGTCGGCGGTCGCGCGGCGGTAGAGCTCGGCCATGCCGAGCACCTGGGCGGGTGAGAGCGCGTTGAGATGCCCGGAGCCCGCGCGACTGAGCAGGTCCTCGAGGCGGTTCCAATCGGCGCGCCGCAACGTGACGAAGTCCTCGGCTCTCACAGGCTGATTTTGAAGCTCGGTGCCGGCCGGGACGGTAACTTACTGGGGTGGATCGCCCGCTCCCGGATACGGATCTCGTCGTCGCGACCCCAGAGCGGGTTTCGTTCGACTACCAGGTTGCAGGTCTCGGCACGCGCGCGATCGCGCAGATCCTCGACCTTCTCATCCTGTCCGGGCTGCTGATCGCCCTGCTCTTTCTCGGTTTCGCTGTTTCCGCGTTCGGCTTCGACAACGTGGGCACGCTGGTGCTGCTTCTCGGCTCGTTTGTCATCGTGTTCGGCTACTTCTGGGTCAGCGAGGCTTTCTGGTCGGGCCAGACGATCGGCAAGAAGGTCTTCCGGCTGCGGGCGGTGGGGGACCGGGGCGAACCGATGACCTTCGTCCAGGCTGGGATTCGCAACATCGTGCGGCTCGTCGATTTCCTGCCCTATGGATATGGGGTGGGGCTGGTCACGCTGTTCATCAACGGAAAGGGAAGGCGGTTGGGCGATCTCGCGGCGGGCACGATCGTGGTCAAGGATTCGGATTACGTATCGCTGTGGCAGCTGCCCGGGGCGCAGCCGGCGAACCCGCCTGGTGCGCTGCCTCCGCCTCCGCCGTCGATCGGGGCTCCGGCGACGCTGCCCTCGTTCGCGCCGGCCACGCCGGCGGAGTTATTGCTGCGGCGGCTGGATCCGGACGTGCGGCGGTTCGTGACCGCGTACGCGAGGCGGCGGCCGGCGCTGCCGGTTCAGCTGCGCGCGCAGTTGGCGGACCAGGTGCAGTCACAGCTGCAGAACGCGGCGCCGGACGTGTACGAGCGGCACGGTCCACTGGCGGCGCTCGACTACCTGGCCGACCTCGAGCGCGGCGGGCCGGTGGCCCCTCCGGCCCCTGCCTCTCCAACCTAATCCCAGCCCAGATGGGCGCGCCCGCGACGTCGGTTTCCACATGGGCCCCGCTGCGCATCGGGGTGTTCCGCGCCATGTGGATCGCGGTCCTGGTCAGCAATGTTGGCATCTGGATGCAGACAGTCGGGGCGCAGTGGCTGCTCGTGCACCTGCCGCATGCGGCGATCCTCGTCGCCCTCGTGCAGACTGCGGACTACCTCCCCGACGTGCTCTTCGGCCTGGTCGGCGGCGCGGTGGCGGACATCTTCGACCGCCGCCGCTTGTTGATCGTCGTGCAGCTGAGCATGGCTTGCATCGGTGCCGCGCTCACCGTGCTGACATTCGCCGGCCAGATGCCGCCCGCCCTGCTGCTCGCGTTCACTTTCGGGCTCGGCTGCTCTTCGGTGTTCACCAACCCTGCGTATCAGTCACTGGTGCCCCAGCTGGTGCCGCGCCAGCAGCTGAGGTCCGCGGCCGCCCTCGGATCGATCAGCATCAACCTCGCCCGAGTGATCGGCCCGGCCGTGGCCGGCATCGTCATCGCCCGGCTCGGGGTGACGGCGGTGTTTGGACTGAACGCGCTGACGTTCCTGTTCTTTGCCGTCGTGGTCGCCGCGTGGCGACCGCCCGCGGGCAGCGTGCCGGAGCTGCCCGAACGATTCATTTCCGCGATGCGGGCGGGCGGGCGCTACGTCCTCAACGCGCCGGTGGTGCAGAGGATCCTGCTGCGCTCGGCGCTTTTTCTAGTGCCGGCCAGCGCGCTCTGGGCGCTCCTGCCGCTGGTCGCCACGCAGCAGCTCGGACTCGGGGCCGCCGGTTACGGCGTCCTGCTCGGGGGGTTGGGAGGAGGCGCCATCGCCGGTGCGCTAGTGCTGCCCCGATTCAGAGCGCGCCTCTCGTTCAACGTCCTGGTCGCCGGCGCCAGCGCGGTCTACGCGGTCGCGCTCGTGCTGATCGTCATCGTGCCAAACACGGTGATTGCCGTCCTGGTGCTGCTGCCGGCGGGAGCAGCGTGGATCGCCGTGCTCTCCGACGTCAACGCCGAGCTCCAGCTGTTCCTACCCGCGTGGGTCCGCGGCCGCGGCCTTTCGGTTTACCAGATGGTCTTATTCGGCGCGCAGGCCGTGGGTGCCGTGGCGTGGGGGGCGATCGCCGAGCCGCTGGGCGTGAGGATCGCTTTCTTTGTCGCCGCCGCAGCCATGCTGGGCGGCCTCGCGACGATCCGCTTCAAGCCCTTCATCGAAACTGCCGGGATGGAGCGTCGGGCCCAGGCTTACTGGCCGGAGCCCTCTCTCGTCTTTGAAGCCAGTCCGGAAAGCGGGCCTGTCGTGGTGAAAAGCGTGTACACGGTCGCTGCATCGAAAGAGCAGGCATTCCTGGAGGCGATGAGGCGAGTTCGCCTGTCCCGGCTGCGCACCGGAGCGACGCAGTGGGGCCTGTTCCGGGACGGCGAGGTCCCGCACAGCTTCGTCGAGATGTACGTCGTGCCTTCGTGGGAGGAGCACCTGCGCCAGCACCGTTTCCGGATCACGGGCACAGACCATGAATACGAAGAGCAGGCGAGCTCGCTGTCCGATCCACCGCCTGACGTATCGCACCTGATTTCGGTGGATGACCTGCCTTGATCGCGGTGGCGGTCGCCTTTGTCAGTAGAGCCACTCCCTGATCTGTTCTTCGGTGAGGTTGCCGCCGGTCACGACGGTGGCGACGCGTTTGTTTCCGAATTGCTCGCGGCGCTTGGCGATCGCCGCCACGCCCGCTGCGGCGGAGGGTTCGCTGGCGATGCCCGCGTCGGTGAAGAGCCATCGCATCGCATCGCGCATCTCCTGGTCGGTGACCAGCATCACCTCGTCAATCGCGGCCCGCATGAGCTCGACCGCCTGTGGAACGGGGACGCGAACCGCGATGCCGTCGGCGATGGTCGTGCTGGGTGCGGCGATGGGTCGTGCTGCCTTCCATGAGAGCTCCATCGAGGGCGCGTTTTCTGCGCACACCGCGATCAACCGCGTGCTTGATGCGCCGTGCTTGAGCCACGTGCCGATGCCGTTGGCGAGCGACCCGTTGCCGAGCGGCACGAAAAGGGCGTCGAGGTCGTGTTCGGTTTCGAGCAGCTCGAGCGCGATCGTGCCCGCGCCTTCGGCGATCGCGCCGAGGTGGCCGTCCTCGACGTAGAGCTTCTTGTGTTCGCGGGCGTGGCGCTTCGCCGCGTCTTTCGCTTCGTCGAAGTCGTCGCCATCGAGGTGGACGTCCGCGCCGAGGTCGCGCATGCGCTGGACCTTGAGCGGGTTGGCGGTGCGTGCGGCGAAGACGGTCAGGCTGCGCCGCGCCTTGCGGCACGCGTAGGCCATGCCCTGGCCGAAGTTGCCGGCCGAGGCGCAGACGATCTCCTGGTTGTTCTTGTGGGTGGGGTCGCCGGCGCCGAGGCGGTGGAGGAGGTAGTCGGTGCCGCGGCCCTTGAAGCTGCGGATGGGGTTGATCGACTCGACCTTGAGGACGGTCGTCACGCCCAGGCGGGCGCTCAGGGGCTCGCAGGTGAATTGGGGCGTGTGCAGGAAGACGGGGTCGATGGTTTGCGAGGCTTCGCGGATCCGGTCGGGCGAGATCGAGGCGTCCACGTTGGGGAGGATAGGGCGCGGCCTTAACAGGCTGGGTTGACTCGGTTTTTCAAAATAGTCAAGATCACCGCAGGAGTGCCGGTGGGGGCGGGACCGGACAAGGTGGAGGGGCGGGCCCGAGATATCTATGGGGAGGATGCGGACGCCGCCCCGGGGGTAGTCAGGGCGGCGCCTTGACGCTCACTTGATGAAACGCCGGCACCCTGCAAAGGGATACGCCCGCACTTGTAAAACCCCGATCATGGGTACACAGTCTCCCTATGCCGAAGCCGAAATCCACCATCACCTTTGTCTGCACCGACTGTGGTGGAGAGAGCCTGCGCTGGTCTGGCCAGTGCCCCCACTGCAAGGCCTGGAACACGCTCCAGGAGTTCCAGGTCCGCAAGGCGAAGGACTCCGCGAAGGCGCGGCCGCACGAGGCCGCACGCCCGATCCCCCTCAGCGACATCGCCGGCGAGGACGCGCCGCGCCGCCGCCTCGCGTGGGGTGAGCTCAACCGTGTGCTCGGAGGTGGGATCGTCCCCGGCAGCCTCGTCCTGATCGGCGGCGAGCCGGGCGTCGGCAAGTCCACGCTCCTGATGCACGCCGCGGCGCAGGTCGCCGGCCAGGCCGCGAGCAAGGTCCTTTACGTCTCGGGCGAGGAGTCCGGCCAGCAGGTCCGCATGCGCGCCGAGCGGCTGGGCGCCCTGGCGCCGGCCATCCTGCTCCTGGCCGAAAACGACCTCGACGCGATCTGCGACGCGATCCGGGCCGAGAAGCCTGAGCTGGCCATCATCGACTCGATCCAGACGGTCACCGACGCGGGTTTTGAGGGCAGCGCCGGCAGCGTGACCCAGGTTCGCGAGTCGGCCGCCCGCCTCATGCGCCTGGCCAAGGAGATCGGCGTCCCGGTGTTCCTGGTGGGCCACGTCACAAAAGACGGATCCATAGCCGGGCCCAGGGTCCTGGAGCATATCGTTGACACCGTGCTTTACCTGGAAGGCGACCGCCGCCAGGAGCTCCGCATCCTCCGGGCGACCAAGAACCGCTTCGGCTCGGCCGAGGAGATCGGCGTCTTCGCCATGGGCGAGGGCGGCCTGGAAGAGGTCCCGGATCCGTCGGCGGCCATCCTCGGCGCGGCCGGGCCGCTCGCCACAGGCACGGTGACGGTCGCAGCGCTGGAAGGCACGCGGCCGCTCCTGGTCGAGATCCAGAGCCTGGTCAACAAGAACGAGCACTCGATCCTGCGCCGGATCGCCAACGGCATCGACGTCAACCGGCTGCACATGATCCTGGCGGTGCTCGAGAAACGCGCCCACATGAGCTTCGCCACATCCGACATCTTCGTCAGCGTCGCGGGCGGCATTCGGGTGACCGAACCGGCCGCCGACCTCGGTCTCGCTCTGTCGATCGTCAGCAACGTGAAGGACAGGCCAATGCCGGACGGCCTCGTCGTGATCGGTGAGCTGGGATTGTCAGGCGAGGTGCGTCGCGTGGGCCACCTGGAGCGCCGCCTTCAAGAGGCGGTGCGACATGGCCTGACGCGCGCTTTGATTCCGGCCGGCGCCAGAGCCGGACGGCATTCCGGCCTCGATGTGGTCGAGGTGCGGACTCTCGCGGAGGCTGTCTCCGCCGCGTTTCCTAATCCCATCAAGTCCGGTGTAGTCATAAGGGAGGCCGGAGTCACGGTCTCTTGAGGAGGTAGTCCCTTGAAGCGTTCCGAGTATCTCGCCCGTTGGCTCGGGGGAGGACTCGGAGTGATCGGTGGTTTCTTGCTCGGTTACTTCATGGTTCGGGGGCTCGGTTCGGCCGCGCACCCGGGCTGGGCGGTCATCGGGCTGACCACGCTGGAAGGGTTGATCTTCGCGTACCTCGGCACGCCGTATGTGCTGGGCGGGTGGCGTCGATTCAACTTCCGGCTGACGAGCACTCCGCTGCCTGACCTGTTGAGCGGCCTTCTCGGCATGATCGTCGGCCTGGTCATTGCGGTTCTCATCGGTTTCTTCGTCCGCGACCTTCCGTACGGTTACGGCTTGTCGTCCGTGCTTGCCCTCCTGCTCGCGGCGCAAGGAGCGTCGGTGGGGCTGACCCGCCGCGCCGAGCTGAGTGCATTGTTCTTCGGCGGCGGAACGCGCGAGGCCGACACGCACCGCCTGCCCGCGGTGCTCCTCGACACGTCGGTCATCATCGACGGCCGGATTCTCGACCTCGCCAAGACCGGCTTCATCGACATGCCGCTCGTCATCCTGAGCTCGGTCCTTCGCGAGCTCCAGATGGTGGCGGACTCCGCAGACGTCACACGCCGGCGCAGAGGCCGTCGCGGCCTCGACGTGCTGACCGAGATGCAGAAGGAACCCTCAATCAACCTCCAGGTCACAGAAGACGAGACGCCAACGGACGGCGAGATCGACGCGCACCTCGTCCGCACCGCCAAGCGCAAGAGCTGGGCGATCATGACCAACGACTTCAACCTCAACCGCATCGCCCGCCTGGAGGGGGTCGCGGTGCTGAACCTGAACGAGCTGGCGCAGGCGATGCGCCCGGTGGCCATCCCTGGTGAGGAGATCGTCGTCACGGTGGCGAGAGAAGGGAAGGAACCCGGCCAGGGCGTCGGCAGCCTCGACGACGGCACCATGGTGGTGATTCAGAACGGACGCCGTCTGCTCAACCAGACAATCACCGCGGTCGTCACATCGGTGATCCAGACCTCGGCCGGACGCATGATCTTCGCCGAGCCCGCGGCCGAGCCCCGCCGGCCGCCGAACCGGCTCAAGCGCGAGGAGTCGGCCTAGCTTGCCTACAGTTGGCGCGATAGTCGCCGCCGCCGGAACCGGCTCCCGGCTCGGGCGCGGTAGCAAGGCGCTGGTGCGTCTCAACGGACGGACCACGCTGGCGCGGGTGCTCGAGCTCTTCCTCGCTCTGGACGAGGTCGACCGCATCGTGGTCGTCGGGCCGCCGAGCCGGCTCGAGATTGCGGAGCGCGAGGTCGAGTCGCTGCATCCGCGCAAGTCAGTGCTGGTGAGGGCGGGCGGTGAGAGCAGGCAAGCTTCGGTGCGGGCCGGCCTGGCCGCCCTGGGCGAGTGCGATTTCGTGCTCGTCCACGACGCGGCGCGCCCGCTGGCCACCGCCGCCCTGGTGCGGCGGGTCCTGGCCGCGGCGATGGAGTCGGGCGCCGCCTTTCCAGCGATCGCGCCGCGCGACGCGGTGAAACGTGTGGAGGGCAACCGGCTCGTCGAGAGCCTCGACAGATCGCGGATCGTGCTGGCCCAGACGCCGCAGTGCTTTGCCTATGAGCTGCTCGCGAGGGCACATCGCGAAGCCGCGGACGCGGGGCTCGTCGGTGACGACGACGCGCAGCTCGTGGCTGCGGCCGGTCACGTTGTGACGGTCGTGCCTGGGGAGCCGGCCAACATCAAGCTGACGACGCCGGAGGACCTCGAGGTCGTGGAGGCGCTCATCCGAGAGCAGGAAGCCGCCGCTCGGTGAGGGTCGGTATCGGATACGACATCCACCCACTGGTCGCGGGGCGGCCGCTGGTGCTCGGCGGTGTACGCATCGAGCATCCGTCAGGTCTCGATGGACACTCCGATGCGGACGTGCTGACGCACGCCGTGATCGACGCGCTGCTGGGCGCCGCGGGCTTGGGCGACATCGGAACTCTCTTTCCCGCCGACGACATGAGATACAAGAACGCGTCCAGTCTCGACATGCTCAGATCTGCCGCCGTGATGTTGTCGCAGTCCGGCTACCGAGTGGTCAACGTGGATTGCACGGTGATCGCCCAGGAGCCGCGGCTGCACGCCCACCTGGCGACGATGAGCGCCAATCTGGCTAGCAGGCTCGGCACCGTCGACGTGAATGTCAAGGCCAAGTCACCCGAAGGGCTGGGTGCGCTCGGACATGGCGACGGCATCGCGGCGCAGGCGATCGCGACGATCGACGAGATGGGGGAGTCTTAGTCCGGCCCTCTTGCTAAACCGAACATTGTTATCGGCCCGATAGGAACGATCCGGCCGTCGTCTGTTTTGACAAGCTGCCACCCGCCTTCGTGAACTTTCCAGTGATGACGGGGGCATAGAAGAACCAGGTTCTCCAGCTCATCGCCGCCGCCATGTGCCCAATGGACCAGGTGATGTCCATCGCATTTCGACGCGGGCCTCTCGCACTCAGCCCACTGGCAGTGCTGGTCGCGGGCATTCAGCGCACGGCGCTTGGGACCCTTGATCGTCCGCTCCGCGCGGCCGACGTCGATCACGACCGAGTCCTTCATCAAGACCCGCGTGATGCTGCAGTCGCAGGCCCAGCGCTGCACCGTCGTTGAGGAGATGGGCAGCGAGAACTCGGCCTCGGCGCCAGGCGCACCGATCAGGCCGACAAGAGTCTCGATCGAGCTCGTGACCTGCATCTGAACCCTCTGATTGCCGCCACTCGTGGCCAGCTCGACAAGCGCGTCGGCCAGTCGCTGCTCGCGCTCCCGGTAGTCATGCGCACCCGATGGTTGCGCCAGCGCTTCGATCGCATTGCGCACCGCGGCGCCGCCGATCGGGTCGAGCACGCAATTGATCCAGAGCCAGCCACCCTCTGCGGTGCTGAAGCTGAGCTTGCGCTGCTCAGTCTGTTCGGCTTGCTCCGCCGCATAGCGCTTGGCGTCGACCGAGTGCCGGTAGTGCTCGCACTTGCGGAAGAACCGTCCCGGCGTGCACTCCCGCGCGAACTTCAGGAGCCTCTCCTCATTGAACGCCTCGCCAACCGCCTCGGCTGTGCGGGCCATGATCCCGAGGTGGGCAAAGCCGATCTCGCCTGCGTCCATGGCCTGGTGGCTCTCCGGCATGCCGGCCAGAGTCCTACCGACCGCGATCCGGTCCCATGCCGTCTTGTCGATGAGATGGCAGTTGAAGCGCATCCAGTCGCCCGTGCTGTTGTAGCCATGGCGGTCCGCATAGTCGGTCTGGGAAAGCTCGGCGGCCAGCTTGGCCGCCTCGAGCTGCAGGAGGCTGATCTGGTGCTCCAGCTCGATCAGCTTTTCGGCGGCAACGGCGCCTGGTGGAGGGGTGATTGGGTAAAGCTGAAGCACGATAGAATCATACGAACAAATGTCCCAAATGTCAATACCCCAAATACATGTTGCTATACAAACTTACACCGCTACTCCGCCGCCGGACCTCCTCCCACCACCCTTTTCCCAGTAACCTAGTCGTATCGTGAGGAACCGACCACCCGGCCTTGCTGAGCCCGAGCTAACCGATGCCTTGGCTGCCGGGTGGGGCCTGCGCGAGGTCAGCCTCGAGCACATCCCGATCGGGGCCGGCAGCTACCACTGGCTTGCTGATGCCGGAGACGCTCGGCACTTCGTCACCGTCGACGACCTCGACGACAAACCGTTCCTGGGAGCAAACGGTGATGAGGTGTTCGACCAACTGCGCACAGCTTTGATGACGGCCCACTCACTCCGTCATCGCGCCGGACTCGAATTCGTGGTGGCGCCGATCGAGACACCCGCCGATGAGATCGTCCATCGCATCAACGCGCGGTACGCGGTGGCGGTCTATCCCTTCATCGAAGGCGATCGGGGCCCGGCGCCAAAGCTGCTCGATCCGAATGCTCGACACGCGCTCAAGCTGGTGCTGGCCAGGCTTCACCGCGTTTCGCCGAGTGCTGCGCCTCTAGCACGTCGTATCCCTGTGGCCGTGCCGCTGCGCGCCAATCTCGAGCGCGCCCTCGAGCAGCTGCAAGAGAAATGGACAGGGGGGCCCTATTCGGAGCAGGCTCGCTCCTTGCTCGTCATCCATTCGGCCTTTGTTCGGGCGATGCTCGACAGCTTCGACCGCCTGCGTTCCACAGTTGAAGCGGCTTCTATTTCCTCCGTGGTGACCCATGGCGAGCCGCATCGCCGGAACCTGATCCACTCTAAGGACGGCTATTTCATGGTCGACTGGGATACGGTCGGCCTTGCTCCGCCCGAGCGAGACCTCTGGATGATCGGCGACAGGACTGACAATCCCGACGCGTTTGAGCTCTATCGACTTCGTTGGCGGCTGGATGACATTTCGTCGGTCGTCACCTTGCTTCGCTCGCCACACGGGCGCGACGAGGACGCAGAGAAGGCGTGGATCGGCCTGCGCAACTCGATTGAGGCCGAGCCTTTTACGCGAGACTAACGACGTGATGCTTCGGCTGCACAACACCCTCACCGGCACCAAAGACGTCTTCGAGCCTCTCGAGAGCGGGCACGTGCGCATGTACACCTGCGGCCCGACGGTTTGGAATTTCGCGCACGTCGGCAACCTGCGCGCGTTCCTCTTCTACGACCTGGTCCGGCGCCACCTGCGCGCTTCCGGCTATCGCGTGACCCACGTGATGAACCTCACCGACATCGACGACCGCATCCTCGACCAGGCGATGCACGCGGGGACGACCACCGGCGAGTACACGCGGCCCTATGAAGAGGCCTTCTTCGAGGACATGGCCACGCTGCGCGCCGAGCGCGCCGAGCACTACCCGCGCGCGACCGAGCACATCCCCGAGATGATCGCGATGATCTCGACTCTGATCGCGAACGGAAACGCCTACATCGCCGACGGTGACGTCTACTTCCGGCTCGCCAGTTTTCCCTCCTACGGCGAGCTGTCCCACCTCGACCGCGCCGGACTCAAGGCGGGTGCGCGCGTCGCGACGGACAAATATGAAAAAGAATCGGTGAGCGACTTCGCCCTGTGGAAGAAGGCCCAGCCCGGTGATGAAAGGCTCGGCGCGGCGTGGGATGCACCGTTTGGGCGTGGACGCCCGGGCTGGCACATCGAATGCTCGGCGATGAGCAAGCGCTATCTCGGTGACACGCTCGACATCCACGCCGGCGGCGTCGACCTCATGTTCCCTCACCACGAGAACGAGATCGCGCAGTCCGAGGCCGCCAACCACAAGACGTTCTCGCGCGTGTGGCTGCACTCCGAGCACCTCGCGGACGCGACCGGCGAGAAGATGTCGAAGAGCGCGGGCGGCTTCACGACGCTGCGCGATCTGCTCGAGGCCGGGCACGACCCGTTGGCGATCCGGATGTTCCTCATCTCCGGCGCGCACTACCGCTCACGCGTGCGCCTCAGCGACGAGGCGCTGCACGCCGCGGGGGAGCAGGTCCGCAGGCTGCGCGAGTTCGCCGACCGCGTCAAGCGAACCGCGCCCGCCGAGCTCGACGACGCGCCGCTCGAGGAGAAGACGGCCCAGGTCCGCGCCGGTTACCGGGAGGCGCTGGACGACGACCTCAACCTGCCGCAGGGGTTGGGCCTCGTCTTCGACCTGGTCCGCGAAGCCAATGCGGCGCTCGACGCGGACCGCATGGGTCCGCGGAACAAGGCATCGTTGTTCGCGCTGCTCGACGACGTGGACACGCACCTCGACGTCCTGCGTGGGGAAGAGCCAGGTCTCGCCGAGGAGGTGGAGAGGCTCATCGCGGCGCGCGAGGCGGCCCGCAAGGCGCGCGACTTCGCCAAGGCAGACCAGATCCGCGAGGACCTGAAGCAGCGCGGCATCGCGCTCGAGGACTCGAAGGACGGCGTGCGCTGGCGGCGGATTTCCGCTACTGAGGGAGCGCGGTCCTGACCTTTCCTGTGACAGGGTCGTAGTAGTTGCGCGGGATCACCATCGTGTTCTTGCCGAACAGGACCAGCTCGAGCGCCGGTTCGCCGATGCCCTGCTGGCTGTGGATGTCGTGCGGTGGATCGAGCCATGTCACGAATGAGCCAGGCCCGAGCTCCTTTTCGTAGAGGATCTTCAACTGCCCCTCGTCGTCGTGGTGCCAGTGGCGGTAGCGGTCCATGCCCCGGATCACGCAGGCGATCCCCCACGAGTTGTGGTCGTGCACCGGCGTCTCCTCTTTGGCGGAAAACCGCCCGAGCATGAGGGTCAGGCCGTCGGGATCGCTCTGCAGCACGGCTGAGGTGGTGTCGCTGCCATGCAGGCTCTTCATCTCGGTCTGCGGAACAAAACCAGGTTCCCGCGAGACCTCGGCAAGCAGCCGGCCGACCGAGATCAAGCTCCCCTCGTTGACGCCGGCCGCGAGCATCTCTCTCGCCCGGGCCATGAAGTCTGCAACCATGCGACTAGTTTGAGGCAGCTCATTCACGGGCGGAACGCGGTCCTCGAGGCCGCGCGAGCTGGGCGCGTGGTCAAGGTTTACCAGGCATCCGGCCTGGGCCACGATCCGCGTCTCGAGGAGCTGGCGCGGCTCACCCGCGTCGAGGTGGTGGCACCCGAGCGGCTCGACGCGATGGCGCCGGGGGTGAACCAGGGCGTGGCGGCGGAGCTCAAGCCGCGCCGCGACTGGACGCTCAAGGAGTTGCTCGATACGCAACCCTCGCTGCTGATCGCGCTTGACTCGATCATGGACCCGCAGAACCTGGGTGCCATCCTGCGCAGCGCCGAGGTTGCCGGCTGTGACGGCGCGATCATCCCCGAGCACCGCAGCGCGCCGCTGTCCGCGGTGGCGGTCAAGGCGAGCTCCGGCGCGTCGGAGCTGCTCCGCATCGCGCGCGTGTCGGGCATGCCGTCCGCGATCGCGGAGGTGAAGCGCGCCGGGATCTGGTGCGTGGCGCTCGACACGCGAGGCGAGGTGGACGCGTGGGAGTTCGATTTCAAGCAGCGGGTCTGCGTGGTCGTCGGCAGCGAGGGGACGGGCGTCCACCGCCTGGTCAAGGAGCGGTGCGATGCCCGTGTCCGGCTGCCCGTGGCGGGCCACGTGGCGAGCTTCAACGCTTCCGCCGCCGCCGCCGCCCTTCTCTACGAGGTGATGCGCCAGAGGATGGGCTCCTAGAGGCTCGGCCGAAAACCCTCGGCGAGAGATTGGGCGCCGAAGATCCGCAGACGGCTTTTCGGCCGAGCCTCAACCGCTCCTTAAACTGGGACGCTCTGATGGAGAGAGTCATCGTCGACGGCTACAACGTCGTCCATGCGTGGCCGTCGCTCAAGCGCCTGCTGACCGAGGCTTCGCTCGAGGCGGCCCGGGACAGCCTCGTGGAGCGGCTTTCCGTGCTCGGCTACATCACCGGGGCCGACGTGACGGTGGTCTTCGATTCGCACCAGGCTGCGGCGAGCTCGCAGGAGACGGTGGAGGGCGTGCAAGTGATGTTCACGCGGCGCGGCCATTCCGCGGATCACGCCATCGAGCGGATCGCGTATGACGCGAGCCAGGTGGGCGACGTGATCACGGTCGCCACCTCGGACCGCTTCCAGCGCGACATGGTGCGCGGCATGGGCGGTGCGGTGATCAGCGCGCTCGAGCTGGAGCGGCGCGTCATCGAGGCCGAGCAGGAGATGGGCCGGAAGGTCAAGCGCTACCAGTGAGTGCCCAGGCGCGGCGCACGCGAATCGTCTGCACGATCGGGCCGTCGAGCATCTCGCCCCACGTGCTCAGGTCGATGATGCAGGCGGGGATGGACGTCGCGCGTCTGAACTTCTCGCACGGCGACCACGACACGCACAGGCTGGCCGCGGCCAACGTGCGCGAGGCGGCTGAGGCGTTGGGGCGGCCGATCGCGCTGCTCGGTGACCTGCAGGGGCCGAAGATCCGGACGGGGTCGCTCGACGGATCGATGAGGAGGCTGGTGCGGGGGAGGACCGTGACGTTGGTTGGACCTTCGATGGATGGGACCCCCTCCGGCGGCTTCGCCGCCACCTCCCCACACGGTGGGGAGGAGGCTGCTATCGAAGTTAGCCATCTCGAGCTTGTTCAGGCGCTTCGGCCTGGGGATAGGGTGCTTGTCGATGACGGGCGCATCGAGCTTGCGGTTCGCGCCGTGAGCGACGGACGGGCGGACGCTACCGTCGTGCGCGGCGGCCTGCTCGGCGAGCGCAAGGGCGTCAGCGTGCCCGGCCGTCCGATCCCGCTCCCGGCGCTGACCGAGAAAGACCTCGAGGACCTGAAGCTCGCGATGGAGCTCGAGGTCGACTACCTGGCGCTCTCGTTCGTCAGGAAGGCGGAGGACATCCTGACCTGCCAGCAGCTCATTACGGGTCACAACCGGACGGTCCCCGTGATCGCCAAGCTGGAGAAGCTCGAGGCCATCAAGAACCTGGACAAGATCCTCGAGGTCGCGGACGCGGTGATGGTCGCGCGCGGCGACCTCGGCGTCGAGCTCAGGCTCGGCGACCTGCCCGCGGTGCAGAAGGACGTGATCGACCGGGCCAACCGGGCCGGCGTGCCGGTCATCACCGCCACCGAGATGCTCGAGTCGATGGTCACGGCCAACCGGCCGACCAGGGCGGAGGCGTCCGACGTCGCCAACGCGATTTGGGACGGGACCGACGCGGTGATGCTTTCCCAGGAGACCTCGATCGGCGCCCACCCGGTGGAGGCGGTCCGGGCGATGGCCAGGATCTGCCTCGCCGCCCAGAAGCACCCGGCCTTCGAGCGCGCCCGCCAGATCTGGCGCGAGCCCGGTCAGGTCGGGAGCGCGATCGCCCACGCCGCGGCGGCCACGGCTACCGAGCTCCACGCCCGGGTCATCATCGCCTTCACGGAATCGGGGACCACCGCCCTCCGGTGCAGCAAGGCCCGGCCGCCGATGCCGATCATCGCCGCGAGCCCCCACGTGGAGGTGCTGCGCCGGGCTGCGCTGTATTCGGGGGTCATGCCGCTCCTGGTCAGCCCCGGCAGCGACACCGACCAGATGATCTCGAACGCCACCCAGGCGGCCCTCGAGGCCGGCATGGTCAAGCCCGGCGACCGGGTGGTGATCGTGGCCGGGGTTCCGGTGGGGCGTCCGGGCCAGACGAACCTGCTTAAAGTCGAGACGGTTTGAACCGTTGCGCCTGAAAATTACAGGCGTGGCGCCCGCCTCACATGGGCTGCTGGGCCGGATCCAGCAGGCCAACGACAACGCGTCGCACCGGTTCGGCCCGCACACGGCGGAGGTCGAGGCGTTCATCCTGGCCGTGGCGACCCTGACCCCGTGGCAGTGGCGCCAGGTCCTGGCCACCCAGCGGCTCGTGTCCTCGGTGAACAAGGAGCGCTCGGGCCAGCCCGCCGACTCCGCGCGGTCGATCCAGTCGGCCATCCGGAGCAGCGACACCCGGATCTCGGAGCCGATCGCACGTGCGGGCGAGGTGCTTTTCGATGCCCTGGTCCGGAAGGCCGAGGACAAGCAGGTCGCCGCCTGGCAGGCGATGACCGCGCTCGTCATGCGTTCCCAGATGCCGGCCCTCAAATTCGCCATGCACTACGCGCCGTTCGCGTCTCTGATTCCGGCGTCGGGTTCGGACGTGCTGGACCCGCGGACCCGCCGGTTTCTCGCGCTGCTCGAGCAGCTGACGCCCGCGCAGCTCGACATGCTGTCCCAGCGCTGGCGCATCCAGCCCGCGGCCTCGCACGCTCTGCTCCAGGCGGTCGCCAAGAACCGCGAGGTGAAGAGCGAGGAGGCCGTCGCCGTGGCCGCGGTCACCACCATCCCGGCGCATCTCACCGGCGACGCGGGTTGGGCCGCTGTCCGAACGGCGGTGCACGGCGGGCGGGTCCTGGGCGCGTTTGATGAGCTCACGCCGCAGGAGATCACCGAGCTCTGGGCGCCCCTCGAGCCGGCGATCCCGCTTGACACGCTCGAGCATGTCGAAGAGGTTCCGGCGACCGAGCGGGTGAAGGCGGCGGTGGGCGAGGCGATCAAGACGATCACCCGGCCGCCGCGAAGCCGCGCCACCGCGCCGGCGGCGACGAAGGCTGCGGCGCCGTACGGAACGAACAGCGTCGAGGTCGCGGGATTCATCAAGGGCGTGACCGAGATGTCGCCGATCCAGTGGCTGCGCGTGCTCGACCGGCGCAAGCTGGTCGCGAGCGTCACGCGCGAGGGGAGCGCCGAGCCCGCTGGCGTCGTGCGCTCGATCCTGGCGGTGATCGATGGCACCCGCGAGCTCGACCCGTTTGCCCGGTGCCGCGCGTTTGCTGCCGTCGAGCGGGCGGGCTACGCGATCGAGTCGCACGCGCAGCTCAGCATGGACCAGGTGCGCCAGATCTTTGCGGTGCTCGAGCCCGCGATCCGGTTCGACGACCTCAACGGAAGCGGTTTTGCGCACAAGGTCGCGTCGCTCGACAAGGCGGACTGGGCGCGCATTGCCGCCGTGGCGCCGGAGGCCAACGAGGAGGCGGTCGCTCCGCTGGTCAGCGCCGGCACGGCGCTTATCGATTTCTTCGGCGGGCGGACGGACGACGAGGCGGTGGCGACGTGGCACGCGGTCTCGGCGCTGGTGCACCGGCACCACATGACGCCGATCAAGTTCGCCGCGTCGTACGCGCCGTTTGCATCGGCGATCCCCGTGACCAACCCGCGCTCGCTTGGCGCATGGGTGTCGCGCTACGTCACCGCGGTCGGGCGGCTCGGCGCGGCGCAGTGTGCGCTGCTGGCGCGGCAGTGGCAGATCGAGGACGCGCTGTCCAACGTCCTGGCTGGCGCGATCGCCGACGGAACCGCGCGGGCCGGCGAGGAGGCCGCGGCGCTGGCGGCGGTCGTCACCGTGCCGATGCGGCTGGCGGGAAGCGGCGGGTGGGCTGCCGTGAAGACCGCCGCATACGGCGGGAAGGTGATCGCGGCGCGGTCGCGCCTGACGGCCGAGCAGCTGGAGGCGCTGTGGGCGCCGATCCAGGGCGCGATTCCTCTCGCATCGCTCAACGCACCGGCCAGGGTTCGACGCTAGAGGCTTCGAGTCACTATCGTTTTTTGACGTGGCGAACGCGCGGAGCAACGGCCGGCTTCCGAAATTCGAGCGGGTGATGGTCGTGTCGGCGCACCCCGACGATCCTGATTTCGGCGCCGGCGGCTCGGTGGCTCGCCTGGCCGACAGCGGCGCGTCCGTGACCTACGTCATCGTCACCGACGGCAGGCAGGGCGGGGAGGACCCGGCTCAAAAGGACTCCGAGCTCGTGGCGATCCGGCAGAGGGAGCAGCGCGCCGCCGCCAAGGTGCTGGGCGTGAAGAAGATCGAGTTCCTCGGCTACAAGGACGGCCACCTGGCGCCCGACCTCAAGCTGCGACGCGACATCGTGAAGATGATCCGCAAGCACAAGCCGGAGCTGGTGATCACGCACATCCCGGGCCGCGTGCTCGATGCGCCGATGGGAGGGTCGCACCCCGACCACCTCGCGGTGGGCGAGGCGACGATGGCCGCCGTGTATCCGGACTCGCGCAACCCGCGCGCGTTTCGCTCGCTGCTGAAGGAAGGATTGGAGCCGCACGAGGTCAAAGAGGTGTGGATCCCGTTCTGGACCCTGGGCGATTACTACGTCGACGTGACCAAGACGCTGGACCGGAAGATCGATGCGCTGAAGAAGCACAAGAGCCAGGTGGCGAAGCCGGGGCGGACGTGGGACTTCGAGAAGTTCATGCGCAAGCGCCACCGCGACATCGGCAAGAAGGCCGGCTATCAGTACGCCGAGTCGTTCAAGAGGATCACGGTCTAGACCAGTCGTCGCGGAGCGCCGACCAGATCGCCTCGGCCCAGGCCGCGTACTGCGGGTCGCCCGGGTGCAGCCCGTCTGATGCGATCCATCCCTTCGATCCGACTCCTGATGTGCTCGCTCCGCCGATGTCGATCCATTTGAAACGTCTCCTGGTGGCCTCTTCGCGCGCGACCTCGTTGAAGATTCGCGTCAGACGTTCGACGTGATCCTTGCCACCGAAGTCGGCCGCCGCGGGAACGTATGACCAGGTCGGAATCGAGACCGCCGCGATTCGCGCGGACGGAAGCTCGGCGATCGCGTCGTGGATCGTGGTGAGGGAGTGACGGTACTGCTCGGGTGAACGGCCTTGCACGAGGTCGTTGACGCCGATCAGGACCGTCACGAAGTCGGGCTTCAGGCGCTGGACGAGTCGCAGCTCTTGATTGATCAGGTCCAGCGTGGTGAAGCCGTTGACCGCGGGGTTGGTCACTTCGGCGCCCAACCGCGAGGCGATGATCGCGGGCCAGCTGTGCGACTCGTCGGAGGCACCGGTGCCGATTGTGTAGGAATCGCCGAGGGCGAGGTACCTCAGCGTTCGATGTCTGCCAGGGCGCTCCACACCTCGACCTTTGTTTTGACCCGGTGGATGACTTCGTCCGTGAAGTCCGTCGTCGAGGCCTGTCCGCCGAGGTCCGCGGTCCGCACCCCGTCCGACACGGTTTCGAGCGCCGCTTCGTAGATGGAGCGCGAGGCGCGGCGCGCGCCCTCGTCCTTCATGTAGCCGAGGAGGGAGGCGACGGCCATGATCATCGCCATCGGGTTGGCGACGTTCTTGCCCTCGAGCGCCGGCGCCGTGCCGTGCGGCGCCTCCGTCATCGCGACCTTCACCGCTCCGCTGTCGTCGAACGCCAGGAGGGTCGACTCCGCCCCCGCGATGGTGCCGAACATCTGCATGACGAGGTCGGAGAGCGTGTCGCCGTCGCGGTTCAGGGCCGGGATGACGAGCGACTCGCCGCTGGTGGTGAGAAGAAGGGCGTACGTCGCGTCGATGAGCTGCGGCTCGTATCGGACGTCGGGATGGCGCTTGGCGGCGGCGTCGAGCTCCTCCTTGAACATGCCTTCGTAGACCGGGCTGACCGTGAACTTCGGGCCTCCGAACACCTTGGCCTCGATTCGCTTGGCGTGAGTGAACGCGTACTCGGCGACGATCCGGCAGGTCCGGCGGCTGATCTTCTCGGTCCGGTAGGCCCACTCGTCGAGGTCGTGTCCCTCGCGCCACTCCCGCGCGCCGTAGGCGTCGTCCACCGCCATCCGGATCACCGAGATCGGGGCGTGGACGCCGGCCAGCGGCGGGACGCCCGGGATTCGCCGGCCGGTCCGGACGATGACGCGGCCGTCGATCTGCTTGCGCAGGATCGCGTTCGGGCTGCCGACGTCGTGCGCTCCCTCCGGCGTGATGGTGGCCGCCTTCAGCCCGAAGCCGAGCTCGCGGAGGGCTTCAGCGGCGTCGGTGACGACCTGGTTGCGGGTCCGGCGCCGCTCCCCCAGGGAGAGGTCGAAGTCGCGAATCCCTATCTTGAAGCCGAGGACACCGGGGTCCAGGATGCGAAGCGCCTCCTTCAGAAGCTCCTCGCCGGTCTGGTCGCCGTGCAGCACGGCGATGGTCGTTGTCACGGGGATGATTGTGAGGTGTCTGCTACTATTGACAGGGCCTAGAGAACCTAGGCTTTTTTCTTTCCCCCCACCAAAGAGACAACCATGGAAGACATCATCAGCCTCGCCTGCGGCGTCTGCAAAAGGCGCAACTACACCACCGTGAAGAACAAGAAGAACGATCCTGACCGGATCGAGCTCAGCAAGTACTGCAAGTGGTGCCACAAGCACACCCCGCACAAGGAGACCAAGTAGTGGCTGTCACAGCCCGGAAGCGCGAGGAACCGGCCGCCCGTACAGGCATCTTCCAGTTCCTGCGCGACGTCTACGACGAGCTCCGCAAGGTCGTCTGGCCGACCGGCGGCGAGCTGTACCGCTACACGCTCGTCGTGCTCTTCACAGTGGCGATCCTCGGCCTGTTCATCGGCGGGACCGACTACCTGCTCGGCGAGGCGGCCAAGCGCACGATCTACAACAACGGGGCCCACTAGCCGTGGCGGTCGAGAAGAGTCACCCGACGCCTGACGAGGAAGCGCAGTGGTACGTCGTCCACGCCTACTCGGGGCATGAGGAGAAGGTCAAGAAGAACCTCGAGAAGAGGATCGAATCTATGGACATGCAGGACAAGATCCTGCAGGTGCTCGTCCCCATGGAGGACGAGATCGAGATCAAGGACGGCAAGCGCCGCCACGTCCAGAAGCGAATCTTCCCCGGCTACATCCTGGTGAAGATGAAGATGTCGAACGAGTCGTGGTTCGTGGTCCGCAACACGCCAGGCGTGACGAGCTTCGTCGGCTCCGCGAACAGCCCCGTGCCCCTTCAGGAGAAGGAGGTCCGGGCCATCCAGAAGCAGATGAAGCAGGAGGCGCCCAAGATCCGCGTCGAGTTCGCCGTCGGCGAGTCGGTTCGGGTCGTCGACGGGCCGTTCACCGACTTCCACGGCAAGGTCGACGAGATCAACCCGGAGAAGGGCAAGCTCAAGGTGCTGGTCAACATGTTCGGTCGCGAGACCCCGGTCGAGCTCGACCTGCTGCAGGTCGAGAAGGTGCATTAGGACACATATAGAGGTATGGGCAAGAAGAAGGTCCGCGCGGTCCTCAAGCTCGAGCTTCCCGCCGGCAAGGCGACGCCTGCGCCGCCTGTCGGCACCGCGCTCGGCCCGCACGGCATCAACATCATGGAGTTCACCAAGGCCTACAACGAGCGCACCGCCGCCCAGGCGGGTGACGTGGTGCCCGCGCTGATCACGATCTTCGAGGACCGAAGCTTCAGCTTCGTCCTCAAGACGCCGCCTGCGGTCCAGCTGCTGAAGCGAGCGGCCGGCGTCGAGAAGGGCTCGGCCAAGCCGAACCGCGAGAAGGTCGGGAGCATCACGCGCCAGCAGATTCGCCAGATCGTGGAGGTGAAGCGCAAGGATCTGAACGCCTACGACCCCGAGGCGGCGATGAAGATGGTCGAGGGCACGGCGCGCTCGATGGGCATCGAGGTGATTGAGTAGATCCGATGCCGAAGAAGAGAGGGAAGAAGTACATCGAGGCGGCCAAGAAGGTCGAGGCCGCGCTCGCCAACAACGGCAACGGCGGGCTCGAGCCCGAAATCGCGTGCCAGATGGTCCGCGACACTTCGATCTCGAAGTTCGACGCCACGGTCGAGGCGCACATCCGCCTGGGTGTCGACCCGCGCCACGCCGAGCAGATGGTGCGCGGCTCGGTGGTTCTGCCCAACGGCACAGGCAAGAAGGTCCGCGTCGCGGTCTTCGCGGTGGGCGAGAAGGCGCGCGAGGCGCAGGAGGCAGGCGCTGACACCGTCGGCGGGGATGACCTGGTCAAGCGGGTGTCCGAGGGATGGACTGACTTCGACGCGGCGATCGCGACGCCGGACTTGATGGCGAAGGTCGGCCCGCTCGGCAAGGTTCTGGGCCCGCGCGGCCTCATGCCGAACCCGAAGTCCGGCACGGTGACGAACGACGTCGGACGCGCGGTGCGCGAGGCGAAGGGCGGCAAGGTCGAGTTCCGGACGGACAAGTTCGGCATCGTGCACGTGCCCATCGGCAAGGTCTCGTTCGACCAGAAGCAGCTGCACCAGAACCTCACGACGCTGGTCGACGCGCTGATCCGCAACAAGCCGGCCACCTCGAAGGGGCAGTACCTGCGGAGCTTCTACCTCGTCTCGACGCAGGGCCCGTCCGTCCCGGTGGACGTCAAGGAAGCGGCCAAGCTCTCAGTCGCGGGATAGCTCCTCGTCGTGACGAGGACCGAGTTTTGGCAGGTCGTCTGCGCCTTCATTGCGATCGGTTCCGCGCTGGGAGCCGCGCTGAGGCTCGTGCGCACACGGCGTTGGCACATCGTGGTCCTGCTCGCGCAGATCCTGCTGGTTCCCGAGGCGGCGCTGGTCGTCGCCGTGCTGAATCCCGGCCCCGTTCCGGACGCGAACATGCTCCTAATCGTGGTCGCGGTGACTGGAGGGGCCGCCTTTCTGGCGATGGGGTGGAGCCTGTACCAGCGCCGCCAGATGAGGCGGGCGTCAGTGCCGCTCGCGGTAGTGAACAGGCAGCACCTTGCTGCCGTGGTTTCGCGGCTCCTTGTCATTGTGATGATCAGCGGCTTCCTGTTCACTTTCACGCCTGGGTTCGCGGTCGCCAACCTGCTCCTGAATACGGCGTGGCTCGCGCTGTGGATTCCGCGCCGATGGCGCCACATCGAGCTCGAGGCGATCGAGGACATAGATGCGCCTGTGCAGGCTGTTTTCGCGGCCATGATCGACACGAGCCGGTGGAACGGCGTGCAGGATGGCTCGGTCGTCGTGGAGCCGCCGGGGATTCTCAGGGTCGGCAGCCGGATCGTGCGCCGGCAGGAACTGCTGCCGCTGGCCGCCGATCCCAGGATGGCCGGATATCTCGAATCGCAGTCTGTCGTCACGTCCATGGCGCCCGACCGGGGCTACACGGTTGAGCTGATGGGCCACCCCGAGAACACCTCCGGTTTCGACCTGGTTGCTGCGGCAGGCGGGACGCGAGTGCGGTCGTGGTCGAGTGGAACGCTGACGCTGCCGGAGGCTGCCGCGGGACTCTTCTTCGAACTCCCCAAGGTGATTGCGATTCGAAAGGCAGAAATGAGCAAGTCGGTAGAGCGACTCAAGCAATCTGTCGCGGCCGCGCCCAGCCAGTAACCTGTCCGGAATGTTCGGGCCGATCATCCAGGGCAACCTCGTCCGGTTGCGCCCGCCTCGCACCGAGGAAGCGACCGCGATGGCCACGTGGTTCGAGGACCTCGAGGTGACGCGCTTCATCAAGCTCCGGAATCCGCCGTCGGTCGAGGCCGAGAAGGAATTTCTCGAGCGGATGTCGCGGGACCCCGACGCGGTGTTCTGGGCGGTCGAGCACGACGGCAAGCTGGTCGGAGGCACGAGCATCGTGCGGATCGACTGGAAGGACGGGCATGGCACGACCGGGACTCTGCTCGGGGACAAGACCGCGTGGGGAAAGGGGCTGGCCCGCGAGCTGATGCAGCTCCGCGCCGACTACGCCTTCACGCAGCTGCCCCTGCGCAAGCTGAAGTCCGGATACCTCGAGGGAAATGTCGCCAGCGCGAAGGCGCAGACGGCCGCCGGGTATCGCGAGGTGGGGCGGTGGCACGGGGACAAATTCATCGACGGCAAATGGACCGACCACGTTCTCACGGAGCTGATGCGCGAGGATTGGGCGAAGGCGAAGTCCGTATAATTCGCGATCTGCCCTAGACCGTAGGTGCGGCGCCAAAGGCTCCGCTTAATTTCCTACCGAGGCAATTCGTAAGTGAAGGACCTGGATCCTTCCTGCCTTGTTTCTGGTCCCGGCAGGGAGGATTTTTTATTTGCCGAAGGCACGCAAGGAGCAGAAGGCCGAGCAGGTCGAGCTCCTCACGGAAAAACTCAAGAGGGCGAAGGTCGCGATCCTGACCGACTATCGCGGCCTGACGGTCAGCCAGATCCAGGAGCTGCGCGGCAAGCTGCGCGGCGGTGACGTCGAGTACCGCGTGATCAAGAACACGCTCGCCCGGCGCGCGGCAGCGGCGGCCGGCGTGCCGGCGCTCGAGTCGGAGCTCAAGGGGCCGGTCGCGATCGCGTTCGGCTACGACGACCTCAGCGCCCCGGCGAAGCTCATCAACGAGTTCGTCCGGACGACGCGGCTGAAGCTCGACATCACTGGCGGTCTCGTCGAGGGCCGCGTCTTTTCGCCGGACCAGGTCAAGCAGCTAGCCGACCTGCCGTCCCGCGAGATCCTTCTCGCCCAGCTGTTGGGCACGCTTCAATCCCCGGTCGCTCAACTGGTCGCGATCATGCAAACCCCGCATCAGCAGCTCCTCGGAGTGCTGGACGCGTACAAGAACAAACTGGAGGCAGCGTAAATGGCGGCGACAAAGATCACCCCGAAGGAATTCGTCGAAGCGCTCAAGGACTGGAGCATCCTCGACGTCGTCGAGGCCGTGAAGGCCATCGAGGACGAGTTCGGCATCAAGGCGGCGGCCCCGGTGGCCGTGGCTGCGGTGGCCGGGCCGGCGGCGGGCGCGGCTGCGGAGCCGGAAGAGGAGCAGACCGAGTTCACCGTCACGCTGACCGCGGTCGGGGACAGCAAGATCAACGTGATCAAGGCGGTCCGCGAGCTCACGCAGTTGGGTCTCAAGGAGGCGAAGGACCTCGTCGACGCGGCGCCGAAGCCCGTGCTCGAGAACGTCGCCAAGGCTGATGCCGAGAAGGCGGTTGCCCGGCTGAAAGAGGCCGGAGCCACGGCGGAGATGAAGTAGGGGCAGGCCCTCTGAACCCCGCCGGACTGGTTCAGGCCCGGCGGGGTTCTTTTGTTTCCGGCACGGCGTCGAACGGTGGGGTGTGGGAGCGCTGAGTGAACTTGGTCACGGACGGGACTGGGAAGAGGGTGTCGGGGGTGGGTCTTGGTTGCTGGGTTCGTGGTCTGGGCGAATAGCGTTGCGTGTGAATTCTATTGACAACGAACGTGTGTTTGGTACAATATGTGCATGTCAGTCGAGGCTGTTCTCGAGCTCGCTGAGGACCTCGATCTCAAGCAGCTTCGGTCGCTGATCGACCGGCTCGAAGCCAGGTTCGCCGGCAAGGTCCACGAAGCAACAGCCCGTGGCGACCACCTGGTCAACGGCCACTGCAGCGCGGTGTCGTGGGTCATGGACACCTTCACG
>Ga0209220_1000147_pt1 | contig 30579 bp, 37 predicted proteins | sample BlaSpr_A8_OM3_M3_FD_187984 | JGI IMG/M metagenome (GOLD analysis project Ga0209220, IMG submission 187984) | Forest soil microbial communities from Thunder Bay, Ontario, Canada - Black Spruce, Ontario site 2_A8_OM3_M3 (SPAdes) (version 2) | ecosystem: Environmental > Terrestrial > Soil > Boreal... | reverse complement strand
GCATACGCGGTGTCGCGACGAGGTCCTGCCGCCGGGCCGACCGCCGCGGAACTGGAGGAATTCGGCGCCGGTCGCTGGATGTAGGATTTCGCCGCAGCCAAATAGCAGTTTTGAGGGGAGGAAGCAGCCATGGCGACTGGGGTGGCGGTCCGACCGACCGAGACGCTTGCGATCGAGCAAAACGGCATCAATGTCATCTCCGGCGCCGAGCGGAAAGGACGACCTCGCGACCTCTTCTGGCCGTGGTGCGCCGCCAACATCGCCGTGCTCGGCATCAGCTATGGCTCTTTTCTGCTCGGTTTCGGCGTGTCCTTCTGGCAGGCCACAGCCGCGGGCCTCATCGGGACCATCCTGTCTTTCCTGCTGGTCGGCTTCGTGTCCCTGGCGGGCAAGCGTGGGTCGGCGCCGACGATGGTTCTGACCCGGGCGGCGTACGGCGTCCAGGGCGGCAAGCTGCCGGCTGTCCTCTCCTACATCCTGCTCGTCGGCTGGGAGATCGTCCTGGTCTCGCTGGCCACTCTCGCCACCGCGACCGTCTTCACCCGGCTGGGCTGGGGCGGCGGCGACGCGACCAAGATCATCGCGTTCTTGGTGGTCGCGGGCGTGGTCGTCTTCTCGGGGATATTCGGTTTCAACTTGATCATGCGGTTGCAAGCATTTCTGACTGTCGCGCTCGCGGTGTTGACCGTGGGATACGTGCTCTTGACTGTCGGCCACATCAACTGGGGCGCGGTCACGTCGGTTCCGGCAGGATCGCCTCAGGCGGTGCTGGGAGCTCTCATCTTCGCCGCCACCGGCTTCGGCCTCGGCTGGGTGAACAGCGGAGCTGACTATTCGCGCTATCTGCCGCGCTCCGCCTCGAGCGCCGGCGTGGTGGGATGGACGACGTTCGGCGCCGCGATCGCGCCCGTGGTCCTGATCGTGTACGGCCTGCTCCTCGCGGCGTCCGACCAGAAGTTGAACGCCGCGATCGGCGCCGATCCGATCGGTGCCCTCACCACCCTGCTCCCGACGTGGTACCTGGTGCTGTTTGCGCTGGTCGCGATCGGCGGCCTGATCGGCGGCGCCGTGCTCGACATCTACTCGTCGGGCCTGGCGCTGCTGACCATCGGACTCAAGGTTCCCCGCTGGATGGCGGCCGGGATCGACGGCGTGATCATGATCCTCGGCACCATCTACGTGGTCTGGATCGCGAGCAACTTCATCGGTCCCTTCCAGGGCTTCTTGATCACCCTCGGCGTGCCCATCTCGGCGTGGTGTGGCGTCTTCCTCGCCGACCTGCTGCTGCGGAAGCGCGACTACGCCGAAGCGGATCTGTACAACCCGCGCGGCCGTTACGGCGTCGTCAACTGGGTCGCGGTCAGCACCACGGTCGTGGCGACCTTCCTGGGCTGGGGCCTCGTGACCAACACCTTCGCTTCGTGGCTCAGCTGGCAGGGCTACCTGCTGAATCCGCTCGGGCTCGGGCCGAAAGACAACGGCCCGTGGACTTTCGCCAACGTCGGCGTGTTGGTTGCGCTGGTGGTTGCATTCGCCGCTTACTACCTACTCGGACGCTCGAAGGTCGCCAAGCAGGAAGCGGCCTGATTTAAAAAAACGGCCCTCGCGGCGGGTTGGAGCCGGAGGGCCGTAACAAGCGCGGATGCCCTCTAAGCGTGAAGGACTCCGCGGTGAGTCAGCGCACGGAAGATGACCAGCAGGATGACGGCCCCGACGAACGCGACCACGACTTCCAACACGATGTTGGTCGCCGCGATGCCGGCCAGGCCGGCCAGCCAGCCACCAAGGAAGCCACCCAGGATTCCGACCACGATGTCCCAGATCAGGCCCATGCCCTTGCCCGTCAGCACCTTGCTGGCCAGGAACCCGGCGATGGCGCCGACGATGATCCAGACGATGAACCCCTCCATGTTAGGTAACCTCCGCTGTCGCCTTGCGGCGGTGATTTGAACGATGTGACGTGACCGAAACGCGCTTTGCGACTTCGACCCCGCCCAACTCACCCAGCATCTCCTCCCTCTCCATGAGGGCGCGTGTGGCCAGGCGCTTGATCTGTGACCGTTGGGTCACCGCGTAGGACCCGATCGCCCCTGCGAGAAGCCCGATCGCAAACATGCCGAACATCGGCCAGCGATGAGACTCCGAAAGTTCCGGAACGGTGGCGAATTGCCTCACAGAGGCGTTGTTCCACCTCTTGGCCAAGGACTTCAGGTCGTTCACGATGTCGCCGGTTTGGTGCCGCGAGGCGCCGTCATGATTCTTATGAGCATCACGAGACCCCAGCCGATCACCGCATACGCAACGATCGCCACCAGGTCCGCGGTCTCAAAGCTGTTTGCCTTCGATCCGCCGTTTCCGAAAATTCCCTGGAACGGGGCCACGAGCGGCCCGCTGACCGAGTAGATGAAGCTGACGAATGCCGATTGTGAGGACGCGCCGAACAGCTTGCCAAGGAAGCGGGCGGCGATGAGGATGTCGACCACGCCGACGATGAAACCGACCACGGCCGCGGCGCGAAAGTTGTAGCGCCCCTCTTCGACCATCGAAGAGGAAACAGGTGCTGAAGCCGGAGCTGATACGGGAGACGGTTGCTGAACTGCCATTTATGTAGTCACCTCTTGGCCGTAACGATGCCTGACGTGCCGTAACAAAGGCAGTAACCGCCCGGACTGCCGCGTTTGCCCCTCACCCTGACCCTCTCCCCTTAAGGGGAGAGGGAACTCAAGGCGCCAGACCTGCGTACGTCGCCTCGACCACGAGGCGATCGGCGTAGGTCTTGTAGTGATCGTCGAAGGGGCCGGTGCATGTGATCAGGGTGAGCCGCGGCGGGCCGTATGGCTCGCCCAAGCCTGCAGGGGTCTTCCCGGCGGGCCAGATGGCCTGAGAAGCGACTAGGAACAGGCGCCTGCTGCCGTCGGCGAGCACGACCACAATCTTGTCGCCTGCGTGGAGCTGCTGCAGCTTGCCGAAGAGCAGGGGTGCGTTCGGGTAACCCGCGTGGCCCTCGATCACCGCGTCGCCCGGGGCACCAGGCACCGGGCCGCCCTTGTACCAACCTGCGTTCCAGAGGTTCTCGGGCTGGTACATCATGCCGGTGCGGTCGACCCCGACGGCCTCAACTGGACGGTGGACGTTGAGCGAAGGAATGAGGATCGTCGCCGGCGGCGAGACTGGGATGGGCGCCTGAACTGTGATGTTGCTGGAGGCTCCGACTGCCGGCCCCATCCACGCGAAATAAGACGACGATGCGTGGCCGAACGTCGCTGGGGCTGGGACGGGATCGACGACGCTAGGTAATTGGGGCCCGTCGCTCGGGGTGAACGCGAGCGTCGCCAAGATCACACCGGCCAGCAGAGCAGCCTCGGCCAACCAGCGTGCCGGCACGGCCGGTCGCCCGCTATGCGGTCCGGCCGCGGCGCCTCCGGCTGCGCGCGCTCAACGCCACAGCCGCGAATCCGCTACCGACCGCGATCACGAGCAGCCACGGGACCTGCGCAAGCAGCTCTGCAGGAACGCCCAGCGTCGCCGGCAAGATGTTGCCGACCGGCGGCGGGACGTACGCGGGCGCGGGATAGCTCCTTGTGAAACCCCCGGGGCATCCGGAGGGCTGGATTATGCGGTTGGTGTCGAGCGTCACAGCGGCGGTGCGAGCCAGGGCTCTGCCGTTGAGCGTCGCTCCGGTCTGCATCTGGATGCTTGCGACGGCCATGATGTTGCCGACGAAGGTGGTCGAGGTTGCGATCGTGGCTGAGCTGGCGACCTGCCAGAAGATATCGCATGGCTGTGCGCCATTGGTAAGAACCACGCGCGCACCAGACGCGGTGACGAGGGTGCTGCCTTCCCGGAAGATGTAGACGCCACCACCACTCAGGGTCAGCGTTCCGGTCAAGGTCGGTGCAGTCGTCTGGTTGTACACCCCTGGCCCGAGCGTCAGGCCGCCGAGGTTGACGCCGGTGTAATCGGTGGTGGTTGGCTGAGTTGCGTTGTTATAGGCGGTCACCAAGTCCGTCTCGGCCGTTGTGTAGACGCTGTCACCCGAGTGCTGAGGCCCAGCGGTTCCGGGAGGGAACCCGGTGATACCCGCGGCCGAAGCCCCAATCGCACCCGTAATCCAGCTGGGTCCGGTGTTGGTCATGCCCGCGCCCGACAGGACCGCAAAATTGCCCGCGGTCCCCAAGTTGGGGTCAGTGGCAGCGAAGGCCGTCAGAGGCCAAATGGCACCCACGAGGGCGGCCAGGAAGAGCGGTAGCAGCAGCCGGCGCAGTACGTTCACAGTGCGACCCTCCTCCGGGCGTATATCACAGAATCCGCAAAAACTCGACAATAGTACAGTTTCGCCAGCCATCTGTCCTGTCATTAAAACTCACCCGGTCGGTTGGGGGTTGACAGCCATCCGTAACATTTGTATAGCGTGGCCCGTATAGCTTCGCCGCCCCGCGGAGGACTCGAGGGTGAAAACCTGGATACGACCCATTGGGCCGACGCCAGGCACTGGATCGGGGTCTACGCCGACCTGATCCGTTTCAAGATCGGCCTGCTGGAGCGTGTTCAGCGGGAGCTGCCGAAGCTTCACCCGGTGGCCCAGCGGGCCGCCGCCGCCGACCTGGGCATCATCGAAGGCCAGATGCGCGGCTATCAAACAAGGCTCGATCTCTGGTACCAGCGTCTGTGGGACCTCCAGGGACTGCAGCTGGATCCAGACGGTCAGTTGATCCGCCACCGCGGACGGGAGGCTCACCTGACGAAGCGGGAGTACCAGCTCCTGCAGTTCTTGATCGACCACCCGCACCGTTTTTTCACCGTCAATCAGCTGATGGGTAGAGCCTGGGCGGACCCGGCGCTGCATCCGGAGGAGGTGCGGAACTATGTGCGCCGCATCCGCAAGATCCTGACCGACCTCGAGATCCCGACCGAGCTGGTCAACCGACCATCGCGTGGATATTCGCTGGTCTTCAGCCCAGACGACTGACCCGCGTCGGCTCCTAAGGCCGAGCCTCTCGGATATCGCCTGAAAAATTACTGACCTTTTTATGTCAGGTGGCGCGAAATAGTGGCATGACACTTTCCAGCAAAGATCGCCTGCGGCCGGATATCGTGGCCGCCACCCGAGGCGGCGATTCGAGTCAAGCCATGGACGGCGAGGCCGATCCCAAGAGCGCATCGATGGAACAGGCGCTCTACTGGAGACAGATCTATCGCGAGATCCTGGCCATGGAAGAGAAGGTCTTGAAGCGCATCGAAGACCTCATGGCCAGGCAATCGCCGCAGGCCAGGCGCGAGGTCGAGCTGACCAACGTGCCCGTGGTCGCTGCTCAAGCCGAGAGATTCCGCCAACGCCTGGGATTCTGGACAGCAAGGGTCCGGGAGCTTGAATAGCCTGGCTCAGCCGGCAACGCTGGAGCAGCGTCTGCGGGCGGTTCGGAACAGGCGAATGGCATCGCGGCTTTCGCGCGCGAGGACCGTCGCTTCGTGGATCGCTGCGTTGACCGCACTCGTGACCGTCGTCGGCGTCAGCCTGCTGAACGTTCACTAATACGAGGACGATGGACAGCACACCCCCGCATGAGGTCGCGCCGGAACCCGAACCGCTGCCTGGTGAGAGCGGCACGCGCCTCAGCGGTGCCTGGACCGCGGTGGTCGTCGGCCTTCTCGCCCTGGTGGCGATCCTCGTTTTCATTCTGCAGAACCAGCAGGGCGTCGAGGTGTCCTTCCTGTTCTTCTCCGGTCGTCTCCCTCTCGCCGTGGCGCTGTTGTTCGCCATGATCCTCGGCGCTCTCATCGTGTTCGCGTTCGGTGCGGCCCGCCTTCTCCAGCTTCGGATGGTGGCAGGCCGTGCCCGACGGAACGCCGTCAAGCCAGATTCCTGACGGCCGTAAGCCGAAACAAAGAGAAGCCCGGTCCCCATGCGGGGCCGGGCTTCTGACGTCGGTGGGTTAGACCGTGGCCGGCGTCGGGATGAGCCCGAGCTGGGTCATCTGGTCGAGCTGGTCGAAGTACAGTCGAGCCTCGGCGATCTTTGCGTTCTCCACGCGGAAAAGCTGGACGCCGTAGCCGACGACTTTCTTGTAGGTCGCCGGAATGGTGCCGGTCGGGCTCTCGAGCGGGGCAGTGTGCGTGCCCTCCATCACGACTTCCTGGACGACCCAGGGGCCACTGATGATCTCGCTGCGAACCTTCATCTTGCCGTCGGGGAATGCCTTCAGCCATGTCATGGCGTAGGCGGTGGCGTCCTTGGCGTTGGTCGCCTTGAAGCCGCCCGGCGCGTTGAACTTGATGTCATGGGCGTGAAGGTTGTCGAGCGCGTTCTGGTCGTGAGCGTTGAACGCGGCTACGAAACGGTCGGACGTCTCTTTGACTTCAGGCATTGGTCTCCTCCTGGGAGTGTCCGCGAAGCGGAAGGGCCAAGAAGGCTACTGCCATCGGTGGCCGGCAACCGCGAGAGCGCGTGCCCTCGCCTCAGTCCAGGAACTGTTGCTCAGCATAGCAGAAAATGGTTGCGTCGACGCGCTAATATTTCGGCATCGCACGTCCCCGCCTACTATCCGTCGCCCAGGCTGCGACCGAGCTCAGCGCATCGGAGGCCTATGTGCGCCGGTTGCTGCTGAGGGGGCGCCTGTACGGAATCAAGGTGCGAACCGTGTGGGCCATATTCCCCAACGACCTGGAGGCTTTCAAGCGTGGGCGTCGTCCTCCCGGCCGCCCGCGCAAGGTGGTCGTGAGTGCTCTAGACCGGGCGCCTGCCAAGCGGATGGCCGGCGAGCGCAAGCGCGCCGGCACCGATCGACTCCTCAGGAAGCGACGATGAACCTCCGCCATCGAACTCGATGAGGGGCTGATCGGGCCGCGGCTCATCGATCAGATCCTCGTCGAACCGAGCCACCCGCGGCAAAAACCCTTCCTCGGCCTCGAACAACAGGTCGAGCACCTGCGAGGCCCTGAGTTGTTTCTTCGCCCGCAACCGCCGATACAAGAGAGGATCCTGCTCCCCCAGAAATCCCGCGATCTCGCCGATCAAAGGCTCGGGGACCGCCCCCACGTTGCGTTCCATGAGCATTTCGACCTGGTTCAACCAATGATCGAGAAGCCGCACCGGGCGCCGGTGCGCGAGCAATGCGTCGTGGCGATCACGCGCTGCTTCGTTGGCGTGCCCGATGCTGATGATGGCGTCCTCGAGCATCGGCTACTGCGCCCAAGTTCCAGTCGTATGCGACGAGGGCGCGGTGGAGGCGAAGGCGCAACGAGCCAACCTTCTACTCCACCACGACCCAAGCGCCGCCTCTGTATGCCTAGTCGCCGCCGTGATGACCCTGGTTATCCGACGATCCGTGATCGTCGTTCTTGGACTTGTCCTTGTTGTCCGAGTCACCAGACTTGCAACCCTCGGAGTCGTGGCCCTGGCCGTGGCCATGGTCTTCCGACGATGCGCATTGTTTGTCGTTGTCGTTGTCACCGTCCCCGTTGTGACCACCGCCACCGGTAATGGCACCCGTGCATCCGATGACATGGCTTGTTGTCATCGTCACCGCGCCCTTTGCAAAGGCGCGACCGGCGAGGACCGTGTTGGTCAGCGTGATGTCGGTGCCCGCGAGAACGGTGCCCTGGAAGGCCGAGGTCGTCAGGGTGACAGCCTGGCGCACCCACCAGGTGGCGCCACACGGGTTGCTGCCGACGATCGTGAAGTTGGTGGCCGTGAGGGCTCCCGTGCCGCCAGTCCCAATTTCGAACAACCACGGACCGTTGCCGTTCAGCGTGAGCTTTCCAGTCAACGTCGCCGCGGCGGCGAAACAGTAAGTGCCAGCCGAGAGGGACCGCCCGTCCAGGGTGCCGGTGAGCACGGTGCAGCCCCCGAGGTTGCCGGCGATGCCGCTGTAGACGTTGAGAAAGTCAGCGTAAGCGGCGGTGGCCACTTGAACCGTGGGCATCGTGCACCCCGTGTTGGTGACCGCGGTGCTCGAGCTGGCAACACCAACCGCTCCGGTGACGGTGGAGCCTGTACAGGTCACCGCGGAGCTGGCCAGAACGGCGAAACCGGCGGCAGGTCCCGTCCCGGCGGCCGCCTGCGCGGCGACGGGCCAAGCCCCAGCAAGCATGACCGGCAACACGAGCAAAAGAAACCGAACCTTGAAAAGCTTGCGTATCACTTCCCTACTCCTGCTGAGCCTTACGCCACCAATCGCCAGGCGCCCGGGGCGCTGGCGAATTCCCGCAGTTAGCCTCGCCGGGCGGGCATAACAAATTCAGCAACAGCCGAACTGGTGAATGCAGGCTCGGCTCCAACCTTCAAGATTGCAGCGCGTGAAGAGCATCGATTGGCAGCGCCTGGCGTATCAGCTCCTGGCTGTCGTGCTGGCGCTGCTACTGGTGGTGGCCGGCCTCTGGCTCCTGAGCCGGATCACGCGGATCCTGATCATCGTCGTGCTGGCCGTCATCCTCGCCTACGCATTGGAGCCGGTGCTCTCGAGGCTGGAGAGCCGAGGCCTGCCACGTTGGCTGGCGGCGATCGGGGTGTACGTCGTGGCGCTGCTCGTGCTCGGGCTCGCCGGGTTTCTGCTGATCCGTCCTCTCACCAGTCAGGCGAGCCAGCTCGCGGGCCAGCTGCCGGGATATTTCGATCGAGGGAATGCCGCATTCACCAACCTCGCCAGCGCCTACGGCATCCAGATACCGGCCGCCACGACCAAGACCAATCTCATTGCGGCCGTCCAGGGGGCGCTGGGGCAGTTCTTGACGGAGGCCGTTCAGGTGGTGACCACGGTCGTCGGAGCTCTGGTCGACATCGTGCTGGTCCTGTTTCTCGGCTTCTGGTTCATGGTGGACGGCCGGCGCTTTCGCAACGCTCTCGCGGCCCTCTTTCCAGCCGAACAGCAGAGCAAGGTGCAGTTCGTGGAGGACACCGTCGGGCAGGTGCTGGGCGGTTACATCCGAGCGCAGCTCACGATGGCTGTGCTGATCGGCGTCTCCGCCGGGTTGGGTTGTTTTGTTCTGGGGGTGCCCTATCCAGCCGTGATCGGACTTTTCGCTTTCTTCTTCGAGCTGATCCCGATGGTGGGCCCAATCCTGGGATCCGTCCCGGCGATCATCATCGCGGCCTTTCAACCCTTCCCACGTGTGCTCTGGGTCGCGCTCTTCTTCGCCGTGATGCAGGTGGCCGAGAACAACCTCCTGGCACCCCGAATCTCCGGGCACGCGGTCGGCCTGCATCCGGCTGTGGCGATCCTCGCCATCCTTGTCGGGGCCGAGGTCGGAGGCATCTGGGGGGCGCTCTTCGCTCTTCCCGCCGTGGCCGTCGTGAGCGTGCTCGTGTCGGCGATCTGGAAAAGCGTGCACGGCGAGGCCGTGGTCGTGAAACGGGGCACGATGACGTTCAGGCTCAAGCTCCCCAGGCTTCGGCGCGCCCCCAAAGGTGCCGCCTGAGCCCGCGCTGGGAACGTAGGCCTGCATGCCGCCGCAAGCCTCTGGAATCGCCATCGTCTGTGCGCTGCTCTTCCTCGAAGAGGCCGGCCTTCCCCTTCCCGTGGCGCCAGGCGAGGCCGTGCTGATCGGGGCCGGCCTTCTCATAGCGAGCGGAGGCCCTGCGGCCTGGTTGGTGGTCCCGGTGGCTTACGTTTCCGTCCTCGGCGGCATTCTCACGGCGTACACGTGGGCTCGCTGGATCGGACCTGACCGGATCCACGGCTTTGCCGTCCGGTTGCACGCTGCCGGTCCTTACGATCGCGCCGCGGCCAGGCTGCGGGACGCCACTCCACCCCAGATCGCTGTTTCGCGACTCCTACCCGGGCTTCGGGTGTACACCTCTTTGGTCGCCGGCGCCGTGGGTCTGAAACTTGGCCGGTTCATGTTGGGGGCAGCGCCCGCCAGCGCGGTTTGGCTTCTTGCCTTCATAGGTCTTGGAGTCTTCTTCGGTGCTCCCATCGAGCGACTGCTCGGCCCGTTTCAAGCCTATGCGCTGCGAGCAGCGGTGGTCGCGACGGTGGCTGTGGTCTGGTTGTTCGCAGCACGTCGCATGCCGCCGGCGGATCCCACCTCGGTTCCTGTCCTTCGTCAAGGTAAGTGGCGCCTCGCGGTCGCGTTTGGCCTCGATCTATTCGTCATCGGCGCCGTGGCCGGGGTGCTGAGCCTCTTCACCGACCTCGTCCGGGGTGACGCCAACGAGCTCGCCTTCGCGGCTGCCATCTTCGCGATCCTGGGCTTCCTCTACCTGGTGGTGGCCCGGCAGACCGTCGGGTACACGCTGGGCGAGGCTCTGCTCGGGGTCCGATATCACCGTCCCCATCTACCCACGTTGCGCGCGAGTGGTTAGTTGGCCAGGAAGCTTCGAACCCGCTGTTGGAGCAGCGCAGCGGCGCGCTCGTCATAGTCCGACAGGCTGCTGTCGGCGAAGAGGTGCCGGTCGCCAGGGTAAAGGAACAGCTCCGCGCCGGCGACCGATTGGGCGAGCTCACGGGCGAACTCAAGGTCTTCGTTCGGCGGTAACACCCACGCGTCGCGTTCCATCATGTGGATCTGGAGCGGGACGCCCGACGGCCACTCCGAGCCGAACTCCGAGACAGGGAAGGCGGAATGAAACAGGAGTGCTCCCTTGGCACCCGGGCGCGTCTGCGCCAGCATCTGGGCGGGAAACACTCCAAGCGAGAAGCCGGCGTACACGATTTCGTGCGGCAACGTCTCTGCCGCGGAACGGCCGCGCGCGATTACCGTCTCGAAACCGATCTCCTTGGCGTATCGCACACCTGCGTTGACATCGTCGAAGGTCCTGCCTTCGAAGAGATCGGGGGTGTGGACGATGTGGCCGGCCGCGCGCAGATTGTCGGCGAAGGAGCGGACGCCCGTGGTGAGGCCCTGCGCGTGATGGAACAGGATCAGCTCGGCCACTTTCGCTTAGTCTCCCGCATTCAGCGCGTCTCTTGCGTTCGCCGCCAAACTGAGATAGAGTAGTTTGCGACGCAAACTATGGTACCTGCCTCCTTTACCGACGCTCGTCATGCGGCGCACATCGCCGGCCGGTTTCGCGATCTCCAGGGTCTGCGCCAGGCGGTGGCCGGGGTCGGCCTCCTGATGCTCTTCGCATCGGAATTGGTCCTTCCGATGTCGCGGCCCGATGCCCGCGCGGCGGGCGTCGGCGTCCTGCTGTGGGTGGCTGGTGTACTGGTCGTGGGCTTCGCAGTCGTGATCGTCGCGATCCGTTGGGTCAATGCGTGGTATCGACGGCATTACGGCCAGGTGGACTTGACCCGCAGGCAAAAGCTGTTGGGCTCGGTCATCGGCGGGGGCGGCGCGCTTGCGTTCCTGGTCCCATTTCAAATCGACGCGCTCGCCCAGAACAGCGGCCAGGTGCCGCCGGTCAACCTCATCTTGTTCACCATGGCGCTGTGGATCATCGGGTACTGGTTTTATCTCGGTCGACCGTACTGGCACTACGTGTTGATTGGGGGCATCGGATTCGTCCTCGGCATCGCATCCATCGCAGGAATTCCGCCGTCGACGTTCGCCTGGCACGTGCGTGAAGCCACTCTCTATGTCGCCCTGGCCAGCATCGCCGGGGGAGTCGTCGACCACATGATCCTGACAAGGACGCTGCACCGGTCTGAGAGTTCGGTTGACCTCGAGCCTTGAAGACATCGACCCGTTGGATCGGCTCGTCCACGAGCCGGCCCGGCTGGTCATCCTGACGGCGCTCGCCTCCTGCGCCAGCGCTGACTTCGTGTTCCTGCAGCGACTGACGCGGCTGACGAATGGGAATCTCTCGGCTCATCTTTCGAAATTGAGCGACGCCGGACTGGTGGCGATCCAAAAACGGTTCGTCGACAAGAAACCGAATACGCGCGTTGCAATCACGGCCAGAGGAAGGCACGCGGTCGAGGAGCATTGGTCGCGGTTGGAGCAGCTGCGGGAAGGCGCGCGGGGACTTACACCCCAGACAGGGAAACCGCGCCGCTAGCCCAGCGGATGGGCTCAAGACGTGTCGAATATCTGCGCGGCTAGAATCTGGGCACGCGTTTAGGGTCGTATCAAAGGCGAAGGAGGTCAGCGCATGGCTGCTAAGAAGAAGATCAAGAAAGCCGTCAAGAAGGCCGTCAAGAAGGCGACCAAGAAAAAGAAGAAGTAACGTTTTCTTTGCGTCGCATTTCGCGCCGAGGTTCCCTGAGCCTCGGCGCGACTTCCTCTCCCCGGCGTTACTTGATGCCAGATGAGGACCGCAGCAAGAGCGAAATCGGACGGCCGCCACGAAGCCTGCCTCAGCCCAGCGGACCGTTGGGCACCAGGGTCACGATCAAGAGCAGAGCCGCGATCGTCATCCCAAGCGTTGCGATCCAGACCAGCGAGAGGCTTAATCGACCGCTAACCCGCTTCTCCATCGCCTTCTTGTCCGAGCCTAGGAGCGCGATCAGGATCATCAGGGGCGGCGCGACGACCCCATTGATGACCGCGGTGTAGAACAGAGCGCTGATCACATCGATGCGAAGCAGGTTCAGTGCCACGCCGGCGAGGGTCGCTACAACGATCACGGCGTAAAAGGTGGGGCGATACTTGGGCTTCTCGGCAAGCGTGCCTTTGAGGCCGGTGAACTCGGCAAGCGCATAGGCCGCCGAACCCGAAAGGACGGGGATCGCCAGGAGCCCGGTGCCAATGAACCCGGCGGCAAAAAGAACGAAAGCGAGGGAGCCGGCCAGCGGCTCGAGGGCTTTGGCTGCTTGGTCCGCGGTCGCGATACCCGTGGCGCCGTGGACGTTGAAGGTCGCGGCGCTGACCAGGATGATCGCGTACATCACCACCTGCGAGAAGGCCATTCCGACGAAGACATCGATCCGCGCGCCGCGCATCGCAGATCGGGTGACTCCCTTGCGCAGGCGCTCGGTCCTCTGACCGGCCGCCTTCATCTCGTCCACCTCAGACGACGCCTGCCAGAAGAAGAGGTATGGCGAGATGGTAGTGCCCAGGATCGCGACCAGCATCGTGATGAATGCCTTGTTGAATTCCAGGTGAGGAACAAAGGTGGCGATCAGCAGCTTCTCCGCCCGCGGATGGACCAGGAATGCCGTGATCACATAGGCGAAAAGGGCGAGCGTGAGCCACTTGAAGGCGTTGAAAATGACCCGATAGCTGGCAAAGAGTTGGAGCCCCACGATGAGCGCGGCCGCCGGCACCACCAGCCAGATCGGAGCAATCCGCCCCCGTGTCAGCAGGGAGCCGCCGGCCGCGATCGCGCCGAGGTCGGCACCGATGTTGATCGTGTTCGCGCCCACCATGGAAAGAATGCAAAAGCCGACCAGCCAGGTCGGGAACTTGCGGCGAAGGCTGACTCCGAGCCCGACACCTGTATGCAAAGCAATTCGAGCGCAGAGCTCCTGCATTGCCAGCATGAGGGGGAAGGTGAACAGCGCCGTCCAGAGGACGCCGAAGCCAAATTGGGCGCCCGCCTGCGAGTAGGTGCCGATGCCGCTGGGGTCGTCGTCACTCGCCCCGGTGATGAGGCCTGGCCCCAGGATCTGCAGGAAACCCTTGGGGCCGAGGCGCCGCGCCGCGCCAACGCCGGTCTCGGGGGTGGCCGGACCCCCGGTTGCCGCCACATCACCACCCTCATGCGGCGCTTTGAGGAGCTCGCTTTCCGCCGGCTCGACGTCCGGGCCGAGCTTCATGCGCTGAAGAGCCGGGTCTTCGATCTCGTGCTCGGGTCCCAACGCGCTCCATTTTCCGGGTCAACACCCCGCCAACGCAATCGGGGATGGTCCAAGTCAACTACCCAGGCAGCGGGCGACCCTCGGAGGGCGACGTAGTTCGAGAACGGCCAACCTCCAAACCGGCGGCTCACTCGTGTCGGCGGTGGGCGGGATCAAACGATCCCGCCAAAGTGGCCTTGTCAGGCTGTTGCTGAGGTTGTTATGGCAGGTGGACGATCCTCGGTCAAATGCAGGCTGCTTTCGATGCCAATGTTCTCAAGCAAGTCGCCACCGAAATACGCAATATCAAGGCTGAGTATCGCGGCGTCGTGTCCGAAGAATCCATCGATCTCGTCGCGGGCCAATCGCTCCACAGCCTCGCCAATTCAAAGGTTCCGCAGTTTGTACCCCTGTTCGTCGGCCGGTTTACGCGGGAGCGATTACGGGAGCTCACCGGGTTCCGCCCGCGCCTGGGATTCACTCTGTTACGAGGATCAGGGCAACAGCCGGTGAGCGACTCTTAATCCTCGCTTCGTTGACAGGCCATGGTCTCGATCTTGCGACCGATGTTCATTGAGACCATCTGGCCGTCCAGTGCGAGCGTGCCCTTTTTGGTCTCCCAGCTCTCGTGGCTCATTACCATGCGGATTGGGCTAAGTTCATGTCGCGCGGTGCCGTCTCATCCTGCCGCCTGAGAAAACGCGTACGACCATCAGCAGAATTACTGCGCCTGCAAAAGCTACGACCATCTTGCTGATGATCGGGAACCCGAACACCTCGACCTTGATGTGGAAGACGGCGGCCAGGAAGCCGCCGAGAAACGCACCAAGTATCCCGGCGATAACGTCGCCGAACAGGCCCAGCCCATGGCCGAGTGCAACTCGACTGGCTAGGAAACCCGCCACCAGCCCTACCAGACACCAAATCAGGATCGTGCCCCAGTCGAAGTTGATTGCGGTCCCGTTGATGCTTATGACCATTTGTTTGTTGCAGCGCCGAGCGCTGCCTACAGAATGACCAGCCGCCCGTAACAAACGCAGCAACTATCGCCGTCGCCACGTTATGAGGGTGCGCTCACTCAGTGGCGCGCAGGATTGGGTTGCTGCCTTTGTTATGCGATGGCGCGCACAGTATGAGTGTGGCATCGGGGGACACAGCCAGTCGCAGTCAACGCTGGGCGGCCGTTGATGGCCGCTGCCGACCCGACGACACTTTGGCGGCGGCTGAGATCCAGAGGAGGCACATCTAATGGCAGAAACCAAGAAGGGCAACAAGATCGTGGCGGTACCCGGCTACACGCGCAAGCAGGACGGAAAGAAGATTCTCGTAGCTGAGCATCGTCGATCGACCCCAGAGACGAGCACTGGCAAGAAATAGCTGATCCGGAGTCCGGAGGTCGGCTCTCGGAGCCGCCTCCGGGCGACACTGGTCGCCGTCCGAGATTGATTCGAGCAGCTCGACCTGACGATCCTAGGCGAACGCCTATCAGACTAGAAGCGGTTCGCCTGCTCCCATTGCGACTGACAGCGGACGCAACGGGTCGCCGTCGGTAAGGCCTCCAGCCGCTCGTCGCCGATAGGCCGACCACAGTCCTCACACAGGCCATATCGGCCATGGGCACGAACATCGGCCGCATGCGATGCCTGCTCGCGGTCGCGCTCGAGAATCGCGTTGATCGTCTCAGAGGTGACTTTCTCTTCGAGCGCCCTGGTTTCGTCTGAGTTCCTGAAGCCCCGGCTCATACCCCCAGCTTAAGCGCGTTCAGGCGTGATTCGCCGATATTGGGCGACGAAAGCTTCGCGCAGCGAGATTGTTGACGGAGGGCGGCTGAGCACGCGCCCCTTATGGCGTAGCGTGGAAGTGTGAGCCGGGAAGTCGAGGACTTGAACCGGCGCCTACTGCGCGCCCGCGACGCGATGGACCGCGCTTACGCCGAGCCGCTCGACGTTCCCGCCGTGGCCGCGGTGGCCCATCTGTCTCGCGCTCACTTCATCCGCAGCTTCCGCGCCGCCTTTGGGGAGACGCCGCATCGTTACCTGCAGCGGCGGCGGGTGGAGCGCTCGATGTTCCTGCTGCGCGAGACCGACCGCAACGTCACCGATATCTGCTTCGACGTCGGCTTCGGCAGCTCGGGGACCTTCAGCCGCACGTTCCGGGAGATCGTCGGCGAGACGCCGTCGGACTACCGCCTGGGGAATGAGCCGATGTTGCCGCCCACCTGCTTCCAGATGGCGGCCATGCGGCCGGTGGTGGCGGCGGGGGTGGCGAGGCGATCGAGCACTTTTGGAATAGCGGCCGCCGCAGCAGCTCCATAGCATGAGGGTCGTTCCATCAATCCCGCAGAGGAGAAATAAGCGAATGATCACCAAGCTGAACGTCACGTCCATCATGGTCCTCGACAAGAACGAGGCGCTCGACTTCTACGTCAACAAGCTCGGACTGGAGAAAGGACAGGACGTCAAGCAAGGTTCCTACCGCTGGCTGACGGTGCGCGTCCCCGGCGACCCCGGCACCGAGATCTCCCTGGAGGAGCCCGGCCCGCCGGTCCACGATGAAGCCACGGCCGCGCAGCTCCGTGAGCTGATCAGCAAGGGCGCCATTGGGGGCCTCGTCTTCCTGTCGGACGACGTCCGGGCTCTCTATGAAACCCTCAAGGCTCGCGGCGTCACCGACTTCACCCAAGAGCCCACCACGCGCTTCTACGGCACCGACATGGGCGTCCGCGACCCGTTCGGCAACGCCATCCGGATCCTGCAGCAAGGGAAGGTCGCCCACGCGGCGAAGGCCTGAGAGCGGAACTATGGCTGAGAGGAAATCTGCAATGAAGGGCACGCGGAAGCCCGCCAAAAGCGCCGCCGCGACCAAAAAGAGGTACGAGGGATTCACGAACGAGGAAAAGGGCGCGATGAAAGATCGCGTCCAAGAGATGAAGGCCGCCGCGAACAAGGCGGACGAGGAAAGCGCCGTGCTCGCGAAGATCGCCGAGATGCCGGGACCGGATCGCGCCATAGGCAAGCGGCTCCACGCGCTCATCAAAGCCAGCGCGCCGGCCCTCTCGCCGAGACTCTGGTACGGGATGCCCGCGTATGCCAAGAACGGCAAGATCGTCTGCCATTTCCAAACCGCGAAGAAGTTCAACACGAGGTACGCGACGTTCGGCTTCAGCGACGCGGCGAACCTCGACGAAGGCGCCATGTGGCCGGTCGCCTTTGCGCTGACGAAGTTGACCGCGGCCGAAGAGGCAAGGATCGCCGCGCTAGTGAAGAAAGCGGTGAGCTGAGGACGAGGCGCTTAAGACCGCTCGCCGAGGTCAGCGATTTTGGTCGGGGAGGGGGGACACTATTTGAACCGCCAGGACGAACTCCGCGGCAGTGTCCTCGAACTTATCAGGGCTCACCGTGACCGACTAGAGCAATGCCTCCGCAGTAGGTCAATCTGAATTCGCCGATTCGCACTGCGTAGCACCAATTAGGACCGTTTGACACCGGCGTTGCTGTACGCAATCGCGGTCGGTTCCAGTGGCGTGAGCGCCCCAAGAATCCGGCGCAATCTCGGCAAATACCTCGACCGGTTGAGGCAGCGCGCCCCATACCCTGGAGTTGCTTATCCTGTGTGTTTCCGTTTACCTCTGTCCTGGATCGAGCCCGCCGCGACCAGCGCGCCCAACACAAGGATCGGCAAGAGAGGCTGCCACCCGAGTGTCGCCCAATACCTATGGTCGAACACGATCGAGTAAGCCAATTGACCCGCGACATAAACGCCGAGCAGAGTGAGGGAAATCCGGCTCAGAAGCCCACGCCTGTCACCCGATGGGGCGCGGGCAGTCACGATGAGAGTGACGGTGAATAAGGCAAGCACCCACACAGCACCGCCAATTGATGAGACCCCGCCTGAATAGAGCTGGAGAAACAAGCCGGCGACCATGAGGGCAATGAAGAAAAGCAGTAGCGGAGAGGCGCCCCGCCATACAGGTGAAGTTAGTCGTTTCATCGAACTCAGCGCCAGTCTTATCCGCATCTCTTCACCTCGAACCCATTTGGACGTCGAACGGGCACAGAATCCGCCAGGGTCGGTCTCATGCGCAGTATCAACACGGTCTCGAAATCCGTCTCGCGCGCGGGGTCCGATCGATTACTCAGGGTGAGACCCTCGAACTCGATCTGCGAGGCCTGCCTATCGCGCTGATCGAGGCGGTTCCGCGTTGGACGTGGCCAGTCCGGCCATGGCGGACGAGCCCGCACCCCGCGGTCCAGCCATTCGCCACGATCGCTCAACGCGTGGAAGAAGCTGGGACCAGCGTCGCCGCCGGCGAAGTCGCGCCATCACTCGAGGCCGAGGGGGTGTCTCCGCATGAGGCTGCGGCGGCGGTCACACCCTGGTTGCGTCAGCACCTCAAATCTTTCGCGAACGGCCATATCCAACAGTAGGCTGATAACACTCGAATCTGCCAAGGACTTCTGGACCTCGGGCACGCGCGCGATGCATGTTGTCGACGAGCTCGGCATCTCGGGAGAGCGATAACCGAGGCTCTGGTCAGCCTGGCTCTATGACGCGCTCTTCCTGAATTGGTCGGGGAGGCGGGATTTGAACCCGCGACCACTTGACCCCCAGTCAAGTGCGCTACCGGGCTGCGCTACTCCCCGACGGAGGAGTAATCGTACCCAGCACTCGGCGGTGGGCCGTGGTCGCGGGTGGCTGCGTTAGCTGCCGCGCGTAGCGGCCGGAACCCTCTGCGTCAGCGCGATCAGATTGCCTTCGGTGTCCTTGAACCACGCGCCCTTGCCGCCGTCCGGCGTGTCCACCACGCCATCGCGCGACTTGAACTGCGGGTGGTCGTACTCCTCGAACTTGACGCCCTTGCCCTTCAGCTCTGCGACCGCGCCTTGTACATCGTCGACCTCGAGTGCCATCTGCGTGTGGTCGCCCGACGCCCTGCCGCTGCTTGCGAAGACGGCGAATCCCGTCTCGCCCGTGCGATATATGGCGCCGCCATCAGGCTGCTCCTCGGGCTTGAGCCCCAGCTTCTGCTCGTAGAACTGGCGGGCCCGCTTGATGTCCTGAGCGGGAATCGCCGGAGCCGAGCTCTTGATCTGCAGCATGGTGTGCCTCCTATGCCTCACTAACCAGCTGACGCAACCATCCGATTATGCTCCGCGTTCAGCCACGCGCGCCGTAGGCCACCAGGCTGCGGTGGGTCTGCGAGAAGCCTGCCTCGCGCAGCGCTGATTTCATCGGCGATTCCATCACCGCCACCCCGTCCACCTTCTGCAGCTCGACGCGCCCTGCACTGGTCGCGATCGCGATCAGCGCCTGGAGATGGACCGGCTGGACGTCGCCGTTCGTGAGCAGCGACCGGCCGCCGCGCTCCAGGTAGAGGACCAGCCGGCCGTCGTCGCTCACGCAGTAGGCCCCGGCGGCGCGAGCCATGCGGCCGTCGGACTGCGGCCACGGCAGTACGGTTCCGTAGGCGTTCGCCGGATCGGTCGCGGCCATCGCGACCACGCCACCGCCCGATTCGCGCAACGAGCGCAAGCGGTCGACCGCACCGGGCAAGGCAAACTGCGACCCGCCGAGGCCATCGACGAAATATCCGCGCCGGATCCGACCGGATTCCTCCATCGCCCGCAGCACCGGGTACAGTCCCGCGAATCCGCCGGGCCAGCCCTCGCCGACCACCGCCTCGCGGGTCAGCACGCCGTGCCGCTGAAGCAGCACACCCGCCTCGGCGTGAAGACGCTCGGTCGTGCTGGCGCCTGACCCGACCAGGTCGGCCACCAGCGACCAGCGCCCGGTCGCGCGAGGCTGCGTGAGACGCGGCAGGCGCGGCTTCCGCACCGGCCGCCGCGACACCGGTCCAAGCAGCCGGAGCGGCGAGAACGTGTCGTTGGTCACCTCTCCGGACCAGACCAGGTCCCAGAGCGCATCCAGCATCACGTCCTCGTCTCCGCCGCCGCACGCGTTGTAGAGATCGCGGAAGAAGCTCGCACCGCGGGCTTTCAGGTGCTCGCGCAAGCGCTCATGCAGCTCGGTTTGCGGTGGGTCATTCGGCGGCGGCACGAGGCGCGGTGCGTCCCCTCGCATGTACAGGGCAACCCTGCCGTCGCTGATGCCCAGCGGTCCGCGCCCGACCCACACGACCTCGCCCATCGAGATCAGCTCGTCGAGCAATCGCGGAGTGTAGTTGGCGACGCGGGCCGCGATGACGTCGCGCTCGATCACGCTGGCGGGCAGCGCAAGGCCCTGGAGCTGGAACACGACCTCAAGCAGGCGGTCGGTCCCGCCCGCCTTCACGCCGATGCCATGCCACGCGGGAAGGAAGCGGGCCAACGCGACCGGCGCGACCGACTCGACCTCGCGCCGCAGGGCCGCAAGCGATCGCCTCCGCAGGGTGCGCAGCACCTCGGGATGGCAGTACTCGCGCCCCTCGGCTGCCTTGCGAAATTCTCCCGCCAGCACATCGCCCCGAGCGGCGAGACGCGAGAGCGCGGCCTCGACCGCCGGAGTGGAGAGGGCCCACCGCTTGGCGGGATCGGCCGTGACGAAAGGGACATGGGTGCGGGCGTATCGCCTGAGCAGCGACTCGAGCGCGTCCGGGCCCGCGGTCAGGAACTCTTCGGGCAGGCCGATCGGCAGCATCGCGCCGAGCGCCTCGCGGTATCGGCCGGCATCCTCCGCGGCGATCCATCTCGTCTCGCTTGCCAGCCGGACGTTGACCGCCCGGCGCTCCTTCTCCAGGCCGCGCAGCCAGTCGATGCCAATCCCTCGGGCGGCCGCCTCCTCCTCGGTCAGGTCGCCGAGGCGGACCAAGAGGTCGTGAGCCTCGTCGACGTCGCGTGGAAAGCGCTCGGGGAGAAGCCCCTGCAGCTCGAGCTCGAGCCCGGCGATGGACTCGGGATCGAGGAGCTCGCGAAGGTCCTCGCTTCCGAGCAGCTCGGCCAGCAGCTCGCGGTCGAGCGTGAGGGCCTGGGCTCGCCGCTCCGCGAGCGGCTGGTCGCCTTCGTACATGTATTCCGCGACGTACGAAAAGAGGAGCGAGGACGCGAACGGCGACGCCCGCTCAGTGTCGACCGCGACGACGCGGATCTCGCGCGAGCGAATCGCGCGCAGGAACGCGGTGAGCGCGGGCATGTCGAAGTGGTCGCTCATGATCTCGCGCCAGGTCTCGGCCAGGATCGGGAAGTCCGGGTACCGGCCTGCGACCTGCAGCAGACCCGCACTGCGCATGCGCTGCTGCCACAGAGGCGTCCGCTGGCCGGGCCTGCGCTTGGGCAGAAGTAGGGAGCGCGCGGCGTTCTCGCGGAACCGAGCCGCAAACAATGCGGACGCGGGAAGCTGCGCCGAGACCAATGACAGCACTTCGTCCGGGTCGAGGATCAGCTCATCGAGCGCGGGTGGAGACTCGACCTCGGGCAGGTGCATCGCGATCCCGTCGTCGGTCCACAGCGCGCGCGCGTCCACGCCCAGCCGCTCGCGCAGCCGCGCCTCCAGGGCGAGGGCAAGAGGCGCGTGCACCCGACCGCCGAAAGGCGTGTGAAGGCAGACGCGCCAGTCCCCCACCTCGTCCCGGAATCGCTCGACCACCACTGTGCGGTCGTCTGGCACGACGCCTGTCGCCGCGGCCTGGTCGTCCAGGTAGCGGAGCAGGTTCTTGACCGCCAGGTCATCGAACCCCGCGCGCTCGCGCAGGCGTTTCGCGGCCGCTTCGGGGTCGAGGCTTCGGAGCTCGCGCACCATCTTTCCCAGCGCGGCACCCAGCTCGACCGGCCGGCTCGGCGTGTCGGCCTTCCAGAAAGCGATCTTCCCCGGCTCGCCAGGCGCGGGCGTGACCAGGACCTGCGAGGGCGTGATCTCGACGATGCGCCAGGTCGACGCACCGAGGACGAACGTCTCCCCGACGCGCGTCTCGTAGACCATCTCCTCGTCGAGCTCGCCGACCCGGCGCCCGTCCTCGACGAGGTTGACGCTGTACAGGCCCCGGTCGGGGATGGTGCCCGGGTTGGTGACCGCGAGCCGCTGCGCGCCCGCCCGGCCGCGGACCTTGCCGGCGATCCGATCCCAGACGAGTCGAGGCCGGAGCTCGACGAACTCGTCCGACGGATAGCGGCCGCTCAGCATGTCGAGCACCGATTCGAACGCCCGCGGGCCGAGATCGCTGTAGGGGTAGGCACGGCGGACCACGCGACCCAGCGCTTCGACGTCCCAGTCATCCATCGCGCACATGGCGACGATCTGCTGCGCCAGCACGTCGAGCGGCTTGCGCGGGACGACCGTCGATTCGATGCGGCCCTCGAGCATGCCCTCGACGACGGCGGCGGACTCGAGCAGGTCGCCGCGAAACTTCGGGATCACAACGCCGCGCGAGACCTCACCGACCGAGTGCCCGGCGCGCCCCACTCGCTGGATGCCCGCGGCGACGCTGGGCGGCGCCTCGATCTGCAGCACGAGGTCGACCGCGCCCATGTCGATGCCGAGCTCCAGCGTGGATGTCGCGACCAAGCCTCGCAGCCGCCCGGCTTTGAGCTCGTCTTCGATGAGGAGCCGCTGCTCGCGGGCGATGGACCCGTGGTGAGCCCGCACGAGATCCTCCTCGGCGAGCTCGTTGACTCGCGCCGCGATGCGCTCGGCGAGCCGCCGCGAGTTGACGAACACGATCGTTGAGCGGTGTTCGCGGATCAGCTGGAGCAGTCGCGGATAGATCGCGGGCCAGATGCTGTTCGCACCCTTCGCGCCGTCCTCGTCCTCGGTGGTGAGCCGCGTCATGTCTTCGACCGGGACCTCGACCGTCACCTCCATCGTCTTGAGCCGGCCGGCGTCGACGATCGACACCTCGCGGCCGGCGCCGCCGAGGAAGCGCCCGACCTCCTCGAGCGGGCGCTGCGTCGCCGACAGCCCGATGCGCTGCGGCTCGACCTTCGTCAGCTCGCACAGCCGCTCGAGGCTGAGGGCCAGGTGGCTGCCTCGTTTGGTGGCGGCGACGGAGTGGATCTCGTCGACGATCAGCCACCGGACGGAGGCCAGGATCTTGCGCGCCGCGCTGGTCAGGAGCAGGAACAGCGACTCCGGGGTGGTGATCAAGATGTCGGGCGGGTGCCGCTCCATCGAGCGCCTGGCGTCGGCCGGCGTGTCGCCGGTCCGGATCGCCACCGCAATGTCGGGCGGCTGCCAACCCATGGACTCCACCTGGCGGCGAATGCCGACCAGCGGCGAACGGAGGTTGCGGTCGACGTCGTGGGCGAGCGCCTTGAGAGGAGATACATAAAGGACGCGACACCGCTCGGCCTCAGGAGGCGTGGGCTCGCTCGCCAGGCGATCGAGGCACCACAGGAAGGCTGCGAGCGTCTTGCCGCTTCCGGTGGGCGCGGCCATGAGAACGTGGTGGCCGGCCGCCACCTCCCGCCAGCCCCGCTCCTGGACGGCCGTCGGCTCGGCGAACGACGCGCGAAACCACTCGCGGACCGCCGGCGAAAAAAGATCGAGAACCTGCCCCACGACTGACAGTTGTACAGGAGTTGGCGACTACAAACAAGTGTTCTTAACATCGCGGTCAGGCACACTGCGGGGCGACCGCACATGATCGAGAGGCAGCGCTTCCGCGAGGTGATGGGCGCCTTTCCCAGCGGCGTCGTGGTGCTCACGGCGTTCGGCGAGGACGGACGACCGCGTGGGCTCACGGTGAGCGCTTTCTGCGCCGTCTCGCTCGAGCCGCCGCTGGCGCTCGTCTGCATCGACAAGACCTCGAACACACTGCCCGCCGTGCAGCACACGGGCGGGTTCACCGCCAACATCCTCGCCACAGGTCGGGAGAACCTGGCTCGCCGCATGGCGACCAAGTTGAGCGACAAGTTCGACAGCCTGGCGTGGCGGCCTCCAGAGAGTCGGGTCGGCGGGCCGATCCTCGACGAGGACTCCGCGGCCTACGCCGTGTGCGCGCTCCGCGACACGATCGAGGCGGGCGACCATTGGGTCCTCATCGGCCTGGTCACCGAGGGCGCGCACAGGGAAGGCGTCGTGCCGATGGTGTTCACCCGACGGGCTTACTCCTGAGGATCAGAGCGAAGGCGACGGCCACGACGGGATCAGCTGTGTGAGCCCTGCTGACAGCCACGTGAGCCTGTTCGTGATCAGCAGCACCCCCATGATCACCAGCACACCGGCCGACGCGAGGTCGATGGCCCGCCGATGCTCGTTGACGAACCTCAGCAGCGGTCGCGTGCTTTCCAGCGCGAATGCGAGAGCCAGGAAGGGCACCCCCAGACCGAGGCAGTAGGCGATCATCAGGCTCAGACCCTGCGGCGTGGCGCCGATCGTCACGGCGGAGCTCAGCACCGCGCTCAGCGTGATCCCGATGCACGGCGTCCATCCGCTCGCGAAGCCCATGCCGAGCAGGAATCCGCCCGCCACACCGCCGCCCTGAGGCGCGCGCTGCATCACGCGATATTCCGTGGAGAGAAACGGGATGCGGAGCACCCCCGCTACGTGGAGGGCCATGACGATCACGAGGATGCCCGCGACGACCGGGACATAGGGGCGGATCGGCTGCACTGCCAGCGAGAACACATAGAAGAAGAGGATGAAGATCAACGAGAGCCCGGCGACGAATGCCGCGCCGGCGAGAGCGATCGACTGCGACGCAGGGCGCTGGGCAATAGCGGCGGCCTCCCCCCTGCCCCCTCCGGCGGCTGCGCGGACACCTTCCCATGAATGGGGAGAAGAAGTGCTCGCGCCCAGGTACGCCAGATATGCGGGGACCAGCGGCAGGACGCACGGCGAGACGAACGACGCCAGGCCGGCCAGGAAAGCAAGCGCCGGGTTGACGCCGGTCAGCACGCGGTCGCCGACTGTCGCGCGGCCAGCTCAGCGATGGCGTCGGCGATCTGCGACCACCCCCGCTTGGGAAGGTCGTGCCCCATGCCATCGATCTCGATCAGCCGCGCACCGGGGATCGCCGCCGCGATCGCCCGCGCATTCTCGACCGGTACCAGGATGTCGTCGACGCCGCCAACGACGAGGGCCGGCACATCGACCGCGCTCAGCCGTTCGAGCCACGGCTCGGCGCTGAGCGTGGCCATGAGCTGTCTTGCGGCGCCGGCGGGATAGAAGGCGCGGTCGTCAGCCCGCTGCGAACGCCGCCATTCGACCTCTTCATCGATCGGATCCGCGCTTCCCACCAGGGCGCGCCGGATCTCAACGCCCTGCGCGATGCGGCCTTCGCGGGTCTTCGCCGGGGGTGTCAGCAGCACGGCTGCGCCTTCTAGTGTGGCCGGGAATCCCTCGCGCGGGGCCGGACCGGAAATCATCGCGGTCAGCGAAATGACGCGATCCGGATGCTCGAGCGCGAGCAGCTGGGCGATGTAGCCGCCCATCGAAGCTCCGGCGACGTGCGCGGCCGGGAGGCCGAGCGCGTCCAGAAGGCCCGCGGCGTCGCTTGCCATGTCGGTGAGGAGGTAGGGAGGCGGCACCGCACCACCCATCACGTCGGAGAGGTCGGGCAAGCCCTTGGACTCCATCCTGGTGGAGAGCCCCACGTCCCGATTGTCGAACCGGATCACGTAAAAGCCGCGGCCGACGAGGAGGCGACACCACTCCTCATCCCAGCTGAGCAGCTGGGTGCCCAGGCCGGCGATGAGCAGCAGGGGCGAGGAGCCCTGGTTGCCAAAAGTCTCGTACTCGAGCTCGATCCCGTTAGCGGTGGCACGCGGCATGGGGTCCATGCTACTAATCGGCCATGAACCGCTCGCTCCCGCCGCGATCCGAGGTGGAGAAGCGGTTCACGTGGAACGCGGAGAGCGTCTTCGAGGACGAAGCCGGCTGGGAGAAGGCGCTCGACACGATCCTGTCCCGGCTGCCAGACCTTCAGGAGTTCAAGGGCCACCTGGGCGACTCGCCCGACCTCCTCGCCGACTGGTTCGACGCGTCGGAGCGCGTCCATCGGGTGATGGCGACGGTGATCGTCTACAGCATCATGGCCTACTCGTGCGACGTCGGCGACCAGGAGGCCGCGGCCCGAGCCGACCGCGCCCGATCGGTGGCCGCTCAGCTTGGCGCGGCGGGGTCCTTCGCCGTCCCTGAGATGCTTTCGATCGGGATCCCGAAGCTGCGGGAGTGGGTCGCGTCGTCACCTCGCCTTTCGCACCTCGGCCACTACTTCGACCGGTTGGAGAAGCTGCAGAAGCGGATCCGCAGTGCGGAGGTCGAGGAGCTGCTGACCCAGGTGTCGGATCCACTCGCCAGCGCGCTCTCCGTGCACAGCGTGCTCGCCAACACCGACCTGAAGTTCGCCCCGGCGGTGGGCGCGGACGGAGAGCTGCACGAGGTCGCCCAGGGCACGATCGCGGCGCTCCTCACCAGTCCCGATCGCGAGATTCGCCGGACCGCATTCGAGAGCTACGCGGACGTCCACCTGGCGATGCGGCACGCGATGGCGGCAAGCCTCGCCGGCGGTGTCAAGCGCGACGTCTTCTTCGCGCGCGCGCGCGGGTACGCGTCTTCTTTAGAGGCGGCGCTCGAACCGAGCCACATCCCGGTCGACGTCTTTAAGAATGTCGTCCGGACATTCCGCGACAACGTCGGCACGTGGCACCGCTACTGGCGCATCCGCCGGCAAGCGCTGGGCGTCGAGGTCTTCCGGCCATACGACACGCGCGCGCAGATCAGCTCCACCACGCTGAACGTGCCTTACGAGCAGGCGGTGGAGTGGATCGCCGAGGGTGTGGCCCCGCTGGGCGAGGAATATGTGCGGGTCCTGCGCAAGGGTGCGCTCGAGGATCGATGGGTCGACATCTATCCGAACAAGGGGAAGCGGATGGGCGCGTTCTCGACCGGCGCGATGGACACGCGCCCCTTCATTTTCATGAGCTACAACGACGACATCTTCTCGATGAGCACGCTGGCGCACGAGCTCGGCCACTCGATGCACTCGTATCACACGCGAGGCACTCAGCCTTACGTGTACTCGAACTACGGGCTCTTCCAGGCCGAGGTCGCCTCGAACATGCACCAGGCTTTGACCCGGCGGCATCTGCTCGCGACGCAATCCGACCCAGCGCTCCAGGTCGCGGTGATCGAGGAGGCGATGTCCAACTTCTACCGCTACTTCTTCATAATGCCGTCGCTGGCGCGGCTCGAGCTCGAGATTCACGAGCGCGTCGAGCGGGGTGGTGCGCTCACCGCGGATTACCTGAACGGCCTGATGGCGGACCTGATGATCGAGGTGTACGGATCGGAGGTCGAGGTCAACGAGCGGGACCGCGAGCGCATCGGCTCGACATGGGCGCAGTTCCACACCCACCTGTACAGCAACTTCTACGTCTATCAGTACGCGACCGGCATCGCGGCGGCCGACCACCTCGTGGAGCGCGTGGCGGCTCGTGACCCGAAGGCCATCGCGTCCTACCTCGCGTTTCTCAAGAGCGGCGGGTCGATTGACCCACTCGAGGGGCTGCGCATGGCCGGGGTCGACATGACGTCGGCGGAGCCAGTAGAGGCGGCGTTCGCGACGCTGGCGTCGATGGTCGAAAGGCTGGAGAAGCTGACCATCCCAACGCGATCCTGAAGGCCGGCTGGCTGGCATCTAGCCCGCCGGAGCCGGCACTCGCGGATTCGCACACGGGTCGACACCCGCCGGAGCCGGCCCGCGCGTCATTGGGCGCGCTTAGAGCAGACGGAGGAGGGCGGCCGTCGCGGCGCCGGCTATGACGACGACCAGGAACGGGGCCCGGAGCACGACTGCGATGATCGCCACCGCAAGCGACGCCGCCCGGACATCGAGTACCAGATGCTGACCAGTCGAGAACGTCTGGATCGCGACCAGCGCCGCAAGCAGCGCGACGGGGATCAGCGGCACGGTGCGCTGGATGCGCGGGTCCTGGAGCCACGACTGCGGCAGCGACAGCCCGGCAAGCTTCAGGCCGTAGCACGCCACCGACGCAACTAGCACGCCCGCCCAGATCATCGCCGCCTCATCACGCCGAACAGCGTCACAAGCAGCGCGATCAACAACAGCGGGACGCCCGCGGGGACGAACGGGAGCAGGACGATCGCGGCGGCCGCCGCCGCAATGGCGATCGCCAGCGGTTCGCGCGCTCTGAGCCGCGGGGCAAGCAGCGCGAGAAACGCCGCCGGCGGGGCCGCGTCGAGCCCGAACACCTTCGGATTCGGGATCGCGTGGGCCGCCAGCGCCCCGGTCAGCGTGCCGAGATTCCAGAGGATGAAGAGGGTCGCGCCGGTCGCCCAGAACGCGAAGCGGCTCTGGTCGGGGTCCTCACGCGCGATCGCCATCGCGGTCGTCTCGTCGATCACGAACTGCGCAGCGGCAACGCGGCGGACTCCGGCCACGTTCAGCAGCGAGGCGAGGCGGAGCCCGTACAGCGCGTTGCGCGAACCGAGCAGGACGGCCGCCACTGCGCCGGTCCAGACGCTGCCGCCCGCGCCGACGACACCCACCAGAGCGAACTGCGAAGCGCCGGTGAACATCAGGATCGACAGCGCGCAGGTTTGCAGGACCGAGAGGCCTGCCGCGGTCGAGATGGCCCCGTACGAGATGGCGTAGGCGCCGCTCGCGATGCCTATGCCCAGGGCGTCGCGGACTATCCCCCTGCGGGGATCAGCCGATCTGCTTGCCGTCTGGTCCGACGACGTTCCAGAGCGCGCCGAAGTTGTTGACGGCTTGTCCGGTGGCATCCCCGGGATTGTGATCGGTGACGACGTAATACAGCGGGTGCCCGCCGTAAGTGACCTCGATCGTGCCGTCGGTCCGGGTCGTGGTGCCGAGCAGCGTCCCGCCGACGCCGCTACCGGCTTTGGGTGCCCCGTTCGTGAGCAGCGGCGGCCAGTAGACGGCGCACTGCCCGTAGCAGGTCGAGCTCATGCCCTTGTCAGCCTGGAACAGATAGAGCGTGCGTCCGCTTCCGTCGACGAGGATCGTGCCCAGCTTGGAGTTGTTGGCCACCGCGACCGTCGCCGCGGAAGTCGGGGTGGCCGGCGCGGGGGAAGAACCGGTCGAGCTCGTCGCGCTCGGGCTCCCGCAGGCAGCCGCGGCAAGAAGCGCGGCGAGAAAAATTGCTTTGCTCATGACGGATGCGGATACCGGGGAGAGTTACTCCGGCGTGACGTACGCGGCGGTGATCCCTCCGTCCACGACGAACGTGGCCCCGTTGACGTAGCTCGACTCGTCGGAGGCAAGGAAGAGGGCGGCGTTGGCGATCTCGCGTGCCTTGGCGAGGCGTCCCATCGGCAGATGGACGCGCCGGCGTTGATACGCGCCAGGGTCCTCGTTGAAGATCCGCATAAGGAGCGGCGTCTCGACCGGGCCCGGGCACAGCGCGTTGACGCGGACGCCCTGGCGCGCGAACTGCACCGCCAGCTCGCGGCTCATCGAGAGGACGGCGCCCTTCGAGGCGGTGTATGCGATCTGTGACGTGGCGGCGCCCATCAGCGCGACGAAGGACGCGACGTTGATCACCGACCCTCCACCCACTTTCAGCAGGTAGGGGATTCCGTACTTGCAGCACAGGAAGACACCCTTCGCGTTCACGTCCTGCACGCGGTCCCACGCGTCCGGCTCGGTGGTCAGGATCGAGTCGTCGTCCGGCGGCATGATCCCGGCGTTGTTGTAGAGCACGTCGATTCGGCCGTACCGCTTCTCGGTCGCCGCGTACATCTCCTGCACGCTCTTGGGGTCCTTGACGTCGGCGGCGAAGAAGAATGCGTCGCGGCACTCGGACGCCGTCTTCTCCCCAGCCTCGCGACCGACGTCGGCCACGCACACGCGCGCGCCTTCCGATGAGAAGAGCAATGCCGCCTCGCGGCCGATCCCGCCGGCCGCACCGGTGATCACGGCAACCTTCCCGTCCAGTCTGTTCATTGAATTTCAGCCACGTTCGAAAAGCCTCTCCCGCTCGTAGTTGGTCACGACCTTGTCGAACAGAGCCTGCTCGGTCCGCGCGTAGTTGAGGTAGTGGTCGATGACGTCGTCGCCAAAAGCATGACGCGCCATCTTGCCGTGCTCGAGATCGGCGATCGCGTCGCGCAGCGCGTGCGGAAAGCGCTTCACGTCGGACTCGTACGCGTTGCCCTTGAACTCGGGTGGGAGCTTCAGCTTTTCCTCGATGCCGCTCAGGCCGGCGGCGAGCAGCGCGGCGAAGCACAGGTACGGGTTGGCGTCGGCGCCCGGGATCCGTGACTCCGTGCGCAGGTGCTGGCCGTGTCCGACGATGCGAAAGCCGCACGTCCGGTTGTCGTGGCCCCACGCAAGCGTGGTCGGCGCCCAGCTGCCCGCGGCGAAGCGCTTGTAAGAGTTGATCGTCGGCGCCAGGAAGATCGCGAGCTCCGATGCGTAGGCGATGTGACCCGCGAGGTACTGCTGAAAGATGTCCGACTCTCCGTCGAATGTGTTGCGGTCGCCCTTCCAGAGGCTCGAGTGCACGTGGCACGAGCTGCCGATCCAGCGGTGGTCGGGCTTGGCCATGAACGTGACCGAGCAGCCGTGCTGCTGGGCCATCTCCTTGATGCCGTTCTTGTAGATGGCGTGGTTGTCGGCCATCGAGAGCGCGTCCGAGAATCGGAAGTTGATCTCCTGCTGTCCGGGCCACGCCTCGCCCTTCGAGCTCTCCACCGGGATGCCCGCCGTCTTCATCCCCTTGCGCACAGCCCGGATGAAGGGCTCGTCATACGAGGTCGCGAGGATGTGGTAGTCGAGGATGTAGGGCACCGAGGGGGTCAGGTCCGTGTAGTGCTTGGCGTGCGCCTCGGCGAACGTCTCCTTTAATAGGAAGAACTCGAGCTCGGAGCCGAACATCGGCTCGAAGCCGAGCTTGCGCGCGCGCTCGATCTGCTCGCGCAGGACCTGCCTCGGCGACGGGCGCACGGGTTTGCCGTCATGCCAGGCGACGTCGCACAGCACGAGCGCGGTGCCCTCGAGCCA
>Ga0209220_1000146_pt1 | contig 30742 bp, 24 predicted proteins | sample BlaSpr_A8_OM3_M3_FD_187984 | JGI IMG/M metagenome (GOLD analysis project Ga0209220, IMG submission 187984) | Forest soil microbial communities from Thunder Bay, Ontario, Canada - Black Spruce, Ontario site 2_A8_OM3_M3 (SPAdes) (version 2) | ecosystem: Environmental > Terrestrial > Soil > Boreal... | reverse complement strand
GGAACGTGATGCGCCAAAACTGCGTCCAGCCGCTGCTGCCGTCCAAACGCGCGGCCTCATAGTAGGATTTTGGAATTCCGCCCAGAGCAGCGAGGTAGAGAATCACTCCGGCGCCATGGCCGCCGAGAACTGCCGTGGTTATGATCGCAAAGAGCGCCGTGTGCGGGTTGGCGAGCCACAGCGGCTGGGACAGGTGCAGTGCTGCCAACGAGTGATTGAGCAAGCCGTCCAGCGGCGCAAAAATGTACACCCATACCACCGCGGTGACGACCACCCCTATCTGCGCCGGCAAATAGTACAGCGCTTTGAAGGTCGTCTGCCAGCGCTGAGCGCGCTCGTGCAAGAGCAGCGCGAGGCCCAGCGAGATGATGATGCTGCTCGTCACCACGACCCCGCTATAGATGAGCGTATTGAGCAGCGCGCGGTGCACGATCGGATCCACCAGCACGCGGCGGTAATTCTCCACGCCGACCCAGTTGCTGTGCATCACATTGAAATGCTGGAAAGAGAGCATGAATGCGTAGGTTATGGGATAGAGACTGAATGTGGCGATAAGAAGGATGGCCGGCAACAAGAACAACAGCGCCGTCTTGCCGTTACTCACCCGCCAAGACCCCCGCTGCAGCTTCGGTCATCGCGGCCACTGCCTGGTCCGGCGTCGCGTCACCTGTGAGCGCTCTTTCCCAGGCAGGCATAATAGCCACTTCTGCAACGCGCGCCTCGCGGGCGCTCGCAACGTCGAGCGGCGCATGAACGCGTGGCGCGGCTTGGTCCAAATAGCGCTGAAAGAATTGCATGTTCGGCGTTTGCAGCTGCAAAGCGTTCGCGAATCGTTCCATGCCCGAGCGGCGTGAAGGCAAAAGCGACAGCTGCGCGGCAAAGTTCATGGCACTGCTGTCCGTCAAGAAATGAGCGAGCCGCAGGGCTGTCTCAACGCGACCGGAGTCGTCGATGCCTTTCTGACGGAAGACCATGAAGCCCCCGCCGCCTGCATGGGCGCGCGCCTGGGCGGGAGGATTGTGCGGAAACGGCAACAGCGCAACGTTGAAGCGCTGATAGCCGGGGTGCGGAGGCTGCTTGCCGCTGCCCAGCGCGCGGGCGATGCGGCGTTGCTCGGTGATGACGTACGGGCCCTGGCGCGCTGAAATCGCCGCGCGTCCTTGAAAAAAGAGATCGGTTTGATTTTCATCCGTAAAAGCCGGCTCTTGCGCCGGTGCGATAGCGTGCAGCTCAAAACTATCACGCAAGTATGACAGCGCTTGCGTCACCTGCGGGCGATCCCACCCAAAGCTGCCGTCACTCTTGATGCCGTTGTTATTCGCATCCAGAACCCCGTTGTTGAGCGTAAACCAACTCCACACCTCGGGCGTCGGCCGCGTGAAAAACACGAACGGATATGTGACGACCTTTTTCAAGCTGCGCGCGCGTTCGGTGAATTCATCCCAGGTCCAACCGCGCTCTTGTATTTTTCGCCACACTATCCCGGCTGCCTCAAATGCATCAGCGTTGGCTGCCATGCAATACATCGTCTGATATAACGGATAGCCCCAGATGCGATCGCCGAAGCGCATGATGTCGAGTGCGGTCGGAAAAAAATCCCTACGGTCCGCAGCCGTGAGATGGCCGTCCACGGGGATCTGCAACCCGGTGGCTATCCAACGTGGATCGAGCGCGCCCCACAAGACATCGGGCGGATGGCCGGACGTCATCGCCACGGTCAACTTGTCGTCTTCTTCTGCCCACGAAATGATCTCGTATTGGAGGGCAAAGCGGGAATCGCGCTGCCGAAAGGCGGCCAGTTGCGATTGCAGCATGGCTTCGTAGCCCTCGAAGTGGTTGAAGCTCCACACCCGCAACGGCCCGCGCCGTGCGCTGCCGGCACAACCCTCAAGCAGTCCAGCCGACGCTAGTCCGCAGGCACACAATCCTTGGACGAATTCACGACGCGAAAAGCAGGGACGGCAATGCGAAAAAAAGCGCCTCATCTGATGATGGGCGCTTCTCCGGGAAGACCGTCAACTCATATGCTAGCGTAGCAGAACCGATTGGGCGACGAGCGTGCCGCCGCGCGTGACTCCGGAAGCCGTGATTTTCCGGCCGCGATGGATGTCCGCCATACCGCCAATGGTTCCTCGGTCCTCGATAGCCGTGGTCGGCGTGATGCTGATGACGACGTGTTTGCCCCCCGCGTTGATGGTGACCAGATTGGCGTCATAATCGACTGCCTCAACGGTACCGGAAAGCGAGAACCGTTGCACGACTTGATCCGCTGCGAGATCCGCCGCGGCCGCGACTGCTACATGGTGTGGGCGCGCGAGCGAAGGAATGGCTAACCCGAAGCAGGGCAAAGCAAGTACCACTACTACTAAGAAGACACGATGCAGGAACGGTTGCGAGTGTTTCATTCCACCGTAGTAACGACTTTCTGAATGCCTTTGTTTCGCCCTTCCGCGTAGCCCCAACGGTGTGACGCCGGCGAGGCGCAGCCGCGCGCAGCCGCGAACGGTGTCCGTGTGTCGAAGGATCCAATCTTAACGCGCAAACTCGGGCGCACGGGCGAGATGCCGACCGTTCTGGGGCTAGGCGGCGAAGGCGTGCTGCGCACGTTCGGTTACGAGCGCCAAGCGACGGACGTGATCCACACAGCGTTGGACGAAGGCATCACGTATTTTGATTCGGCACGCGCCTACGCGGGCAGCGAGCAATATTACGGCTGGGCGCTGGGCGACATGCGCGATCGGATTTTTCTTACGTCCAAAGCCCACGATCGCAGCAAACGCGGTGCGCTCGCCATGCTCGACGAGACGCTGCAGAATATGCGCACCGACCATCTCGATCTCTGGCAGCTGCACGACGTGCGAACGTGGGATGAGTTGGATGCCATCGGCGCGCCCGGCGGAACGTACGAGGCTTTCGTCGAGGCCAAAAAGGCCGGTAAGACTCGTTTTATCGGCGTCACCGGCCATCACGATCCTCACGTGCTGCTGACCGCCGTAGAGCGCTTTGCTTTTGACACGGTGTTGCTGCCGGTCAACCCGTGTGAGGCACATAGCGAACCGTTTGTGGAACTCGTCGGCTCACGCGCCAAGGAATTGGGGATGGGCGTAATCGGAATGAAGGTTTTCTCGCGCGGTCTGCTCTTGAATATCCCGGCGAGCCCAACGCCGCAAGAGCTGCTGGACTATGCGCTCAGCAGAGCTGTTGATGTGGCGATCATCGGCTGTGACAGTGTCGAGCAGGTCGAGGAAAACGCCGCAGCCGTGCGACGCTTTCAGCTGATGTCCCCGCAACGTCAACGCGAACTGGAGTCGCGTTTACAGCCGGAAGCCGAGCGTATGTTGTACTACCGGCCGCCGGCACTGCGCGCCTAGCTGCCGTCTCACATCACGAAATCGATCTCGGCGACAGCTGGAACCAACCGGCGCTCTTGTGCTTGTTTCAGAAATAGTTGAATGCTGCGCCTGCCGTCTGCTCCCAGGTCAACGGTTCGTTCGTTGACGTACATGCCGACGAAGGTATCAGCCGTCGTCGTCTTCATGCCGCGCGCGTAACGCAATGCCCACTGCAGTGCTTCGGCGCGATGCGCTAATCCGAACTCGATGCTTTCTCGTAGATGCCGAGAAGCAAGTCGTTTCACGTCTTCCGGCAGCGCGCGGCGGATGGTATTCACTCCCAGCGGCAATGGCAGACCTGTTTCTTTCCACCACCAAGTACCAAGGTTGATGACGCTTTTTAGTCCGAGCTCGTGATGCGTGAGCTGGCCTTCGTGAATGAGCAAGCCGAAATCGGCATCGCCGCCGGCAACCGCTTCCATGATCGTATCGAACGGCAGCACCTGCGGATTAAAGTCTCCGACGACCAGCCGCAGCGCCAGATAAGCGCTCGTCATGAGGCCGGGAACTGCGATCGTCGCGCCGCGCAGATCCCCCAGCGAGGATGCTTTTCGTGCGACGACCATCGGACCATAGTCGCTGCCGCCCAGCGATGCACCGTGATTGAGAATGGCGTATTTGTCGGCCACGTATGCATAGGCGTGCACCGAAATCGCGGTGGTGTCGAGCCTGCCTTCTTTAGCCCACTCGTTGAGTGTCTGAATATCTTGCAAGATGTGTTCGTATTCAAAACCGTGCGTTTCCACACGGCCGGACGCTAGCCCATAGAACATGAAGGCATCGTCCGAATCGGGCGAATGACCAAGCGTCAGGTGACGCACGCTCACTGCTTTGTTTTGTACATCGTTCATGGGCGGATACTTTGGTAGTGGGCATGCGGTTGCCCGCCGCAAAGGCTTCTTCCATCGCAGCAGAACAGGATTTCGCTTTTGTCTGCGATAAGACGGCAATGCTATGAATCCCGAATCCACAAAAGAAACGCCAGCCGCTGCGGCGCCCGCCGACTCCGTCACCCCTGCTGCGACAGTTGCCAGCACCCCGATGGCAGCAGCTCCCGCAGCTCCGGCTGCGACTGGAACCGCTGCCGAACCCGTCACCGAGACGCGGGTACGCGAAGAACTCAAGAACGTCATGGATCCCGAGATCGGCATTGACATGATCAACTTGGGTCTCGTCTATGACGTCAAGGTTGAGGGCAGCAGCGTGCAAGTCATCATGACCCTGACCTCTCCCGGATGCCCCGTCGCCGGGATGTTCATCAATGCGGTGCACGCAGCCGTCGTCTCGATACCGAGCGTCACCGATTGCAAAGTAGATTTGACTTTTTCACCGCCCTGGGATCCACGAACCATGGCGAGCGAAGAAGCTAAGATGATGCTGGGCATTTACTACTAATTTGCGCGCTCCCAGCGCGGTTTCCGTTCGCAATCTCGTCAAGCGCTACAAATCAGTCACCGCCGTCGATGATCTATCATTTGACGTGGCGCCGGGAGAATTTTTCGGCTTTCTCGGCCCGAACGGCGCCGGCAAAACGACGACCATCAACGCGATTGTCGGTCTTGCCACCTTTCAAGGCGGCAGCATTTCGGTTTTTGGCCATGACGTTATCGCTGATTTTCGTCAGGCACGCCGGCGCATCGGGTTGTCACCGCAAGAGTTCAACTTCGACCGCTATCTCTCCATCGAAGAGATCCTCACGTACCAGGGCGGCTACTATGGCATCCCGCTGCGCGAAGCCAAGCCGCGCGCGCAAGAACTGCTCGAACAATTCGAACTAACCGACAAACGCCGCAATAGTTATTTAGAGCTGTCAGGCGGTATGAAACGCAGGTTGTCGCTGGCGCGAGCGCTGATCCACAGGCCTTCGCTACTTATCCTGGACGAGCCCACCGCAGGCATGGACGTCGAGTTGCGGCTCGAGTTGTGGGATTTCTTGAAAGCGATCAACGCAGGCGGCATGACGATCTTCATGACATCGCACTATCTCGAAGAGGTCGAGGAGCTGTGCAACCGCATCGGCATCGTAAATTACGGCAAGCTCGTGACTTTAGAAGATAAGGCGACGCTCATGGGCAGTCACGGAGAAGAATCATTGCAGGATATTTTCTTGGAGCTGGTCGGTAGGCGACAACGTGACTAACGGGGCCGGCAGATCACAGCTGGTTGTCAACTATATCGGCCTGGGGACGCTCGTGCGGCGCGAACTCAAACGCACGCTGATGGTCATCAATCAGGTCGTCTGGCCGCCCATGATAACAACCTTGCTCTTCTTGTTCATCTTCGGATTATCGCTGGGCGCCCGCATCAAGACGTTGGGCGGGGTGCCCTACGTGGTCTTCTTGCTGCCCGGCTTGGTCATGCTCAACATCATCGCATCTAGCTATGAAGAATCGGCGTCGTCGCTTTTCCAGCAGCGATTCATGAACTCTATCCAAGAACTGCTGATCGCGCCGCTCTCGTACATCGAAATCATCTTGGGTTTTCTCACCGGCAGCGTGCTGCGCGGCTTCGTGATAGGCAATCTCGTCATGGTGCTGGGCGTCCTGCTGGTGCATGCCGGCCCGCACCACCCGTTGGTCTATTTCTATTTCATGTGCGCGACGGCGCTGCTGTTCTCATCGGTGGGGATGATCGCGGGCTTACTAGGCAAAACCTGGGATAACCTCGCGATTTTCACGACATTCATCATCACGCCGCTCACCTATATCGGCGGGGTTTTTTCCAGCATCACGCTGCTGCCGGAGTTCTTCCGGCGCGTCTCGCTTTTCAATCCCATGCTCTATATGATCGATGGCTTCCGCTACTCGTACACGAGCACAGTCGACGTCAATCTGCTAGCCGATGGCGTGGTCGTCGCCGTGCTGGCACTGGCCGCGTTCGCGACCGCGTCCGTGCTGACCAAGCGCGGCGTCAATCTGCGAGTCTAGGGATTTTAGCGCCTTTCTGCGGCCAAGGTGAGTTTGCGGCCTTCGAATTTCTCGATCTGCTTACGACGCAGATCTGAGATCTGCGTGGATTTCTCGGTGGCGTAATCGTACATCACTTGCACCGTGTGCACTTCGGCGACGAGCTCGCCCGTACGCTCGTTGCGGATCTCGTGTTCCATGAGAAAGCTCGAGTTGCGAAGCTCGGTGACCCGGCAGCCCACGGTCAGATCGTCACCGAGACGAGCCGGCGCGTGGTAGTGCGCCGTCGCCTCAGCCAGCACGAAATCGAAGTCCTCGAGTTTGGTGATGCCGGTGACCTGCATCCAGTACTCGCTGCGAGCTGCCTCGCTATAGCTGAAGTAGACCGCGTGGTTGACGTGGCGCATGCCGTCGAGGTCGCGAAAGATGACCTTGATCGTCCGTTGGAAACGAAACCGGCTCTTACGTGCCATGTGTTTGCTTAACTGATTTCCGATGGCATTTGAGCGGCCGATTCGAAGGTCGCTTCATAAAGCCTCGTTAAGAAGCGAAGGACAATGGGTACGAAGCGGACATGGCAACGCTAAGCGGGCGCCGGGCTTTATTCTGCGTCAACCGCAAGTCGCGGCGCGGTGGGCAACAAATAGATGAAGCCGAAAAGATCCTGCGCGATTATGACTTTTCCCTCATCGAGAGTCCGACACAGTCGGCGGACGAAGTGATCGCACTTATCCGTCGTTATCGTAACGATGCCGACCTGGTCATTATGGGCGGCGGCGATGGCACTCTCAACAGTGGGGCGGACGGTCTCGTTGAAACGAAACTGCCGCTTGGCATACTTCCGCTTGGCACCGCGAATGATTTGGCAAAGACTCTTAACATCCCAGCAACGCTCCCCGAAGCCTGCGCGGTCATCGCTGCCGGGCATTACCGGCCGGTGGATGTGGGCAGGGTCAACGGCAAGTATTTCTTCAATGAAGCGGGCTGCGGTTTGAGCAAGCGTATGGCGCGGCACCTCAGCAAGGGCGATAAAAGCATATTTGGCGTATTAGCAGTCGCCGCGTCCGGATTGCGCGTATTGCAATCAGCTCGTCCCTTCGAGGCCGAAATTCGCTGTGACGATAAGGTGACGCAGATTCGTACCATGCATCTTATGGTGGGCAACGGTCAGAATTTTGGCGGCGTGATCTCGAGCAGTGATGCGAAGATCGACGACAGTAAACTCGACTTGTACAGCCTCGAAATCGAAGAACCGTGGGAAGTCATCAAGGCGTTGCCGGACATCGTGCGCGGAAGCTACATTGACAGCGCAGTCGTGCGCGTGCTGCAGGGCCGCGAATTCGAAATACGTACGAAACGTCCGCTCGCGGTCGATACTGATGGCGAGATCACGACGAGGACGCCCGCCATCTTCCGCATCGTGCCACGCGCCATCAACATCTTCGTACCGGCGTCCTCGTAAGCGCTGCGACGTCATGCCCTGGCCCGATCGCTACGCCCCCCACATCTCCCAGATTCCGGTCGCTGAATTGTATGCGCAAGGTATCCGCGGCGTCATCATGGATCTCGACAACACGCTCGTCGGCTACCGCGAGAAGCATCCCAGCGAGGAAGTCAGCGCCTGGGTCGCAAGCGCGTTGGCGCAAGGGCTGCGTTTGGTCGTGGTATCGAACAACGTCCGCGCCTGGGTCGAGGAGATGGCCAACCATCTTAAGATTTCTTTTGTGCACAAGGCAGCGAAGCCGCTGCCGATGGGCTTCGGCAAGGCTTTGAAATTATTGCAAACCTCGCGCGCGCAAACCGTGGTGATCGGCGATCAGTTCTTCACGGATGTGATAGGCGCAAAGCTATTCGGATTGAGGGTGATACTCACCGAACCAATCGTACCGCGCGAACATCGCGTGATGCGTTTTGTACGCCGGCTGGAGCGGTTATTTATCCGGAAGCGCGTTTAGCTTCCGCGCCAACGGTTAGGTTGTTGGCCGCTTTAAGCGGATTGTTGCATAGCCGGCAGCTCAGCCAGCTTTTGTTCCTCTTCCGCCTGGTTTCGCTGAAGCAGCGTTTCCGAGTTTGCCACCGCCCAATTGTGCAGTTGCTGCAAGATGGGCAATAGGCTACGACCGAGCGGCGTGAGCGAGTATTCGACCCGCGGTGGAATTTCGGCGTACGCTTTGCGGCTCACCAAACCGTCGCGCTCTAAATCGCGCAGTTGGCGCGTGAGGACTTTCGGCGTCACGCCGGCCATAGCGCGTTGCAGCTCGCGAAAGCGTTTCGTGCCGTCACCCAGATTGGCGATGACGATGACTTTCCACTTATCGGCGATCATTGCGATGGTGCGCTGAATGGGGCAGACAAGTTTGGTAGCGTATGTCATGTTTAGTGCTTCCTTTTGGCGGGGTAGTTTCTTTTCGGCAGTAACTCAACCCTTTACCCCAGAAAGTCGCCCAATGACACAGTTTGACCCCCCTGCGGGCGCGGAGATAGAGCGGATTTCCCCCGAGGAGCTCAAGGCGCGCCTGGACGCCGGCGCACCTACGCTGATCTTGGACGTTCGCCGTGAGCCCGATGGTTCGCAATTACCACGCGCCGTGCGGTTCGATCCCGTCCACCTTTTGGAAATCTTCAACCCCAAAATTGACGCTCCGCCGGATGGCCCGATCGTCACTTACTGCACCTGAACCGGAGATGCCACCGCTGCTCGTGTAGCAGCACATCTCAAGCAGGCCGGCTACCCGAATGTGCGCGTCTTGCGCGGCGGTTATGGAGCTTGGCGCGACCGGGGTTACCCCCTCGAGCCTCGTCAAACCAAAGCCATTTAGGCGTGGAGACGCGACCCGTCACTGTCCGCCGCAGTCTGAATCTGCTCTATGCCGAAAGCCCAGGCGCGCAAGAACTGCTCCTCAAACGCTAAACGTCCTTGCGGCGGAAGAAGCGGCGAGCTCGCCCGCGCCGCGCATCGTGCGGCAAGGGTTGCGCCCCGTTTGATTTGCTCATCCTTCACACCCAGTCGCATGAGCGCTGTTGCAATCGCTCGCGTTTGCGCGGCATTTTTCGCAAGCGGTTCCGGGTTGCCCGCCGCCGCCATGAGCGCGCGGCGCAACAGAATCTTAGAATTTGCGTCCAACCCGTTCTGTTGTGTGAAGACATATGCCGGGACTGTGTTCTCGATGTGGCGCTGTAAGGCGGTCATGAACCGCTCGTCCATCTTTAGTGGGCCGAGATCGTGTTGACGAGCTGCGGGGATGGCAAACAAATCATACAGCGCGAATTGGTCCCGAAGCTTGAGCGCTCTTTCCCAGACGAGGAGCCAGAGCGTTTGCGCCTGCTCGACGCCGCCCTGCAAATCCAGAGCCGCAGCGAGCGAACCTTCTATATAGTTGGCGCTTACCGCTGAACGGTGCCTGCGCGCAAGGCTCAAAGCGCTCTCTGCTAACCGCTGGGCAGCCCTGGGATCATCCGCAAGCAGGTGGCGCGCGATCACGCCTTCGGTTTCGGCTCGCGTCCATAAAGATGGATAGCGCGCGATGAGTTCGTGCGGCGGCATCCATGCCAAACCGGCCTGGAGCGCCGCACGGCCGGCAATCGTAGCTGCGCGAAGACCGAAGCCCGACTCGAGCGCGGCAATAGCGGGTCCGGCGCCATTCGCCAAGGCGAATGCGTCCTCGTGGAAACCACGCATGTGTGAAAGCATCGCCGAGCAGCACGCTGCGCGCGCCATAACGTAGTGGTCGCGACGGTGCACTTCGAGCGCTTCGAGGTCGGTGAGCACGACAGCAGCGGCGGTCAGATCGCCCTCAAGGATGTGCTGCTGCGCCTCGATCGTCATGGCGTATCCCAAGAGCTGCTCGTTGGAGCCCGCGAGCATCCGAATATTATCGGCGATGACGCCAGCCGCTTCGATGTCGCCGTGACGATACGCATCGAGAATATCCTGCGCTGCCAGCTCGAAGGCGACCGCGTCGTACAACACGCCGCGATTGCCGAGCAGATGTGCGCGCACTCCGTCGCGCGTCGCAGCCGCAGCTTCATCTTCACCCAGTGCGATGAGATGGCGAGCAACAGCAGCCAGCGCCAGCAAGCGCCAGGGACCGTCGCAGGCATCGATTTGTTGCGGGGTCACTTCCATTCCCGACCAGAGCGAAGTGCGCACGATGTTGAACGCGACCTGTCCGCCGTAAGGCGCCGGCACGCGCATATAAATCTCCCGCGCTGCTTTAGGATTTGACGTTTGAATCGTTTCGGCGAGGAGCAACAGGTGCCGGTGGCTGTCCGCCGGGCGGCGCAAGATCCTTTCAATCGATTGCGCGATAGCAGCGATCGCCTCGGAACGGTAGCGAAAGAAATGCCGCGGCGAGAGATGCATGTGAACCGCCGCGCTGTGGGTCGTCTCGGCATCCATGTCGACGCGCTTGATCGTCTCGTAGAGCGCACGCTGCGTCGGGTCTTTGCGGTCAAATGCTGTTTCGATCGCCGTTTGCACTGCTTCGCGCCCGTCGCGAGCTCCGATGCACTCACGCAGCATGACCGCAAGCCGCTCCCGCTCCAGCAAGTGCGGCCGGCGGAGCAGCTTCAAGACGTGCCGTACCTCGCTATTCGTCCAACGCATAGCTTCCTCAATTCGGCGCCTGGAGACGGAAACCCGATGTTATGCGCGCGTTAAGGCACTGCTATAGCCCATATGGCATAGACTTGGCATTACTGCCTGCGTTTTGCCAACGCTTTGATTGATGGGGGAAAGCGCGCCTTGGACACGGATAAGCTTACGTTGATCGTGGCTCGCGACCGCGATCAACTCTTGCTTTCACTTCAAGGAGGAAACCGATGTCGAAAAATGGCTTTCTCCGTATCGCGCTCATCACGTTGTTGTTCGCGTGCCAGGCAACTTGGACACTGGCAGGCACGACCGGCAGCGTTTCGGGCACGATCACGGATCAAAACGGCCGTCCGCTTGGCGGCGCGAGTGTCACGGTGCGCTCACCGTCGCAGTCCCAAATCTTAACGACCGGACCCAATGGTTTTTACTCGGCACTCAACCTGTCACCTGACACCTACAGCGTGACCGTCTCCAAAGACGGTTACGATACGGCGCAAATCTTTGGCGTTACGGTACAAGCGGACCAAAGCTCGCGTGCCGACGTCTCGTTGCGAAACGCGACGAAGATCCTCGGCCGCGTCACCTCAACCGCTAGCGCCAGTGTCGTGAACCGCTCGGTGACAGGCGATCTGTACGCAGTCGGCGCGCAAGCGATCAATGCATATCAAGGAAGCGCCGGCGGATCCGAAACGCTCTATAGCCAGAACAGCGTGGTGGGCTCGTTACCAGGCGTCGTCCGGGCCGTGGTCGGTACCGGAGGCGGTTATGGCGGCCAGGGGCAGCTCAGCCTGCGTGGCGGCTCTTTCGATCAAGTCGGTTTTGAGCTGGATGGCGTGCCTCTGAATCGCGGCTTCGACTTCTACAACGGCACGTCGTTCCTCACCAACGGGCTGGCGAGCCTGGAAGTCTACACCGGCGGAGAGCCGGCGGATGCAGGCCGAGCGATGTCCGGCTATATCAATGAAGTGATTCAACGTGGCAAGTATCCCGGAGGAGGCGATTTCACCGGCGTCATCGGCGCGCCCGGATTTAATCATACCGTGCAAGCGGACGTCTACGGCGGCAGCCCTAACAATGCGTTCACATATTTCGTTTCAACGCTTGCGCTCAATTCGGCCTACAACTTCGGCAATCGAAGCGACCTCGACAACCTCTCGTACGTCGTGCCCGCGAACGACCCGAACTGCCCGTATTTCAACTCGATATTGCCGTCCGGCGGGCCCTTTCCGGTACTGAACTGCGCGACCGCAAACGTTCTCAACGCTCCCCAATCAGTCGGAGCCTATGTCGCGGCGCCCTATGCGTCGCAGCGCGACACGGTCGCGAATCTTCATTGGACCATCGTACACGGCGGCCTGAACGATGACGTGCAGGCCTTGTACGTAACCGGCTCGACCGTGTCGGTGCCGCTCGGCAAGTATTCCGGAATCTCGCTTGATCCATCCGTAGCCACGGCGTATGGCGGCGCGAGGCTCGACGCGAACAACCAACTCAACTGGCCCGTTGGTGTTTTCTACCAAGGGGCAGTCGGTCAACCATACAACGCTTCATTGCTGCTGCCGCTGACCTGGCCTACAGCCGGCGGTTCGCGAGGACCGATCCCTGCGAATTTCACCGATAGCCAGAGCACGCAATATAGTATCGAAAAACTCTCGTACACTCGAGCCCTGTCGCAGTCATCCTTCTTGCGGCTGTATGGCTATGCGTCCTACTCTTCATGGAACTTCGACCAACCGATCAACGGGATCACCGGAAGTTCCTACTACGTGCTGCACGACAATAACACCGGCTTCACGCTCAGCTATCAGAACCAGCTCACACAGAACAATCTCCTTAAGATCAATGCGGACTATTCAAAGGACCTCACGTTGCGCTACAACTACTTCAACTGGTTGGGTGCACCGCCGTCATGTCAGGTTGCCAACGTGGCGATACCTTCATGCACAGATGCTTCCGGCAATGCCGTTCCGGGCGCCGTCGTCACGAAGATCCCGGCTCCGCTCAGCAATTGGTCAACGGTCACGCCGGTCGATACGGACATCGTCTTGGCAGACAATTGGAAGCCGAGCGATCGCTGGCTGCTCGACTTCGGACTGCGGTTCGACCGCTTCGACTTCCACCTCATGCCGCTCCAGATCACCGGGCCAAACGGGTTGGCCGTCCAGGCTGAAGAGCAAGCCGGCCAGTGTCTGTTAGGCTATAATTATTCGCCCTCAGATCCGGCGGTGATCGGCCCCACTGGGAACCAAAACTGCTTCCAAATTCTCGGTGCCAACGCAAACGCAAAGTTCCGCCCGGGCGGCGGCGCTTGGACCGATGTGAGCGGCTCGCTCATCTTCAATGCGACGAGCCCTCGATTCGGAGCGACCTATAGTGCGTCGCCGCATGACGTCATCCGTTTCTCGGTCGGACGTTACGTGCAACCGCCAAACACGGCCTTTGAGGAATACCGCGATAACCCACTCTTCGGTGCGGGCAGGACCGTGTCGCGGTTGAACAGCTTCTACTCGGGCATCGGATTCCTCGCGGTCCACAACATACTACCCATGGACAGCACGAACTTTGACCTGTCGTTCGAGCACGATTTTCAGGGCGGGCTATCGACCAAGATAACGCCCTTCTATCGCAACACGCGCAATCAAGTCAATAACGTGCCTTTCAACCCCGCATCGCCGAGTTTCGTCACGGGACTAAATTTCGGCGCATCGCGCATCAAGGGCGTCGAGTTCTTGCTTCGCAAGAACCGCACGGGCGTCGACGGGCTTTCCGGCACACTCGCCGCGACCTACACAGACTCAAAACTTAGGTTCCAGGTGGAGCCCAGCGGCCTGTCATTCATCGACATAGAAAATCTCAACATCATTGGTTACAACAGCAGGCACGGCACGAATTTTCCGCTCTTGGACCGCAACGGGTATTACTCACCGTCGTTCGTGATTGCGCCGTCTGCCTTCTCACCCTCCTATGACGTGCGCTGGGCGGTCAACCTCAACCTCGACTACCACACCAATGGCTTCGACTTCTTGCCAAACATCAGTTACCAATCGGGGAACCCTTACGGAGATCCGGGCTTGTTTCCCGATCCCACAACCGGCGTCTGCTGCGGACCGGACCCCTACACGCACACGTTCGACGCACCCGGGTCGCTCAAAGGCCCTTCGTGGTGGACCTTCAACCTGGGCGTGTCGCACGACCTCAGCAAGAACGTCAAAGCATCTATTCTCGCGACCAATCTCGTCACTGCCGTGCACAATCAGGGATATCCGTGGGAGTTGCCCACGAAATACAACATCCTTTCGTATGCGTCGAATGGATTCTACGTGTCCTCTCCTTTAGGACTCAATGGCGCAACGCTCCCGAATCCGGTGACCGCATACTACGGAGACAATTACTATCCGTATGGGCCGGCAGGAATCTCTCCCTTACGGCAATTCGTGTTTAGCATTTCGACGAAGATCTAACCTAGCTCCTCACGCGTAAGGCGGCCGTGAATTACCACGGCCGTCTTATTTCTTTGCGCCAGGCTAGGCGCTGAAATCAGCCGTTATGCGTACGTTAAGGTTGGGCTCAAGACGTGCTTGATCTCGAACATCGCGCGCAACTGTAAACTGCCTTGATGCTGCCAAACGGTTGGCTTAATGCGGGTAAAACGCGAGAGCTTTGCAATAACTAGAATTAACCGTGGCCATCGGCTGCGGTTAACCAACTCACGTTGGCACCTAGGAGGAAAACCGCATGTCAAAATATGGGTTCCTCCGCATTGCACTCTTGACGCTCATCGTAATGCTTGTCCAGGTAACATGGGTACTGGCGGGCACGACTGGAAGCGTCTCGGGTACAACGCGCGATGACCATGGCAATCCGATTGCAGCGGCGAAAGTTTCTGTCACTTCACCCTCGCAATCGCAAACTCTCGTGACGAGCGCGAACGGATTCTATTCCGCTCTGAACTTGTCGCCCGATACCTACACGGTTACCGGTAGCAAGGAAGGCTACGACACAACCAGCGTGTACGGTATCACCGTACAAGCCGATCAAGAGTCTCGCGTCGACCTGACGCTGCGACCATCTTCGAAAATACTTGGTCGAGTGACGACGACTGCGACCGCGAGCGTGGTGAGCCGTACCGTCACAGGTGATCTATACGCGGTAAACGCGCAAGCAATCAGTTCGTATCAAGGCTCTGCAGGAGGTTCGGAAACGCTCTACAGCCAGAACGCAGTTGTGGCGTCCTTGCCGGGCGTCGTTCGGACCGTGGGTACCGGCGGCGGTTACGGCGGCCAAGGGCAACTCAGCCTGCGGGGCGGTTCGTTCGACCAAGTTGGATACGAGCTGGAAGGCGTGCCCCTCAATCGGGGCTTTGACTTTTACAATGGCACGTCGTTTGTGACGAATGGCCTCGCCAGCCTTGAAGTCTATACCGGCGGAGAGCCCGCCGACGCGGGCCGCGCGATGTCTGGTTTCATCAACCAGGTCATCAATCGCGGTAAATATCCGGGCGGCGGGGACTTCACCGGAGTGATCGGATCGCCCGTGTTCAACCACACGATTCAAGCTGACATCTACGGTGGTACGCCGGACAACAGGTTCACATACTACGTTTCGACCCTGGCGACCAACGCGGGCTATAACTTCGGCGACCGCCACGATCTCGATAACCAAGCCATCAACGTGCCCGCCAACGATCCGGGCTGTCCGTTGTTTAACACTATCACACCGGCCGTGACGCCAGGTGGAACGCCATTGAACTGCGGCGTGGCCAATTCTCTCACGCAGCCGCAGTCAATTGCTGCCTACGGATCCATTCCGTTTTCCAGCTATCGCGATACGGTTGCTAACCTTCACTGGGGCATCGCACACAATGGTCTGAATGACGACATTCAAGGGCTCTACATGGTGGGCACTACGAACTCAGCGCCCTTCGGAAAATACTCGGGCAATAATTTTGACCCGTCCATTTATACCGCCTACAGCGGCGGTCGTATCGGACCGAGCGGGCAAAACTTTTGGCCAACCGGCGTTTTCTATCGCGGGTTCGTCGGCCAACCTTACGACCCGGCGTTATTGGAAACTCTCACGTGGCCTACGTCCGGCAATTCAGCGGGCGCCGTGCCGGCGGTGTACACCGATAGCCAGAGCACACAGCATAGCATCGAAAAGCTCGGGTATACCCGCGCACTCTCGCAATCTGCGTTTTTGCGCTTGTACGCCTACGCGATGTACTCTGCTTGGACTTTGGACCAGCCGCTCAACGGCATCATAGGCAGCAGTTTCTATGAGTTACACGATCAACTAACAGGTTACAGCCTGAATTTCCAAGATCAACTCAACCAGGCAAACCTGTTGAAGATCACAGCTGATTACTCAAAAGACCTGACGCTTCGTTCCAACTACTTCAACTACACCGGCGGACGGCCGTCTTGCATAGGTGGCGCGTGTACACCAGGAGCACTCGTGACCCAGGTTGGAGCGCCCTCGAACAACTGGTCGACGGTGACACCGATAGATACCGACTTCGTCATCGCGGACAATCTCAAGCTCGGCGATAAGCTGCTCTTTGATATTGGCCTTCGCTTCGACCAATTCAAGTTCCAATTGATGCCGATGAACGTCAATGGCACCAATGGACTAGCGTATCAAGGCGAGGAACTCTACGGGCAGTGTCTCCGAGGCTTCAACTACAGTCCCACCGATCCAATGATCATTGGGCCGGCTGGAAACCAAAACTGCTTCCAAATTCTTAGTGCTGACCCCAATCTGAGGAATCGCCCTGGGGCGGCAAACTGGCAAGATGCGGCAGGCAGTCTCACGTTCAACACGTCGAGCCCGCGCTTTGGAGCCACATATACGCTGTCTCCGGCGGACGTGATTCGCTTCTCGGTCGGGCGCTACGTCCAACCGCCGAACTCGGCGTTTGAACAATATCGCGATAATCCGCAGTGGGGCGCCGGCAGAACTGTCGCCCGTCTCAACTCGTTCTACACAGGTTTGGGCTTCCTCGTGGTGCACAACGTGCAACCTGAGGACAGCACGAACTACGACTTCTCATACGAACATGACTTCCGTAATGGGATGTCCACCAAGATCACGCCCTACTATCGCAACACCAGAGGTCAGGTGCTGAACCTGCCGGTGAACCCGACGTCGCCTAGCTTTGTCACAGGGTTCAACTTTGGCGCTGCGCGCATCAAGGGCGTGGAATTCCTGTTGCGACAAAATCGTTCAGCCTCAAACGGCCTCTCGGGCACGCTCGCGGCCACGTATACTGACTCTAAAATCCGGTTTACGAGAGGTCCGAGCGGGGCGTCGTTCATCGACGTTGTAAACAACCAAATCAGAGCTTACAACACTGCGCACGCCACCAACTTGACATTATTGGATCCCAACGGTTACTACTCGCCTTCGTTCACGCAGGCACCGACGGCAACGTCGCCCTCATACGATGTTCGGTTTGTAGTCAACCTCAATCTGAGCTATCGGACCAATGGCTTTGACATTTCGCCGTCATTCAATTACCAATCGGGCAATCCGTATGGCGACCCGCTCCAGTTCCCGGACATCACAGGAGCGACAGCCAATGGCCCCGATCCCTATACACACGTATTCGACGCTCCTGGTTCGCTGAAAGGCCCATCGTGGTGGGCTATGAACGTGGGAATCTCCCACGACGTCGGCAAGAACGTGCGAGCGAGTATCTTGGCGACCAATCTGCTCTCCTCAGTGCACAATCACGGCTACCCATGGGAGCAGCCCACCAGCCAAAATATCATCTCGTATGCCGATAACTTCTTCTACACCGGTGCGCCGTTGGGAGCCAACGGAGCAGTCGGCCCCAATCCCGCTACCGCCTACTATGGTGACAACTACTATCCGTACGCGGCAGGCACCGCGCTGCCGGTACGCGACTACGTCTTTAGTCTCTCCACGAAGATCTGAAGACACAGCGCTCCAAAAAAGCGGCCGCTCAAGTATGAGCGGCCGCTTTTTTAACTATTTTGAGAAATCGTGTCCAATAAGCTCCTCAAAATGCCAACACACTGCCGCGTTCAACAAACCGACAGGACAGCGCAATGCGCCGTTGCATAAGCGTACGATATGGTCGTACACGTCGCCACCGATGCGCTCGCCGATCCCGAGGAAATGTTCCGGAAATTGCGGCGCGAAAAGAAAAACTCTTCGGATCTGTTCGTCGTCATATATTTGAATGGCGGTGACGAGACAGGGTCCCAGTCCGCTAAGGTTGCGCAACTCGTCGATGAGATCCAACGGCGCATGGGTGACGGCCAGACCGGTGAGGGTGTGGTTGCTATCGCCGACCTGCGGCTGGATCGCAACCGGCATGAGGTTCAGCGCGCCGGCGCTTTGGTGCACCTGTCGCCCATGGAATTCGCGCTGCTCGAGTATCTCATGCAGCACCGGGACCGCGTTCAAACCGAGCACGTGCTCATGGAGGCCGTTTTCGGGGGCGCGCCAAAGGACGGCCGCTTCAACACCCTCTGGGTGCATATGCACCGTTTGCGCAAGAAGGTGGATCGCGAAGCCTGCGTTCGTTTGATCCACACCATCCGAGGCGTCGGCTACATCATCAAGACACCTGCGCGCAGTCAGGCAGTCCCAGCCTAAAACGGCCCACGCTCTGGTCGTCCGGCCGGGCGGATTTCAGGCTCCGCGTAATAAATTGCTTTTACCGTGTTCAGCATCAGAACTGCCACGCTCGCGGACGTTCCGCACATCACCCACATCTACAATCAAGGCATCGAAGACGGCATCGCCACGCTTGAGTATCCGCTCAAGACCGAAAGCGACATGCGCGTTTGGTTCGACACTCACGGCGAACGCTATCCGGTCATCATCGCGACGCGTGGCGACGAGGTCATTGGTTGGGCAGCTCTCAATCCATACTCGCACCGCTGCGCGTATGACGGGGTCGCGGACCTTTCGGTTTACGTGCGCCGCGATCAACGCGGAGCCGGCCTTGGGCAGCTCCTCATGCAAGAAATAGAGCAACGCGCGGTCTTGCATAGCTTTCACAAGATCGTGCTGTTTGCTTTGACTGCCAACGAGGCCGGGCGACGCCTGTACGATCGTCGTGGTTTTCGGGAAGTCGGAATCTTCCGCGAGCAAGGCAGGCTAAACGGACAATACGTTGACGTGCTGATTATGGAAAAAATAGTGAAAAATACCTGAATTTTTTTCGTCGTTCACCTAGAGGGCATCGAGGGGCAGCCGCGGGCGAGCGCGAAATGCCATTCCTTCGGACTCACTGGACTATATCGTAAGAAAACATTTGTCCACTTCTTTCTAAGGAGCAGCAGTCAATGCGTTCATGGCTTTTAGGCTTGTGCGCCGCTTTAGTATTGTGCGCACAATACGCCACGCCCGCGCGAGCCGACGAGGAGCCGGGCCCGCTACCTTACGCGAAGTTCATCGAGGGCGCGCAAGGCCAGCACGGACTCTTCGGCGTCTGGCGCAAGAATGGGAAAGTCTTTTTGGAGCTATCGAAATCCCAGCTCGGCAGGGATTACATACAAAGCGCCGTGCCTGTGAATGGTCTGGGGGGCTTTGGCGTTTTCCCGGGCGCATTCGATTATTTCAGCGCCCGGCTCATTCGTTTTACGCGCAACGATAACCGGATCGTCATCACGTGGCCCAATACCAACTTCAAGGCGCCTGCCGGCAGTCCCGCGGACAATGCTATCCAAGCAACGTCAGCGGATTCCGTCCTGGGCGTTTCCAAAGTTGTCGCGCAGGACGCGCTCACCGGCAATGTCGTGTTCGACGCTTCACCTTTTTTGGGCGACGTCATCGATCTTTCAGATACGTTAAAGCTCAACCTCAACACCAATCCCGAACAGCAGTATCGTCTCAATGCTGACGAGTCTATGTTCGGACCGACGAAGGCTTTTCCGAACAACGTGCTGATCGAAGCGCAACAATCTTGGGAGACCAGCGACCCGGTGATTGTCGATAACGTGCCGGACCCACGAAGCATCAGGTTCCGCATTGATTACAACATCATTGAGCCGCCCGACAGCCACGATTACATGCCGCGCATCGCCGACGATCGCGTGGGATTTTTCAGCACCAGCTTTCTCGATTTCAGTAACGAGCGCAAGCGCGACCGCAACCTCTACTACGTGATCCGTTGGAACCTGCAGCCGACCGATCCCACCAAAGCCATGTCGCCTGCCAAACATCCCATGGTCTTCTACTTGAGCAATACGATTCCGACTGAGTACCGGGCGGGCATGCGCGATGCGCTGCTGGAGTGGAACAAAGCCTTTGCGCGCGTGGGGATCAGCGACGCCGTGCAAGTGAAGGACCAACCAGACGACCCGAATTGGGATGCAGATGACATTCGTTACAGCGTCGTCCGCTGGCTGACTGAATCCAACGGCGGCGGTTTCGCAGAAGCGCAAATCGTCGCGGACCCGCGCACGGGTGAAGAGTTTCACACCGGCGTGCTCGTAGACGCCGATATCATGCAGGGCGGCAACCGCGTGTGGAACTACATGATCGAGCCCACGCGAAGCGCCAACGCCAGAAACTTCGGCGCGCGTGAAGCCCAATACGCCGCCGGCATGGCCGACCAACGGAACTACGGGCTGGTCGCTCTGAACCTTTTCGGCGACCTGCGCAGCTATCAGGCACCCTCCGCCTTCAACTACGCATTCATGAAATCAATCTTGCTGCACGAGGCCGGTCACGACATGGGATTGCAGCACAACTACATCGGGTCAGAGGCGTATACGGCCAAGCAGCTGCAAAGCCAAGCCTTTACCTCACGCATGGGCGTTGCGACGTCGGTTATGGAGTACGCACCGCTTAATCTGTGGCCAAAAGGCACCGGCCAAGGCGATTACTTCCAGACCGTGCTTGGGCCGTACGACTACTACGCCATCCACTGGGGCTACGCGCGCATTCCCGGAGCGCGGACCCCCGAGGACGAGCTGCCCACCCTGCGGCGCTGGGCACAACAATGGTCGAACCCGCTCTACCGATTCGCATCGGATGAAGATGCCGCGTGGGGAAATGCGCACGCAATCGATCCGCGCGTCAACCAGTGGGACTTGTCTAACGACACCCTGAGCTGGTGCAGAACCGAAATGAACATCGAACACAACCTGTTGAACGGCCTGGATCGGCGTTTCCCTCGGGCCGGCGAGGATTATGAGTCCGAGCGCGATGCCTTCGGAGTCGTGCTGCGCCAGTACGGACGCTGTGCGCTCATGACGGAGCACTATATCGGTGGCCAGTACTTGTCACGGTCGCATTTCGGCGATCCGAATTCGGGCCAGCCACTCAAGGCGGTGTCGCGGAGCGATGAACGGCGCGCCTGGCAAACACTCGATCAGACGCTCTTTTCGGATGCGGCCTGGAGCTTCTCGCCGACAACCTTAAGCCGCCTCACCTACTCCGAATACGCACCATTCAATCAGGCATCGTGGAATTATGCTCCGCCGGACCGCCATGACGTACCGATTGTGGATATCGTCGCGCAATACCAAAATGCTGCGCTCGATCGCATGTTCCAGCCGCTCATGCTCGCCCGGCTCAGAGATCTGTCGTTAACGGCGCGGCCCGGCGAGACGATGAGCCTCACCGACCTGTTCGACTGGACGCAGGGCAGCGTCTATGGAGATCTGAGCTCCAAGAACCTACGTTCCATTCCCCTTATCCATCGCAATCTGCAACAGAGTTATGCGCGCTTATTGGTGAGGCTCGTGAATGCTCCCGCCGCGGGTACGCCGTACGACGCGCAATCGCTAGCCCGCGCCAAGCTAGTCGAACTCGGCGACAGCATCCAGCACATGCCAAAAGCTCAGCTGGATGAGCTCACGCGCGCCCATCTCGCCGACCTGCGGCACCGCATATCGCAGGGCTTGGATGCTCATACGGTGCTCCCATCGGCGCCGAGGATGGCGCGTCCTTATTAAGACAAGCTAGACCACACCAAACGCACATCACAAAGGGCGCGGGGTAAACCCCGTGCCCTTATTTTTTGGCGTTCCCGTCCGCTAAATATTAGGCGTTCCAGCTGTGCGAGGGGTGGCGCTGTCGTAATTTATCAAAACGCGGATCCATATCGAATACTTGCAGACTCGGATCCTTGTTGGCCTTAGCAATCGCAAGCCACTTAAGCGCCAGGCCTTGTTGACCTAACGCTTCATCGACGACCGCTATGCTGTACGCGGGCGCGGGATTGATGCCGGTGATGCGCTTCAACAGCTGTTGTGCGTCGTGCGCGCGGCGGGTGGTAGCATACACGTGTGCCAGAGCCGCCATGATGTCCGGATCTTTTGGCGAGAGTGCCAATGCCTTGCGAAACTCCCGTTCCGCGACCGCGGTCTTTCCCAACTGTTCGTCCGCCAAACCGGCTCCGTAATAGCTCGGTGCGTCATCCGGCGCGATCTTCATGGCCTGGCGCCATTGAGCCGACGAATCCTTGAAATTTCGCATGTAATACAATTGATAACCCAGCGCATAGTTGATGATCGGTGACAGCGGATCGAGGTCGCGCGCCTTATCCATTTGCGCGAGCGCCTCAGCGGTTTTGCCTCGGCTGTAGAGCAACCAGCTATACCACTCGCGGGCCGTTGCGTAATCGGGATTGAGTGCGATCGACTCCTGGAATTGCCGCGAGGCTTCGTCTAAGCTCTTGTCCTCTACATTGAAGACGAAAGCCAGCGAAGCGTGCGCTTCGGCGCAACTAGGATCGATCGCGATACCCTCGCGCGCAGCTTTTTCTGCTAGCGCGTAATAGCGCCGGCGCTCGGGGCCGGGATTGGAGTAATAGCCGATTGCCGAATACGAGTCGGCGATACCCGAATACGCCTGCGCGTAATTGCGGCTCTTGTGAAGCGCTGCTTGGAAGTAGCGCAGGCCCTCCACCAGTCCCGCATTCGTGCGCTCGCTCCAATAGTGGCGGCCCAGAATGTAATAGCGTTGCGCTTCGGCACTTATGGAGAGTCGCTTCGCTCCTGACGGCGCGGACGAGTGCAGCGAGAGCACCATCAAGGCGAGCAATAATGCCGCGGCCGGCCAAATCACTGGGTGCCTCGAGCGTGGCCCGCGAAGCGCTGCGACCGCCGCCTGCGCACTCGCTGGAGTAGCGCCATCGACGACGAGAACCGGTGCGACAAAACGGTAGCCTCGGCCGGGGATAGTCTCGATGTACGACTTGTTGTCGTCCCCCCGGCACAGGGTCTTGCGCAATACGTAAATCGTCTGCGTGAGATTGGCGGGCTCGATAAAACCTTCGGGCCAGACCTTCTCAAGCAGTGTTTCTTTAGTGATCAGACTACCGGGATTTTCTAAGAGCAAAAGGAGCGTTGCGTACGCTTTGGCAGTCAGATGAATCTCAGTGCTTCCGTGCCATACGCTGCCGCTATGCCGGTCTAGTTGGAACGGGCCGAACTGGTATACCCGATTCACGTTAACGCTCCTAAAGACTGTACCTATCCTTTGGACAAGCGCTCCGTGCCACCTTGCCCCCTTCGTCACGCCCTTCAGGTTGTTTCACCCGGGCGGACGGAGCGGTTTGATATTTATTTGAGAGCCGTTTGACGCACCTTTGAAGCCTGCGTACCTTACGGCGTGTTAACTATGACCTAATGAGGTCTTACAAACAAATAGTTAAAGCAAATCCCACCTTGAGCGCCGGGACAGCAAGGGAATCTGCGGGTTTGGGGCACCGCCGCGACGCCGACGTTCGCAAGATTCTACGGTTGTTACGGCGCCCGCATTTGCTGGAAAAAGAACACCTCGCCATCTTGTTGCGCCAGATCGTCGGGGGCGACAGTGCGCGCGCGGCTCTGCTGGGCCTCATCGAGCAGACCTTTGAGTCGGGCTATGAGGCGCAACGTCTGCGCGAGATCGTGCTGCGCTGCGATGTGCACGGCGAAAAGGCGAGGACAGCCGCGGTCGCTATGCATCTTTCGTTGCGGCAGTTCTTCCGCTATCGCGTTGAGGCCATCAAGGCGGTCGCCTCGAAGATCGCCTCGCTGCTCGACGGTGTGCGCTGCGCCGACCATGACATCGCCTTCGCCTTCATGCTTTCCGCGACCGACGCCGCTGCGGCACGCGAGATCTACGCACGTGCCGTCCGAGGGGCTGTGGCGGCGTTGCCCACAGCCACGCGAGAAGATATCGTGCGTTGTGCGGTGTGGTCAGGCGCCACCACTGACCTGGACGACTTATGCGGCGGCGACGTGCGCCTCGTGAACACGGCCCTTGTCGAACGAGCGGGGTTTGCGCTGCTCGTCCAACACGCCACGGCCTCTGCCGCATTCGAACGGGCGCGTGCCGCGTTGTCGAAGGCACAAGGGGCGGCACAAGAACATGCCATGTTCGCTCTTACTTGCTACGAAACGCTGCGTGCTCGCATCGAGGGAAATCAGAGCCTGGCAACCAGTCTGAGCGGGCAACTCCGCGAGCTCAGCGGGAGCAGCGAGTCACTGCACGCCTTAGCGCTGGCCGAACAAGGCTATCAAGCGTGTCTGGACGGGATGCTCGCGCGCGCCGAATCGCTCGTCAGCGATGCGGAACAATTGTCAATGCTCCACCCGCAAATCGCGTTGTGTGCGCGCATCGCCTTGGTGAAGGCGACCGCATTGTACTTGAGCGGCAATCACGCCGATGCGTTTGCCTACGCCGATGCTGCGACGACGGCCCTGAGCGGCACGCAACCTGCCTATGCATTTTTGGCGGCTGCCCTCGCCGGCCGCGCCGCGCTGCTGGCCGGTAAGCGGTGGCGGTCGCCTGATCAGCTGTGCGAGCGGTTCCCCGACGCAAGCCTCCGTGCAGACATCGAGTCCGTTCGTTGCCGGCATCTTCTGCGCAAAGACGTAAATGCGGCCAGACACGCGGCGCTGCATGCGCTCGATCTGGCGCAAAAGCATGGTGCACGCGGAAGCATCGCATTTGCGCGGGCCAGCTTGTCAGTCGTGGCTGATAAGCTGCACCGCGGCGCTGAAGCGCGATCGTTGCGCTCGCAGGCCTGGCAAGAAGCTGTGAGCCTCGGCGACCATCTCCTTTTATACGATAGTTTTACAACGCCGGTTGCTGCGGTGCAAAGCCTGCCACCGATCACCGCATGAGGCGCTAACCCTTAAGCGTGTAGATTCCGTCAAAGACCACTTTCCAGTGCTTTCCGCCGTCTTTGGACCGGTCCCAGAGCTGCCGGACCTTGCCCGCTTCAAGCTTGGTCCAGGTGATTCGATCTATGGCGCTGCTGCCGTCTCTGAGCGTACGCGCTTGCTTGAGGACCATCGCGCCGTTGGAAAGACCGCCGTCGAGCAGCAATATGCCGCCTGAGTTGTCAACCCACGTTTGATGCCAATGTTTTGCTGTCGCGTCGTAGAGGTTGAAACTCGTACCGCTGCTACCGTCGACGCCTTTCCAATGTTCTTGCAACACGCATCCGTCCTGGATGAGCGTGACGTCGTTTGTGCCCTGCGGCTTTCCCGACGGATCGGCGACGTTCCAGGAACCGAGCCAAAAATCAAATTGACGGTGTTCCGGCGCCGCACAACTCTTGGAAATTGTTTGCGCTTGCGCTGAAACCGCTGCAAGCGCGAAGGTGAGCACGAGCGATGCGCACGCCACCCCCGCGGGAAGAAACTTGACCATAGAACGTCGCGACCTCCGGTTGGTGAACAGTAGAGGCTATGTGTCTTCCGCGAGGCGGCTATGATTTTTGGCAACCGTCGTGCCAAAGTAATGCCGAGTTGGGCGCGGGAAATCAGTGATAGATATCGGCGCGCGTCATGGGGACGTCGGCTGTGCCATCGGCATGACGCTTGGCAAGCAGCTGTTGTACGACGCCGATTTTTCCCACATTGAAGCCGTGAGCGGACCCCGCCATGTAAAAACGCCAGATGTTGTACGTCGCATCCCCGACCAAACGCCGCGCCTCTTCTTCATGCTCTTCGAGGCGCTCCACCCAATGGCGAAGCGTCTGCGTATAGTGCTCGCGGAGGTTCTCCACGTCACGGACCTCAAAGCCGGCGTCCTGCGCCGCCTGTGTCATCTCGGGTAGGCGCGGCAGCTCACCATCGGGGAACACATAGGTTTCGATAAAGCGTGAACGCTGCGGAAAGAAACGGCCTGCGAGCGCTCGCAGACCGGATACCCTTGGCTTTTGCGAGATGATACCATGATTGAGAAAAACGCCACCGGGAGCGAGTGCAGCATAGACCGACTCAAAGTATTTGAGCAGCATCGGATCGCCCACGTGCTCGACCATGCCAACGCTCGCGGCTTTGTTGAATTCACCCAACGCTGGGAGATCGCGGTAGTCCACCAGTTCCACGCGGCAGCATTTGTCCAGATGTTCTTCGGCAATCCGCGCTCGCGCAAATTCGGCCTGCCGTACGCTCAAGGTGATGCCGACGGCAGTCACACCATATTCTCGCGCTGCAAAGCGGATCAGACCGCCCCAGCCGCAGCCAACATCGAGAAAACGCTCATGTTGTTGCAGCCGGAGTTTGCGGCAGATGAGCTCGTATTTGTCTAATTGGGCCTCATCGAGCGTAACACTCGGATCTCGAAAGTAGGCGCAGGAATACGTCATATTGCGATCGAGCCACAGCGCATAGAACTCGTTGGAAACATCATAGTGATGCGCAACCGCAGCTCGATCGCGCTCGAGAGAATGTAGGCGTCCGCGAAGCTTAGGCCGTGTGCTCGATGGTTCAGCTTGGCTTGCCTTCGAACCCGGAAGCCGCAGAGCGAGGGCGACGAGTGCCGGCCACTCTCGTGCCTCTCGTGCAGCTGCTACGTCATCCATAATACCAAAAGCCGCCTCGACGTCGCCGTTCACCTGGATGTCTCCACGTACAACGGCTTCGCCCGCTACGAGATCCGAGGAGCGGGTGAGCAGCGCCCTGAGAACACTCGGTTCGCGTAAGATTATCGTGGCCTTCGGTTCCGGATGTTGTCGCAGGGCGGTCCCATCTTCAAGCAAGACTTCAAGCGGGGCATCCACGCCGGCGAATAAACGCTGCACGATTTCACGGGCGGCTGCCGCGCCGATGGGCTCGGCTTTGCTTGTCTGTTGAGGTTCCGCGGTTTGGTTGACCATGATTGTTGAGCAATATAATACTCTTACACGGGCGCCGCAGCAAGCGCGAGCATGGCGCGAAAGCCGGGGACGTCCCTCAGTTTGGAAAGCGCTATTCGTAAGTGAGAGCTACGACGCTCGATGCGGCCTTACTGGCACTTAGAAGCGGTACACCCCAATGTTGTTCTTGTTATTTTCCGTGAACCAGACATTGCCATCGGGGCCGATCGTCATTTTGTCGAGCCCGCTGTATGCCGTCGGTGGATGGAGCGGCGCTAAATACCGTCCTGTTCGCGGATTGATTCTGTCGAATGAATCATTGGCCCAATCAACAATCCAAATGTTGCCGTCGCGCGCCGACGCCAGGCCGAAGCCATAGCCAGAGGGATCGGGAAACATTCTCACCGCTCCCGCATAGGTGATACGTCCGATACTTTGGTCGAACCAAATATTGCCGTCGGCTCCAATCGTGAGTTTGAACGGGTTTCCCGGTACGCTGATCGAGCTCAGGAATTTACCCGTGACGGGATTTAGCCGGCCAATGAGACCATTGTTTTGGCCAAACCACAGGTTACCATCGCGGCCGGCGACGATTCCGGTTGGATTGTTGTAGCCGTTGCCCGGAATTGCGAATTCTGTCACGACCCCCCGCGGGGTGACGCGGCCAATCCGGCGATTCCAATATTCGGTGAACCACACGTTACCGTCCGGGCCCAGTGTGATGCCGTACGAAGGGGTTAAGAAAAAGTACGGGTACGTCGAACGCACATCGTATTCGGTCACCCGACCGGCGGGCGTGATCTTTCCAACCTTGTGTTGCTCGAGAAACCAAACATTGCCATCTGCGCCGGTTGTAAGGACATCGGCGTTACTTGATAAGCCGAGGGCCATCTGACTGGAAACGCCGCTCGGGCTGAGTCGCCCGATGCCAAAATTCGTAAACCACACGTTGCCGTCGGGACCCTTGGCGATGTCGCTAATGCCGCCGTACCTTGAGTCTATGTGAAACTCGCGAAACTGCGAGGCGTTCGCGCTCAAGGTCACAGACAAGAGAAATAGCATGGTGGCAGCCGCGAAGCCAAAGGCCCTTAGCAAAGCGGAATTCGAGTTCAAGTAAGCAAGCGGCATGATGTCACCCCTGTCGGCAGACGCTAACTTCTAACCTACCCGCGAAAACTGAAAAAATCCGGAAAAAGTATGAACCCGCAAAAAGTGAGAGCCCGGAACGCTTGCGTTCCAGGCCCTGTATTTTGGCTCCGCGAGCCTAGCTACGTTTGCTGTTCACAAGTCGAGCGTTAGCAACCGGGTATCTTGAAGCTGCCAATGCGGGTTTGCCAGCCAAACGAAGATGTGACTTGGTAGTACTCGTGGACGTACCAGAACGTGCAATCGTCGACCGGGTCTATGTTCATCGAAGAATAGTCTCCCCAGCGCTCTATGCCCGTCTGGGAACCGCTTCCGGCCTTGATAACTCCCTCAGCGAGGGTCATCATGCCAAGCGGGTCCGTGACCTTGCGGCCGGTGTAGCGGATGCCCGGAAACACCGTCGTGCCATTCGACACGGCGAAGCCTAGGCCCATGTCACCGTGCTTGTCCTCTGCGATGCTCCCCATCCAACGGTCGACGGTATCATTGGGAGAGTACGTACCCTGCTGGAAGATCGAGAACGTGGTGCCCACGCGCCGGATCTCGTACCAGCGCACGCCGGCTATGTTAGGTCTCGACTGCACCGATTGGTTGGTCACCAATGACTCGAAGGTCGGGAACTTGCGCCAAGCGAGCCGGAAGAGCGGTCGCTGCCGGACCAGGAAGTCGATCTTTTGTGATGTGCCTGGTTGCGGGATGCAGTCGCGGCCGGTGCCGGGGCACGGGAAGGTCGAGTTGAACGCGGCCGTGTGCAGCATTGTCTCGTCGCTGAGCGTTGCTTTAGGTGTGGCCCAATTGACTGTTAGGGTGTAGATATTCAGGGCGTCGAAGGGCGCACCGTAAGGTCCCTTGGTGTTCATCGTTCCGATGACTGGGGCGGGCGCGCCGGCTGCGGGTTGCGTGGGGCCATCGACGTCTGCCGGTAGCAGGCCGTCACCTATTTCTGCGATCGGTATGGTGGCCGAATTGAGGAAAAAGTGGAACATGCGCGCGGCCGGATTGCCCGCGACCATTTTCGCTTTTTCCAACGCGTAGACGCTGATCCCATATCCGCCAGCGTTCGGAAAATCGCGTGTGGTCAGCAGATACGAGTCACTCCAGTTTCCGTATTTGGGATAATCCGGAAAAACCTGACCGGCGCTGAACGCGTAACGGAAGTAAGCGCCAGCAGGGTTGTTGGTCTTCGAGACCGCGACGCAATCGTAAAAGGTCGGGCCGGCGGTCGTAAATTGGGTCAGGATGAAGCGGTCGCTCGAGCGGTCGTAAAGAACGACCGGATCGCCTGAGTCCGAGTTGCAGTCCGAAATCGCAAAGCCCGCCCAAAGAGTCGCGACCCGGGTCGGTCCCGCGAGTTTGGTGCCTGCCTTATTGTAGACGGCAAACACGAGATTGGTCATTTCGACGTAGTTTGTTTTGCCGACGGCTCCATTCGGATCCGGTGGGGCAACGAGGAAGGGGTTATTCGCGTTTCTCACCCCTTCAAATGTCAAGATGGGCGCGTCGGTCGCCGTGCGGCCAAAGAATTGCTGGACAACCGGATCATCGAAAGTGGAATTCGGCCTTGTGAACGGCACGATTTCCCGTCGAATTTCTCGCTCGCCACGGGCGAACGGCAAATTGGTCGCGATCGGTAAACTCGACACCGGACGCGACACATCAAATGCGACTGCTCGCGTCAAGATCGGAGCCGGAGAAATGAACCCTCTCATTCCCTGAGCAGACGCAGGCGTTACCAACGCCATGCTCACCATGGACAGAAGTGTTGCGCATACGGCAACGATGCTAGTTCTCATGCGATTCCTTCCGCGCTTGGAATTTCGCGCGATGATTTCGCGGCACGCGAGCCGTTAAGCATCTCGGTGCGAACGAAAAATGTGATAAACCGATCGCAGGAAAGCATTGGAGGCTACGAGCTCATTTTTGGTGAGTTGCGTCGACGATGCTGTCCCTCGGCAGAACTCCCTTTACTGTCTCGTTGGTCCGGTCCTTGTCTAGAAGTCCTTGCTCTTTTTCGGCGGAAAATCGCTCTCACGATTTTCAGTCCAAACTGAAAAAAAGACCTATATGAAGAGAGCGTTTTCAGGCGTTCCGAGATCGCTCATTAGGCCGTTTGACTGAGAAAAAGCGAACAATAGTTAAACGCCTCGTGCCTCTTGCGTAGTTAGGGCTCAAATGCCCTAGGATGTCGGCGCTATGCACGGGGTGGGCGGAACCTGGGGTACGCTCGCGACGCGCTTCCGAAAGCGAGGAGACTCTAGGCCTCGACGTCTCCGAATATGCCGAAGTAGCGTATCAGGTGTAGCAAACTTCGTTGGATGCGCCCTCACGCAGCATCGTGCCGCGCGAGCCGGGTCCTCCCCGACGATAGCACACTTCGCGGATCTGTGGGGTCGGCCAATGCCGCGCCCCTACCCGCAGGCGACAACTTCGCCCTCTTCAGTATATTGATAGCCGCGTTGACATCAGCGTGCAGCGCGTAACCGCAGGACAGGCAGACGAAATCCGCCTGCGTGCATCGATTAGCGGCATCAACGCAGCCGCACTTAGAACACGTTTGCGACGTGTACTTGGCATTCACAAATACAATCTGTCGACCAGCTTCTGCCGCTTTGTCGACCACCATATTCGCAAATTGTGACCA
>Ga0209220_1000145_pt1 | contig 30759 bp, 25 predicted proteins | sample BlaSpr_A8_OM3_M3_FD_187984 | JGI IMG/M metagenome (GOLD analysis project Ga0209220, IMG submission 187984) | Forest soil microbial communities from Thunder Bay, Ontario, Canada - Black Spruce, Ontario site 2_A8_OM3_M3 (SPAdes) (version 2) | ecosystem: Environmental > Terrestrial > Soil > Boreal... | reverse complement strand
GGCAGGTTCGAGATCGCCGAGGAGCGCTTCTTTGGGACCTACTACCTGATCAGCCGGGTGGTCCATCCGCTCCTGGTCCAGCCGAGCTCACCGCGGTTCGACGCGCCGATCAACGCGATCGCCAGAAGGATCGCAGAGGTGTTGCCTGATGTCGGTCGCATCGGGCACGTCGCCGGCTACAAGCTGATCGCATTGAAGTGACGATCAGGATCGAAAGCTGATCTTCGCCCGCTTCTTGTAGGTGGTCTCGCGCTCGAGGAGAGTGTCCTGGGCAATTTCCAGGTTGTCGCGCAGCACTTTGTGCCACTTCTCTTGGACGGTCATGCTGCGGTCGGTCCAGCATTCGGGATGCAGCAAGAGTTGCAGCTTCGCATGAGAGCGCGAGCGAAACGCCTCCACCGGGTCCTCCCGCCAGTGCCAGCTGCTGTCGGATAGATAGCCGAACCCGGCCATGTCCTGGCGGTCGTAGGTGTTCAGGCAGCGGATCTTGACGTTGTTTTCGAGTACGACGGCGGTCGGCTGATGGAAGGAGACCGCGTCAACCGGAACCCCGAACTCAGCGCTCAGCAGCGCGCGCTCCTTGTCGACAAGGTCGGGAATCGTCGCCGGCGGAGCGTGGTCCGCCGAGCGTTCGTCGAAGTGCAGTCCCAGCCGATGGCCGAGGTCGAGCAATTTCCGGATGAGCTTGCCGTGGGGGCTGGACAGCACGTTGTACAGGGGCGAGCGAAGCTGCACGAAGTACGTGCTCGTCACGCCCATCTCCCTCTCCAGCTTGCCCAGCTGAAGAGCCGTGGCAAGATCGCCCTCGCAATCGTGCCGGAGAAGGCAGAAGTAGCCGTCCGCCTCGCGCGCCCGCGCAAGCTCGTCGAAGCAGATGAACCGATAGCCCGACTCGAGACCGGACTCGACGATCCGGCGGTAGTGCCCGAAGGTGAACTCGGCGGGCGGGCGGGCCAATCTCAGCGGCCTTCGACGGTGAGCTCAGCGGCCGCTTCGCGGCACACCTCATCCACCCCTCGGGAAAATGCGACGGTCGGCGAGCCGAGGATTCGCGACATCAGCGAGATGTCCGCGTAGACGTTTCCGGGCGCGGCGGACAGCTGCTTCGTGACGGGCTCCCTGCCGAGCCGCTTGCCCATGATTCGAACGATCTCGCCGAGCGTGAGGACATCCGGGCCGGCGACGTTGACGGGCCCCGAGTAGTCAGTCTCGGTCGCGGCAGCGAACGCGCGCACCGCATCGGTCACGTGGATGGGGTTGACCTTCAGGCCATCGGGAGGGCTCAGGGTGATCGGGTTGCCCTGCCAGACGTTGCGCGCGAGGCGGGGGATGAACATCGTCGGTCGCTGGCCCTCGCCGTAGACGAAGAACGGCCGAAGCGCGACAACTCCAAAGAAACTCTCATATGAGAAAAGCAGGATCTCGGCCAGATGCTTGCTTGCCAGGTAGAAATCAGGAGGATGCGCCGCTGCGCTCTCGGTCAGCGCATCCGGACCGTAGCCGTAGATCCCGCCGCTGGAGGCAAGGACGAATCGCTTGGCGTTCGCCTTGCGCGCGTACTCGAGAAGACGAAATGTGGAATGGACGTTGACCCCGTAGATGTCGTCGGCGCGATCGGGGAAATCGCGGTAGTTGTGTGACTGCGCGAGGTGCACGACCGCGTCGAGGCGATCCGGGAGGCGGGACTCGTCCAGGCCGACGCTAAGGTCCTGCTGAATTGCGCGAGCCAGTGTCGACGGCCGCCTGACCAGGCCGAAGACCTCGTGCTCAGCGGCGAGATCGCGGACCAGCCGCCGGCCGATAAAACCCTCCGCTCCGGTGACGAGAATCCGCATCACGCGGTTTCAGCGGCCGCCAGGAACTCGGCTGACACCTTGGAGGCGATCGCTTCGTGTAACCAGACGTGACTGACGATCGACTTCCAGATCTGTCCCACCGCTTCGGCAGAATGGTACTTGAGTACATATTCCCGCCCGGCTCGACCGAGAGAGGCTCGAAGCTCCGGATGCGTGGCGACGCGGCGCAGCTCCTCTTTCAAAGACTCGGGAGTCGCGTTGACGATGGGGCAATCGCGCAGATAGGTCCCGTCCCAGAACTCTGGTCCGAGCCAGCTGAGGTTCGAGAGAACCGGGCGCCCGAGTGCCATTGCCTCAACGCCTGTCAGCCCATAACCCGCGATGAACTGTTCAGCGACGATGTCGGCGGTGGCCATCGCCGCCCTGACGTCCTCATTGGACCGACCTTCCATGATCTCGAGTCGCAGGTGTAGTCCCTCAGACTGCAGCTCGTCAACCGCCTTGATCAAGAATTCGGTGCCCTTGACCGAGCGGTGGTTGGTCGGGTGGACGATGAGCACCTCAGCGCTGCGCGCGTCAGCCCCGCCGGCTTCGGCGACTGGTTTCCAGTGCTCGGCATCGATTCCGAGGCCGTTCGGCCAGAGAAGATCCTGCCGGGGCTGGAATCCGGGCTGATAGGTCCGGACGACGAAGGTCGCATGACGGCAGAAATAAAGCACGCGATTCCGGATCTCGTCGCCGCGTCTGAGCAGGTCCGGGTACGTGCTGTACACGGCGGCCTCTGCGGGGCCGATCGTGCCGGGCACGGCGATGTCGCTTCCGTACGGGATCATCACGATGCGCTTGCCGGCCAGACCGATGAGCTGACACTCGAGCGATCTGAGCGGGGTGCCGGCAAGGTAGCCGCCGTCGTAGGAGAAGACGAAGACGTCTGAGCTGCGCAGGCACCAGGCAAAGGCGAAGTAAGGCGCCAGAGACCAGAGCCGGTGGGACCGAGGTCGAAACTCGTCCAGGTGGTGGTCGAAGTCCTCTCGCCTGAACGCCGGGTACACGCCATAGGCGAGGGTCGAGCTCTTGAAGCCATATTGCCGCAGGGCGTTGGACCAGTACTTGTTGTTGATCAGGGGAATGGGGCCCCAGATGACACGCGCTTGCTGAGATCGAGTCGGACGCGCCCATCTCCGCATGCGTTCCAGCATCGCCAGGCCCGCCAACCATGCGAGCGCCACGACAGGCGAAACGACGCGGAGCGCGAACCTGAAAGCAGTCTTCACCGCTCGGCCGTCGAGCGACGTGGGCTCAGGACGGTGTCCTAGGCGTGTTTCAGCGGCTCCAGTCTGCGTTGTCCGAGCCGCCATTCGATGACCTTTGCGAGCCCCTCGCGAAGCGGGGTGTGAGCGCGGAATCCCAGCAGACGCTCGGCCTTGTCGATGCTACCGATGCGGTAGGTCACGAAGCTCTCCTCCTGTGGCCGGTACTCCGGCTCGAGGTCGGATCCGGTCAGGTCGAGCAGCAGCTCGACGAGCTCGTTGATGGTCGTGCCGACGCCCATACCGATGTTGAAGAACTCGTCGGCGCAATCCGCCTTCATGCTGAGGATATTCGCCTCGGCGGTGTCGCCGACGTAGATGAAGTCGTAGACCTGCGAGCCGTCGCCGAAGATCACCGGTCGCTCGCCGGCCCAGATCTTGTCCAGGACTCGCATGATCACGCTGACGTACGTCCCCTGGTAGTCCATCCGCGGGCCGTAGATGTTCATGTACCGGTGGCCGACGAATGGAAGGCCGTGCTGCTGGTAGATCGCGCGCAGCATCTGCTCGTTCGCGATCTTCGTCGCGCCGTAGGTGGTCCGGTTATTGAACGGATGGTCTTCCGTCATCGGTGTCTGCACGGCGTTGCCGTAAACGGAGGCCGATGAAGAGAAGACAAGGCGCTTGACGCCGAGGTCGAGACACGCTTCCAACACGTTCCAGGTGCCGAGCACGTTGACCTCCCAGGCTTGGCGCGGCTCGTTCACGCATTCGCCGAGCCAGAGCGACGCCAGGAGGAAAACGCCGTCAATGCCGGTCAGCGCGTCGCGAAGCGCCTCTTCGTCGGTCATCGACGCCTTGACGACCTTGACGCGGCGGTCGTGTTTGGCGTGCTCAAGGTTGGCCTCGGTGCCTCTCAGGAAGTTGTCGAAGACGACGACCTCTGCCACGGGTTCGTCGAGAAGCTGATCGACGATGTGCGAGCCCAGCAGCCCGGCGCCGCCGACGAGGGCGATTCGTTTGTCAGTCAGTTCCAATGTCTTCCATCCTTGGTCGCAATAGAAACCGCCGGAAGCCTACAACAAGGCCGAAGGCGCCCGCCCGTGGACGGCCTCCGCGTCGACATATCGAAACTCGATCGCAGCCTCGGCCCTGGCAGCGAGCTCGAGCGCTGATTCGCGGTCGTGTCCGCCGGTGACGACGTATCCGGCGCGGTCGCCGCCGGTCCTCACGGGCCGGATCTCGGCGCCGGGTTGTACCCACACTCCGCAGTCGAGCACGCCCGCCCAGCGGCGCACCTCGTCGACACCGTGGATCGACTCCAGCCTGCCCGGCGGCGGGGTGAGAAAGCGGTAGACACAGCCGGCCTCGCGTTGGGGTGAGATCGGGCCGGGGTCCTCGCCGAGGAGCAGCCGGGTCACGGCCGCGATCTCGTCCACGCCGGTCAGAAACGAGACGATTGGATGGGGCGTGTGCCCGCCTCCGAACCGCGCTCCCAGCTCGAAGAGTCGCGGGCCGCTTGCTGTGCTGCACAGCTCGACGTGGACGGCTCCGATCTCGATGCCCAGGGCTCGCGTCGCCTCGATCGCGACCTGGCCGATCCGCTCGCGCTCGCTGCCCGAAAACACGGTGGGGTAGATGACGCTCTTGTCGACCCGGAAGGGCGGAGGTGTTTTCTCCTTGTCCGAGATCGCGAGCACGGTGTGTTTTCCGCCGGGCTCGACCACCAGCTCCAGGCTGTGCTCGATGCCATCAAGGAACTCCTCGATGACGACGTCCTTGTCGGCGTAGAAGGATTGCGCGAACTCGAGGGCCGCGCGAATTTGCGACGCGTCGTCCACCCGAGAGATTCCTCGACTCCCGCCTCCGCGGCTGTCGGCGGGCTTGAAGATCAGCGGCCAGGTGCCGAGCTCATGCGTCGCCGCGATCGCGCCGTCGAGATCCCGGACCACGCGAAAACGCGTCGAGGGGACGCCGGCCTTCTCCCACAGCCTGCGCATCCGCGCCTTGCTGGTGGCGTTGCGGGCGACCTCCGGCGAGTTGCCCGGCAAGCCCAGGGCCGCGGCCACCTCCGCCGCCGTCTGCACGCCGTAGTCGGACAGCGGCACGACTCCATGGACGCGGTGCTCCCGGGCAATGCCGATCGCGCCTTCGACGTCGGTGATGTCCACCGGCGCGAAGACGTCCGCTGCGGCCTTGCCCGGAGCGTCCGGGTTGCGGTCGATCGCCACCACGCGGCAGCCCACGCCCTTGATGGCGTTGATCGTGAAAACCTGGTGCTGCGCCGCTCCAAGGACCAGGACCGATCGCTGTTGCAATTGGCTCTAGGTTTGCAAAAGGGCCTGCCGGCCGGCCAGCGCCGACTCAACGGTCCGGACTCTGTCGTCGTAGCCCGTGGTAGAGGCCAGGAGCCGGCCTCGACCGTCGGCTATCCCCACGACCCGCGTCGGCTTCGAGATCGAGTCGACCACGACGTCGCCCAGGGCGCCGATGAGGCCGCCCGCCACGACGGGATAGCCGGCGATCTCGCCGCGACCCATCAGCTGATGGGTCGTTTCGGCCGTTCCGAGCTGAGCCGCGAGCTCGCCCGCCATCGCGGCCCGCATGTCGGGCCGGATGATGCGGATTCCCCGCTGGACCGCCAGCTCGATCGCGTCCTGCTCGACCGATCCGATGGTGGCGTCGAAGATGATCGCCTCTGGGCTCACGCGGGCCATGACCTCGCGGTCGATCAGCGGTCGGTCGGTGTGAAAGGCGGCAAGCGCAGTTGCTTCGGCGGCGGCGGCGCCGAGGTCTGTCCCAACTTCGATCCTCGACTGCTTGCCGGCCAGCGCCCGGAGCGCGGACGCCGTGGAATCGAGGTCGGAGGATGGGGCGCCTGAGAGGATGATGCGGATTCCCTGGTCGGCGAGATGAGCGGCGAGGTGCGTCGCCTCGGGCCGCAGACCCACGATCACGACCGGTGCCCCCAGTTGGGTGGGCAGCGCTTTCAGCTCGTACATGACGGTGCGCGCCCAGAGCTCGGCATCGGAGTAGGTGAACACGCGGCTCGCCTGCGCGATCCGCCTCGACATGTCCCCCAGGGTTTCCGGCAGAAACTCGCGCGGGTTGGCGTCAACGAGCAGGACGTCGACAATGCCGTCGACCTCGCGGATCAATGGCTCGACCTGGTCTGCGTCTCCGATCTCGAGGCTGCCGATGACGTAATCGAACTCCTCCTGGATGAAGGGAGAGATGGCAGCCGACCGGGAGCGACGCTGCGCCGCGACGATGTTGATCACCGAACGCTTGCCTCGCTTCTTCGCTTCGGTTCGCACCTGCTGGGCCAGCGTGGCAGGGGTGGTCTCGCCGGCGCTCACGTCCACGTGAATGTCGAGCGCGCCGCTGCTGCCCTTTGGCTTCGCCGCCGACTGCGCCTGCAGGCGTTTTGCGATGTCCTCCACCAGGTCGTCCGGCGCGTATGTCTGGTCGACCTCGCAGACGGCCACGATGAGGTCGCGCGGGTCGACCCCGTAGCTGTCCGCATATTTGAGGATGGTCTTGAGGAAGCTGGAGTGGAACTGCGCGTATCCGCTGGTGATGTCGATCGGATCGATCCCGGCCGCAGGCAGCATCGGCTTGATCATGCGTTCGCTGAGATCCATCAGCCGGTTCAGGTCGACGCCCAGGTCGATGCCTCGTTTCTTGAGAACCGTGACGAGGATCTCGGTCGCGGGATTGCCTCCGCCTCGGCCCATGCCGCGAAGCGTGCTGTCGACGTAGGTCGCTCCCGCCTCGATCGCGGCCAGGACGTTGGCGATGCCGAGCGACAGGTTGTCGTGACCGTGGAAGCCGACCGGGACGTCGATGGCGCCCCGCATCGCCTGGATGTAGGCGCGCACATCTTCGGGCATCATGCCCCCGGCCGAGTCGACCACGCAGACTACGTCCGCGCCGAACTGCGCGGACAGCGAGCCCTGCTCCGCCAGCTCTGCCGGCGGCATCGTGTACGACTTCATCAGGTTGGCGGACACGAACATGCCGAGGCGCTTGGCGTGCTCGATGTACTCGCGCGACCCTTCGACCTCCGAAGCGTTGGTCCCCACCCGCACGAAGTGCATGCCGTAGCTCGCGGCCATGTCGAGGTCCTCGTGGCGGCCCACGCCGGGAATGAAGAACATGCCCCATCGCGCGCGCTTGAGCGTCTTGGCCGCCGCGCGCAGGTAGGCCTCATCGGTCGCCGCAGCCTTTCCCTTCCCCGCGGCCGAAGCGTTCAGGCCAACGCCGTGGCCGATCTCGATCATCTCGATGCCGGCGTTCTCGAGAGCGGCGGCGATGATCATCGTGTCCCGCTCGGTGAACTGGAAATCGATCACGTAGCTGCCGTCGCGGAGGGTGCATTCCAGAAGGTGAAGATCAGCCACTGGCGACCTCCAGGGGCTGTTGGAGCGGGAGGTCGGCCAGGGTGACGAACTCGCAGCCCCCGGACAACCTCTCGATTGCCGCCACGTTCTGTTCGAACGCCGCCACGTCGAAGGCCAGCAGTCCGTGGCCCGGGCCGTCGCAGATCTCATAGGGATGCGTGATGGTGACGAGCTGGGAGTGACGACCGAGCCACGCTTCGGCGCTCTTGCGGAATATCTCCGGGCGATACGCGGGATTCAGATAGCGGACGACCTGCTGGCCGTCTCCCGGGGCGGCAACCACCGTGCACGATATCGGCACTTCGAGGATCGGCAGCGAGGGCGAGCCGGGCACCCGATAATCGGCCACCGACGGACGGTAGGGTCGTTCTGGCGTCGTGGTCCAGTCGACGCCGCGGCGGGTCCATGGATAGGCCGGACGCGGCATCGCGGTGCTGTCGATGCTGAATCCGGCCTCGGCGAGCACTCGCATGACCTGATTTGACCCGCGGCCAAATCCGACGCGGCTGAGGTCGAGCCCCCGGTTTCGCGCAACCTGGGCGAACTGTCCAATCTTTTTGATCGGGCCGTGGTAATGCCAGCCGACGCCATGGCCACGGTCGATTAGCTTCCGGAGCAATCGCACCTGCGCGGCGAAAAAGTCGATTGCCGGATCGATCCTCAAAAGCCAGGTCGCCCGCCACTCAGGATGGCGCTCGAACACCGGACCGAGCGCGCGCATGGCGACGTCCAGCTCATCAGGCATCGGTCGGGTTGCGTCCCCGGTGTAGGTCTGACAGTCGACGTCGAAGGTGAGCGAGACGATCACCGAGCCCAGCCCTCGAAATCGGGATACATGTAGACGCAGAACTGAAAAAGCGGCAGGTCGTGTCGCAACGTGACGCGCTTCGTGATGGACTTCGCGATGGAGAGAATCTTCTCAGGTTCGTAATAGAACGCCTCCGGGCGCTGGAAGTCGACATAAGAGGTCATCAGGTCGACCGCGACGCCGTGGGCAGCGTGTGCGTGCATCGTGCGCAGCATCCGTTCGATGAACGAATAGTTGTCCTCGTGCTCGAGGGCCAGGTTGAAGCTCGATGACGACACGATGTAGTCGAACTGCGGAAATTCCTCGTCGAGAATGTCCCGCACGTCGAATGTCGCGTCGGGGTGCCGGTTGCGCGCACGCTCGATGAGGCGTGCGTTGATGTCGTAGCCCGTGTAGCGACAGCGCATGCCGCGCTCGAGCATGTGACTGTAGAGGCCGCCGAGGCCGCAGCCGACGTCGAGCACCGAGTCACCGGACTTGATCCCGACCTCGACGAGGCACTCCAGCGCCATGGCGTGACGTCCGTCGGCACCGACCGCGAGGGCACGGGTGTCGTCGTCGGGGTGCTCGGAAAGCCGCTCGTCGTAACGGGCGACGATCCGCTGCTTGTCCAGCTCGTTCACGCGCCGAGGACCTCATGGTATGACTCGATCACCCTGCCGACCTCTTCCGATGACATCGACGGGTGGATGGGCAGCGAGACGGTGTGCTCGAAGGCGGTCTCGGCGGCCGGAAACGACCCCGCCTCGCTGTGAAGGAGCGCGTCGACACCCCGCTTCGCCAACACTCCGTGAGCCGCGAACGACGTCATCGTCTCCGTCACATCCCGATCGACCTTGAGCGGGAATCTGAAGTGCATGGACCTGTCCAAAACCGAGGCGGGGGGGAGATAGCGATCCGGGATGGCTTCCCGGTAGCGGTCCGCGATCTGCCGTCGCCGGGCCAGGAACTCGCCGTAGCGTCCGAGCTGGCTCAGCCCCAGCGACGCCTGGAGGTTGCTCAGCGGCATTCGGTGCGCGGACCGCTTGATCTCGCGGAGCCGTTCGACCAGCTGCTCCTCGCGGGCGAAGACCATGCCGCCCTCGCCGGTCGTCAGGCATTTGGTCGCGTGGAATGAGGTGATCGACAGAATGCCGAAACTTGCGGCCCGACCTCGAGGTGACGATGCGCCGAAGGCCTGAGCCAGGTCCTCGATGACCGGGACGCCGAGCGCGACGATCGGCTTTGTGTCGGCGACCACGCCGAACGTGTGCACCACGACGACGGCCCTGGTCCGGCTGGTCATCACACGCCGGACCGTCTCCGCGTTGACGCACCAGTCGTCGCCGATGTCACAGAGGACAGGAGTGGCTCCAGTCCAACGGACGGCCTGGGCGACGGCTTCGCAGACGTAGGTCGGGATGACCACCTCATCCGATGTGCCGATGTTCAAACCGCGGAGGGCCAGGTAGAGCGCGGTTGTCCCGTCGGGGGTGGCCACTCCGCCGGCCTGTCCGAGATAGGCGGCTGCCTCCGCTTCGAGCTTTCTTGTCAGCTCGCCTTCGGCGATCATCACCGAGTCCAGCGCCTGCCGGACGGCGTCGCGATCAGCGTCGGTGATCCAGGGTCTCGAATGGGGGATCAGGGCTCGACCGGCGGCAGTCCTCACGGTGTGTCCGGACAATTGACCTCGGGTGTCATCGCATGAAATTACGCATCCACCACTCGAGGCTGAGCAATGACCAGATGAGCAGGCGGTGGTTGATCTTGCCGGTCGTGTGCTCGTCCAGCGTCCGCGTCACGTAGGCCGGCTCCAGGTGTTCGTAGATGCAGGCCTTCGGGTCACGCAGGAGCGTGTTGATGTAGTCGATGCTTTCGCCTCGAAACCAGCTTGCGTCCGGGGCGGAAAAACCCTGCTTGCGGCGGTTCAGGATCTCGGCCGGGATGATCCTCTCCATCGCCCGCCGAAGGATCATCTTTCCGTCTCCGCTCTGGTACTCGAATCGCCGCAGCTTGAGGACGTCGTCCTCGTCGACTCCGTTTTTCATGTGCTCGATGTTCCGGAGCTTGAGCCTGACTGGAATCTTCAGCGCGAAGTCGACCAGGTCGTTGTCGAGGAAGGGCATCCTGGTCTCGAGGCCGTGCGCGAAGCTCAGCTTGTCCTCCATGACCAACAGACCGTGCATGAAGGTCTTGAGCTCGAAATAGAGCGATGCGTTGACACAGTCCTCGACTGTCTCGATCGGGATACCCGCGCCGCTGAGCACGTCGGAAAAAACGGCGAACGTCGATTGCCCGTCGATCGAGGCGTACGTGGCGTGGTTGAAGAGCGACGACTTGTCCTCGTCGGGGGTGAGCCGCTGCCAGAACTCGTAGTAGCGGCGCGCGAAGTCGGCCTGGCTCGTGCTGCCGACGCCTCGGTAGTACCGCCATGGATATCCGGCGAAAAGCTCGTCCCCGCCCGCGCCGGACAGCACGACCTTGACGAACTTCCCCGCCAGCCTGGCCATGTAGTAGTTGGGATAGCTCTGACCGACCCGCAGGTCCTCGAGATGCCAGATCAACTTCGGCATCACAGCTTCCATGTCGCCCGCGTGCATGACCATCTCGTAGTGCTCGGTCTTGAGCATGTTGGCGAGGAACTCCGAATGCTGCCGCTCGTCGAAACCGAGCTCGAGACCGCTGGCCGAGGACAGGTCGAACCCGCCGGTGAACGACATCAGGCGGCCGAGCTTGCCTCGCGCCACCGCGGTGATCGACCCGGAGTCCATGCCGCCGCTCAGGTAGCAGCCGAGCGGCACGTCGCTCATCAGCTGCCGGGTCACCGCCTGGGTGAACAGCCGGTACACCTCGTCCGCCGCCTCTTCTTCCGACATCTCGAGAGGCCTGGACCGAATGTCGTAGTCCCAGTAGGTCTCCTGGACGGGTCGAGCCCCCTCGACGAGGTCGATGCAGAGTGACGAGCCCGCGGGTAGCAGGTGGATGCCGTCGAAGAGCGTGAGGTCCGAGAGCACGTTCTGGAACGTGAAGTACTCGTTGAGGGCCGCAGGGCTCACGCGCCTGGGCACATTGCCAAGGCTCAGGATCGCTTTGACCTCAGATCCGAAGACGAGCCTCCGGCCGTCGACGTGGTAGTAGAGGGGCTTGGTGCCGAAACGGTCGCGGGCGAGGATCAGCCGCCTGGCCCGGCCGTCCCAGATCGCGAGGGCGAAGTGTCCGTTGAACCGCCCGAGACAGGCCGTTCCCCATTCCTCCCAGGCGTGGACGATGACCTCGGTGTCGCTCTGCGAACGGAAGCGGTGGCCGGCTTTCTCCAGCTCGGGCCTCAGCTCGAGGTAGTTGTACAGCTCGCCGTTGTAGACGAGCTGGACGCTGCCGTCCTCGTTGCCCATCGGCTGGTGGCCGCCGCTCGACAGGTCGATGATCGCGAGCCGCCGGTGGGCCAGGCCGACCCCGCCGCTCTGGAAAATGCCCTCGTCGTCGGGGCCCCGGTGGCGCATCGACTCGGCCATCGCGGTGAGGCGCTCGGGCGCGATCGGCTCGCCGTTCAGGTTCACGACGCCGGCAATGCCACACATCGGCTAGACCGCCTGCACTCGCTCGCCCGCGAGATGCTTGAGGACGTACTCCTGCTCCTCGTCCGTCATCTGCGCGTAGAGCGGAAGCGCGATGGACAGACGGTCGGCGTACAGGGCGTTGGGATAGTCCTGGGGCTGGATGGCGTACTTCTTGCGATAGAAGCCAAGCGTATGGACCGCGTGCGTGCCGGGCCGCGTCGCGATTCCGGCGGCCTCGAGCGAATCCATGAGCTCGTTGCGTCGCCGGTGCAGGTCCTCGAGGTTGGAGGCTGTCGGTGTCTCCGGCCGGTAGAGGCAGACGTATGCCTGGTAGCCGTGGCGCGATCCATCCGGAAGGACTTGCGGCCGGAGCCAGCCGAGCTTTTCCAGCCTGTGGTCGTAGATCCGAGCACGCTCGGTCCGCAGCCCGAGGATGGATTCGAGGCGCGCCATCTGGGCCACGCCCAGCGCGCCCTGGAGGTCGGTCATCCGGTAGTTGAAGCCGACCCGCTCGAAGTCGGGCAGGATGTAGCTGCGCTTCCCGAGGTGGCGAGCAAGGTCGCTCTTCGAAGCGCCATGGTCGCGCAGCGACCGGAGGAGCTCGGCCACGCTCTGGTCCGCGGTGATGATCATGCCGCCTTCGCCGGTCGTGATCGCCTTCCGGGGGTGGAAGCTGAAACACCCGATGTCGGCCAGCGTTCCCGCGTGCCGCCCGCGGTACCACGCGCCGGTCGCACAGGCGTCGTCCTCGATGACCGTGAGCCTGTGGGCCGAGGCGATCTCCATGATCGGGTCCATGTCGGCCGAGACGCCGAACAGCGAGACGGGGATGACCGCCCGCGTCCGGGGGGTGATCGCAGCTTCCAACCGGTTCACGTCGATGTTGAAGGTGTCGAGGTCGATGTCGACGAAGACGGGTCGCGCTCCGATCATCTCCACCACGTTTGCCGTCGCGACCCACGTGAACGAGGGGACCACCACCTCGTCGCCGGGGCGGATGCCGGAGGCGACCAGCGCGAGATGCAGTGCTGTGGTGCAGGAGGTTGTGGCCACGGCGTTGGAGGCGCCGGTGTACGCGGCGAAGAGGCGCTCGAACTCCGCGACCTTGGGGCCCTGGACCACCCAGCCGCTTTCGAGCGGCTCGAGTATGGCGGCCCGCTCCTCGTCGCCGAAGTAGGGCCTCGAAATGGGGATTCTCATGCTCATAGGTGGAATCTCAGAAGGCGGCGAGCCGAATCTCCCGGCCTGGACGCGGCAAGCCTAGCAAAGCTTCCGGCGCGCCCGCCGCACGACCGTGACAATGTCCTGCACTCTAATTGATCTTTCTTTACTTCGGGTCTGACTCGCGCACCTCAACGCCGTGAGTGTGTTGGCCTTTCCGGGGGCAGTCGTGTAGCCTGTCGACCGCCCAAACCAGCCCGCCATGGCGCAATACCGATTTCAGCATCTCATCCCAGCAATGGTGGTGGCCCTTGCTCTTGGGGCCGCGACGCCTCCCACAATGGCGGGAGCTGCTGCGCCGCAGCCTCATGCCGCGGTCCGCACGGTCGCGAACGCCGCTCTCATCCGGGGTGCAAGCGGCACGTCGCACGAGATCTTCGGTTTCGCCCTGGCCAGCAGCCTGAGCGACCCGACCGTCGGCTACCCCAGCTGGAACTTCTCCCTCCTCGGCACGGTGGCCTTCTTCGGCCTCCACGTCGATTGGAATGGGGCGATGCTCGCGGACTCATCGTGGGACGTCTGGAACTCGAGCACGCTCGCCGCTCTGGTTTCGACCGCTCACGCCAAAGGCACGAAGGTCGTCCTGACCATCGTCCTGCAGGACTTTCAGTCGGGCACCCCAACCATGTGCGCGGGTCTGATCAACCGTGCGACGACGGTCGGTTATGCGGTGGGCCAGGTCGCCGCGAAAGGGGTCGACGGTCTCAACGTCGACTACGAGGGGCTGAACGGCACCTGCCAGAACGGGCAGACCGCGCAGTCCATGCTGACGGATTTTGCGCGCCAGCTTCGCGCTGCGCTTCCCTCCGGCTCCTACCTGTCGATCGACACTTACGCGAGCTCGGCGATCGATTCACTCGGCTTTTTCGACGTGCGCTCGCTGAGCTCGTATGTCGACTCCTTTTTCGTCATGGCCTATGACCTCGAGTACTCCAACTGGCGCCGTGCACCCGCGTCTTGCAGCAGCTTCTGCCTGGGCCCGACCGCGCCGCTGTCCGGGTACTACTACAACGACACCTCGACCGCGAACCAGTACATCGCGGCCGTGCCCGCCTCGAAGGTCATCCTCGGCGTGCCGTACTACGGCCGCAAGGCGTGCGTTGGCGGCGTGGTGCCGAACGCTTATCCGAGCGGCGGTGTCGTCGCCGACACGTACCTTGATGCGTCAACCGAGAGCTCGGATCCCGCGGTAAGCACGGGCAGCTACGCCGCGCACAGAGACGCCAACGACTCCGGTCAGGAACGTTGGGACACCTGGTACAACACCTCGCTCGGCTGCACTCGCGAGCTGTACTGGGATGACGCGACGTCGCTTGGCGCGAAATACGACCTCGTGAACCAGGACGGTCTCCGCGGTGTCGGCATCTGGACCCTGAACTACGGCGGCGGCGCGCCCGAGCTGTGGTCACTCCTGGCGAGCCGGTTTGCGCATTGCACGGGAGCCGGCCTTTCTCCCTCCTCACCCTCGCAGCCGGCGGGGTCCACGATCAGCCTTGCCGCCAGCTCGAGTGGCTGCTCGACTCCCAACTACGAGTTCTGGGTCCAGTATCCGGACGGAAGCTGGAATCTGAAGCAGGGCTGGGGCGGGGCGTCGTTCAACTGGAACACGAATGGCATGGCGCCGGGCGTCTACACGATCCACGCCTGGGTGAGCGCCGGTGCGTCCGGCCACGACGCCATCGGCTCGGCGACGGTGACTCTCACCGGCTGCACATCGGCGTCGGTGACGCCGGCGGCAGTCTCTCCCGCCATCGGGTCGACAGTGAGTCTCACGGCAACGTCCGGCGGCTGCCCGAGCCCCGTCTATGAGTTCTGGGTCCAGTATCCGGACGGAACCTGGTCCCTGAAGCAGGGCTGGGGCGGCAGCACATTCAACTGGAACACCACGGGTATTGGGGCGGGCACGTACACGGTGCACGCTTGGGCCAACCAGCAAGGGGCGGCTCCGACCCTGGAGGTCTACGGATCCAGCACCGTCAGCACCGCCTGCGGCTCGGCGTCGGTCAATCCGGCCATCGCGAACTTTCCGGCTGGCTTGACGGGCACCTTCGTCGCAGCATCGGCCGGCTGCCCGAGCCCCCAGTACGAGTTCTGGGTTCAGTACCCGGATGGAAGCTGGAACTTGAAGCAGGGATGGGGCGGCGGCGCCTTCAGCTGGGCCACCTCCGGCCTGGCTCCCGGCACCTATACGATCCACGCTTGGGCCGGCTCGACCGCCACCGGGCATGACTCGATCGGCTCGGCGACCGTGACGCTGACCGGATGCACGTCGGCTTCCGTCACCCCGTCGACCGCCACGCAGCCCATCGGCTCGACCGCCACCTTCAGCGCAACGTCCGGCGGCTGTCCAAACCCGGTCTACGAGTTCTGGGTCCAGTACCCGGACGGCACCTGGGTTCTGAAGCAGGGCTGGGGCGCACCTACATTCAGCTGGAACACGAGCGGTCTGGGCTCGGGGACGTACACGGTCCACGCGTGGGCCAACCAGCAGGGTGCTGCCCCAACGCTGGAGGTCTACGGCTCGAGCACGGTCAACGTCGTGACTCCATGCACGTCCGCGACGGTCACCCCGACGACGGGTTCGGTCGCCGCGGGCGGGGCCGTCAGCTTCACCGCGAGCGCCGCCGGGTGTTCGAGCCCGATGTATGAGTTCTGGCTCCTGGACCCGGCGGGCACCTGGCACCTGGTGCTGCCCTTTTACTACGGTCCGACGTGGACCTGGAAGACCGCCGGCTGGGCGAAGGGCACGTACACCGTGCACGTCTGGGCAGACGCGGTGGGGACCGACACAACGCTGCATGAGGCGATCGGTTCCGCGACCTTCACGGTGACCTAGACCCCGCAAAACGCCGTGTACGCTTGGGGCGGTTTGGACAAGTCCGTCCTGTTCGTCGGGACCTGCTACTACAACGCTTGGTATCTATCACGCGAGCTGCGTGAGCTGGGTTGGCGCGCCACGGTGCTCACGTTCCCCGGTGACATGAGCGAGGTATACGGCCACGGGTGGGACGTGAGGCTCGAGCTCGACCGCTCACCCGCGGCAATCGTCCGCCGCACCGCGAAAGTGTTGAACCTCTTCCTCAGGCACAAGGTCATTCATTTCTCGGGCGTGCACAACCTGCGAATGCTTTATTTCTGCGATCCGGCGCGGTTTCCCAGTGACGCCGGATACGACATCGGTTGGCTGAAGCGTCTGGGCAAGAAGATCGTCTACACCCACACGGGGTGCCTGGACGGGGTCTCGCAGACCTCCTTCTCGGAATGGGGCGAGAGCCCTGTGTGCAACGAATGCCCGTGGCAGCACGTCCCGACGGTCTGCAGCGACGACGTCAACCTCAAGTGGGGCCGCATGCGCAACAGCCTTTGCGACTACCAGGTGAGCATGGGAGGGAACCGGGTCGACTTCAACGACGACCCCCGAGTGCACGAGATGCAGCAGTTCTACTGCCTCGATCCGGACGTATGGCGCCCCGATCTGCCGATCCCCGAGCAGCACCGCTTGCCGGATGCCAACGGCACCGTCCGCGTCTATCACTCGGTGGGCAATTACGAGCTCAGGACGAATGCCGAGACGAAGGTCAACATCAAGAGCTCGCACATCTACGTGCCCTTGATCCAGCGAATGAAGGCAGCCGGCCTGCCTGTCGAGCTGGTTTTCGTCAAGGACAAATCAAACCTCGACGTGAGGTACTACCAGGCGCAGTCCGACATCGTCTGCGACATGCTGACGTTTGGCTTCTTCGGGGCGAACGTCCGCGAAGCGCTGATGCTGGGCAAGCCGGTCGTCTGCTACCTGAGGCCGGAATGGCTCGAGAGCATCCGCCGCGAGCAGCCCGAATTCGTCGCCGAGCTGCCGGTGGTGAGCGCGACTCCGGAAACGGTCGAGGCCGTCCTCACCGACCTGGTTAAGAACCCAGAGAAGCGCCGCGACCTCGGCCGGCGCGGCCGCGAGTTCGCCCTGAAATGGTATTCGGCGAAGAATGCCGCGACCGTGTTCGACCGGATCTACACCGACCTGATCAAGAGCTGACGGCAGCGTCGTGCGCGGCAGGCTGCCCTGAACTCCAGCTCCCGTCTTCGAACATGGACAGCCACTCGTTCAGGCTGATCCACCTCCAGAGTGCCCACGAACGCTCGGCGGTGGCCGCCTGGTGTTCGTCCCACATCCGCTGAAGCGATGGCCGGTCGTACGCGCTGAGCTGGGTGACAGGACCTTTGAAGAGCCGGTCGTGCGCCCACGATTTGAGCTCGCTCCTCAGCCACAGGTCGAGCGGTGCCGCGTAGCCCATCTTGTCGGCGCGCCACAGCACCTCACGCGGCACAAGGCCTTGGCCCGCCCGGCGCAGGATCAGCTTCTGCCAGCCATCCCCGACGATCGCCTCCTCGGGAAGTCGAGCCACAAAATCGACCAGGTCGTAGTCGAGGAAGGGCAATCGGGTCTCGCGCGAGAAAGCCATGGCGTTTCTGTCCGCGTAGCGAAGCAGTTGCGGCAGCGAGTCACCCACGAGAGCCCTCGCCCGAAGCGAGCGGTACCGCCCGCCCCCGCCGTTCGGATGCCTGGCGCGCCGCACCGCGGCGACCGCGAGCTGTGCGACGTTGAGACTTGCGTTTCGATTGAACCGACGCTGCGAGTCGGGGTACTGCCGGCTCGCCTCCTTCAGGCGGCGTGAAAAGAGCATCGTCTCTCGCAGCGCCGGTCCCCACCGGCCGGACTCGACGAGGTCGAGCTGGTGCGAGGGGAAGTAGTACTGATACCCGCCCAGCAGCTCATCGGCGCCCTGGCCGTCGAGGATGACGGTCGTCTTGTGCCCGGCCGCAAGCCGGGCGACGCACCACTGCAGGTAGATCGAAGCGGAAAGAAACGGCTCCTCCTGGTGGTAGTGGAGGCTGCGCGACTCCTCGATCAGCCGCTGCGGGTCCGGCGTCACCATGTGTGGGTTCACACCGGTCGCCTTCGTCACGAGGTCGATGTAAGGCCCCTCGGACAGGGCCGGGTCGTCGTCGAAGCGGGCGGAAAAGGTGTTCTGGGTGATGATGCCGCGCCCGTCTCTCATCTTGGCGACGAGGGCCACCACGGTCGACGAGTCAAGGCCGCCGGAAAGGCTTGTGCCGACGGGTACGTCCGACCTGAGGCGCATGGACACGCTGCGCTCGAGCAGGTGTCTGAATTCGTCGACCGCCTCGCCTTCCTTATATGTGTACGTAGATGTGGGTACGGCCTGGGCGGGGGAGAGATCAAGCGTCCAGTAGCGCCACGAGCGCGTGATCTGCCCGGCTTCGTCGACGGTCATCGCGTGACCGCCTGGCAATCGCTGGACCCCCTTGAACAGGGTCGGCTCCTCGCTCTCGTAGTAGTGGCCGTCGATATACGAGCGGAGCACGTCCTCGTCGACCGCCGGATGGATGTGGGGGTGTGCAAACAGGGCCTTGGCCTCCGACGCGAATGCAATGCCGCCACGCGCCAGGCGCGAGTAGAACAACGGCTTCTCGCCGAATCGGTCACGCGCCAGAAGCAGCCGGCGCTTCCGGCCGTCCCACAGCGCAAACGCGAACATCCCATTGAGCCGCAGCAGGAAGTCGGCGCCCCACTCCTCATAGGCGGTGAGCAGGACCTCGGTGTCACTTTCGGTCCGGAACACGTGGCCCCTGGCCCGCAGCTCCTCGCGCAGCTCGATGTAGTTGTAGATCTCGCCGTTGTAGACCAGCGCTAGAGAGCCGTCAGCCGAGAACAACGGCTGATTCGCCGCATCGCTCAGGTCGATGATCGCAAGCCGCCGGAACCCAAAGCCGACACATCCGCCCTCGTGCCTCGAGATCCAGGTCCGGGCGCTGTCCGGCCCACGGTGGGCGATGCGATCCCGCATGCGGTCGATCAATCCGGCATCGACGTCTGAAGGTCCGATGATCCCGACGATTCCGCACATGCCTAGCTCCCCAGCAGCTGCCGCACCGCGGCTCGCAGGCGGCTCGCCCCGAGCCTTCGTCTGACGCCGGTGGGCAGCAGCATCGCGAGCGATCCTGCGACGCGGCCGAGGCTGCGCATCGAGGCCGGCATCGCGAGCCATCGCGCATAGCGAATCTCGGCATCGATCCAGTCCTGTCCGAGGACTTCGCTCAGCCGATCGATTCGAGTCACGGGCTGCGATCGGGACACACGCGAATCCAGCGCTGCGAGCACGTCGTCGAACTTGTGGTCGTAATCGTTCGCCGAGCTGACCGCCTTCATGTTGGCCGCCACGGATTCGGCCATACGTACGCGCGACGACGCGGCGAACGCCGCCATGAAATCGTCGTCGTTCGACGTGACGACCAGGCCCTCAGTCATCCCAAGCAGCGGTTTCATGAGCGTTGAGACGACGGGCAGGCCGGTGGCGCACATCTCCAGAGCTTTGAGGGGAAGGCCGTTCTCGACAAGCCACGGATCTTGACGGTACGGGATGAACCCAACGTCTGACGCCATGTACAGGTCTCGCAGGCGATCAGGGTCCACCGACCCCGGTGCGATGACATTCTTCAGCCCCTTGACCGCGCCCCATGCCCATGTATCGGGGGCGGTGAGCTCCTTGACCGGGCCGTAGTACGCGAAGAGGGTTTCCGGGTTGGTGGTCGCGAGCCGTTTCATCAATTCGAAATCGAGCCGGCCATTGACGTTGCCGCCGTAGATCGCGATCCGTCGATATGCACGGCCGGCCGCGACGAGCTCCGTGTCCGGCTTGCCGGAGGAGTAGTGCTTGTAGTCGCAGCCGTTGGTCACCGTGACCACGTCAGCGCCCTCGATCCTCCGGCGCAGCCCCGACGCAACACCTTCGCTCACGGCGACCGTGAGGTCGCTCATGGCGACCACCGCGTGCAGCCGTCGGTGAAGCGTCGAGCTCCGGCCAGGCATGTCGAAAAAGGCCTCGGTCGCGTGATGCACGCGGGCGATCCCCGGCAAATGCGCGTAGAGCTCGGCGAGGTCCGGGTCGTAGCACCATAGGAGCGGCCGCGAGAAATGCTGCCTGGCCATGTCCTCGAGCACCTGGCCGGCCTGGATCTGTGCCTTCGCCAGCCTGTTGGGCTCGCTCACGAGCTGCGTATTCAGGATTCGGCAGTTCGGAATCCGCGTTTCAAGTGCGCTGCCCGCCGGCCCTCCGCGCAGCACCGGGTTCACCAACACCACCGGCTTCCGTCCCGCCCAGCGAACAGCGAAATGCCAGCGATTCGCGCGCAGCTCGTTTTCCCATCCGGGAATGAGCAGGAAGTAAACGGAGTCGATGCGATCGAGAATGCCGCCTTGATTGGCCACGACAGTGGCCCCGAAGTCTACTATCGAACGCCGACGTGTCCCGACAGGCCCGAATTCTGTTGATTTGCGACGACCGGCCCGGAGCCGCGAACACCGTGCTGGATCACATCGGGGCCTTTCGCAGGTTTTCGCGTCATCAGGTGAGGACCTTCAACCCCAAAGGGATGACACGAAGCCTTGCGCTCGACCTCGACCACTTTGACGTCGTCGTCATCCACTACTCCGTCGTGCTCGCCTTCGAGCAATACATCGCCCAGGACTTTCGCGACATGCTGCGCCGGTTCCGCGGCTTGAAGATCGAGTTCATCCAGGACGACTATCGCTGGGTCGATCGGGCCACCGCGGCGTCCCGTGAGATCGGGACCAACGTGCTGTTCACCGTCGCCCCGGAACCGGCCGCAAGCCAGCTCTACGACGAGCGCCTGCCGGGAGTCCGGCGTGTGCAAACGCTCACCGGCTACGCGCCCGAGAACTTGCGAAACCGACCGATCAAGCCGCTTCGCGAGCGGACCATCGACGTCGGATACCGTGCAAGGGACTTGCCGTTCTGGATGGGCAGGCTGTCCCGCGAAAAGGTCTGGGTCGGGCAGCGGTTTCGCGAGCTCGCGCCCGCGTACGGATTGAGCTGCGACATCGCATGGACCGAGCAGGATCGGATCTATGGCGATCAGTGGATCGAGTTCGTCGCGTCATCTCGCGCCACGTTGGGCACTGAGAGCGGCGCCAGCATCGCGGACTTCGACGGCAGCGTCGAGAGCGCAGTGCTCGCCTACCTGGCGGCGCACCCGGGCGCCACATACGAGGAAGTGCATGAGGCGGTCCTGCGTCCCTACGAAGGCAACGTCGTCGTCCACGTCATCTCGCCTCGCGTGTTCGAGGCGGCGGCGCTCGGCACGGCGATGGTCTTTTTTCCTGGCGAATACTCCGGGGTGATCAGCCCGGGCGATCACTACATCGTGCTCGACAAAGACTTCTCCAACATGAAGGAGGTCGCCAGCCGGCTTCGCGATGACGACCTGGTCGCCGCGATGACCGCGCGCGCTCACGACGACCTGATCAAGTCCGGACGCTGGAGCTACGAGGCGTTCATCGCGGAGTTCGACCGCGTGGTTGAGGAGGAAGCACGCACCATTCGCGGTGGAGCGTCCGCCGTGCGGTACCGACTTGCACGCGTGGAGCGCGCGATGCGTGTTCCGCCCCTCAGAGTTCGCCTCGTCCGTGGGATGCATTCGACGCTGCGGCGCCTGCGTCGACGCGACCGATCGATGCGCTTCGCGATCGAGTACGAATCCCAGGTCGAGAAAGGGCTCCTCGCGCTGCGCACCGCCGTGGGGGATCGCGACCTTCGAGCGCTGTTCTGGATCGGAAGGCGATCCGGCGCGCCGCTCGATCGCCTTCTCAGAGAGATCCTCGAGCTGTCACTGTTGCGGAAGGCGGCGGCCGGCGCTCTGACAGGTCAGGCGTTCACGCTGCAAACACAGTTCGATGGCACGAGGAAGGCACTCTCCTTCGTGAGCACTCCGGTCGGCCTGGCGGCTCCTCCGCACGACAACCAAACCGATTCGATTCGCGACGCGCTCCATGCGGGCGACGTCATTTCGATCGACTGGGACCATCGCGCGCTGGGCGGGCTGATTCGCATCGAGCGGCCCGCGATGGAGGTGGGCATCGGTTTCCAGGGTCTCGAGACTTTCTCCGTGCTTGCCGCGATAGGGCGCCAGGACCCGGCCGCGCTGGAGCGGGCAATCGCCCCTGCGCTGGCGGTCAGGGAACCAAGTCCCCGGGCCGATTCGGTAGGCTAGCCAGACCGTGTGCGGAATCGCCGGAGCCATCGATCTTTCCAACCGCCCGATCCCCGACCTCGGCCGCCGCCTCGATGTGATGAACGAGCTCCAGGCCCATCGAGGGCCCGACGGCCTGTCGACCTGGAAACACGATCACGGCCACGTCGGTTTCGCGCACCGCCGGCTGGCCATCATCGACCTGTCGACCGGCGATCAGCCGATGACCGACGGCCGCGGCAGCTGGATCTCTTACAACGGCGAGATCTACAACTACATCGAGCTGCGCGCTGAGCTCGGGGGCAGCCGCTTCCGCACCACGTCGGACACCGAGGTCGCGCTGCGCGCCTACCAGGAGTGGGGCGTCGACTGCGTCAAGAAATTCCGCGGCATGTTCGCCTTCTCGATCTGGGACGCCACGACCGACACGCTCTTCTGCGCCCGCGACCGCTTCGGCATCAAGCCCTTCTACTACGCGGAGGTCGATGGGGTCTTCTACTTCGCGAACGAGATCAAGGCGCTCGTCCCGTTCCTGCCCGCGGTCGAGACGGACGTGGAGGGCTTGAAGGACTACCTCTGTTTCCAGTTCTGCCTCGGCGGCAAGACCCTGTTCAAGGGCGTCAAGGAGCTCCTCCCGGGCCACACGCTCATGGTCCGCGACGGCAAGGTGACGATCAGCCGCTACTGGGAGGTGTACTACCAGCCCGACTTCAGCCACACCGCCACGTATTTCGAATCGGCGATCCAGGACCTGGTCGCCGAGTCGGTCGCGCTGCACCTGCGCTCGGACGTGCCGGTCGGCGCCTACCTGAGCGGCGGTCTCGACTCGAGCATCGTCGCCTCCCTGGCCGTCGACAAGGAAGGCCCGAGCTTCCTTTCCTTCACCGGACGTTTCGGCAATGACCCGGCCTACGACGAAAGCGGCTACGCGCGCGAGCTCGCCGAATGGCGGGGCTTCCAGGTCATGGACATCGACATCGGCCCGGACGACTTCGTGAACTCGATCGAGAAGGTGATCTATCACCTTGATTTCCCGGTTGCCGGACCCGGCTCGTTTCCGCAGTACCTCGTCTCGGCGCTCGCGGCGAAGCATCGCAAGGTGGTGCTCGGCGGCCAGGGCGGCGACGAGATCTTCGGCGGCTACACGCGGTACCTGGTGGCCTACTTCGAGCAGTGCATCAAGGGCGCCATCGACGGCACCATGCACGGCGGCCGGTACGTCGTCACATACGAGTCGATCATCCCGAACCTCGTCGCCCTGAAGAACTACAAGCCGATGCTCCAGGAGTTCTGGCGCGAGGGATTGTTCGAAGACCTGGACCGCCGCTACTTCCGCCTCATCAACCGCGCGCCATCGCTCGGCGACGAGATCAACTGGGCGGCCCTCGGCCAGTACGACCCATTCGAGACGTTCCAGGCGATCTTCAACGGGTCGAACGTCGGCCACGAGTCGTATTTCGACTCGATGACGCATTTCGACTTCAAGACGCTGCTCCCGGCGCTGCTGCACGTCGAGGATCGGGTGAGCATGGCTCACGGTCTCGAGTCGCGCGTGCCGTTCCTCGACCACCGCATCGTCGAGCTCGCCGCGACGATCCCGGCCGACATCAAGTTCGAGAACGGCAACATGAAGCACGTGCTCCGCTCGGCGATGCGATCGAAGCTGCCGCCGCGCATCTCGAACCGCCAGGACAAGATGGGATTCCCGGTCCCGCTGCATGAGTGGACAACCACGAAAGGGCCGGTCCGCGATTTCGTCCACGACACCTTCTCTTCGCAGCACGCACGGTCCCGCGAGCTCATCGACAACTCGCGCGTCGCGAAGCAGATGGGCACCGAGTCCCGATTTGGCAGGCAGATGTGGGGTTTGCTGAGCCTGGAGCTGTGGCAGCGCGCGTTTCACGATCGCGCCCACGAGTTCCGGCAGCGCCTCGTCAAGCCCGTTGAGGAAGTCACCCTGTGAGAGTTCTGATCACAGGCGGAGCCGGCTTCGTCGGCTCCAACCTCGCCGACAGGCTGCTCGCGCGAGGCGACACGATCACCGTGATCGACAACTTCGAGACGGCGCGCCGGGACAACTTGACTTCGAACCGCAACCTGACCCTGATCGAGGGTTCGATCGCCGACAAGAACGTGGTCGACCATGCGTTCACCGAGCACCGCCCCGAGGTGGTCGTCCACGCGGCCGCGTCTTACAAGGACCCCGACAACTGGTACGGCGACGCGATGACCAACGTCGTCGGCACGGTGAACGTCGTCCGCGCATCGGAGCGCTTGAAGGTCGGCAGGCTCATCTACCTGCAGACCGCGCTCGGTTATGGGCTGCATCCCATCGAGCAGCCGATCACGCTGAACCACCCGCTCAACCCCGGTGGGTCGAGCTACGCGATCAGCAAAACGGCGGGCGAGGAGTACATCTTTCTCAGCTCGCTCGACTACGTCTCGTTTCGCCTGGCCAACGCTTACGGGCCGCGCAACCTCAGCGGCCCGCTGCCGACCTTCTACCAGCGCCTGACCACGAACAAGTCCGTGTTCGTCATGGACACGCGACGCGACTTCATCTACGTCAGCGACCTGGTCGACGTGATCAGCCTCGCGGTTGAGGGCCGCGGCCGGCGCGGTCCGTACCACGTGTCCTCGGGCAGCGACTATTCGATCAAGGAGCTATTCGATAACACAGTGAAGGCGCTGGGCATCAAGCTCGAAAAGGACGTCGAGGTACGGCCCCGCAACCCCGACGACGTGGCGACCATCCTGCTCGACCCGTCGAAGACGGAAGAGGATTTCGACTGGCAGATCACGACGCCGCTCGAGGTCGGCGTCGCGGCGACAATCGACTACTACAAGTCGCACGGCATCGAGCAGACCTACACGCACCTGAAGCCGGTCGGAGAAAAGGCCCCCGTCGGAGACAACAAATAGTCAGCGGCGCGCACGTGCTGGTAGTGGGCGGCGCCGGGTTCGTCGGCTCTAACCTGGTGCGTCGCCTCCTGGCCGAAGGGGCCGCCGAGGTCGTCGTCGTGGACAATCTGCTCTCCGCCGAGCGCGAGAACGTCCCGAGCGACCAGCGAGTTCCTTTCGTCGAAGGGTCGATCGCCGATCCCGCGATCCTCGAGGGCATCTCCGACACGTTCGACTACATCTGGCATCTCGCGACCTACCACGGCAATCAGAGCTCGATCGCGAACCCGCTCGAGGACCACGAGAACAACCTGATCACCACGCTCCGGCTCCTGGAGCACGTCCGCAACTTCACGCGTCTGAAGAAGCTCGTCTACGCGGCGTCAGGCTGCGTGCTCGCCCCGCACACGTTCGACGACGCCAAGCCCGTGGAGGAGGACGGCGACGCTCCGTTCGACCTCGACAGCCCGTACCAGATCTCCAAGATCGTGGGCGAGTTCTACGCCGTCTACTACCACAAGCAGCACGGCGTCCCGACCGTGCGCGCCCGGTTCCAGAACGTCTATGGCCCGGGCGAGATCCTGGGGGCCGGACGCTGGCGGGGCACCCCCGCCACCGTGTGGCGCAACGTCGTGCCGACCTTCGTCTACCGCGCGCTCCACGGGATGCCGCTCGAGCTCGACAACGGTGGGACCGCCAGCCGCGACTTCATCTTCGTCGAAGACATCGTGGAGGGCCTGGTCGCGTGCGCGCTCCGCGGCGAGCCGGGTGACGTCTACAACCTGGCCAGCGGCCGCGAGACGACGATCAAAGAGCTCGCCCAGGTCATCAACAGGCTGGCGGGCGGCCGCTCCGAGATCAAGGTCACGCCTCCGCGTCCGTGGGACCGTGCCGGCCGCCGCATCGGCAGCACGCGGAAGTCACGCGAGCAGATGGGATTCGTCGCCCAAACGGAGCTCGAGGACGGGCTGCGCCGGACGATCGAGTGGACCCAGGCAAACAGCGACCTGATCGAGCGCGCGATGAAGAAGCACGCCGACCGCCTCGGCGTCACCTCGACGGCCGCCGCTAGGTGACGGTCTCGGTCCAGACCTGCGCGTCAGCTCCGTCGGGGTGGTCGTTCACGTAGTCGAAGGGTTGCACCAGCTCGCGGAGGGCGAGCTCGTAGTGGAAGCTTCCGGCCGTTGTGGCCACGCCCTGAAAAGAGAAGGTCTTCGACCCGTTCGCGGCCAGGTCGCCGCACGCGAAGGCGGACTCGTCGGTGACGATCGTGCAGCCGCCGAGGTCGGTCACCTGGTGCCGTTCGAACCAGCGGTCCGCGGTCCGGAAGACGAGCCCGAGGTGGGGGATGGCCGGCCCGGTGTTGACCACCTTGACCACGAGTTGGGCGGCTGCGCCGACCTTCTCCGCCTGGCTCGCCTGCACGTCGACCGTCGCGGTGAGAGGGATGGGCGTCGAACAGAGGCCCGAAATGAGCGTGAGGATCACCAGGGAAGAGGTCTTCATACCTGTAGTCGATCCTTAACTCACCGCTAAACGCCTAGCGGGTATTCTGGGCGACTTGCGGTCGCCTCGACTCCCCGTAACGCAGCCACACCTTTGTTCGTTTCAACCCGCAGTGAGCAAAGGGGTAGTGCTCTTCGTAGCTGTAGCGTTCCTCGCCGGCTGCTCCGCCAACGGGCCGATTGCCCCGCATTCGAGCCCCTCCCAGGCCAGAACCCCCACGCCGAGCCCGAGCCCGACTCCGACTCCAACCCCGACGCCCACTCCCACGCCGAGCCCGAGCCCTTCGCCCTCGCCCAGCCCGGTTGGCGTTCCGGCCTGGGCCGCCGTCCACGCGGTATGCAGCGGGACGCCGGCGGCGCAGGAGGCCCTCCTCCAGATGCAGGGCGTGGCGACCCCGGACCTGGCCGATGTGAGCGACGCGAAGAATCCCAAGGCCCTGTGCAGCCTCAGCAACAACCTCTTCCAGCTCCAGCTCGTGACCCAGACCATGATCTCGTGGTCGGCGACGCAGGGCACTCCTGCGACCCCTGGGACCAGCGTGATCGCGGTCCTCGACATGTTCTCGGGGACGTCGACCGTCGCCGCATCCTGGTCTGGCGGCGCCTTCATGGACGGGCTGCACGCGTGGAGCCCGGACCGGGGCTTCCTTGTCTACGTCACGTCGGACGCGAGCTCGGTCAACCTGCACCTCCTCAGCGGGGGCGGTGACCGGGTGGTGGCGACGCTCGGTCCGGTACCCCTGCGCGGCCCTGACCCGAACCAGGACGACACCTACCTGGCGTTCTCACCGGACGGCGCCTACTTCGCGCTGGTCCAGACCTTCGCCGGCTCGGGCGATGAGCTGCAGGTCCGGCGGACCATCGACGGCAGCCTGGCCTTCAGCCTGAGCAAGGGCACCATGGCGACCTGGGGGAGCATCGGGAGCCGCCTTTACTACCGGATGCCCAGCTCGACCGCAATCCAGGTCTGGGACTCGGTCGCGGGGGTCAGCCAGGCGATCGGCCAACCCCTGGCGTGGATCCGGCCGCGGGCCGATGCGGGCGACGACAACATCGCCTTCACCGTCCGCGACCCGTCGGGCTCGCCGCACGTCTGGCTGGACGTGCACAACGGGCGGTCGGGCGGGATGCTGCCCAACGCGCGGTCGTCGCCCGCCTGGCTGAACACCACGGCTTTCTTCTACATCGAGGAGGCGGCCTGCTCCGCGAACTGCGGCATCGGTCCACTGTGGCGGGGCGATGGCAAGACGTTCACCGTCGACCTGGGCACACAGACGGAGACGGCCTCGAAGATCGCCGCCGTCTACGGCGCATGGCCGAGACCAGGACAGACATGACACCAGACGGCCTTGGCGGTGCGATCATGGATCCCAGCGCCATGGATCAGATCTCGACCCCTGCCGACCACCCGACGCTGGCTCCGCCCGAGCCCTACGCGCCTTACACGCCGCCGCCCGCCCCGGTTCGCTACACCACCCCCAGCCGGTGGTCATCCGCCTTCAAGAGCGGCGAACGCCGGTGGTGGACCGCGGCCCTGGCCGCCACCCTCCTCATCTCGGCCACCGGGATCGGTTTGCTGTACATGGACGACACCAACAACCAGTCGCGGGTGAACAGCCTGACGCTGCAGAACGAGTCGCTGACAGGCCGCGCCCAGAACCTCAACGACCAGCTGACGGTGACGAAGAGCCAGCTCGAGGTGTCACGCGGCCAGGTCACGAAGCTGGAGACGGAGCTCATGCACCCGACGCTGGGCATCTGGAACGTCCCTATGACGCTGAGCGGGCCAAACGAATATCTGACGTCGACGGTTCCCGACACGTTCACCTATCACCTGAAGGCGACGTCGAACGGAACCATGGACGTCAGCATCCTTTCCGTCGACAACTTCCAGAACGCGATCATCTGCATGTATAACGGCGGCAGCTCGGACTACTGCCTGCACCACAACCAGGCGGCATGGTCGTCGCTCGGCGTGACGTCGGTCAATTACGACTTCTCCCTGGCCGAGGGCTGCGCCGCATACCTCGCCGTCATCTCAGTTCCCTCGGGCAAGGTGACGATCACGCCCAACGTGACGGCGACCTACAACCCCGCCTCAAGCTCGACCGGCACCTGCAAGTAGGCCTAGGCCGAGTTTCTCACTTAAGGCGTTCAGCTCTAGCCTAGAGTTAGGCTATCCTATCTTTGATGGTAGGCAAGCCCGCACCTCGGATTAGGAAAGCCTAGGAACCGTGGTCGAACAGGTCGAGCGCCGCAGCGCCTTCACCCGCTCCCAGGAGGATTACCTCAAAGCCCTTTACCAGCTGAGCGGCGACGAGCGCCCCGTCCCCACACGCGAGCTCGCCCAGCGCCTCGGAATCTCGTCGCCGAGCGTGAGCGAGATGGTGACCCGTCTCTCGGCCCAGGGACTTGTCGAGCACGACCGCTACCGCGGCCAGCAGTTGACCAAGGAGGGCCGCAAGGTCGCCCTCGAGCTGGTCCGCCACCACCGCCTCCTCGAGATGTTCCTCGTCCAGGTGCTCGGCTACAGCTGGGACGAGGTCCATGACGAGGCTGAGCGCCTGGAGCACGTGATCTCCGAGCGCATGGAGCAGCGGATCTTCGACTTGCTGGGCCGCCCCGAGCTTGACCCGCACGGCCACGCCATCCCGACCATCACCGGCAGGGTGCGGCCGGTCAGCCACCGTCCGCTCAGCGAGTGCAAGGCGGGGGAGAAGGTCATCGTGCAGGGCGTCTCGGACGACGACGGCGTCAAGCTGCGCGAGCTCGACCGGCGCGGCCTTCACCCGGGCGCCAGGATCGCCGTCCTGGCCGCGAGCGAGTTCGAAGGCCCCATCGAAGTAAGGCTCAAGGGGCGGCGGGAGAGCATCCCCCTAGGCCTCGCCCGCGCCATCTTCGTCACGGCGGAGCGCTAGTGGCCCAAGTCGTCCGCGCGGTCGCCACCCAGACGATGGTGCTTGGCGCTGAGCACGCCCTGCCGGGCGAGCTTCGCGTCCTGAAGGCCGCCGAGCGATCCCTCAACGGCGAGCGGCGCGGCGTCCGCGCCGTGCTTCCATTCCTCGGCCCGGCGTTCATCGCCGCGGTCGCTTACGTCGACCCGGGCAACTTCGCCACCAACATGGCGGGCGGCGCCCAGTTCGGCTACATGCTGCTCTGGGTCGTCCTCGCGGCCAACCTGATGGCGATGGTCATCCAGTCGATGAGCGCCAAGCTCGGCATCGCGACCGGGCGCAGCCTGCCCGAGGTCTGCCGCGACCGGTTCCCCCGTCCGGTGGTGATGTTCCTCTGGGTCCAGGCAGAGCTCATTGCGATGGCGACCGACCTCGCGGAGTTCGTCGGCGCCGCGCTGGGCATCTACCTCGTGTTCGGCCTTCCGCTGTTCATCGCGGGCCTGCTGACCGGAGTGCTCGCATTTGGCATCCTCGCTCTTCAGGCATGGGGATTCCGGCGCCTCGAGGCGACGATCAGCATGCTCGTCGGCGTGATCGTGATCGCGTTCGGCCTGGAGGTGCTCAGGTCAGGTCCCTCGTGGGGCGCGGTGGTCTCGAACACGTTTGTGCCGCACCTCGACGGCAAGGCATCGATCCTGCTCGCGGCAGGCATCCTCGGGGCCACCGTGATGCCGCACGTGATCTACCTGCACTCCGCGCTGACACAGAAGCGGATCGTCGGCGCGAACCCCGAGGCCAGGCGGAAGATCTACCACTTCGAGCTCGTCGACGTGATCATCGCGATGGGCGTAGCGGGCGTGGTCAACATGGCGATGCTGACATTGGCCGCCTCTGTCTTCGGCTCCCGCGGGCTGGTGAATGCGGGCACGGACCTGACGCAGGTTTTCAGCGGGCTCGACCACTTCATCGGCGGGCACAGCGGTCTCGTGTTCGGGATCGCTCTGCTCGCCTCGGGCGTGTCGTCGTCCTCGGTGGGCACGCTTTCGGGACAGGTGGTGATGCAGGGATTCATCCGCCGCCGCATCCCCATCTTCCTGCGCCGCGCGATCACGATGGTGCCGGCAATGATCCTGATCGCCAGCCACTTCGACCCCTCGCGCGCCCTCGTCCTCAGCCAGGTGTTCCTCTCGTTCGGGATCCCCTTCGCCCTCATCCCGCTCGTGATGTTCTGCCGCGACAAGGAGCTGATGGGCAACCTGGTGAACAGCCGGCTGACGAACTACGCCGCCTACGCCGTGGCCGGCATGATCATCGGCCTCAACATCTTCCTGCTCTACCAGACGTTCGCCCCAACCGCCTAAGCTCCAAGAGTGTCACGC
>Ga0209220_1000144_pt1 | contig 30784 bp, 32 predicted proteins | sample BlaSpr_A8_OM3_M3_FD_187984 | JGI IMG/M metagenome (GOLD analysis project Ga0209220, IMG submission 187984) | Forest soil microbial communities from Thunder Bay, Ontario, Canada - Black Spruce, Ontario site 2_A8_OM3_M3 (SPAdes) (version 2) | ecosystem: Environmental > Terrestrial > Soil > Boreal... | reverse complement strand
CGCAAGGCAATCCGAAGCCCGACGCGAGAGTGGTGCACATCGGCCCCGATCCGCTTTTCGCCCGCTACCCGCTGCGCGGCTTCCGCACCGATGTGGCGCTCACCGGCGCGCTGGCGCCGACGCTCAATGCGCTGTGCGAGCGCACGCAGAAGCACGCCGCTTCTGCGTCTCGCATAGAAAACCGCAGGCAGGCTGTGACTGCGCAATCGAATGAGACCCGGCGCAAAGCACGCGGTGCTCCGGCCGCGCTGACTCCCAAATTCGCATCGCAGTGCGTGAACCAGCTGCTGCGCGAAGACACGATCCTGGTCAACGAGTACCCGATCCTGCTCGAGGAGATGACGATCAACGAGCCGATGCGCTACTTCGGCAACCCGCCCTCGGGCGGACTCGGCTGGGGCATGGGCGCGGCGCTCGGCGCCAAGCTCGCCTCGCCCAACAAGACGCTGATCGCGACGCTCGGCGACGGCTCGTATATGTTCGGCAACCCCACGCCGGGCCATTTCGTCGGCGAAGGCATGCGGCTGCCGGTGCTCTATGTCATCTTCAACAACGCGCGCTGGGCGGCCGTGCACCGCTCGACGCTCGGCGTCTATCCGAAAGGCTACGCCGCGAAGACCTCGCAGCCGCCATTCGCCACGCTCGAGCCCTCGCCGCGCTTCGAGCACATCATTCAAGCGAGCGGTGGCCACGGCGAGCGCGTGAGCGATCCGAACCAGTTGATGCCTGCCCTCGAGCGCGCGATGAAGGTGGTGCGGGACGAAAAGCGGCAGGCGCTCGTGAATGTCTGCCTCGAAGCAAGCTACGTCAAGACCAGCTGACACTGTTCGATGAAGAACGTCATTTCAGCGCTGGCTGGCATAGGACTCGGGCTCTTAGTGGAGGCAGCCGCATGGGCGCAGTCAGTGTTCGTCACCAGCCTTTCTTCTTCGCAAGCGCAAATAGTGGTCAATGGGACGGCGGCGCGGTCGCTGTGGATCGGGGAAACGTCGCCCGAAGGGGTGAGGCTGTCCGACATTCGTAATGGCCTCGCCACCTTCGAGGCCGGCGGGCGACGATTCGCGCTCGGCCTCGGTCAATCGAGCGTTGCGGAAACCGTATTGCGCGCGAGCCCTAGCGGCCATTTTTTTGCCAACGCCGTGCTCAACGGCGTGACCTTTCCCGCGGTGATCGACACCGGCGCAACGCTTGTAGTCCTCAACTGGGATCAGGCTGAGCGCATGGGAATCGATATGCGTCAAAGCCAGCGCGTGATGACGAACACTGCCAACGGCCCGGCGCCGGCCTATGTGATAACGCTGGCGAGCGTGCAGGTGGGCGAGATCGGTCTGCTCAACGTTCCCGCGATGGTGATCGAAGGCGGCCCGGAAAAGCTCCCGGCCGTGCTGATCGGCATGAGCTTCCTCAAGCATGTCGAGATGCGCCGCGCGGGCCAGACCATGACGCTAACGCGCCCAGATCTTCAGTAGGAATTCCTATGCCCCGCCGCAACCCGGATTCAGCGCCGGGCGACTGGTATATCGACACGGCCTGCATCAACTGCGCAGCCTCGCGCCACGTGGCGCCGGGGCTGATCGTCGAGCGCGGCGACAAGAGCGTGTTCGCGCGCCAGCCGGCGAATGAAGAAGAGGAGATGATGGCCTGGCGGGCGCGGCTGGTTTGCCCGACGGCCTCGGTTCGAACCGAAGCGAAACGTCCAAAACCTGAAGGCATCTTTCCCCAGGAGCTCGCGCCCGGCGTGTACCGATGCGGCTTCAATTCGAAGGACTCCTACGGCGCGCACTCTTACTTCGTGGCGCGGGCCGAAGGCAACCTGCTGGTCGATTCGCCGCGCTACGCAGCCGAGCTGAGGAAGTTCTTCGAGAGCTCTGGCGGGATCAGGGACATCCTGCTCTCCCACCAGGACGACGTCGCCGACGCCGACAAATACGCTGAAGCTTTTGGCGCGCGGGTCTGGATTCACCAGGACGATGCGCGGGCGGCGCCTTACGCGACGCATCGCATCGAAGGCAAGAACGAAGTGAAAATTCGGGACGCTCTCGTCGCAATTCCCGTTCCGGGTCACACGCGCGGCAGCGTCGTATACCTGCTGGAAGATCGCTACCTCTTCACCGGCGACTCGCTGGCGTGGAACGAAGAGCGTGCGCAACTCGTCGCCTTTCGCGACGCCTGCTGGTATTCATGGAAGGCGTTGACCGAGTCGCTTGCGCGGCTCGAGGCCTACCGCTTCGAATGGGTGCTTCCCGGCCACGGCTGGAGCGCCCACCTTCCCGCCCAGGAGATGAACCGGGAACTGCATGCGCTCGTGCAGCGGATGAAGGCCTAGCTAGAGGCGCGGCGTGCCCAGCCGCCCGAGGAGGGGCAGCTTGAGGCCGGAGGGGCCGACGCCGAAGTTGAGGCCGAGCAGGTTGACTTCGAGCCCGTCGACGCCGCTCGCCGCGACGCCAAGCAGTCCGGCGAGCGAGAACTGAAAGCCGCTGCCGCTCGGCGCGGTGGAGATTACCGAGCCGCCGAGATAGTCCTTGCCGATGGCGGTCGCCGGCAGGTCGAGCTCGAGCTCGGGGACGTGGCGCCCGATCCAGGCAGTGAAGGTGTTGGAGTTCGGACCCGGCCAGAGCGTGTACTGCCCGGCGTAGGGGTAATCGCGCACTGCCTTGTCGATGCGTTTGATGAGCTCGTCGACGCCGGGACCCCGCTTCTCCACGTAGAGCTCCGGCTCGGCGCCGAACCACGGCGCGTCGGGCTGGCGGGTACGGATGACGAGCGCCGAATCGGACCAGCGCAGGCGCCAGCCGATCACCTCGTACACGGTATAGGACGCAGCGTCGGTCGGCTTGACTGCCACCCAGGTGTGCACGCCGAACCACCCTTTGACACCCATCGCGCGAGCGCCGTAGACCCGCACGAGCGCTTCGGGTGTGGCGAGCGGGTCGGGCGCGGGCCCGGCAACAGCGAAGCAGGGCGAAGCGATGGCCGCGAGGAACAGGGTTTTCAGCGTGCGGGGCGCGGTCATGGACCGCATTCTAGCTGGACTCCATGACACGAATGACCTCGTATATGGCGCGGTGCGTGGGTACGGAGGCACGGTGTCGGCGCGCGAGCCGTAACAATGCGCCGGTGAGCTGCTCGCGCTCGGTTTTCCGGCCGGCGAGCAGATCCTGCAGCATGCTCGAGCGGTTGCGCGCCGTGATCTTTGCCACTTCCATCACCCGCTCGACCGCCTGATCGGGCGTGATGCGAAAGCCCGCGGCAGAAAGTACCGGCGCCGCCTCCCGCGCCAGTGCTTCTGCGAGGATTCTGTAAGGACGCTTGCGGATCTCGCCGTTGCGGATCCGGAAAAGCGCGGTGACAGGGTTGATGCAGACGTTCGCCAACAGCTTCTGCAGCCGGGCTGCGTCGATCTTCCCTATCACCTTTACGGGAAAGCCGGCGCGGCGCAAATAAGCCGCGAGCGGTGCGAAGCCCGAAGGGATCAGCGTCATGCCGAGCGCGACCGGAACAATCTTGCTGCCGTCGCGATAGGCGCCGGCGGTGGTCACGCCCTGCGGGATGGCATCGATCAACCCGTTCTGCAACGAAAGCACGCCCTGCGGATTCATTCGCGCCGCGACTTTTATCGCCGCGGCGGTCTGGTGCGTCTTCACGAGGACGATCACCCAGTCGGCCTGCGGCACATCGTTCGGGCCGAACGCATCAGGTTTATAGAGCCGGCCGCCGACGCGCACGCCTCGGCGCAGCTCGGCGGCGCGCTCAGCGTTGCGCGCGATCAGCGCGGTCGGAACTACTCGGGAGAGACGGCTCGCGTACAACAGGCCCAACGCACCTGGACCAATGACTGCTACCGCCCTAGCTGCCATACAGGCGCTTGAGCACCTCGTCTTTCATGCCGAAGCTCTGGCCCTCGGCGGGGAAGCTGCCGTTGCGCACTTCGGCGGCATAGCGCGCGACGGCGTCCTTGATCGCAGTCCCGGCTTCCGCGTAACGCTTGACGAAGGTCGGCGTGAAGCCGGTGAACAGTCCGACCAGATCGTGAAACACCAGCACCTGGCCGTCGCAATGCGCCCCGGCGCCGATGCCGATCGTCGGGATGCCGATGCGCTCGGTGACCAGGCGCGCGAGCGGCGAAGGCACCAGCTCCAGCACCACGCCCCAGCAGCCTGCGCGCTCGAGCGCCTCCGCGCCTTCCATGATGCGCCGCGCGTTCTCCTCGTCCTTGCCTTGCAGCTTGTAGCCGCCCAACGCGGATGCGGTCTGCGGGGTGAGCCCGACATGGCCTAGCACCGGAACGCCGGCGCGCACCAGCGCCTCGACGATCGGCACCATCTCCACCCCGCCCTCGAGCTTCACCGAATCGGCGCCGGCGTCCTTCATCAGCCGCGCCGCATTGGCGAGCGCCTGCTCCGGCGTGCCATACGAAAGGAACGGCAGGTCGGCGATGACGAACGCCTGAAGGGCACCGCGGCGCGCGGCTTTCGTGTGATGGACCATGTCGTCGACCGTCACCGGCAGCGTGCTGTCGTAGCCAAGAACCACCATGCCGAGCGAGTCGCCGACCAGGATCAGGTCGACACCCGCCTCGGCCACCAGGCGCGCGCTCGGGAAGTCGTACGCAGTCAGCATCGCGAGCCGCGCGCCCTTCTTGCGCTTCAACTCAAGAACGGTCGGCTTCATGGCGCAGGCCTGCGAAATCGAAGAGTTTCCGGTCGAGCAGGTGCGAGGGGCTCACGTCGGTCAGCGCGCGCACGATCGACTCGACGCGGCCGGGGTGGCGCTTCTCCCACTCGGCGAGCATCTGGCCCACCACCCGCCGCTGCAGGTTCTCCTGCGAGCCGCAAAGCGTGCACGGAATGATCGGGAAGCCTTTCACCTCCGCGTAGGCGACGAGATCGTCCTCGCTCACGTAAGCGAGCGGGCGGATCACCACGTGTCTTGCGTCGTCCGACAGCAGCTTCGCCGGCATCGCCTTCAGCTTGCCGCCGTGGAACAGGTTGAGGAAAAAGGTCGCGAGGATATCGTCGCGGTGATGGCCAAGCGCGATCTTGGTGGCGCCGAGCTCGCCCGCGGCGCGGTAGAGCGCGCCGCGTCGCAGCCGCGAGCAGAGCGAGCACATCGTCTTGCCCTCGGGGATCACGCGCTTCACCACCGAGTAGGTGTCCTGCTCGACGATGTGATAAGGCACCCCCCGGCTTTCGAGATACTCCGGCAGCACGTGGGCCGGGAAGCCGGGTTGCTTCTGGTCCATATTTACTGCCACCAAATCGAACTTCACCGGCGATTTGTCTTTCAGGGAAAGCAAAACATCGAGCAATGCATGGCTATCCTTGCCTCCCGAGAGGCAGACCATCACGCGGTCGCCCTCCTCGATCATGTTGAACTCGGCGATCGCCTCGCCGACCTGCCGGCGCAGCCGCTTGGCAAGCTTGTTGTCTTCGTACTCGGCTTTGCGAGGAGCTGGAATCATAGGAAGGTAGAGCGGCCGCCGTCGACCGCGAGGATCTGCCCGGTGATGAAGGGCGCGCAGGCGAGGAAGTGTACCGCCTCGGCGATGTCCTCGGGCGTGCCGAGGCGCCCGAGCGGCGTGGTGGCGACGATGCGCGAGCGCTCGGACTGCTCGAACTGGCCGTCGTCGGGCCAGGCGATGGCGCCCGGCGCGACGCCGTTCACGCGCACCGCGGGCGCAAGCTCGAGCGCGAGTGAGCGGGTGAGCGCGGCGAGGCCGGCCTTGGCGATGCTGTAAACCGGGTAGCCCTTCAGGGGCCGCTCGGCATGGATGTCGATGATGTTGACGATCGCGCCCTGGTTCTTGGCCAGCTGCGGTGCCGCCTCCTGCGAGATGAAGAGCGGCGCGCGCAGATTGGAGCCAATCAGCTCCTCCCAGTGCGAAGGCTCGATGGCGCCGACCGCGACCGGGAAAAAGCTCGACGCATTGTTCACCAGGACGTCGAGCCGGCCGAAGCGCTCGAGCGCCGCGTTCACCAGCGCCCTCGGGGCAATCGGCGCACGGAGCTCGGCTTTCACCTTGGCGGCGCTCTTCGGTCGCAGCCCATTGAGCTCCGACTCGAGGCGCAAGGCGTCGGCTTCGGAATCGCGGTAATGCACCACCACGTTCGCCCCGGCGGCATGCAGGCGCCGCACGAGCGCTGCGCCGACGCGCCGCGCACCGCCGGTCACCAGCGCTGTCCTGCCTTCCAGCCCGCGGTCCATGAGTGCCTTGAATTCTAGGGTAAATTCGCCTGATGCTCGCCCGAGTCGCAGCCGAGATCGAACAGCACGGCTGGATTTCCTTCGCACACTACATGCAGCTAGTGCTGCACGAGCCGGGGCTGGGGTATTACGCCGCCGGCGCGCAGAAGTTCGGGCCTGCGGGCGACTTCGTCACCGCCCCGGAGCTCGGCAAGCTCTTTGGTCGCACCTTGGCGCGGCAGCTGCGGGAAATTCCCGGCAACAGTATTCTCGAACTGGGAGCAGGCAGCGGCGCGCTTGCGGAAACGCTGCTCAACGAACTTTCGTGCGAATACCTGATCCTCGAGACCAGCGCCGGGCTGCGTGAGCGCCAGCGGGCGCGGCTGGGAAACCGAGTGCAGTTCATCGACACGCTGCCGCAACGCTGGACCGGGACCATCATCGCCAACGAAGTCGCCGACGCGATGCCAGTGCACGCGGTCGCCTGGCGCGCCGAAGGCGTGATGGAGCGCGGCGTCGTCCTCAAGCAGGGGAAGCTGGAATGGAGCGAGCGTCCCGCGGCCGGCGCGCTCCTCGAGGAAGCCCGGGAAATTCGCGTTCCCGTGCCGTACATCAGCGAAATCAATCTTGCGGCGCGCGCCTGGATGCGAACGCTCGTGGAGCGGCTCGCCGAAGGCGCGATCTTCGTCATCGACTATGGCTTCCCGCGGCACGAGTATTACCACCCGCAGCGCTCGATGGGCACGCTGATGTGCCATTACCGCCACCAGGCGCACGGCGACCCGTTCCTGCATCCGGGCGAGGAGGACGTCACTGCTCACGTCGAGTTCAGCTCCCTCGCCGACGCCGCGCGCGAAGCCGGGCTCGAGGTCCTCGGTTTCGCCACGCAGGCGCAGTTCCTCGTCAATTGCGGCATCACGGACGTGCTCGGCGAGGCCAACATCGAGAACGCCCTGCACTACGCGCCGCTCGCCGCCGAAGCGAACAAGCTGCTCTCGCCGGCTGAGATGGGCGAGCTGTTCAAGGTGCTGGCCGTCGGCCGGAATTTGCGGCAACCTCTGCTCGGCTTTGCGCGCGGCGATCGTTCCCATGCGCTTTAACGTTTTGCTCCTTCTTGCCGTCGCGTTGTCCGCGGGCGCGGACGAAATCTCGGACGCCAAGAAGCGCTGGGTCGAAAGCCCGCACGGCCCGCTGCTCGAGCGCATCCTGCCGCCGACCTTCGAAGCGCGGCAGCTGCCGCAGCCGCGCTCGCGCGGCGCGCAACTGACGCTGCGCTACTGCGTGCAGTGCCACAACCTGCCGAACCCGGCGATGCACCACGCCGAAAAGTGGCCGGGGATCGTCGAGCGGATGGTGCTGCGCATGCGGGGCCGCGGCAACCTCGGAACGCTGATGTCCGAGATGATGGCCGGCGTGCAGGCGCCGAGCGAAGAGGAAAGCGCGCTGCTCGTCGCCTACCTCAAACGGCACGCGCAGAAGCCGCTCGACCCCAAGCGCTACCCGGAGGTGAACCGCGCTTCCGGCGAGGCCTTCCGCCTTGCCTGCAACCAGTGCCACGTGTTGCCCGATCCTAAGCGCCACACCGCAGAGGAATGGCGCATCGTCGTGGCGCGCATGCAGGAAAACATGCTGTGGATGAACCGGGTGGTCGGCTCGCAGCCGGTGCCCGGCGAGCCGCAGCTGCGCATCGAGGAGATCAACGCCTTCCTGGAGAAATACGCGAGACGCCCTTAAACGGCGTCAGTTGCCGGTAAACGTGTTGACGCCGCCCAGAGACAGCATCTGGATAAACACGTCGAAGAAATAGTATTGCAGAACGGCGCAGACCAGGAGTATGCCGAGGACCCAGCGCTTGGCTTTGGACCAGCGCTTGACGCTCGGCAGATCGGCGCCGTTCTTCGTGCCCAGCTCGTCGATATACTCGCGCAGCTTCTCGCGCTTGCGGCCGCTTTCGCGCGCCCTCTCGTTCAGCCCGCGGGTCACGCGAATCAGGTTGCGGATCACGTGCAGCGCGGTCTCGGGGTGCTTGAGGAGAAAAGCCTTGAAGTCCGCGCCCGAGATTTCGGCCAGCTTCGAAGGCTGCAGCGCCATGACGGAAGCCGAGCGGGGTTGCTCGTCGAGCATCATCTCGCCGAAGTATTGCCCGGGGCCCTTGACGTCGAGCAGCATCTCCTTGCCGCCTTGTTCCCTGAGATAGACCTTCACCTTCCCCGACAGGATCATGTACAGCGAGTCGGCCGGATCGCCCTCGCGGACGATCACTTCGTTGCCCGGAACGCTGCGGATCGCCGCGCGCTGGGCAAGCGTCAGCAGGTCTTCATCGGCAAGACCCTGAAACAGCGGAATCTTCTTTAGATCCGCGAGCATTACTTCAAATCTTAACGCTAATTCAATTGGGGCACCGCCATCCCCCGCGCCACGGCCGGCCGCGCCCCGAGGGCGTCGTACCAGCGCTTGACGTTCGGATAATCGGATAAATCGACGCGGTGCCATTCGTGGCGCGCGACCCAGGGGTAGGTGGCGATGTCCGCAATGCCGTATTCGTCTGCGGCAAGGAAGGGATGCGATCCGAGCTGGCGATCGATCACGCTATAGAGGCGCTTCGCCTCCTTGCCATAGCGCTCGCTGCCGTAGGGAATCTCGTCCTTCTTCGCGCGCATGAAGTGATGCGCCTGGCCGAACATCGGCCCGACGCCGCCCATCTGGAACATCAGCCACTGCAGCGCGTCGTACTTGTCGCGCGCCGCCCGCGGCAGGAAGCGGCCGGTCTTGCCGGCAAGGTAGACCAGGATCGCGCCCGATTCCATCAGGGTCATCGGCTTGCCGTCAGGACCGTCGGGATCGACGATGGCCGGGATCTTGCCGTTCGGGTTGATGGCGACGTACTCGGGCGTGAATTGGTCGCCCTTGCCGATGTCGATCTTGTGGACGCGGTACGGCAGGCCGCATTCCTCGAGCATTATCGAAACCTTGCGCCCGTTGGGCGTGCTCCACGTATAGAGTTCGATCATGTTGAAGTGGCTGGTCACCGTGTTGATCGTGCTCGTCATTCTAGCGGCCGTGGCGCCGTGGTTCGGACGCGTCGGGCTCGGACGCCTGCCCGGTGATTTGCGCATTCCGGTGCGCGGCCGCGTGTACTACGTGCCCTTCGCGAGCACCGTGCTGCTGTCGTTACTGGTCTGGGCGATCGGCAAGCTTCTTTAGCCGCACGGCGATGCCCGGCCCCGCCCACATCTGCGGCCGCGACGGCGACAATTTTTCGGCGGCCTCCTGCTTTGCGACGAGCTCCTTGGCGATATCGAAGGCGTGGGTGAACGAGCGCGTCTGCGCGAGCGCATCGCGGAAATACGCCTGGCCGAAGTAGGTGAACTCGCGCCCCGCCTCGCAGCCGAAGGAGGTGCGGTCCGGCGCGGCCGCGGCGATGACCACCGTGTTGTCGTCGCGCAATGGCTCGACATAGCCGCCGGAGTAGCAGGCCGAGACGACGATCACGCGCCACTTGATGCCCGAGTCCTGGAGCATGCGGGAAAGCGCGGTGGGGGTGAGCGCGGCGAGGTTGAGCGGGGTTTGGGAGGCGGAAAGACGGTGCTCACGGTCGCCATGCGCCGAAAGGAAAAGGAACAGCACGTCCTCTTCGGCGTTCATGGTCTCGCCGACCCGGTGCAATGCGCGGGAGAGGTTGGTGACGCTGCCGATGGGAAATTCATCGAGGGCGTCGTAGCTGCTTGCAAGCGCGATGGAGCGCCCCGCGGTGCCGAAGCGCTCGTCGAACAGCCGCTTCACGAAGCGCATCTCGCGCAGGAACACGTCCTGGCTGCCGTCGGGCGCGAAGCCGACGAAGTAAAGCTCGGGCGTGCCGGGCCGTCCGCGCTTGATCGCCGCGAGGGCGCTCTCGATGAGCTGCCCCTGCAGGTGGAACAGGCGTTCGTCGGCCAGCCCCGGGCCCGCTTCCTCGTCCTGCGCAACGCCCGGCAGCCAGACGTCGGTCTTGGGAAACGCGAAGAACTCGAGCGCAATCATCGCGCTCACCGCGAGCGCGGCCTGGTAGATCTGCGGGCGGCGCGTGCCCATGACCACGACGACGGCGCGCACTGCGGTGGCCCACGTCCATCCCAGGAAAATCCAGAGCAGCGCCTTGTCAAGGCCGGTGGCGGCGCCGATGCCGGGCAGCAGCAGCGCCACCAGCTCGAACACCGGGTCGCTCGCGCTCAGGGCCACGGCGAGAGGCAGAAGCTTCTCCGCGGCATCATAGGCATGCGCGACGAGCAGCGCGGCGCCGAGGACGAGCGGCACGGTAGCGAGATAGATCGGGATCGAAGATGCGTCGAACTCGCCTTCGAAGCCGGCTTGCAGCGCCGCGGCGGCGACCCAGACCGCGAAGTTGAATACCACCAGCCAGGTGAAATCGAGCGCGGAGGCGCGGTAATCGAAAGCGCGCACGCGCAGGAACAGTGCCAGCCGCAACCCGGCGAACAGGTTCTTCGCGAGCGAAGAAAGATGGAACTTCACAGAGCCCGGGTGATGGCGCGGACCCTCGCGGCGTCGACCAGGGCGGGTATCTCGGATTGAGAACCTGCTTGTGCGGCAATGGCGCCCGCGTCTACCGCGGCCGCGGCATCGAGCGCGCGCTGGATGCGCGAAATGTCGATGCCCGGCTCGGCGAGCTTTGCCACCTCGAGCAAATCCCTGAAGCGCTCCGGCCGGCGCAAGGCGTCGGCGCGCTTGAATAGCTGCAACAGGGTTTCCGGTAGCACCGATTGTGCTGCACGCAAGACGAGGCGATTACGACTGGCGAGCAGCGCCAGCTCGCGCACCTCGTTGGGCGCGCGCACGCGCTCGCAGAGCGAGTTGACTTCGGACTCCTTCAGCGGCCATGCAAGCAGAGCGAAACGCACCGGGACGGAGCCCGCGAGCTTCTGCGGGATGGCTTTCAGCTCCGGCAGCAGCTTTTGCCGCAAGCCGCAGGCCTCCAGCACCTCGAACATGCGCTCCGGGTGCGGCTCGGCGAGCCCGCGCGAGAGCTCCTGCCACACGCGCTCCGGCACCAGGTAATCGGCTTCGCCCGACTTCACCATCGCCTGCATCAATCGCATGGTTTCATCGGCCACCCGGAAACCGAAACGCGCGGCAAAGCGCGCGACGCGGAGAATGCGCACCGGATCCTCGGCGAAGGCCTCGCTCACGTGGCGCAGGACACCCTCCTTCAGGTCCTTTCGGCCACCGAACGGATCGATCAGCGTGCCGTCCTCCGTCTTCGCCATGGCGTTGATGGTGAGGTCGCGCCGTTTCAGGTCGTCTTCGAGGGTGACGTCAGGCGCGGCATACACCGTGAAACCCTTGTAGCCGCGGCCGCTCTTGCGCTCAGTACGAGCGAGCGCATGCTCCTCGTGCGTCCCGGGATGCAGGAACACCGGGAAATCCTTGCCGACGGGCTTGAAGCCCTGGCGCAACATTTCGTCAGGGGTTGCGCCGACCACCACGTGATCCTTGTCCTTCACCGGCAGGCCCAGCAATTCGTCGCGTACCGCCCCGCCGACGACGAAGGTCTTCACTCGGCCGTGTCGAGCTGCGGGATGGATTCGACCTCGCGCTCCGCCGCTTCGATCCACGCGCGCATCGCGGGCAGCGCGAGCATCACCTCGGCGTAGGCGCGGCACGCCGGCGGCAGCTCGACCTCGTAAGTCCTGAAGCGCAGCACCACTGGCGCGTACATCGCATCCGCCGCGGTGAACGGTCCGAACAAGAATGGTTTTCTGCACTTCGACCAGATCTCCACCACTCGTTCAATTTCCTTCAGAACTTCCGGCGTTCGCCCTTTGCCCGGATAGCGCTTGCGCACGTTCATGCTCATGCGCTCGCGCAGCTTCGGAAAACCCGAATGCATTTCCGCGCAAACCGAGCGCGCTACCGCCCGCTCTGTAGGATCGCTCGGCCAGAGCTGAGCATGCTTCTCAGCCAAGTACTCCAGGATCGCAGCCGAGTCCCACACGCGCGTCGCTCCATCGACGAGGCAGGGCACCTTTCCCGAGGGCGAGTAGCGCAGGATCTCGTCCTTTGCGCCCGGGCCGTACAAAGGAATTCTTACTTCCTGAAAATCGAGGTCGAGAACCTTCATGGCGAGCCAGGGGCGCAGCGACCATGAAGAGTAGTTCTTATTGCCGATGACGAGCAGCGGGCGCGGCATGCGGCAAGTTTAACGGTATAGACTTGCGCCATGCGATTCGACGCGGAAATCACGGGGCGTTTCGCGCGCGAAGCACTGAGCGGCGGCGACGGCGAAGTGTGCGCGGTGTTCGCCCGCAGCTTTTACCTGCGCTTTCCCGACGCGCGATACGCATGCATCGGCGATGCGACGCTCGGCTGCGGCCCGCTCAACGCGCTGGTCAGAGAATTCAGGGCGCCGGCGATCGGCGAGACGGTTTCGGTTTCGATGCAGCATGCACGGCTCTGGGAACCCGCGCCGCTGCCGCAGCCCGCTGCGCCCGACCTGAAGGCGCTGCAACGGTTCGCAAACGGCCACATTCCGCGCGAGGGCCTGGGATGCCTGATTTCGGGCGCGCACAACGCGCTCAGCGTCCATGTTCAGCCCGCGCTCGAAGCGCTCGAGCGCTGGCTGGTCGGCAACGCGCTCGCCGACGAAGCCGAGTTGCTCATTGGTTGCGGGCCCGGCCTGACACCCTCGGGGGACGACTACCTCGCGGGCATGCTCGTCGCGCTGCGCGCCTGCGGGCGCGGCGCGCAGGCGCAGGCGCTCTGGCGCTGGCTCGGCCCGCGCCTGGTCACTCGCACCAGCGCGATTAGCGCAGCGCATCTCGCGGCGGCAGCCGCCGGCGAGGCGCATGAAGCGCTGCACGCCTGCCTCGAGCGCCTGTTTGCAGGCGACGCTTCATGGGAGGAGCCGCTGCTACGGCTCAGCCGGGTCGGCCACGGCTCGGGCTGGGACGCGCTCGCGGGGGCCGTCGCAGTCGCGCGCCAGGCGTGAGCGTAACGCCCCACGCTGCGCCAGCGACGAGGGCTAGCGGCGCGCGCGCCAGCGAAACTGCGGATAGCGCTCGCGAGGACCCAGAGGCGCGAGATAAAACGGCGCCACCGCCTCGAGGGCCTGCGGAACGAGGCCGAACGGCAGCGTGCAATCGGCGGTGCAGACGTTCGGCAGTTGCATCGAGCGGTAGTTGTCGCGTGTCATCAGCGGCCCAGGCGTCCACTCCATCAGCCGCGCCATCAGATAGGACATGCGGTCTGAAAGCGGGATGATGAGCCGCCGGCGACCGGTCATCGCGCAGACGAATTCGACCAGCTCCTTCAGCGTGTACACGCGCGGGCCGCACAGGTCGTAGGCCTTGCCGTGCGAGTGGGGCTCGTTGATGGCGCTCACCATCGCGCGCGCCACGTCGCCGACGTACACCGGCTGGAAGCGCGCCTGCGGGCAGGCCACGGCGAGCGCGGGGAGGAAGCGCGAAAGCTGAGCAAACATGTTCAGGAACGAGTCCTCGGGGCCAAATACCACCGACGGGCGGAAGGCCGTGACCTCCAGGTCGTCGGCGGCGAGCACTGCCTGCTCGCCGATCGCCTTGGAGCGCAAGTACTCCGAAGGCGCCTCTGGCGAGGCGCCTAGCGCGCTCATGTGCAGCAGCCGCTTGACGCCCACCGCGCGGCAGGTGGCGACCACGGCCTGCGGCAGCTCGACGTGCACGCGCGCGAAATCTAGACCGTAGTTATGCGGCCCGCGCTCGTCGCGGCGCCCGGGCCGGCCGTGCAGGATACCGATCAGGTTGATGACCACGTCGCGTCCGGCGGCGAGGCGCTGCAGAACGCCCGGCGCGGCGATATTGGCCTCGATCACGTCGACCGTCGGCAGCTGGATGAGATGCTTCGCGCGCTCGCGCTGCCGCGAGGGGACGGTCACCTTGATGACGCGACGCGCAAGCTCGGCCGCAAGGTGGCGGCCGACGAATCCCGAGCCGCCGAGCACGAGAACGTTCTCGACCTTCATCGGGGGTTATGGCAGATCGTCTTCGACCAGTTCGGCGCCGCTACGCGGCGGCACGGTGCCCAGCCGCAGCTTGATCGGCGTCGGCTTGTTCTCCAGCATCGCCGCATAGAAGACCGAATTCGACATCACGTTCTTCACGTAATCGCGCGTCTCGCTGAAGGGGATCGTCTCGACGTAGACCGCGCCTTCGAGCGGCCGCGTGTCGCGCCAGCGGCGCGCGCGAGAGGGGCCGGCGTTGTACGCCGCCGAAGCAAGGAGCGGGTGGCCGACCTGGTCGAGCACCAGCTTCAGGTAGCCGGTGCCCAGGCCGACATTGGTCTGCACCTGGGTGACGTGGTGCGGGCGATAGTTGCGCAGCCCCAGCTTCGCCGCGACATAGCGCGCGGTGCGCGGCATGAGCTGCATCAGGCCGGTCGCGCCCGCGCTCGAGCGCGATTCCTGGATGAAGCGGCTTTCCTGGCGCACCACGCCGAGCACCAGCGCCGGGTCGACGCCATGGGTCTTGGCGTACTCGCGGAACACGTCCTGGTAGGGCACCGGGTAGCGCAACGAGAAATTGTGCAGGCGCACGGTGCGGTTGGCGGTTTCGATGACGCGATCATAGATTTCGGCGCGCTGCGCCACCTCGGCGGCGGCGATCAGCCTGACGTCCTCGAAGAAGCGGATGGTGTGAATCCATTCGCGCACGCCCTCGGTGCGCATGCCCAGGCGTATCAGCTCGAGCGCTCGTGCGATGCCTGGGTCGCGCTTCGCCGCCGCCACCTCGTCTTCGCTCGGCACGTAGGTTTTCTCGGGCAGCGCCACCACGTAGCCGAGCTCTTCCTCGGCGAGCAGACCGTAGAAGTCGGGCCGGCCGGCGATGCGCAGGTAATAGGCGCGGCTGCCGGTTTCTTCGCCCTGCGCGGCGAGCGCGCGGCCATACCAATACGACCACGCGCGCTCCTGCCGCGCCGCGGCCGACATCAGGTCGATCGAATCGCGCACCCCCTGCCAATTTCCGCGGCGCAGCGCGGCGCGCGCTTTCCAGGCGAGCTGCTCGTCGGTGAGGCGCAGGTCGCCAGCGCGCGCATACCAGGCGAGCGCCTTGTCGTGATGCTGGCGCGCCGCCTCGTAGCCCACTCGGCCCCACAGGTACTTGAGGTCGGCCTCCGGCAGGTGCGAAGCGAGCGGCCCCTCGAGCGCGGCTGCCGCGCTATCGTCATCGTCATGCGCATAGCGCACCACGGCGAGCACCACCACCTCGCGCGTCGCCCGGCGCTCGAGGTTCTTGGGCAGCCGGGAGAGGAGGCGCTTGGGCTGGCGCGCCGCCTCGACCAGCATGCGCTCGTCCGGCGCTTCATCCTTCGACAGATAGCCGAGCGCGGTTTTCGCGGCGGTGATCTGCCCGTTCTCGAACAGCACGCGCACGCGCCGCCAGACATCGCTCACCGTGAGCAGGCCTTCCTCCATCATTGCGTCGGCGACCTTGGTGCAGCCTTCGGGCAGCTCGCGCGGCTCGAGCCACATCGCCGCCGCCTCGGCGTATGCGTTTTCATCGCCGCGCTCCAGGCGCGATGCCCAGCCATAGCAGCGCACTTCCAGATCGTCGCGGCTGTAGAACGCCACCTGGCGGTCGAACTCCTGCCAGTCGCCGCGCTTGCCCAGTACTTTCAGCCACTCTTCACGCAGCAGCTCGGCGACGTAGGTGCGCTCGAATTTCGAGAGGAACGCTCGTACGTCGCCCGAGGCCATGTCGTCCAGGCGCAGCGAAAGGCGCCAGTATTCGAGCCACGGCTCGAGCACGTGATGGTTGAGCTTCTGCGCGTGCTTTGCGAGCTTGATCGGATCGCCGGCGCGGTAGGCGTCGTAGGCACCCAGCAGCGCGTCATCGGTGCTATTGCCGGCGGAGGCCGGCGTGACAGCCAAGTAAAGCGCTACACTGAAAGCTGATATTTTCCTAGGAAACATGAGCCCTCAAGGATAGCACGCGGTGGACGCCGACTCTCTGAAAGCCTGGCGAAAAAAAGAGCGTGAGCGCTTGATTGCCGCGCGCCTTGCGATCGCGCCCGCGGCTCTCGAAACCTGGCGCGAGCGCATCGACGGATTTCTCGAGCGTTCGTTCCCGGGGCTCGCGCGCAGCCGCGTCGCCTTCTGCTGGCCGGTGAAGAACGAATATGACGCGCGCCACCTCGCCAGAACGCTGCGCAGCCGCGGCGCGTTGACAGCGTTGCCTGCCATCGTCGCGCCGAGGTCTCCGCTCGTATTTCGCGAATGGCATCCGGGCATCGCTCTCGCCAAGGGTCCGCTCGACATTCCCTTTCCCGCTTCTTCGCCCGAAGTCATTCCCGACGTCGTCCTGCTGCCGATGAATGGATGGGATGCGAAGGGCTACCGGCTCGGCTACGGCGGCGGCTACTTCGACCGCACGCTCGCCAGCCTCGGCAAGAAGCCCGTGACGATCGGCGTCTCCTACGAGCTGGCGCGCCTCGACACCATCCACCCTCAGGCCTGGGACATCCCGGTCGACTATGTCGTTACCGAGCGCGGCGTCTATCGCCGCGACTCCGGGGAACTGGTCTTTCTGGGGGAGCCCGAGCCGGGATCTGGCGTAATGTCCTCTCCCGTCTGTTACGCAGACGAGCGCTTCTTCGGTCAGCCGAGGAACAGGCGGTAGGCAGGATTGCGGGTTTCGTCCGCGTACGGGTAGCCGAGATTGTCCAGAAACCGCCTGAATTGCTTCATTTCGCCCGAAGGGACTTGCATGCCGACCAGCACCCGGCCGTAGTCGGCGCCGTGGTTGCGGTAGTGGAACAGGCTGATGTTCCAGTCGCTGCGCATGCTGGACAGAAAGCGCATCAGCGCGCCGGGGCGCTCGGGAAACTCGAAGCGGTAGAGCAGCTCGTTGCGGGCGAAGGGCGCGCGCCCGCCGACCATGTGGCGCACGTGCCACTTCGCCATCTCGTTGTCCGACAGATCGAGCGTCGTCAGGCCGTGGCGGCGCAGGTTGCGCACGATGCGCGCGGTCTCCTGGCTGCCGTGCACCTCGACGCCGACGAAGATGTGCGCTTCGGAGGAGTCCGCGATGCGGTAGTTGAACTCGGTGACGCTGCGCGCGCCGATCTGCGCGCAGAACTTCTTGAAGCTGCCGGGGCGCTCCGCGATGGTGACGGCGAGGATTGCCTCGCGGTGCTCGCCGACCTCGGCCTCCTCGGCGATGAAGCGCAGGCGGTCGAAGTTGGTGTTGGCGCCGGAAGCGATCGCGACCAGCGTCTTGCCGCGCGCCCCATGGCGCTCGACCCAGGCCTTAGCGCCGGCGATCGCGAGCGCGCCGGCGGGCTCGAGCACGACACGCGTGTCCTCGAACATGTCCTTGATCGCCGCGCACATCTCGCCGGTATCGGCGAGCACCATTTCGTCGACGAGGGTGCGGCACAGGCGGAACGTCTCGCGCCCGACTTCCTTCACTGCCACGCCGTCGGCGAAGAGCCCCACGTGTTCTAGTTTTACTCTTTTCCCCCTCTTCAGGGACTGCGTCATCGCGGCCGCGTCGACCGGTTCTACCCCAACCACCTTTATCGAAGGGCGCACGCGCTTCACGTAGGCGGCAATGCCGGAAATGAGACCGCCGCCCCCTACAGGAACGAAGATGGCGTCGAGCGGCCCGGCGTGCTGGCGCAGGATCTCCATGCCGATCGTGCCCTGCCCGGCGATCACTTCCGGGTCATCGTAGGGATGAACGAAGGCGAGGCCGCGCCGGCGCTTGAGGCGCATCGCCTGCGCAAACGCCTCGGCGTACGAATCGCCGTGCAACACGACCTGCGCGCCGCGCGCCAACACCGCGTCGACCTTGATGCGCGGCGTGGTGACCGGCATGACGATCACCGCGCGGCAGCCGAGGCGCTGCGCGGCGAGCGCCACCCCCTGCGCGTGGTTGCCGGCGCTCGCCGCGATCACGCCCTTGGCGAGCCGCAGCCGCGGCAGACCGGCCATCTTGTTGTAGGCGCCGCGCAGCTTGAACGAGAATATCGGCTGCAGGTCCTCGCGCTTGATGAGAAGCGTGTTGCGCAGGCGCTTGGATAATCCGGGAGCGAGCTCGAGCGGCGACTCGGTCGCAACGTCGTACACGCGAGCCTTGAGGATCCGCTCGAGATAGTTGTCGTGCTTCACGCCCCCCCCTGGAACAGGCGAATTTAGCATTGAGGGAGACCGAAATGAAGCTGTCACAGATGAAAGCGCAATGGCCCGTCATGTCGTATTACCAGCGCTTCGAGAGCGGGGTCGCGCTCGCCCTGACGCTGGTGATCGGCTTCCTCATCCTGGTTGCCCTCTATCGCCTCGCCGCGACCGTCGTCGCCGGCATGCTCTCCGGCATCCTCGATCCCCTCGATCAGGCTGTCTTCCAGACCGTCTTCGGCGAGATCATGACGCTGCTCATCGCGCTGCTCGCGATCGCCCGCAAGTTCATCGTTCTCGACCTGCACGAAGTCGGGCCGGCCGAGATGCTCGGGCTGGCCGCCGTCGCGCTTGCCCTGGGCATCACGTACTGGCTGATCCGGGAGCGGGACGAGCGGCGATGAACTACCGCGAGCGCGCGCTGAAGATCTTTCCCTGGGTCTGCGCGCGCTGCGCCCGCGAATTCAACTCGAAGAACGCGCGCCAGCTGACCGTCCACCACAAGGACGGCAACCACGACCACAATCCACCCGACGGAGCGAACTGGGAGCTGCTGTGCATCTATTGCCACGAGAACGAGCACGCCCGCGAGGTGGATAACGACGGCCGCCCGGCGGCCTCGGAGAAGAAGGCCCCTTCGACCTACCGGCCTTTTGCCGACCTGCAGTCCAGGCTGAAGGGCAAGAAGACCTAGCCGAAGCGGCCGGTAATGTAGTCTTCCGTTTCCTTGCGCTTCGGCTTGATGAACACGGCGTCGGTCGGCCCGTATTCGATCAGCTCGCCGAGATACATGTAGGCGGTGTAATCGGACACCCGCGCGGCCTGCTGCATGTTGTGGGTGACGATCACTACGGTGTATTCACTCTTCAGCTCGTGGATCAGCTCCTCGATGCGAGCCGTGGAGATCGGGTCGAGCGCCGAGCAGGGCTCGTCGAGCAGCAGCACCTCGGGCCTGATCGCGATGCAGCGCGCGATGCACAGCCGCTGCTGCTGCCCGCCGGACAGGCTGTTTCCGCTCTGGTGGAGCTTTCTCCTGACCTCGGCCCACAGTGCGGCGCGCGTGAGCGCCCATTCGACGCGCTCCTCCATCTCGCGCCGCGACAGGTGTTCGAACAACCTTACGCCGAAGGCAATATTGTCGAAGATCGACATGGGAAACGGCGTCGGCTTCTGGAACACCATGCCCACCTTGGCGCGGATGAGCGACACGTCCTGCTTCGTGGTGAGGATGTTTTCGCCGTCGAGGATCACCTCGCCTTCGGCGCGCTGATCGGGGTAGAGCGAATACAAGCGGTTCAATGTCCGCAGCAATGTGGATTTGCCGCAGCCCGACGGTCCGATGAACGCGGTGACCTTCTTCTCGGGGATATCCAGGGAGATGTCGCGCAGCGCCCGGAAGGCGCCATAGTAGAAATTGAGGTTGCGCACGCTGATCTTTGGCCTGAGCTCCTCGACCGGAGGCGTTTCCGCCCGCGCCGAAGGGCGCATCACCTGCACGACGGGCCTGGCAACGGGTTCGTAGGCTTCCACTGCGTCAATCCTTTCTTCGGAACAGGCTGCGCGCCAGGATGTTGAGCGCCAGCACGGTCAGCGTGATCAGCGCGGCGCCTCCCCATGCGAGCCGGTGCCAATCCTTGTATGGGCTCATGGCGAACTGGAAGATCACCGTCGGCAGGTTGGCCATGGGCTCGTTCAGGTTCAGCGACCAGAACTGGTTGTTGAGCGCGGTGAACAGCAGCGGGGCCGTTTCCCCGCTGATGCGCGCGACCGCGAGGAGGATGCCGGTGACGATCCCGGTGCGTGCGGCCGGGTAGGTCACCGACAGGATCATCTTCCAGGTCGGGCAGCCCAGCGCCGCCGCCGCCTCCCGCAGGCTGTTGGGCACCAGCTTCAGCATGTCGTCGCTGGTGCGCACCACCACCGGGATGACAATGAGCGCGAGGGCGAGAGCACCCGCCCAGCCGGAGAAGTGCTTTACGCGCGCGACATAGACCGAGTACACGAATAGGCCGATGACGATGGAGGGCGCCGACAGCAGCACGTCGTTGATGAATCGCGTCGCCGGGGCGATCCAGCCGCGCTTGCCGTACTCGGCCAGATAGGTGCCGGTAAGAACGCCGACCGGCGTGCCGAGCAAAGTGGCGACGGCGATGAGCACGGCGCTGCCCGCGATGGCGTTGGCAAGGCCGCCGTCGGCCCCGGGCGGCGGCGTCATCTCGAAGTACAGCGCTGCGCGCGTGAGCGCGTACCCGCCTTCGTAGAACAGCGTGCCGAGGATCCAGACCAGCCAGAACAGGCCGAAGACCAGCGCCAGGCCCGAAACACTCAGCATGAAGACATTGACGCGCTTGCGCGAGCGGTATAGCGGATTCGACGGGCTGATGGCGCTCGCCGCCGGACTCGCGACCGCGCTCATGTGCGCGCGCCTTCGCGCAGCGCCAGGCGCAGGAGGAGGAGCTTGGCGAGCGCGAGCACCACCGTCGTGATGAGAAACAGGATCAGGCCGAGCTCGATGAGCGCGGAAAAATACAGATCACCGACCGCCTCGGTAAACTCGTTGGCCAGCGCCGAGGCGATGCTGTTTCCCGGCGCCATCAGCGATTTCGACAGCTGGTGCGCATTGCCGATCACGAAAGTGACCGCCATCGTTTCCCCGAGAGCGCGCCCCAGGCCCAGCATGATGCCGCCGATGACCCCGACCTTGGTGTAGGGCAGCACGACCTTCCACACCACCTCCCAGGTCGTCGCCCCCAGTCCGTAGGCCGATTCCTTAAGCAAGGCCGGCACCAGGTCGAACACGTCGCGCATCACGGCGGCGATGAAGGGAATCACCATGACGGAAAGAATGAGCCCCGCGCTGAGCATGCCGATGCCGAGCGGCGGGCCCTGGAACAGCGCGCCCACGAGCGGGAGGGCGCCGAGCGATTCGATCAGCGCCGGCTGCACGTACGCCTGGAACAGGGGCGCCAGCACGAACAGCCCCCACATGCCGTAGATGATCGAGGGGATTGCCGCGAGCAGCTCGATCGCCGTGCCCAGCGGGCGCTTGAGCCAGGCGGGCGACAGCTCCGTCAGGAAGAGCGCGATGCCGAAGCTCACCGGGATGCCGATCAGCATCGCGATCAACGAGGTGATCAGGGTGCCGTAGATCGGCACCAGCGCGCCGAAGCGCTCCTGCACCGGGTCCCATTCGGCGTGCCACAGAAAGGCGAGGCCGAACTTGTCCAGCGACGGGCGGCTTTCCAGCACCAGGGCGACGAGGATCGCCGCCAGGATGCCCAGCACGAACAGCGCGAACAGCCGCGTGAGCTGCTCGAACGCCACGTCCTTCCAGCGCGCAGGCCGCAGGCGGACGGGGCCGCGCGGGGACTCGGTCATCGGCAATTCGGCGCTCGAATATACGGGGGCGGGGAGAACGACGGCGCTCATTGGCGGCCAGGCGGAATTCTAAAGGAAGGCGACGATGAAACGGGGGCGGGCCCTTGCCCGCCCCTCAGCGCTGAAGCAACGGCCTTGCGGGTCTCAGTAGACGGGGTTACCTGACGAATCCTTGAGCTGGGACTTCCAGTTGGTCTGGATGAGCCGGACGACCGGGTCTGGCATCGGCACGTAGTCGAGCTCCTCCGCGAGGCGGTCGCCCTGGGTATAGGCCCAATCGAAGAACTTGAGCACCTGCCTTGCGCTCTCCGGCTTTTCCTGAGTCTTGTGCATCAGGATGAACGTGGCGCCGGCGATCGGCCAGGCGTCCTTTCCGGGGGCGTCGGTAAGAATCAGGTACATGCCGCGCGCTGCCTTCCAGTCGGCGCCCGCCGCCGCAGCCTGGAACGCCTTGGCGCTCGGCGCAACGAAGTGGCCTTCGCGGTTCTTGACCAGCGCGTACGCCATCTTGTTCTGGAGCACATAGGCGTACTCGACGTAGCCGATCGACCCCTGGATGCGTTGCACGTACGAGGCGACGCCTTCGTTGCCTTTGCCGCCGACGCCTACCGGCCAATTGACCGAGGTGCCCTCGCCGACTGCGGACTTCCACTCGGGACTCATCTTCGACAGGTAGTTCGTCCAGATGAAGGTGGTGCCGGAGCCATCGGAGCGGTGTACTACGTTGATATCGCTCGCCGGCAGGCCGACCCCGGGGTTCAGCGCGGCGATCGCCGGGTCGTTCCACTTCCTGATCTTGCCCAGATAGATTTCGGCGAGCAGCGGGCCGGACAGCCTCAGCTGCCCCGGCATGATCTCCTTCAGGTTGACCACCGGCACGTCGCCACCAATCACCGTGGGAAACTGGATCAGTCCGCTCTTGTCGAGCTCCTCCGGCTTGAGCGGCATGTCCGAGGCGCCGAAATCCACCGTCTTCGCGGTGATCTGCTTGATCCCGCCACCCGAGCCGATCGACTGGTAGTTGAGCCCGATACCGGTCGATTTCTTGTACGCGTCCGCCCACTTGGCGTAAATGGGATACGGGAATGTCGCGCCGGCCCCGGTAATGTCCGCGGCGAGCGCGGGCGCGCTGATGAGGCCTGCGGCGACGCCAGCCGCGCCGATGAGTCGTCTTAGCATTGCATCTCCTGAGGTCATGTGGACAGCAGCGCTCGGCAGCCTATTTCCGGATTGTTGCCGTTTCGTGACGGCCCGCACGCATCGAGCCGGACGCGGTCATGAGACCGTCATGCAGCGCCGCTACCCTCTGCGTTCGGTGTTACCGTCACAGATTTGTCATAATGTCGCTAACCGCAATGGGCGCGACCGAACATCTCTCGAAGCAGTTTGACGCCGAGCTCGAGTCGATCCGCTCGCGCGTGCTGGAAATGGGCGGGCTGGTCGAGTCGCAGATCCGGCGCGCGCTCGACGGCTTCAACTCGAGCGACCGCGCCACGCTGGATGACGTCATCGCCACCGACCATCGCGTGAACGCCATGGAAGTCGCGCTCGACGGCGATTGCAGCCAGGTGATCGTCAAGCGCCAGCCGGCGGCGAACGATCTGCGGCTGATCATCGCGATCATCAAGACGGTCACCGACCTCGAGCGCATCGGCGACGAGGCGCAGAAGATCGCGCGCATGGCGAAGAACATCAACCAGCGCGGTGATACACAGGTGCCCCCGGTGGTCGACGTGCGCCACGCCGCCGAGCAGGCCATCTCGATGCTGCGCCGGACGCTCGACGCCTTCGCGCGGCTCGACTGCGCCGCCGCGGCCGAGGTAATCCGCGACGACGCCGGCATCGACTCGGAGTTCAGCGCCATCATCCGTCAGCTCATCACCTACATGATGGAAGACCCGCGCATGATCTCCACGGCCCTCGAGATCGTGTGGATCGCCAAGGCGATCGAGCGCATCGGCGATCACGCGAAGAACATGGCCGAGTACGTGATCTACATCGTGAAGGGCACCGACGTGCGTCACACCGGCGCCGTGAAGATAGAGCAATGAGCGCCACCGTCCTGGTGGTCGAGGACGAGCCGCAGATCCAGGAGCTGGTCGCCGTAAATCTCGAGCACGTCGGCCACACTGTCTTGCGCGCCTCCAGCGCCGAGGAGGCCGAGGCGGCGATCCGCGCCGCGCTGCCCGACGTGCTGGTCCTCGACTGGATGCTGCCCGGCGAGTCGGGCTTGTCGCTGGCGCGGCGCCTGCGCGCCGACGCGCGCACGCGCGATCTTCCGATCCTCATGCTCACCGCGCGCGCCATGGAGCAGGACAAGCTCTCCGGGCTCGAGGCGGGGGCGGACGACTATCTCACCAAGCCGTTCTCGCCCAAGGAGCTCGCCGCGCGCATCAAGGCGGTGCTGCGGCGCCGCGCGCCGCAGCTCTCGGACGACACGGTCGAAATGGAAGGGCTGCGGCTCGAGCCCGCGACGCGTCGCGTCATCGCGGGCGGGCGCAGGCTGCAACTCTCACCGTCCGAGTTCCGGCTGCTTCATTTCCTGCTGACCCATCCCGGCCGGATCTACAGCCGCGCCCAGCTTCTCGACCAGGTGTGGGGCGACCACGTCTTCATCGAGGAGCGGACGGTGGACGTGCACATTCGCCGCCTGCGCAAGGCGCTCGAGCCTTCCGGCCATCACCGCCTGATCGACACCGTGCGCGGCTCCGGGTACGGGTTGCGGACCTCTTGAGCCGCATCGGGCGCAGAGCGCTCGCTTCGCTGGCAGGCATGGCAGCCATTGCGGCGATCATCGGCGCTGCGGCGGGCGCCGCGTGGGGCTGGGCCTCCTTGGCCGCCGGCGTGCTCGCGCTTCTGATCCACCACCTGCGCCATCTCGCGCGCCTGGGGCGCTGGCTTTCCCATCCGGTCCCCGGCCAGGTGCCCGAGGGCGAGGGCAGCTGGAACGAAGTGTTCGCCGCGCTGCACCGATTCGAGCGCGAGGCTGCGAAACGCGAGGAGATGCTCGCCGAGGCCCTCGTGCGCTTCCGCCGCGCCGCGCAGGCGCTGCCCGACGGCGTGGTGATGCTCGACCACGCCAACCACTTCGAATGGTGCAACCGCACCGCCGAAGTACAGCTAGAGCTCGACAGCAGCGCCGACGCCGGCCAGCCGATCGCCAACCTGGTACGCGAGCCGGAATTCGTCGCTTACCTCGCCTCGGGCGAGCATTCGCCCAGCCGCCCGGTGCGGATCACGCGCGGCCCCGCGCTGTCGCTCTCGCTGCGGCTGATTCCCTACGGTCAGTCCCAGAAACTGCTCCTGTCGCGCGACACGACCCAGTTCGAGCGCGTCGAAACCATGCGGCGCGACTTCGTCGCCAACGTCTCGCACGAGCTGCGCACGCCGCTCACGGTGCTGGTGGGATTTCTCGAGACGGTGCGCGAGCTGAAGCTCGATCCGCAGCGCGTGCGCGACTACCTCGGCATGATGCGCGAACAGGCATCGCGCATGCATCGAATCATCGAGGATCTGCTGATGCTCTCGGTTCTGGAGTCCGCTCCACCTCCGCCCACAGACCGCGTCCAAATGGCGTCGTTGCTCGCCCGGCTGCGCCTGGAAGCCGAGGCCCTATCGGGCGGCCGCCACAGCATCCTGATGGAAGGCCGGCCGACGCTGGACCTGCTTGGCTCGGAGACCGAGCTCGCGAGCGCGTTCGGCAACCTGGTCAGCAATGCCATCCGCTACACGCCAGCCGGCGGCAAGGTCTGCCTCGTCTGGCGCGAGGGGCCCGACGGCGCCGCCTTCGCGGTTGAGGACACCGGCCCCGGCATCGCGCCGGAGCACGTGCCGCGGCTTACCGAGCGCTTCTACCGGGTCGATCGCAGCCGCTCGCGCGAAACAGGCGGCACCGGGCTGGGCCTGGCCATCGTCAAGCATGCGGTGGCGCGCCACCAGGCGACCCTGGACGTGGACAGCAGACTCGGCGCAGGCAGCCGCTTCACGGTGCGCTTTCCTCCTCAGCGCATCCTGCCGGCCGAGCCGGTGCTAAGCGCAGGGAATCGGAATGAAGAATGACTCGCGCACGACGTCCTTGCCGACGAGCATTTCGCCGGCGGCGCGGCGCTCCTCGTCGAAGACGAGCGCCGCGAGCTGCTGCAGGATTTGACGCGCTTCCTCGATGGTGCGGCCGTGCGAGTTCACGCCCGGCAGCTCCTCGAGAAAACCGACGTAGCCGTGCTTGGCTTTGAGAAACACTGCAGTGAATGCAAGCTTTCCCTGGTTCATATTCCCGGAAGATACCGGGCTAACATTACCGGGTCATTGCAAGCACGACGAAACGCCCTCATGCATGGCGCAGAGCACGCGGCACGCGTGGTCGAGGCCGCCATCGCCGACTACGCGACGCTGATTTCGGGGGGCTAGGCGGCCTGCAGCTTGGCGACGCTCACGGCGAGCCACTTTACGCCCTGGTTGCCGAAGTTCACCTGCACGCGCGCATCGCTGCCCTGGCCTTCGGCGTCGATGATCACGCCCGAGCCGAACTTCGGATGCACGACGTTCTGGCCGATGCGGAAGCCACCGGTATCGCGGGATTTCTTGAGCACTGGATCGCCTTTTCTGGAGAAATCGGGAACAAAAGCCTTTTGCCTGGAGAAGCGTGGCGTGAGCCACTTCATCAGCGCCTCGGGAATCTCTTCGAGGAAGCGCGAAGCAATGTTGTAGCGCGTCTGGCCGTGGAGCATGCGCGTCTGCGCGTGCGAGAGATACAGGCGATGTCGCGCGCGGGTGATCGCGACGTAGGCCAGGCGCCGCTCCTCTTCCAGGCCGTCGCGCTCGACCACGCTCTGCTCGTGCGGAAACAGGCCCTCCTCCAGGCCCGAGAGGAACACGACGTCGAACTCCAGGCCCTTCGCCGAGTGCACGGTCATCATCTGCAGCGCGTCCTGGCCCTCGCCCGCCTGGTGCTCGCCGGCTTCGAGCGCCGCGTGGGTGAGGAAAGCAGTCAGCGGATCGACCACCTGGCCCGACTCGGACTCGCGCTCCTCGTCGGTGAACGCGGCGGCCGCGTTCACCAGCTCCTCGAGGTTCTCGATGCGGTCGGCGCCTTCGCGCTCGTTCTTGTAGTGCTCGATGAGGCCGCTGCGCGCGACGACGTGCTCGACCACTTCCGGCAATCGCAGGTTCTGCGTCTCGCTTCTCAGGTCTTCGATCAGCTTCCTGAAAGCGCCGGCCTTGCCTTCGGCTGCCTTGAAAAGCGAAATCCCGGCATTCTTCGCCGCGTCCTGCAGCTGCTCGATCGAGCGCGCGCCGATGCCGCGCGGCGGAAAGTTGGCGACGCGCAGGAACGCGTTGTCGTCGTCGGGCATCGCGATGAGCCGCAGGTAGGCGAGCGCATGCTTGATCTCCGCGCGCTCGAAAAAGCGCAGCCCTCCGTACACGCGGTAAGGCACCGCCTGCGAAAACAGCGCATGCTCTAGTACTCTGGACTGCGCGTTCGAGCGGTAGAGCACCGCCATGTGCGAGAGGCGCGTGCCTTCGCGCGCGAGCGCCTGCACCTCCTCGACGACCCAGCGCGCCTCGTCATTGTCCGACCCGCCCTCGAAGACGCGGATCGGCTCGCCCTGCCCGGCGCAAGTCCAGAGGTTCTTGCCCAGCCGATTGCGGTTGTTCGAGATGAGCGCATTGGCCGCATCGAGGATGTTGCCGTGCGAGCGGTAGTTCTGCTCCAGGCGCACCACCTTCGCCACCTTGAAGTCACGCTCGAAGTCGGCCATGTTGCCGACGTTCGCGCCGCGGAAGGTGTAAATGCTCTGATCGTCATCGCCGACGGCGAAGATGCGCGACGAACGGCCGGCAATCAATTTCAACCATCGGTATTGCAGCCGGTTGGTGTCCTGGAACTCGTCGACCAGGATGTGGCGAAAGCGCTGCGAGTAGTGCTCGCGCAAAATCTCATTTCTGGATAAAAGTTCATAAGAACGAAGCAGGAGCTCCGGAAAATCCACGACGCCCTCGCGCTGGCATTGCTCGTCGTAGGCGGCGTAGAGCTCGACGAAGCGGCGCGAGGTCTCGTCGGTGACGGCGACGTCGCGCGCACGCACGCCCTCCTCCTTCTGCGCATTGATGAAGTACTGCACGTCGCGCGGCGGGTAGCGGTCCTCGTCGGCGCCCAGCGTCTTCAGCAGGCGCTTCACCGCGGCGAGCTGGTCCTGCGAGTCGAGGATCTGGAACGCTTGCGGCAGCCCGGCGTCGCGGTGGTGCGCGCGCAGCATCCGGTTGCACAGCCCGTGGAAGGTGCCGATCCACATGCCGCGCGTGTTCACGGGCAGCATCGCGCTCACCCGCGTCAGCATCTCGCGCGCCGCCTTGTTGGTGAACGTCACCGCGAGGACGCCGCCCGGCGTGACGCGGCTGCTCTTCACCAGCCAGGCGATACGGGTCGTCAGCACGCGCGTCTTGCCGCTGCCCGCGCCGGCAAGGATCAGCGCGTGCTCGTCGGGCAGCGTAACGGCGGCAAGCTGTTCCGGATTGAGGTGTTCGAGGTGCAGCGACAAAGCGCTGCAATTATATAGGGCGGCAACGCAGCCTCAGGACGCGTCGAGCCGCACTCCCAAGCGGCTGGCAGCGATGACCGCCTGCGTACGCGTCGAAGCGCCCAGCGCGCGCATCACGGCGCTCACGTGCTGCTTCACGGTGTTTTCCGCGATGTCGAGCTTGCGGGCGATGACCTTGTTCTGCATGCCCTTGAGCATCAGCGAGAGCACTTCGGTCTGACGCGGCGAGAGTCCGGCGATGCTCGCGCTGCCGGCGGGCTCCGCCTGCAGCGCCTCGACCGGTACGTAAATCTTTCCCGACACGATCAGCTGCAGGGCATTGAGCAGTGCCGGGCCCGGATAGGTCTTCGGGATGAAGCCCATCGCACCCAGCTCGACCGCGGCCTTGATGCTCGCGCCGTCGCTCGCCCCGGAAACGACCACCACCGGCAGCTCGGGGAAGCGCTTGCGATAGCGCTGCAGCGCCTCGACTCCTGAGCACCCCGGGAGCCCAAGGTCGAGCAGCGTCAGATCGAATTCGGGCGGGGTGGCCGCGAGGCGAAAGGCGTTCTCCAGGTCGGCGGCGCTTTCGATCTCGGCGCGCTGATCGAACCTGGTCAGCGCGGCGCGCAGCGCATCGGTCATTAGTGGATGGTCATCGACTACCAGAATCCGCACGCCCGGAGTCCCTCTTTTGGCCCGCGATTATCGTAGCCCCGCTAACGCCAAAGTGCTATGGCGCGGCGCGCCGACGCGTGCAAAATGAGAGGGCCATGAGCCCCGATCATGCGGTCGCATCCGGGGCGACGCTCGCTCCGGACTTTGGGATAAAAGGGGAAGCGTCTCGCCGGGTACTCGCCGAGCAGCTGGATCTGCTTTGCCGCCAATGGGTGCGGCTGCCACTGCCGATGCTGCTTCTATGCCTGTATGTCGGCTATCTCGTCTGGGGCTATGTGCATCCAGCTGTAATCCTGGGGTGGGCCGCAGCGCTGCTCGGGGGCATCGTCGGGCGCTCTGTTTATCTCATGGCCCACCGCGCCGAGGTCAGGCAGCAGCCGCAGGCCTGGGCCGGGCGACTGGCCACCTTCGCGTTCGTGAGCGGGATCATCGCTGGCAGCGCTGCGCCGCTGTTCTTCAATGCCTTGCCGCCGGACCGCCAGGCGTTGCTCACCATGGTGATGTGCTGCTGGGGTGCCGGCGGCATCGCGACGAGCGGCGCCTACCCGCGCGCCTATTACGCCTTCGCGCTGCCCATGTTCGCGCAGATCGCCCTGGTGTGGCTGCAGCCGGGCGTGCCGGGCGCCTGGTTCATCTCGGTGCTGCTCTGCGCCTTCGTCGCGGTGATGATCATTTTCGTTCGCGACAACGGCCGCATGGTCGTCGAATCGATCCGGCTGCGCTTTGCCAACGAGGAGCTGCTCGCGCAAAAGGAGCAGCTGATCGGGCTGCTGCGCGCCGAGTTCGAGAAGGCGGAGGGCGCGCGCGCAAAAGCCGAGGAGGCCAGCCGCTCGAAGAGCCAGTTCCTCGCCGCGGCGAGCCACGACCTGCGCCAGCCGCTGCACGCGCTGTCGCTGCTCACTGCGCTGCTCAACGACCTGACCGAAGACAGCCGGGTGCGCGAGGTCGGCGGGCACATCGGACAATCGGTGCAGTCGCTGGACCGGCTGTTCGGCGCGCTGCTCGATCTGTCCAAGCTCGATGCCGGCGTGGTCAAGCCGGATTGGCGCGAAGTCGACCTTGCCGAGCTGCTGGGTCAGGTGTCGGTCGAATACCGACCGAAAGCGCAGGAGAAGGGCCTCGCCTTCGAGGTGCGCTCCGAGCCCATGTGGCTGCGCGCCGATGCCATTCTCCTCGAGCGCATCGTGCGCAACCTGCTCGAGAATGCGATTCGCTTCACCGATTCCGGCCGCGTCGTCCTCGAGGCGCGCCGCGCCGCGGCCGATGCCGTGATCAGGGTGTCCGACACCGGGCCCGGCATAGCGAAAAGCGAGCAGGGCCGTGTGTTCGAGGAGTTCTATCAGCTCAACAATCCGGGCCGCGACCGCTCCAAGGGTCTCGGCCTCGGTTTGTCGATCGTCAGGCGCCTGGTCGACCTCCTCGGCTACCGTATCGGGCTCGATTCGAGCCCAGGCCAGGGCGCGAGCTTCGAGCTGACGCTTCCTGGTGCGGCCATGGCCGAGCGCCCGCGCGCTGCGCCGCAGCAGCCAGCTCCTGCCATGCAGGACGTGCGCGGCATGCAGGTGCTGCTGGTGGAAGACGATGCGGAAGCGCGACTCGCCATGCAGCTCACGCTGCAGCGCTGGGGCTGCGACACGCTGATCGCCGCCTCGCTCCCGGAAGCGCGGGCGGCGCTCGCCGCGCGCGACGGCGCGGTCGACGTCATTCTGTCGGATTTCCGGCTCGCCAACGGCGCCGATGGCATCGAGGCCATCCAGGCGCTGCGGGCACAGTTCGGGCCGATGCCCGCGGCGCTGCTCACCGGCGACATTTCGGGCGAGCGGCTGCTCGAGTTGCGCGCCTCGGGGCTGCCGGTGCTGCACAAGCCGGTAAGAGCCGAGGC
>Ga0209220_1000143_pt1 | contig 30803 bp, 39 predicted proteins | sample BlaSpr_A8_OM3_M3_FD_187984 | JGI IMG/M metagenome (GOLD analysis project Ga0209220, IMG submission 187984) | Forest soil microbial communities from Thunder Bay, Ontario, Canada - Black Spruce, Ontario site 2_A8_OM3_M3 (SPAdes) (version 2) | ecosystem: Environmental > Terrestrial > Soil > Boreal... | reverse complement strand
CCGATCTAGAAGTGGACGCGGAGGACATCGCCGAGATCGTCTCCAAGTGGACCGGCATCCCGGTCACGAAGATGCTCGAGTCGGAGAAGGAGCGGCTCGTCAAGCTCGAAGACGAGCTGGGACAGCGCGTCATCGGACAGCAGGAGGCGCTGGCCGCCGTGGCGAATGCCGTGCGGCGCGCGCGCGCGGGACTTCAAGATCCGCATCGGCCCACCGGGTCCTTCATTTTCCTCGGCCCCACGGGCGTCGGGAAGACCGAGACGGCGAAGGCGTTGGCCGAGTTTCTGTTCGACGACGAACGGGCGCTGGTGCGGATCGACATGTCGGAGTACATGGAGAAGCACGCCGTCGCGCGGCTGATCGGCGCGCCGCCGGGCTACGTGGGCTACGAGGAGGGCGGCCAGCTAACCGAGGCCATTCGCCGCCGGCCCTACTCCGTGGTGCTGTTCGACGAGATCGAAAAGGCACATCCGGATGTGTTCAACGTCCTCCTCCAGATTCTCGACGACGGCCGGTTGACGGATTCCCAAGGCCGCACCGTGGACTTCCGGAACACCGTCCTGATCATGACGTCGAACATCGGGTCGCAGTATCTCATCGAGGCGGGCACGGGTGCCGTCGCCTGGGAGCAGGCCGAGACGAAGGTGATGGAGTTGCTGCGGCAAGCGTTCAAGCCTGAGTTCCTGAACCGGGTGGACGACATCATCATCTTCCGGTCGCTGACGCACGAAGACATCGCGAAGATCGTGGATATCCAGATCAAGCGGGTGGAGAAGCTGTTGGCCGACCGCAAGCTGACGATCGAAATCACGCCTGCGGCGAAGCAGCTGATCGTCGCCGAGGGCTACGACCCGGTATACGGAGCGCGGCCCTTGAAGCGCGCGATCCAGCGGATGCTGCAGAACCCGCTGGCGATGGCGGTCCTCGAGGGGCAGTATGCCGAGGGCGACAAGATTCTCGTGGACCGGGCCAAGGACGGCAATTCCCTCCGTTTCGAGCGGATTCCCGCCGAGGGTGCGGCGCGCGAGTCGGTGCGTGCATAAGGGCATGGCCGCCGCGCTGGAGCAGGCGCGGCTGGCGGCGGCCATGGATGAAGTGCCGATCGGGGCAGTCGTGATGCGCGGCGATGAAATCATCGCCCAGGCGCACAATGAGACCGTCGCCCGGCGCAATCCCACGCTGCACGCCGAGTTCCTCGCCATCGAGCGGGCGCTGCAGGCGCTCGAGACCGACCGGCTGACCGACTGCACGCTGTACGTGACGATCGAGCCGTGCGCCCAATGCGCCGGCGCGATCGTGCTGGCCAAAGTGGGCCGATTGGTCTTCGGGGCTTACGACGATAAGGCGGGGATGTGCGGGTCGGTGGGGGATATCGTCCGGCATCCGCGGCTGAATCACCGGGTCGAGGTCGTCGGCGGGGTCGAGGCCGAGGCCTGCGGTCAGTTGATCAAGGACTTTTTCGCAGCGCGTCGCCCAACGCCGCAACGGCCTCGGTGAGTTGTTGGTCGGTCACGTACGGCGCCGGTCCCAACCGTAGCACCTCCGCTCGATAATCCGTCATCACGCCACGCTCCTTGAGCGCGGCATGCAGCCGCGCCGCGTGTGGCGTCCGCAGCGCTAGGAACCCGCCAAGCCCCTCGAGCGGTACCGTGCGATCGCGGCTGATGACCTTCGGATCAGCATCGAGCGCATCGAACTCTTTCGCCAGTAATCCAATCTGGTGCAGGCTCAGCCCCCGCAGCTTCTCGGGCGTGAGCTTCTGGTGTTCGAAAAAGGAGAACACGGCCGCGGCGCGGTAGTGGCTGACGGGATCGTACGTCGCCCCGGCGAATCGCGCGGGCCCAGGTCCGTACTCCACACGACCCTTGGGCGCAGCCTGGGTGAGGTCGGTGAACTCGCTGAACCACCCGGTGATCACGGGCCGTAGGTCGCAGTCCGCCGGCATCCGCAGGAACCCATTCCCGCCACCCAGCTGGCAATACTTGTAGCCTCCGCCCACCACGTACGCGCCTTCGAGGCGTTCGTTCGTGAGTAGGAAAGGGACGACGTTGAGTGCGTGATACGCGTCCACCAGCAGCTCGGCCCCCACGCGCTTTGCCGCGGTGAGCACCGTGCCGAGGTTGGTCACGATGTGCGCGTTGCCGTACAGCACCGCCGAGACGAGCACCGCCGACGTCCGTCCATCCACGGCCCCGGCGAGCCGTTCGGCCAACGTCGCCGCGGGCCCGTGCGCCACCTTCACAACCTCGATACCCTCCTCCGCCAGCCTATCGAGCTGCCGCCGAATGGTGTGAAACTCGCCGTCGGTCGTGACGAGGCGCGGGCGCTTACGTAGAGGAAGGGCGGAGAGAAACCGGACCACGAGCTCGTGGGTGTTGGCCGCGAGCGCGATCCGCTCGGGCGCGTCGCCCAAGAGGCGCGCGAAGCCCTGGCGGACGGCATCGGCCTGGGCGAACGCGCGCTCCCACATGTCGTCCACGAGCTCGGCGGCGTCCAGCCAGGAGCGCGCCTGCGCTTCGAAGCCAACATCCGGCCACGCTTGATGCGAGTGCCCGGTGAGCAGGATCCGCTCGCTCACACGGAACCGGCGATAGTGCTCGGTCAACCTTTCCGGTTGGATCACAGCTCCGCGCGAATCGCCCACAGGTCGGGGAAGGCCGGCTGATTGAGCGTCTTGAGGAGATACTCGGCGCCTGCCGAGCCGCCGGTGCCGGGCTTCGTGCCGATCGTGCGCTGCACCATCTTCACGTGCCGGTAGCGCCACTCCATGAAGCCTTCGTCGAGATCCACCAGGCGTTCGGCGATCTGCGCCACCGTCGGGTTCTTGCGGTACACGTCCACGAGGATCCGCTGCACCTCGGGTGATGGCACGTCCGGACTCTTCGGCACCGCGTACCCGTTCGCCGCGAGATAGTGGAGGAAGGCGTCCCACAGCGTCGGCGCGCCGAAGCGAGCCTCGATGCGCTTCCGAGGCTCGCTCCCCTCAGGGTAACGATCTACGGCGGAACGCTGCTTGCGGCCGAGGATGAACTCGATCTCGCGAAACTGATGCGACTGGAAGCCGCTCCCCGACTCGAGCCGGTCCCTGAACGCGAGGAAGTTGAGCGGCGTGATCGTCTCAAGCACGTCAATCTGCGCGACCAGCGTTTTCAGGATCGTCAGGATGCGCTTGAGCGTGGCCGCCGCCAGCGGCGTGTCGTTGGCGCGCAGTAGCTTCTGGAGGTAGTCCAGCTCGTGCAGCACCTCCTTGAACCACAGCTCGTACACCTGATGAATGATGACAAAGAGCGTCTCGTCGTGCTCGAGCGGACCCTCCCGGGGCCGTTGCAGCGACAACAACTCATCCAATCGCAAGTAACTCGAATACGTAACGGGCTTCACGTGAGCCTCGGGCGGTACTTGTTCAACGTCGCGTACGGGTCCGGCCAGGGAAGCGGATAGCCGAGCTCGTAGGCGGCGTGACGGGTCCAATACGGATCCCACAGATGCGCGCGCGCCAGCACGCACAGATCCGCGCGCCCGGCGGCGAGGATCGTGTTCACGTCTTGATACGACGAAATGTTGCCGACGGCCATCGTGGCGATCCCCACCTCGTGGCGGATGCGGTCGGCGAACGGCGTCTGGAACTGGCGCCCGTACTGCGGCTTCGCGTCGGCCACGGTCTGGCCGGCCGACACGTCGGTGATATCGCAGTCGTGGGCCTTGAGCAGGCGCGCTACCTCCACGGCATCCGCCGGCTGCATCCCGCCCGGCGCCCAGTCCACGGCCGAGATGCGCACCGACATCGGCTTGTGCGCCGGCCACACGGCGCGCACGGCATCGAAGACTTCGAGCGGAAATCGCATCCGGTTCTCGAGTGCGCCGCCGTACTTATCGGTGCGCTTGTTCGTGAGGGGCGAGATGAAGCTCGCCAGCAAATAGCCGTGCGCGAAATGCAGCTCGAGCAGGTCGAACCCGGCCTCGTCGGACAACTCGGCGGCGCGCACGAAGTCTTCCTTCACCTGATCCATGTCGGCGCGCGTCATTTCCTTGGGGACTTGGCTGTGGGGGAAGTAGGGCAGCGGCGAGGCAGAAATAATGGGCCAGTTGCCCGCAGGGAGCGGCTCGTCCATCCCGTCCCACATCCGCTGCGTCGAGCCTTTGCGGCCGGCGTGGCCGAGCTGGATCGCGATCTTGGCGCCGCTATTCGCGTGCACGAAATCCACGATGCGTTTCCAGCCGGCGACATGCTCTGCCGAGTACATCCCGGTACATCCGGGCGAGATCCGGCCTTCGCGCGAGACGTCCGTCATCTCCGAGAAGACGAGTCCGGCACCACCGATCGCGCGGCTGCCGAGGTGCACCACGTGCCAGTCGTTGGGCATCCCGTCCTCGGCGATGTACTGGCACATCGGCGACACAACGACCCGGTTCGAGAAGACGAGATCGCGCAGCCGGAACGGTGTGAACATCGGCGGCGGCGGCGGTTCCGTGTGCACCCCAGCCTGGGCTGCGTACCAACGGTCGATCCTACCTACGAATTCTGGATCCCTGACCTTGAGGTTGTCGTGCGTGATCCTCAGGCTGCGCGTGAGCAGATTGAACGCGAACTGCAACGGCTCGAGGTCCATGTAGCGCTCGGTGTCCTCGAACCATTGCAGGCTCACCTGCGCCGCGCGTTGCAGGCTCTCCACGGCGGGACGGCGCTCCGCTTCGTAGGCGGCGAGTGCGGCGGGCACGTTGGGTTGCTGCCGTAGCGCGCCGGTCAGCGCAATCGAGTCTTCGATCGCGAGCTTCGTCCCCGAGCCCACCGAAAAGTGGGCGGTGTGGGCCGCGTCGCCCACGAGCACGACGTTGCCGTGCGACCAGTGGGCGTTTTTTACGGTCACGAAGCTGCGCCACAGCGACCGGTTCTTGAGCAGCCGGTGCCCCTGCAGCTCGTCCTTGAACAACGCTTCGCAGAAGGTGACGGTCTCGTCCTCGCTCGCCCTGTCCATGCCCGCGGCACGCCAGGTCGTTTCCGTGGCCTCGACGATGAATGTCGAGTGACCCTGCTCGTACTGATACGCGTGCACGCGCCACAGGCCGTGCTGGTCGCGCTTGAAGTAGAACGTGAACGCAGGGAAGGGGCGCGTCGTGCCCAACCAGACGAAGCGATTGGGGCGCTCGTCCATACTCGGCTGGAAGTGCTCGGCGTAGCGTTGGCGCACGGTGCTGTTGAATCCATCAGCGCCCAAGACCAGGTCGGCCCCGGAGTAGACCGCGGGATCCTTGACGTCGGTGCCCACCTCGAGACAAACGCCCAGCTCCTGGCAGCGGCGGCCCAGCACCGCGAGCAGTCCCCGGCGCGACAGTCCACTGAAGCCGTGGCCGCTCGATCTGATCACCTGACCGCGGTAATGGACGTCGATGTCGTCCCAGTGGGCGAAATGACTTGCCATTTCGTCGTACGTCTGGGGATCGGCGGCCGCGAGGTTGTTCTGGGTCGCGTCGGAGAACACCACGCCGAACCCGAACGTGTCGTCAAGCCGGTTCCGTTCGAGCACGGTGATCTCGTGGGCGGGATCCGCCTTCTTCATCAGGATGGCGAAGTACAGCGCCGCCGGCCCCCCGCCGATCGCGACGATCTTCACGCCGGGCGGCCCTTCACGAGCTGTCCGGCGATGATCAGGTGCTGGATTTCGGTGGTCCCTTCGTAGATCCGCAACGCGCGCACCGAGCGATACAACCGGTCGACCGGGTGATCCGCGAGCACGCCGCGCCCGCCCAGGATCTGCACCGCGTCGTCCACGATACGTTGGGCCGCTTCGGTAGCGAACGCCTTCGCCATCGCTGCCTCGAGCGTCACCCGCTGGGCGCCGCGGTCCTTCTCCCACGCCGCCCGATACACGAGCAGCCGCGCGGCGGTGAGATCGGTCGCCATGCGGGCCAGTTTCTCCTGAATGAGCTGGAACTCGGTGAGCGGCTTGCCGAACTGGTGCCGGGAGCGGGCGTGGGCCAGCGCCTCCTCGAGCGCGCGGGTCGCCATGCCGCACGCCGCGGCGCCGACGGTGGCCCGCAGCCGGTCGAGCGTCCCGAGCCCGAGCTTGAAGCCTTCACCATCCGCATCGAGACGGCAGGCGCCGGGGATGCGCGCCCGCTCGAACGCGATCTCGCCCAGGGGGTGGGGGGAGGACAGGACGAGCGGTCGCACGAACCGGAGCCCCGGCGTGTCGGCCGGGACGACGAAGCAGCCGATCCCCTTGTCGCGCTTCGTGGCGTCGGTCGTGGCGAAGACCGTGTAGAAGTCCGCGATCCCCGCGTTAGAGATGAACGTCTTCGTGCCCGAGAGGACGTACGCGTCACCGTCGAGCTGCGCCGTGGTGCCGAGCGCGGCAACATCGGATCCGGCGTCCGGCTCCGTCATCGCGAACGACGCCATCGCCTGGCCTTTGATGGCCGCGATGAGCCAGCGCTTCCGCATGGCATCGTTGCCGGACAACAGGATGGGTACGGTGCCGAGCGCCTGCAGGGCGAACACCGCGTCCGCGAGGGGCGAGGCCGCGCCGAGGGCCTCGCGAATCAGGCAGCACGCCCGCCAATCTTGGTCCGCGATGGGGGCAAACCAGCCGGCCGCGCCCAGTTTGCCCAAGAGGTCGCGCGCCTGATCGCGCGCCGCCGCATCGTCCGCTGGCTCGCGCAGCGGGGCGAGGAGGCGCGTGGCGAAGTCCCCAACGCGCTCCGCAAGGGCGACGTGCTTGTCGTCGAGGAAAGCGCGGATCGGCGCGGTGTCGATCATCAAATAAACTTGGGATCGCGCTTGGCCTTGAAGGCCTCGTGCGCCTCGCGGAAGTTCGGCCCCTGCATCAGCTGCGCTTGCACTTCGGCCTCGTAGGCGAGCGCCGCCTCGAGGTCGAGCGCGGCTTCACCCTCGAGCGCCTGCTTCGTGACGCCGAGCGCTTCCGTTGGGCCGCGCGCCAGCTTCTCCGCGATGCCGCGTGCCTCGGCGAGCACCTGGGCCTGCGGCACGACCCGGTTGTAAAGGCCGACCTCGTACGCCCGCTTGGCGTCCACGAAGTCGCCCGTCAGCAGGATTTCGCTCGCGAGGCCGTAGCCGACGATGCGCGGCAGCAGCCACGCTGCCCCCATGTCGGCGCCGGACAATCCGACCTTGGTGAACAGAAACGCGATCTTCGCCGACTCGGCCGCAATGCGGATGTCGCAGGCCGCCGCGATCACCGCGCCCGCCCCCGCGACTGTGCCGTTCAGGGCGCCCACGATCGGGCGGCGGCAGCGGCGCATGGCGATGATCAAGTCGCAGGTGAGCTGGGTGAAGTCGTGCAGCGCCTTCAGGTCCTTGCCGAGCAGCGCGCCGATGATGTCCTCCACGTCGCCACCAGAACAGAAGGCGCGGCCCGCCCCCGTAATGACGATGGCGCGGACCCCCGGCTCCGTGTCCAGCGTCCGGAAAGCGTCGCGCAGCTCGGCGTACACGGCGAATGTGAGGGCGTTGAGCCGCTCCGGCCGGTTGAGCGTGATCGTGGCCACGGATGTCTGGGGGTCGAGCTCATACAGGAACGACGTGGGACGCAGCGTCATAGGATGGCGACCGCCTCGATCTCGACCAGCGCGTGGCTGTCCACGAGGGCTTTGACTTCCACCAGTGCCGTCGCGGGGTAGTGGCGGCCCATGTGCTTGCGGTGAACTTCGCCGAGCGGCGTCAGGTTCGCGAGATAGGCGGCCCGGTCCGTGACGTATACGACCATCCGCCCGATGTTCTCAGCACGTCCGCCTGCGGCGTGCACGACGGCCAGCACGCGACCCAGGGCGCCGTCCCACTGCGCCACGAAATCGCCGACGGGCGTGATCTGGCCGGCGACGAACAGCATCCGTCCGCCTTTCGGGCCCAGCATGCCGTGGTTCCAGCCGCTGGGCCGGCCTAATGACTCGGGATTGATGATGTCGAACGTCATAGTCTCCTCAGCCGGCGATCGTGACGGCGGTGCCGTTGGTCCGCTCGCCGCGCGGGTCGCACAGCGCCAGGACCGCTTCTGCGACTTCCTCGGGACTGATCAGCCGCTGCTGCGCCGACGACGTCAGCAGCGCCGCCAGCGCTTCCTCGGCCGACTTGCCCGTCTTGGCGACGACGCGGGCGACTGACTCGCGCGTCATGTCGGTGTCCACGAAACCCGGGCAGACGGCGTTGCACGTGACCCCGGTGCCTTCCACCTCAGCGGCGACGCTGCGGGTGAAGCCGATAACGGCGTGCTTCGCGGCGGCGTACGCCGCGATGTAGCGCGCACCGAAAAGTCCGGCGACCGACGCGATGTTCACGACCGATCCCCGTTTCCGCTCGAGCATCCCGGGCACGAAGGCCTGGGTGCACAGGAACGTCCCGGTGGCGTTCACCGCCAGCACGTGGTTCCAGTCCTCGAGCGTGATCTTGTGCAGCGGGGCGCTGTGGCCGACGCCGGCATTATTGATCAGGATATCTACGGTCTTGAGCGCTTGGGTGGCGGCGGCGGCGAGAGCCCGAACGCTGGTGGGGTCGGTCACGTCGCAGGGTACGGCCCAGGCCTTACTTGGGCCGCCGGCGCGTTGAATCTCTGCGGCGACCGCTGCGATGCGCTCGGACGTGCGGGCCGCGACGACGACGGCCGCGCCTTCGGCAGCGAGCGCGCGCGCGACCGCGGCCCCAATCCCCTGGCCGCTGCCCGTCACGACGGCTCCCAGCCCCGTGAATCTCATGTCTTCAACTCCGCCAGCACCGCTTCCTCCAGGATTCCGCCCAGGACATCGATCGTCTGCCGGCCTTCGCCGCCCGCCGCCGCCGCCGGATCTCCGAAATATGCCCGCGCCCCGCCCGCTTCCTCGAACGTGCGTTTGCCGCTCTTGATGGCCTGCGAGAGAGAGCTCGCGTTGGGGGCGAGGGAGTGGCGGAGACTCTCGCGGACCAGCTCGGGCCGCTCGGCGAGCACGATCGAGCTCTCGAAGCGTCCAGCGTGGCACGCTCCGCTCTTGAACTCGTCGCCGAGCCGCGAGCCCCAGGGCTTGCGGGTCAAGTCAGGGAAGACGATCGGCAGGAGCCGGTCGGCTCGGCCCAGCTGCACCGCCTCGGTGAGCGCCGTCAGGTGCTCGGGGTCGAGGTGAGCGTTCGCGATGGCGAGCAGCCGGAAGCCCTGTTGCGAGAGGCTGCGGGCGATGTCCACAACGAGCGCCGTGACCGTCACGGTCGAGATCGATATCGTCCCCGGGAAGGCGGCGGCGAATGCCGCAGTTGTATAGGTCAGTGCGGGTAGCACGAGCGCGGAATGGCCACGCTGTGACAGCCTTGCCGCCCCGGCGCGCGCCATCGCAACCGCGATGATGACATCGGTCTCGAGCGGGAGATGGGGACCGTGAGCCTCGATCGCGCCCACGGGCAGGATCGCGATGGTGTTCCCGCGGTCCAGCTCGCGGACGTCCTCCCAGGTCAGTTGCGCCAGCTCATGCACCGGCATCAGTATCCTTGGTCATGACATTCGAGCTTCCTGAGCGGTTGAATCTCGCCGACTGGTTACTGGACGCCCGGGTCCGCGAGGGGCGGGGAGAGCGGCCGGCGCTGCTGACGGACCAGGGCACGCGCACGTACGACGACGTGCAGGCGCTCGCGAACCGTTTTGGCCAGCTGCTCCGGAGCGCTGGCGTGCAGCCCGAGCAGCGGGTGATCATCGCGTTGCCCGACGGGCCGGAGTTCGTCGCGGCGCTGTTCGGCACACTCAAAGTTGGCGCGGTCGTGGTCATGGTCAACCCGCAGCTCACGATTGAGGCGATCGAGTACTTCTACGCCTACACGCGGGCCAGCGTCGCCCTGGTGCACCGCCATACGGCCCCGGCGTTTCAGGCGGCGCGCGCCGAATCTCATCTCAAGCAGATCATCGTGGTCGGAGAGGTCAGCACGACCCGGTCGCTCGAGGGGGCTTCTACAGCGCTGGAAACGTTCCCGAGCCACCGGGATGACGCCGCCATCTGGCTGTTCTCGGGTGGGACGACGGGCAAGCCCAAGGCGGTAGTGCAAAGCCATGCGTCGTTCGCCAACACGACGGTCTTGTACGGGCAGCGGGTGCTAGGCCTCACCGAGCGCGACGTCACGCTCGCCGTGCCCAAGCTGTTCTTCGGCTACGCGACCGGCTCGAATCTGTTCTTTCCCTTTTCCGTGGGAGCGGCGGCAGCGCTGTTTCCCGAGAAGTGCACCGCCGAGACGCTGTTCGAAAAGATCAAGAAGTTCCGGCCTACGGTGTTGATCAACGTGCCGACGATGGTGAACCAGATGGTGAGCCACCCGGACGCCGCGCAGCAGGATCTCTCCGGCATCCGGCTCGCCACGTCGGCGGGCGAGGCGTTGCCCGTCGAGCTGTACGAGCGCTGGAAGCAGACGTTCGGCGTCGAGCTGCTCGATGGGCTCGGCACTGCCGAGATGTGGCACATCTTCATCTCTAACCGGCCGGGCGCGGTGAAGCCCGGCACACTCGGCACCGCCGTGCCGGGGTTCGAGGTCAGAGTCCGCGACGACCTTGGGCACGATCTCCCCGACGACGAGGTGGGCATGTTGTGGGTGAAGGGGGATTCACGTGCCATCGGCTACTGGCAGCAGATGGACAAGACGCGGGCCGCGTTTCGGGGCGAATGGTATGTGTCGGGCGATCTCATCCGCCGCGATGGCGACGGCTATTTCACCTACTGCGGCCGAGCGGACGACCTGCTGAAGGTGGGAGGGAAGTGGCTGGCGCCGCAGGAGGTCGAGGGCTGTCTGCTGCAGCATCCGCTCGTGAAGGAAGTGGCGGTCGTCGGCATCGAGGATGCGAACGGGCTCACGAAGCCGCACGCGTTCGTTGTCGCGACGGAGCGGCGGCCGGGGCTCGCCGAGGAGCTGCAGGCATTCGCGCGCGAGCGACTCGAGCCCTACAAGGCGCCGCGCGCGGTGCAGTTCCTCGATGCGCTGCCGCGCACGCATCTGGGGAAGGTGGACCGTGGAAAGCTCCGACATGTCTGATTAGCTTGCGTCTCGTATTTCGGACGGGTGGCCGAGTGGCTGAAGGCGCACGCTTGGAAAGCGTGTTAACGGGCAACCGTTACGTGGGTTCGAATCCCACCCTGTCCGTTGGGTAACAAAGAAGGACAGGTGGCCGAGTGGTTGAAGGCGCCGGTCTCGAAAACCGGTATGCCCGTAAGGGTATCGAGGGTTCGAATCCCTCCCTGTCCGTTCCTCCCATGCACTGCCTGATCCGCTAGATGGGGTTGTGGAGCAGCACGCTCGTGTATGTGGGGGCGCGCACGCTACTCGCCGCGGCCATGATTCTCCTCGTCCTGCGGCGGCAGCGGGGCGTCTGGTTCACCGTCGGGCAAATCGTCGCGGACCTCTCCTGCGCCGCGTTCCTCCTTGCGTACGTCAATCCTGATATTCGCGCAGACATCGGCGCGCTGGTCGTGCCGTTGCTTCTGTTCGTGCTGTATTGGGAGTTGACCAGTTTTCTCGACGCCCGGCGGGTTGACGCGGAGAGCGACGAGCAGGAGTCGTTAGCCGACTCGGCGCTGCGGGCGTACGGGACCATCTGGATCATCGGGTTCGTGTTTCCGGCGCTGTTGGCCGGGGCGTTTCTCGTGTTCGACGTACTCGCGCCGCGGCAGTGGCCGTTCCCCAATCCGCGTCCGCCGCTCGTGTGTACGCCGAGGCGGGTGGAGCGAGGCGACACCGTGACGTTGCGCATGAGCGTTCCGCATGGGGAGGAGTTGGTCGTATTCACGCCGCGGGGCCGGGCGTTGGTGCTCCCAAGCTTTGGCTTCCGTGATATCGAACGTTTCAGAGTGCCTACCGAGCAGACGGCGGGTCGGGTGACGGCTAACGCGCCGACCGAGCAGGTGTTTGTGGACTCGGGCGTCTACACGTTTGTGGTCAGCGAGGCAGCGGAGGTCTCGGCGTCGCGGACGTGTCGGGTGCGGTTCGCGCCCCACGCCGAGCCGTCAAAACCCTAGATTGCACACATCATGGTTCAGGTTCGCGCTGCCACGATCTACGATGCTGTCGCCTGGCTGCGAATGCGGGAAGCGCTGTGGCCGGAGGGCGATTCCACCTCTCATGCCGGAGAGATCGAACAGTTCTTTGCCGGGACGCTGCGCATGCCGCTCGAGGTGTTGCTCGCCATTGACGCGGCTGGTGTGCCCGTTGGTTTCGCGGAGCTGTCGATCCGGGCGTATGCCGAGAATTGCGAAACCGACAAGGTCGCGTACCTCGAGGGGTGGTACGTGGTGCCGGACGCTCGGCGTCAGGGCGTGGGGCGGGCGCTCGTGGCGGCCGCGGAAGAGTGGGCCCGGGCGCAAGGGTGTAGCGAGTTTGGCTCCGACGCGCTCATCGACAATGCCATCAGTGCCGCGGCACATCGCGCCTTGGGGTTTGTCGAAACGGTGCAGATTCGTTGCTTTCGGAAAGTGCTCGATCCTTCTGGAGCTGCCGCCTGACAAGTGGAGCGTCACTGAACAACGAACTCGTTACTGTGCTTCGGACCGCCAATGCCGTCGTGATCGCCCTCGCGAAAGCAGCCTTGGACGCCGAGCAGATCCGGTATGTTACTGAGGGCGAGGGAGTCCAGGACTTGATCGGCATGGGCCGCTTTCCTGCCGGTTACAACGCCGTCACTGGCCCCGTCCGAATTCAGGTCACTGCAGAGGATGTTGAGCGGGCCCGAGAGGCTCTGACCGGGATTGGAGACGACTCTTAGTGCTGTCGGCGGTGCGCTTACATCAGGGAATGACTACTTTTTCTTCAGCGCGCGGCAGCTTAGCGCACCCCGTCAAGCAGCCTCGTGTTGCAAGGACGATACGTCTCTAGTCCGGAGACCCTGTGACGTTCTTGACCGGGCTTTTCATAATCATTCTCGCAGACACACCCCCATGACCTCACGCTTCGCTGATCGCTACGCCAAGGAGTTTCTCGCGGGTTGGGGTGCCATGGACTTCAACAGTCACATGGCGAATTGGGCTTACCTCAACCTCGCAGCCGACGTCCGATTGGCGTTCTTTGCCGAACACGGCTTCCCGCCCAGCGAATTCCGCCGGCTCGCGCTCGGCCCCGTGATGCGCAAGGACGAACTCGAATACTTCCGCGAAGTGGGCCTCCACGAGACGGTGACCGTGACCTACGCGGCGCTCGCGATGAGTCCCGACGGTGCCCGCTTCGTGGTTGAGAACGAGATTTGGTCCGCCGCTGGTGAGCGCGCGGCTACGGTCAAGTCGACTGGGGGCTGGCTCGATCTGCGACAGCGGAAGCTCGTGGCGCCCCCGCCCGCCTTGCTCGCGGTCTTTCAACAGGTCCCCCGCGCGCCGGGCTTTGCCTAGGCGCACCCCGTTAGGCAGCGGCGCCGCACGTCGTCCCCAAGGCTCGTTTGGAGGGATATTCAGAGCCTCAGTGGTGCAGCCTAACGGAACACTCCACCCAGGAGCAAGCATGCAAGGCACGCCGCAGACGACGACGACGTTCTCCATCGAGGGATATCGCATCACCGAATACAAGGGTCTCGTTCGCGGGATCGTCGTAAGATCCCCAACGATAAGCCAAGGCATTCTCGGTGGGTCAAGCAAACAGGCCTACGACCTTTTGTTGCAGCATGCCCGAGAACTGCGTGCGAATGCCGTAGTCGGAGTGCGGTACGAGAGTTCCGAAGTCGGCCGTCCGGGTTCGGCCACGGAGGTTCTCTGTTACGGAACGGCAGTCGTCATTCAGCCCTCGTAGGACAGCAACCCGAGCCCCGCCTCCTTGGAAACCCCGATGCTCTACATGGTTATCGAACACTTTCGCGGCGGTGATGCCGTCCCAGTCTATCGCCGCTTCCGCAATCAGGGCCGGCTCGCGCCTGATGGCCTGCGCTACGTCTCGAGCTGGGTCACCGAAGACTTTCGGAGCTGCTTCCAGGTAATGGAATGCTCCGACCCTCAGCTCCTCGAGCAGTGGATGATGAAGTGGCGGGACTTAGTAGAATTCGACGTGATCCCAGTCATGACATCCGCCGAGGCCGTGACGGCGATCGGCCCGCGACTTTGAGGAGGTAACATTCAATGGCCGCCGGGCAAGGTATGACTGTGTCTGTCTGGATACGTTGCCGGCCATGCGGGAAGCGCAGGCCCCATATCGTGATCTGGGCTTTCGAGAAATCCCCCCGTATCGCCATAATCCGGTGCCGGGAACGGTCTTCATGGAACTCGACCTACGTTCGTCTAGGCCGCCGAAAGTGAACCGATGATCGCTCGACTCAGCATTCTGTTCCTCGGGTCTGCACCGTTGGTACTCGTCGCGCAAACCCCGAAACGCTTCACGTTGGGCTTTGAGGCGATGGGCGGAATCGCGCGCTTCACGGAGTCCTTCACCATCGATTGCTGTGGCCCGAAGCGGTCCGCCAAGGGAAGCTCATTCGGCGTTCGCGTACAGCCGCGGGACGGCAATTGGGTGGCCCTCGCCCTCGAAGGCGGAGCCACCTTCGCAGCGGGCCGGAGCATGAAATGGCTCATGCCGGTTTTCGTTCTGACTGCGCCGAAGCGACTGAGCCCGTGGATCGAACTCGGTTCCGGGCTCATGGCACAGCCCGGAGAATGTCCTGCCGACGTGCCTGACAATTCACCGTACTGCAAGACGCAACTCGGCCTCGGCTGGCTAGTTGCTGCCGGACTCCGTCATCGCCTGATGGGCCGCCTGACAATCGGCGTGGAGGCCGGTTTCGTGCGGGGCGCCGCACACCGGCAACGCCGCTTCACTACGCGACGGATAGGACTCGGCTTCCATCTTCACTAATGATGCGGCGCCCGCGGCCTAACAAGCGCTTGAAGCCTGACCGGTCTTCTAGCGCCCGCGCTTTGACCTCGAGCTCCCCAGCCGCCCGAAACCTCGTATCACCGCCCCGCGTTGGGTGCCCATGCGAATGACGTACCCGGAGACGCGATGACCCTCTGGAGACGCCGTATTTGGGCCGGTGTAGCCCTACTTGCTGTTGGGTTGCTCGGCCATCTTCTTGCCGCGCACGCCATCGGCGGCAGTCCCACGGCCTACGGACACCACATCTTCGGCTTCTTCCTTTTTCTCCTCGTGTCGGGTGCTCTCGTCGTGGGTCTGGGCTGGCGCTTCTGGAGAGGCCGCCATGACATCACGCTCCTTATTATCGGCGCGCTGCAGGCGCTCCTGGGCCTCGTGGTGTATGTCGAACGGTTCCGTATCGGTTGAATTAGTACCTTAGATAGACTCGACGAGGTTCCCAACGTGACAACGAAGACGCGCTTCTGGAATAGAGTGCTGGTGCTGTTGTCCGCCGCCAATCTGGTAGCCGTCTGGTTCGTGGGACCAGGTGAGCAGTGGCATGCAACGGCCCACGCCATCTTAGCCGTGGCGTTCGGGCTCTGGGCGCAGCGCCGGATGCGCCTCGAGGAGGCGCGGTCGTCGGCGGACGCGCTGGACCAGGGGAGCGAGAGCGAGATCGCGGCGCTTCGAGACGATGTCGGCGACGTGCGGCGCGAGTTGAGTGAGGTGCAAGAGCGGCTCGATTTTGCCGAGCGGCTGCTCAGCCAAGCGCGCGAAGGAGACCGGCATCCCGGCCGCCGGGAGCCCTAAGGCCAGGAGGAGTGTTCCAATGCCGCCCACCGTTACAAATGGTAAGGTGTGCTATATCGAAATGCCCGCCACCGATATCCGTCGGTCGGCGGATTTCTACAAGGCAGTGTTCGGGTGGCGGATCAGACAACGTGGCGACGGTCACACCGCCTTCGACGACACGACCGGCGAGGTGAGCGGCACCTGGATCCGCGGCCGCCCGCCATCGGCACAGCCTGGGCTTCTCTTCTACATCATGGTTGACGATGTTAACACCACCATCGACGCGATCACCGCCCACGGGTGCGAGATCGTGCAACCGATTGGCGCAGACGCGCCCGAGGTGACGGCGCGATTCCGGGACCCAGGCGGGAACGTCATTGGCCTATACCAGCAGCCCAAGACCTCGGCACATCCCTAGCTTCTAGTGGCGCACACAATCAAGGTGATTGCCGCTGGCTTTGGACTGCTTGGCCTCTGCCTTCTCATCGGCGCCTGGCTCGGCTCTCCCACCCCGGTGATGGGCCTTGTCACTGCGGCGAAGGTGTTCATTCCGCTGTGGCTCCTCGGGGCCGGCATCAACATGTGGCTTGGGGTTACCAAGGCTGGGTACTCCGTCGCCGAGGAGCTCTTCCTGGCGTGGCGGTTGGGCCGTAACTAAGCACGCCTCGCAAAGGTAGATGGTGCCGTCATGACCCAGATTGGTTTCGGTGGCGTCGGTGTGGACTTCGGCGCCACGACCCTGTTCTCCGACGTCTCCTTCACGGTCGCGCCCGGCGAACGCTGGGGCATCGTGGGCCGGAACGGCACGGGGAAGACGACTCTCTTTAGGCTGCTGACGGGCGAGCTCGAGCCCACCCGCGGGAGCATCGCGCGCGCGCCCGGATTGCGGGTGTCGCTGCTCGAGCAGCACCGCGACTACGGCGCCGCGACGACGGTCTGGGAGGCCGCGGCGGGCGAGCTCGCCGAGCTCCTGGCGCTGGAACAATCCCTGGTGGAACAGGCCGCCCATCTCGCCCACGACTCCTCGCCCCGAGCACTAGCCCGGTACGGCGACGACCTCGAGCGCTTCGAGCACGAAGGTGGCTACGCCGTCACGGCGCGCATCGACGCGGTATTACATGGCCTGGAGTTCGATCCCGCCCAGGCCCGCGTCACGCCGCTGTCCGCCCTCAGCGGTGGCGAGCTCGGCCGGATCGGCCTGGCCCGGCAGCTCATGACGACCGCTGACGTGCTGATGCTCGACGAGCCGACGAATCATTTGGATCTCGAGACCACGCGCTGGCTCGAGCAATACCTCGCGGTGAGTGAGCGGACGGTGCTGCTCGTGAGCCATGACCGTGCGTTCCTGGCGGCCACCGTGGACCACGTGCTGCACCTCGAAGGTGGCACCGCCACGCCCTACGCGGCGGGCTACACTGATTTTGTAGCGCAGCGCGCCGAGCGCCGCCTGACCCAGCAGCGGGCGTTCAAGCAGCAGCAACGGACGATCGCGCACGAAGAGGACTATATCGCCCGCAACATCGCCGGCCAGAACAGCAAGCAGGCCAAGGGCCGGCGCAAGCGGCTCGAGCGGCTGCCTCGACTCAGCCCCGTGATCGGGGCAGATGGCACAATGGGGCTGCGGTTCGCGGTGGCCGAACGGGGCGGCGATCAGGTGCTGGCGGCAAAGAACGTGAGCGTGGGGGTTGGCAGGCGCACTCTGGTCGAGCGGTTCAGCGGCACGCTGGAGCGGACCGGCGTCCTGGGAATTCTCGGACGCAACGGGGCAGGGAAGTCCACGCTGCTCCGAGCGCTGCTGGGCGAGCATCCGACCCAGGGTGGCGAGCTCCGGCTCGGCGCTTCGATCACCGCCGGCTACTACCGGCAGGATCTCTCGCAAGTGCCGCTCGACAAGACGCTTTACGACGTAGTCGCCGGACTGCGCCCCAAATGGGAGCGCGGCCAGATACAGGGCCACCTCGGGCGCTTCGGGTTTTCCGGGCAGGAGGTGCTCCGGCGCGCCGACTCGCTGTCGGGCGGCGAGCGCGCGCGCGTCGCGCTGGCGATCCTGATGTTGTCGGGGGCCAACCTGCTGGTGCTCGACGAACCGACGAATCATCTGGATGTCGAATCCATCGAGGCGCTCGAGGATGCGATCGATGGATACGACGGCACGGTGATCCTGGTGAGCCACGACCGTGCGCTCCTGCGCGCGCTGACGACGCGGATTTGGATCCTGCACGACCGGCACATGACGGAGTTCGCCGGCGGCTTCGCGGAATGGGAGGAAGTGAGCACGGAGCGGGCTCACGCCGCGGCGGTCAGCGCCGCCGAGGACCAGGCGTTGCGCCAGGTGCACGAGCGCCAGCGGGTCGCGCCTGCCACGAAAAGCGACCCGCGCCAGGAGCTGCGCCGGGCCCAGCGCGAGCTCGAGGACGCGGAGGCTGCGGTGACAGAGCTGGAAGCCCAGGTCGCGGTGGTGGTCGCGGCGCTCGAGGACCCGGCGCTCTACACTCGTCCCGACGGCGCCGCCACGGCCCGCAGGCTCGGCGTGCAGCTCGAGACCTTGAAGCGCAGCCTCGAGGCGGGGCTCGAGCGGTGGACGCACGCGACCGAGCAAGTCGAAATGCGAACGCCGCGATGATCGATCCAATTCCGAACATCGGTCCACGGGGCCAACAGCAGCGCCTGAGGTTGGGCGTCATTGCCCTGGCGGCTGCTGTCTTAGTCGCTGCCGGCCTATTCGGTCTCGGAGCGCCACGCGGTTGGCGGCTCGTACTCTCTCTACCCATCTGGATCGCCGGGCTGGGTTTCTTTCAGGCTTGGGGTAAGACCTGAGTCAGACTCGCGGCGCGCGGTCTGCGCGACATGGACAAGGGTTCTGAGCCAATTACAGATCCGGCCGAGCTCAGCCAGGTTCGACGTCAGGCTCGCATCGTCCACATAAAGTCATTGATAACGGCGGCCATCCTTACCGCCATCCTGTTTTTGGTGTAGCGTGAATTGTTCTTCAGCGCGCCGCAGCGTAGGCACACCCCGTGTAGGCCGCGCTTCACATCCGCGAAGGAGGCCACCAAATGCGTTCCGTTGCCATTGCCTGTTGTGCAGCCCTTCTCATCGGCTGCAAGAAGCCGGCGAACCCACCCCCACCACCAGCCTCCCAGACCGCCATGGCACCAGCAGCGGTCTCGCTCTCGAGCTTCGCGGGGACATGGCGCGTGCGTGGGCTCAATGAGCGCGGCGACAGCATCGTTGGCTATCAGCTCATCGCGACTGCCGATACCGCGGGCTGGAAACTAGTCTTTCCGAACCGCGCCCCGGTTGCCGCGCGCGTCGTCGCCGTCGCCGGCGACAGCGTCGTGATTGAGGCCGGGCCCTATCAGAGCGTGTTGCGGAAAGGGATCCAGGTTCGCACCCACGGCGTCGTTCATCTCCAGGGCGGGAAGTTGGTCGGCACCACCGTTGCGCACTATGCGACCACCAAGGCGGACTCGGTGTTGAACATTCGAACCGAGGGCACGCGGCAGCCGTGACCGCCACTTTCTAGCCACTAGTTCTCTCCGGGCCGAGGCACGATGCTGCAAATAGTCCTTTGGGCACTTGCTACGGGGTTTGTTACGGGCGCGGTGTGGTTCGCGATCGTTTTCTTTCGACGACACCCTACCGATGCGGGTGAGCCGCCTGTTTTGCCGGCGTCGCGGCAGGCGGACTCACTCAGCCCGGACCACATGGCCCGGCGCCTCCTGGAACTTGAAGAGCGGCTCGATGCTACCGAGCATCTTCTGAGGCGAGAGCGTGTCGAGCAGCCGCGGACACCACGGCCTTAACGAAGACCGCCATGCCCTCCAGCGTGAATCTCACCGCTGGCGGTTGGCATCCAGATGGGCGGCCTTGCACGATCGATGATCTCAGGTCAGGAAGCACTCGCGCGGTTGCGAGAGGGCAACCGTCGCTTTGTTGCCAGCATCCATGACCCCGCTGCGACGCTCGGCCAAACGCGCCGCCCCCCGCTCCTCCATGGGCAAGAGCCGTTTGCCATTGTCCTGGGCTGCTCCGACGCTCGGGTGCCCGCGGAGCTCGTTTTCGGGCAGGGCTTTGGTGACCTGTTCGTCATCCGGGTAGCTGGGAATATCGTGGCGCCTTCCCAGGTCGGCAGCGTAGAGTTTGCTGCTGCGCGTTTCGGCACGCGTCTGGCGGTGGTGGTCGGGCACACGCAGTGTGGCGCCATCGCGGCGACGTTAGACGAGCTGCGCCAGCCCGCGTCCCATCAGTCTCCCAATCTTCGCTCCATCGTGGACCGGATCCGCCCCGCGGTCGAGCCCTTGCTGGCCACGATGGTCGGGCAGCAGCCCGAGGCCTTGCTCGCTCACGCCGTCCGCGCCAACATCCGGGCGGCCGCGGATCACTTGCGCCACGGGTCCGAGGTTCTAGAGCGCCTCGTGAAACGCGACGGGTTGCTTATCGTCGGCGCGGAGTACTGTCTAGAGACTGGAGTCGTTGATTTTTTCGATGGATAACATCAAGGCCAAGACCAAGACCTACAAGGCCTGAGCCGCATGGTCAATCTGATCGAGGCTCTCCACGTCGCCATCGCCGCGAGTGCCTTCATTGCACTCTATTCCTGGCTCCGGGTCCGGAGCAGCACAGATCCCCGCCTGCGGCGGCGCGCGCGCCTCTGGACCCGTGTTACGATCGTCGGCGCGATCGTCGCCGCGATTCTATACATCACCGTTACGCCGAAATAGTTGTCCAGCGCGTAAGAGGAGGCCTTGGATGCCACCGATGATGTGGCTGGCGGCGATACTCGCGGGCGTTGTCCATGTCCTCATCTTCTGCATGGAGAGCATCTGGTGGACCACGCCGCAGGTACGTGAGCGATTTCGCCAATCCCCAGAGCAAGCTGACGCAACCAAACTGTTCGCGTTCAATCAGGGCTTCTACAATCTGTTCTTGGCCCTCGGAACCTTCGGCGGGCTCGCGCTGGTTCTGATGGGGCATCCCCGTGCTGGGCTGGTGCTGGTGGGTTGGAACTGCCTGTCCATGGTTGGTGCGGCAGTCGTGTTGGCGGTGTCGGCACCGCAAATGTGGCGCGGTGCGCTCATCCAAGGAGCGGTTCCGTTGATCTTCTTGTTGCTCGCTGCTGTTCATGGGGTGAACTGACGATGCGCGTGGTGCAGGTCTCTCGCCCCAACGGGCCCTTTGAGATCGTCGAGCGGCAGATCCCGAATCCGGGCGCCGGAGCGGTGCGGATCCAGGTGCAGGCGTGCGGCATCTGCCACAGCGATTCGCTGGTCAAAGTGGGAGGGTTCCCGGGAATTACATACCCACGGGTCCCCGGCCATGAGGTCGCCGGGGTGATCGATGCAGTTGGCCCCGGCGTCGCCAACTTCGCGCGCGGCCAGCAGGTGGGTGTCGGGTGGCACGGTGGGTATTGCGGCATCTGCGACCACTGTCGTTGCGGAGACTTCTTTGCCTGCGTGACGGGCCAGGCGACTGGCATCACATTCGATGGCGGCTACGCGGAGTACATGATCGCGCCCGCCAGCGCGGTCGCGCGCATGCCTGCCGAGCTGTCGCCCGTCGAGGCGGCTCCGCTGATGTGTGCCGGCATCACGACCTTCAACGCGTTGCGAAACAGCGGCGCCCGGCCGGGCGATCTGGTCGCAGTGCACGGCCTGGGCGGGCTCGGCCACCTCGGCGTGCAGTACGCCGCGAAGATGGGCTTTCGGACGGTCGGCATTGCGCGCGGGAAGGACAAGGGACCGCTCGCGCGGCAGCTGGGTGCGTCGGTCTACATTGATGCTCAGGCGCAGGACCCCGCGGCGGAGCTGCTCAAACTGGGCGGCGCCAAGGCGATTCTGGCAACCGTGACCAGCGGCGAAGCGATGAGCGCCGTCCAGGGCGGCCTCGCCGTCAACGGGACGCTGCTCGTCGTCGGCGCGGCTCCATCGATACAAGTGTCGCCCCTCTTTCTGCTCGGGGGACGCCGTGCGATCAAGGGCTGGTATTCCGGAACGTCGATCGATTCGGAAGATACGATGGAGTTCAGTGCGCGCACGGGCGTGCGGTCAATGAATGAGGTCTTCCCCCTGGAGCGCGTCACCGACGCGTATGATCGCATGATGAGCGGCAAGGCTCGTTTTCGCGTTGTGCTCACCACCGGGAAGTAGGCTTCACCAAGGGAAGCGAGTGCCATGGGTAACGAGACGGCAGCACTGTTTCGCACGCTGACGCTCGGTGTCTATGTCGTCGGCGTGGCGCACGGCGAGCAGCGTGATGCGTTCACCGCTGCCTGGATCATGCAAGTCTCATTCGAACCGTTGCTCCTCGTCCTCAGCATCAATCCCCAACACGCATCGTATCCGCTGCTCCGCAAGGCCCGGACGTTCGCCGTGACCGTGTTGAAGCGGGGGCAGCTCGACATCGCCCGGCATTTCGGGACCAAGTCTGGACGGGACGTGGATAAGCTGGCCTCTTTCCCCTGGCGCCGGGCGCGGAGCGGCGCGCCCGTGCTCCAGGATGGGCTTGCCTACTTCGACTGCGAGGTTACGGCGACGATGAAAGCGGGCGACCACGAACTTGTCCTCGGCCGGGTCGTGGATGGGCGGATCCTCGACCCCGGCGGGGCGCCGTTGGTGTACGCCGAGACCGGCGACATGGATGGAAGCAGCGCGCTCTATCCTGCGGCGCTATAGGCGCCGCCCGATGCGCCCTAACTTTGCACTGGCCGTCGCATGCGTTTGGCTTGGCACGTCGTGGTCACGCCGCGCGGCCACCACGGTCGACTGCGACGCGGGCAGCGCGATTGGCGCAGCGCTGAGTCACGCGCAGCCGGGCGACACCATCTTTGTCAGCGGCACATGTAAGGAAAGCGTCGTCATCCCGGCGGAAATGGTGGGCGTCACCCTCGATGGCCGGCGGAAAGCGACCATCCAGCACCCCGGCGGCACTTCCTCCGGACCGGCCCGCCACACCGTCTTCATCAGAGGGAAGGGGATCACGATCAGGGGGTTTCGGATCACCGGCGGGGAGGATGGGGTGCATCTCTCGGGGCCGGCCCACGCGGTGATCGATGGGAATGTCATCACCCAGAACCGCGGCCGCGGCATCCATCTGGACAAGTCGAGCGTCGCACAGATCGTCAACAACTCGATCGTGGAAAACGGCGGCGTAGGGATCCACGTGACTGAGCAGTCGTACGCCCGCATCGGGTTCCTCATTCCGCCGGATGAGATGGTTCGGCCGAACACGATTCAGGAGAATGGCGGCGGCGGCATCCAGGTGGAACGTGCTTCCAGCGCGTGGATCGTCGGGAATACGATTGTCAGTAACAAGGGACCCGGGATTGCGATCGACCGCGGGTCCGAGACGGACATCGTGGCCAACCTCATCGACGGCAACAGCGGCGACGCCATTAAAGTGTCCCACAACTCTGGTGTGAACCTGCAGAGCCAGGGATCGCCCCGACGCGAAGGGCCGAACCGCACGGATCCCGCGGTGAAGAACGGCGGGGTCGGCGTTCGCTGCTCGATTGGCGGTTATGTCGATGGACCGCTCGGCACCCTGATGGGGATGCAGGGCGCAAAAGAGTTCGATAAGACCTGCATCGATCATTTGAGTCCCCCGTGATGTCGGCCTCCTTCATCGCCCCCATCAAAATCTTCAACGGCAACCCGTTCGTGTACGTGAGCGCCGCACGAGCGCGAGCCGTCAAGCCGGATTGGCGCAAGCCATTGCCGGTCCTGAGAAGCCTTGGCGCATCAACATGATGCCCATTGGGCGCGGCGACTTCTATCTGTATCTCCACGGCGACGTCCGGCGCGCCTCGAATACCAAAGTCCGCGACACGGTCCGGGTGGAGATCCACTTTGACGCCGCCTATCGCAATGGGCCGATGCACCCGATGCCGGCCTGGTTCCGCGTCCCGCTCGCAAAGAACGCCAAGGCCATCAAGGGATGGCGCGCGCTGATTCCCAGATCGGGCAAGAGGGGTCGCTTCATGGGAAGGGAGTGGTAGGGGCATGTGCAGACTCTGGCCCACAGTAGTCACGGCATGCACGATCCTCCTCGGATGTCAGCATCCATCTGCTGCACCGGCGCCAGCCTCCGGTCAGTCGGTCGAGTATCGCTCGCCTGCCGGCGTCGAGTACCGGTCGCAGCCTGACACCGGCGCGATCGCACGCGCCGAGAGCGCCCTCGCTGCCGATCCCCGTAACGTCGAGCGGATCATTCAGCTGGGACTCGCCCAATCCGGCGTGCGCCAGTATCGCGAAGCCATCGCGACATTCACGCGGGGACTCGCCATCGCCCCCAACGATCCGCTGCTGTACCGCTGGCGCGGGCATCGTTACCTCTCGGTACGCGAGCTCGATCGCGCGATGAACGATCTCACGCACGGCAGTCGCCTGGACAGCACCAACTATGGCATCTGGTACCATCTGGGGATCGTGCGCTTTGCGCGCGGCGATTTCACCGCCGCGGCAGAAGCGTTCAGCCGCGCTCAGCCGATCGCGCCCGACTCGGGCGAGCGCTCGGGTGCGACCGATTGGCTCTGGATGTCGCTGTCGCGCGCGGGCCGGGGCGCGGAGGCGCGGGCGATGCTGGATCGCCACCCCGATACGCCCCCGGCCGGGAACGCATACACGCAGCGGTTACGGCTGTATCGCGGCGAGATCGGCCCCGACGACGTGATCACGGCAGCGGACACGGGGGATGTCGCCATCGCGACGTTGAGCTACGGCGTCGGCAACTGGTACCTGGTGCGGGGCGATACGGCGCGCGCGCGTGCCTGGTTCGAGCGCTCCATCCGCTCGGCCGGCTGGCCGGCGTTCGGGTTCATCATGTCGGAGATCGAGCTGCGGCGGCTGGGGCAATGACGGCGGCGCAGGCGTGGAAGGCACTGGCGGTGTTCTTCGGTCTTGTCGCCGCGCTCGCCGGCGTAGTCTTTATGCGACTGAAATGGTCACGGGGTCCGGATTTCGACCTCACGGGCCTGTTCTGGGTCATGGCGAACATGGGTCGCCTGACCGTCCTCGTGCTGTTTCTCGCCTGCGCCGGCACCGCTCTGATGTACTGGCTGCGCGCGTATCGAAGTGGAGGATGAGCGGGCGGTGACCTCTCCCCACCGCGTGCTTATCGCCGCCGAACTCAAAAACCTGCTCGAGCCGTCCCAGCTCTCCCACCTCGACGTCACGTGGCTAGCGAGCGCCGAACCGACCCCTAAAGGAGACTGGGTCGCCATCGTGCCCCTGCTGTCGCGTTGGGTGGGCGGCACGGAGTTCAAGAATCTCCCCAACCTCCGCATCGTGGCGAACGTCGCGGTCGGATACGACAACGTGGACCTCGTGGCCGCCGAGATGCGCAAAGTGCTCGTGACGAACACCCCGGACGTGCTGACGGAGGCGACCGCCGACCTGACTTGGGCGTTGATCCTCGCCGCTGCCCGCCGCCTCGTCGAAGGCGCACAGCTGATCCGCAGCGGCCGCTGGACCGGTTGGCATCCCGAGCAATTGCTGGGCATGGAGCTGCGCGACCGCACGCTTGGCCTCCTCGGCGCGGGACGGATCGGCCAGGCCGTGGGCCGGCGGGCAAAGCCATTCGGTCTGCGCATCCTCTACTCATCGCGCACCGCCAAGCCCGAGTTCGAGCGGGAAACGGGCGCCACGCGTGTCGATACCAACCGCCTTGTGGCGGCAAGCGACATCCTCAGCCTCCACGTGCCGTCGACGCCGGCGACCAAGGGCATCATCAATGCCGAGACACTCGGCCGGATGAAGCCGGGCGCGATTCTCATCAACACGTCGCGCGGCGATCTCATCCGTGAAGAGGCTCTGGCGCTGGCGCTCGAAGCGGGCCACCTCGGTGCCGCCGGACTCGACGTGTATGCCGACGAGCCGGCAATCCACCCCCGGCTGCTCGCGGCCCCGCGCACCGTGCTCTTGCCGCACATCGGCAGCGCCACGGACGAAACGCGGCGCCGCATGGCGGCGATTGCCGTCGCGAACGTCCAGGCCGTCTTGAATGGCGAGCCCCCTTTGACCGCGGTGTATGCGTAGGTAAGTTTCAGCCTCGAGATGCCTCAGCCCCCTAAGACAGAAGACCGCACGACCCTCCTCGACGCCCGCGCGATGTCGCGGGCGTTGCAGCGTATGGCGGCCGAGATTCTCGAGCTCACCCACGGCACCGATGACCTCATCCTCGTCGGGATTCAGCGGCGCGGCGTGGAGCTGGCCGAGCGAATCGCGAAGCTCATCGAGAAAGAAGAAGGGGTCACCGTGCCGCGCGGCGCGCTCGACATCACGCTGTACCGCGACGACCTCGAGACCGTTGGCCCCGCCCCCGTGATCGGTGAGACCCGCCTGCCGCAGGACCTGACCGGCCGCCATGCCGTCATCGTGGACGACGTGCTCTACACGGGCCGCACCGTGCGCGCCGCGCTCGACGAGCTGGCCGACTTCGGCCGCCCCAAGCGGATCTCGTTGTGCGTGCTGGTGGACCGCGGCGGCCGCGAGCTGCCGATCCAGGCCGATATCGTGGGCAAGGTCGTGAAGACCGTTCCGGGCGACCGGGTGGACGTGCTGGTCGAAGAAATCGACGGCCGCGATCAGGTGGATCTCGTCCGATGACTCTGGGCAAGGATCTGACGGGCCTCGAGCACATGCCGCCCGAACAAATCCGGCTCATTCTCGACACCGCCGAGCCGTTCAAGGAGGTGTCGGAGCGCCCCATCAAGAAAGTGCCCGCGCTGAGGGGCAAAACGATCGTCAATCTCTTCTTTGAAGCATCCACGCGCACCCGGATCTCCTTCGAGTTCGCCGAAAAGCGGCTCTCCGCCGACACCGTCAACGTCGCGTCCGCGGGATCGTCCGTCTCCAAGGGCGAGACCCTGGTGGATACGGCGCGGAACCTCGAGGCGATGCGGATCGACATGGTCGTGATTCGCCACCCCTCCTCGGGCGCGGCGGAGTTCCTCGGCAATCGAATCGCCTCTAACGTGATCAACGCCGGGGATGGCCAGCACGAGCACCCCACCCAAGCGTTGCTCGACCTCCTCACCATCCGCGACAAGCACGGCAAGATCGAGGGGCTGAAGGTCTGCATTGTCGGCGATGTGCTGCACTCGCGTGTCGCCCGCTCGAACCTTTGGGGTCTGACCAAGCTCGGCGCCGAGGTGGCTGTGTGCGGGCCACGGACGCTGATGCCGCGCGGCATCGAGGACCTGGGCGTGACCGTGTTCGGGCGCATCGAGGAAGCGATCGAATGGGCGGACGTGCTCAACGTGCTGCGGCTGCAGCTCGAGCGCATGGAGAAAGGGTTCATCCCCAGCGTGCGCGAGTACTACCGCGTCTTCGGCGTGACGCAGGAGCGCTTGGAACACTCGCCGCGGCCGATCACGATCATGCACCCCGGGCCGATGAATCGCGGCGTGGAGATCGACTCGCGCGTCGCGGACGGGCCTCACAGCATCATTCTGGACCAGGTGACGAACGGCGTCGCCGTGCGCATGGCGGTGCTCTACCTGCTCGCGGGCGGCCGGGCCGAGCTTGCCGACGCGGCGAAGCGGGGCGGCGCGCCCGGAGGCAGCGAGTGACGCGGGCCCTGTTGCTCACCGGTGGCCGGGTGATCGACCCGAGCCGCGACCTCGATCAGGTGGCGGACGTCCTCATCCAGGATGACAAGATCGCCGCAGTGGGGCACGGACTATCGGCACCGACAGACGCCGACGTGCGGAGCGTGGCGGGGAAGATCGTGGCGCCGGGGCTCGTGGACCTCCACGTGCATCTGCGGGAGCCCGGCAACGAGGACGAGGAAACGGTGGCGAGCGGTGCGCGCGCCGCCGCGGCGGGCGGGTTCACCGCCATCTGCGCGATGCCCAACACCGATCCGGTCACTGACAATCAGGCGGCCGTCGGCTTCATCGTGCGGCAGTCGGGTCGCGCCGCACTCGCGCGCGTCTATCCGATCGGGGCCGTGTCCCTCGGCCAAAAAGGAGAGCGGCTCGCCGAGTTCGGGGAAATGGTGGCCGCGGGCGCCGTCGCGGTGTCCGACGACGGCAAGCCCGTCGCGTCGAGCCACCTGATGCGGACTGCGCTCGAATACAGCCGCACCTTCGGCATCCCGGTCGCCGACCACTGCGAGGACCCGGCGCTCGCGGCCGGCGGCGTGATGCACGAGGGCCTCGTCGCGACCCGCCTTGGCCTGAAGGGGATTCCCGCCGCCGCCGAGGAAATCATGGTGGCGCGCGATTGCCTGCTCGCCGAGTTGACGGGCGGCCACGTCCACCTCTGTCACATGTCCACGCGCGGATCGGTCGCCATCATCCGGGAGGCGAAGGAGCGTGGCATCCGCGTGACCGCGGAAGTGACGCCGCATCACCTCACCCTCACCGACTACGCCTGCGAAGGCTACGACACCCATGCGAAGATGAACCCGCCGCTGCGCGAGGCCGCCGACGTGGCCGCGCTGCGCGGCGCGCTCAAGGAAGGCGTGATCGACTGCATCGCGTCCGATCACGCCCCCCACGCCTACGATGAGAAAGAGGCGGCGTTCGACGACGCGCCCTTCGGCGTTGTGGGACTCGAGACCGCGTTCGCGGTCGCGCACACCGAGCTGGTGTGCGGCGGGGGCGTGCTGTCGCTGCCGGAACTGATCCGGCGCATGAGCACAGAGCCGGCGCGTGTCTTCCGTCTGCCGGGTGGCACGTTGGCCGTCGGCGCGCCGGCGGACGTGGTCGTGCTGGATGTCGCGGCTCACTGGACGGTGGATTCCGCGGCGTTCTACTCGAAGTGCCGCAACACACCGTTCGCCGGTCGCGGTCTCACCGGACGCGCGGTCCTCACGGTGGTCGCGGGTGCCATCGTCCACGACCTGGAGCGCGCGGTCGCGCCATGACGGCGAGCGCGGTGGCCCGGCGCATGGCGCTGTGCTGCCGGCACCTCGCGGCGGGTGGATTGATCGCGGGCCGGGATGGAAACATTTCCGTCCGTATCGGGAAGGACCGCGCGCTCGTGACCCCGAGCGGGTGCATCAAGGCGCTCGTGACCGCCGCCGACATGGTCGAAGTGGATCTCGCGGGCCGGCCGCGCCGTGCCAGTCGCCGCAAGCCTACCAGCGAGTTGGACTTACACCTGCGTATCCTGCGTCACCGGCCCGATGTGCACGCGGTCGTGCACGCGCACCCTCCCACGGCTACAGCTTTCGCCGTTGCGGGGGAGGAGATTCCGGATAATCTGTTGCCGGAGCTTATCTTCGTGGTGGGACGCGTGCCGCTCGTTCCATACGGCACGCCGGGGACGCCCGAATTGGGCGACCGCATCGCTCCCTACCTCGATGGTCACGACGCGCTGCTGCTCGCGAATCATGGCGCCGTGACGATGGGTAGCACGCTCGACCAGGCCTGGATCCGGATGGAGAGTCTGGAGCATGCGGCCCGCATCATCCTGGCCGCGCGCGCCGTCGGGCAACCGCAACCGCTCGACGCCCGGTCGATCGAGAGACTCGAAGCGCTTCGCGCCCAGGCGCGACGGGAGATGGATGCCTAAGGGATCGTCGAAGAGTACCGCTGCCATCCAGCGGCTGCTGGAGGAGCGCCGGCAATACGAGGCTTGGCTCGCGCGCATCACCGCGTCCGCCGACTCGGCACCCGAGCACGTGCGCACGCGGGTGCGCGCCGACTACGAGGCGCGGCTCCACGCTGTCACCGAGGAATTGAAGGCGCACGCCGAGGCTGCTCGCCAGTTGATCGCCCAACGCAAAGAATACTTCCTTGAGCTCCAAAAGAAGGAGAAGGCCGCCGCCGAGCGGTTGTCGGAGACGGAGTTGCGCCACGCCGTGGGTGAGTACGACGAAGGGCAGTGGGGCCAGGTCCACAAGGATGCGCTCGCCGAGCTGGGCGCCGTGCGTGAAGAGCTGCTCGACGTCGAGCGCGACATCACCAAGCTCGAAGAGCTGGACGCGATGGTGAAGACCAAATCGCCGCCCAAGTCCCCAGTTCGGCCAGACGAGAGGAAGAAGGCCACCCCCCCGCCCCCGCGCGCACCGGTGGACGAGCTGGCGTTCCTCAAGTCCGTGACCGAGGACGACAAGAACGCGCCCTCGCCACGGCGGGCGAGCGGCGCGCTGTTTCAGCCGGTGGACCCCCAGAACGCGACGCCCGTGGCGCCTGCGAACGAGGACGCCGAGGTCGCAAAGACGTTGAAGTGCAAAGAGTGCGGGACGATGAACGTGGCGACGGAGTGGTACTGCGAGAGCTGCGGCGCGGAGTTGGCCGCCCTCTAACTAGGGACCTTGTCCCGTAGTTTCTTCACCACCGCCGCCATGCGCGACTTGTGCCGGGCGGCGTTGTTCTTGTGGATCAGTCCCTTACGCGCCGCGCGATCGAGCAGGCGGGCGGCGAGCGCGTAGGCCGCGGCAGCGGCGTCGGCCGTCGCGGCGGCACGAACCCGCTTCAGGGCGGTGCGCAGCATCGACCGCTGCCCCTTGTTGCGGACGTTGCGGGTGGCGGCCTGGCGCATCGCTTTCTTCGCGGATTTGATCTTCGGCATGGCGCGGAAACTAGGCGGTAAGTTGCGTCGGGTCAAGGCTCTACGTTATCTTAGCACGTGCCGCTCGACCAGATCCTCCTGCTGGCCCCGGTGCTGTTGTTCTCGATCGTCGCGCATGAATACGCGCACGCCGAGGCAGCCTACCGACAAGGTGACAACACCGCCTACATGCTCGGGCGGCTCACCTTGAATCCCCTGAAACACATCGATCCATTCCTGACGATCATTCTGCCGATCATGCTCATTGCGATGGGCGGACCGGCGTTCGGCGGTGCCAAACCGGTGCCGGTGAATCCGCGCAACTACCGGAACTATCGCACGGGCGACATCATCGTCTCCCTCGCCGGGATCGCGACGAACCTCGTGCTGTTCATCATCAGTGCCATCGGTTACGCCGTGGTGGGACTGCTCGGCCGGGGGTTGGCGGGGCTGTCGGGCAGCTTGGCCATCCTGCAAGGCATGCTGTACTTCGGGATGTGGGTGAACTTGCTGCTCGCCTTCTTCAACCTGATCCCACTCCCGCCCCTCGACGGGAGCCACGTGATGAAGCACTTGCTGCCTCCCGCCGCCGGGATGCAGTACCGCCAGCTGTACGCGCTGGGGATGATCCCGATCGTGCTCGTCGTGTGGCTGCTACCGGGAGTGGTGGACGCCTTCCTGTGGCCGGCGCACAAACTGATGGGTGCGGCGTGGGGGCTCGTGGGTTCGTTCCG
>Ga0209220_1000142_pt1 | contig 31021 bp, 30 predicted proteins | sample BlaSpr_A8_OM3_M3_FD_187984 | JGI IMG/M metagenome (GOLD analysis project Ga0209220, IMG submission 187984) | Forest soil microbial communities from Thunder Bay, Ontario, Canada - Black Spruce, Ontario site 2_A8_OM3_M3 (SPAdes) (version 2) | ecosystem: Environmental > Terrestrial > Soil > Boreal... | reverse complement strand
GATCTCCACTGGCTCGGCGATCTCGAGCGTCTGGTGCCGCGGTTCGTGGAGCATGGGGTGAGCGTGATCGCGCTCTCGTGCGACACGCGCGAGCGCGGCGAGCGCGCGAAGAGCGAATGGAAGCTGGAGGAGCTGCGCGTCGGCTACGGCGTGTCTCCCGTGGATGCGCGCAAGGCGGGCCTCTATCTGTCCGAGAAAGAGGACCATCTCTTTACCGAGCCGGCCGTCCTGGCCGTGAAGCCCGAGGACGGCACGTTGTACGCGGCGTGGGTGCAGTCGACGCCGCACGCGCGCCCGCATTTCGCCGAGGTGCTCTCCGCGGTGGAGAACATGCTGGCGAAAGACTTGCCGAGGCCGAAAGGGGCGGCGTAGAGGCTTCATTCGTTCAGGACGTTGATGTTTTCGTAAACCCTGCAGAGCGTCTGCAGGTCGCACAGCCGGCAGGTCTTCAAGCCGTACTTCGGATCGACGCGCGCATCGCCCGCGGCGAACGCGGTGCCGAGCGCCTCGGTTTCCTTGCGCCATTGCGCGCGCAGCCCCGCCCAGTCGCGATACAGCTCGACCTTGGGCAGCAGGTTCTTTTCTTTCGAGAAACCCCTGAAAGCCATCTCGCCGGGGACCAGACGGGCAAACGCCACCGCGGCGATCTCCTCGGGCGCCGAGACGGCGTAGAGCGGGAGCTGCGGGTCGTCCGGGCGCTCGCCGAGCCAGGCCTGGCGCGACACCTGCCCGCTCTTGTAGTCGATGAGCGCGTGGCCGCCTGCCGCAAGGCGATCCATGCGGTCGATGCGGCCTGAGAATTCGAGCCCTGCGACCTTGAGGGCGCGTCTTTCCTCGAGCGCTGCAATCTCGAAGGCGGCGCGCGCTTTCTCGACCTCGAGCCATTCGCGGGCGAGCTTAGCGAGGCGGCTGCGCTCCAGCTCGGCGAAGCGGCCCTCGAGCCCGTTCTCCTTCACGGCAGCCGCTGCGGCGCTGGCGATGGCCGGCTCCATGTCATGGCGCAGAGAAGCGGAACTCTTTAGAGAACCCCATAGATGCTTCATCAGGTCGTGGAGGAGCGCGCCGCGCTGCCTCGCGTCCAGCCCGAGCGCGGGCTCCTCGAGCTCCTCGGCGGCGAGGCGCCAGCGCGCGAAGGCGCGGAACGGGCAGGCCGCCTGGTCGGCGAGCACGCGCGTGCCGCCGCGCACCTGCTTCATCTGAACCGGCGGTGCCTTCGCGTCTTCGAACGAGTGAAGACTCTTTTGAGAAAACAAAACGTCGCGATACCGCGGGTAATCGGGGACGGAAGGAGAAGAAGCCGCAACTTCGAGAATCAAAGGGCTGGGCGCGAGATCGTGGTCCTGCTCCTTTTCGGGCCAGGAAAACACCACCTCCTTCGCCGCGGCTCGCCATTCGTCGGTGATGCGCCGGTCGAGCACGAGCGAGCCCTCGGCGCTCGCTTCCGGGATGCCGGCCTTCTTCTGCAGCGCGATCGGGATGAACGGATTCGGGCGCGCATTCAGCGGCCAGGCCTCGTCGGTTAGGCCGCTCACCCACAGGCAGTCGAAGCGCAGCCCGGTCGACTCGAGGATGCCGAGGACCTGGATCGGCGCCTCGCGGGATTCGGGTTGGAACAAGGTGTCCGCGCAGAGTCTTTGCAGGATCTTCAATGCCGGTTTTATTTTTATCGGCTTTGAAACCCGGTCGAGCCGCGCAAATTCGCCCAGCACTTCGTGCCACTTGGCGCGCGTCTGGAACTCCTCCGAGTCAGCCGCGCGCTCGCCCGGAAACCCCGCCGCTTCGAGCAGCGCCGAAAAGTGCCGCGCCCATTCGGAAGGAGTTTTTTCTCCCAGCTCCCTCCCCAATGCAAATACTTTTTCCAGGGCTTGCCGCAAAAGCGGGCAATGCTCGATGAGGGCAATCAATTTCGGCAGTACGACGCTCGCCTCGAGTTGCCTGCGCAGGCGCGCATCGAGCGTCGCGCGGCGCGCCATCTCGCTCTCGGAGCCTGCGATGAAGGGGGAGCGAACAAGGTTGCTCGCCTTTTCAAAAGGAATTACCCCACTGGAGAATTCCAAAAGCAAGAGTGCTGTATCAACAACCGGGTAGTTCGAGAGAGGCTCGCCGAGCGAGACGTTGAAGGGAGGCGGCGTCTTCTCCGCCCCGGGCAGGTTGTAGCCCGGCTGCATCACGCGCGAGAAGACGCGCACCACTTCCTTTCGCCGCTGCGCGAGCTGAGGAACGACCACGCCGATGCGCTTGCGGCCTTCCTCGAGCCGGGCACGCGCCCATTTGGCCGCGGTTTCCAGCTCTTCTTTTGCTGACGCGAAGGACGTACGAAAAGAAGTACCTGGGACTGCTTCCGGCTTGACCTCGACGAATTCAAAATGCCGCAGGAAATCCGCGGTCTGCGGCGGCAGGATGTCGAAGGCGTAGGCCACCAGCAGCTTCGGCTTCTTCAGCTTGTCGAGGAGGCCCGCGATGAGGTCGGGCAAGCGGGCGGCGTCGATGTCAACGGCCGTCCTTTTCAAATATTGCTTTGCCCACTGGGAAAAAGCCGTTGCGTCCTCGTTTCCAGGCCCCGCGCCGATCCGCCAGGCATGAAGCAGCCGCCACGCGTCGCGGCACTGGACGGCCGCCTGAGGCAGGATAAGAAGACCGCTGCCTTCAAGAATCTGTTCCCACAGAAGCTGCTCCTGCCCCGGCGTGAGAAGCAGCGGCAGCTTCTCGCCGAGATTCGAGTAGAGTGCGTCTTCCCACAGGCGCTCGACGAAAGCGCCGAACGGCAGGATGTCGGGCGCTTCCCAGACCGAAAGGCCTTTAGCGATCTGGAAAGAGTCGAATTCACTGGTTAGAACCCTGGAAAGGCGTGGGTTCGGCGTGACGACGGTGATGCCTGCGGCGTGACCTTCGGCGAGACGCTGGAACAGTTCCATGATTTCGTGGCATCTTAACTGCTCCATGACCCCCCAAACCCGGCGCATCATCCACATCGACATGGACGCGTTCTACGCGTCGGTGGAGAGCCGCGACGATCCGCAGCTGCGCGGAAGACCGGTGGCGGTCGGCGGCTCGCCGGCCTCGCGCGGCGTGGTGGCGGCGGCGAATTACGAGGCGCGCGCGTTCGGCGTGCGCTCGGCGATTCCGATGGCGCGCGCCGTGCGGCTGTGTCCCGGGCTGATCATCGTGCGGCCCAACTTCGCGCGCTACAAGGCGGTGTCGCAGCAGGTGATGGCGATCCTGCGCTCGTGCACGCTACTGGTCGAGCCGCTGTCGCTCGACGAGGCCTACCTCGACGTGACCGAGAACTTCTGGGGCGAGCCGCTTGCGACCAACGTCGCCAAACGCATCAAGAGTCAGATCCGCGAGGAGCTCGGCCTCACCGCTTCGGCGGGCGTTGCGCCCAACAAGTTCCTCGCCAAGATCGCCTCCGGCTGGAAAAAGCCCGACGGGCTCACGGTGATCGCGCCCGAGAGGGTCGAGCAATTCCTGCAGCAGCTGCAGGTCGAGGCGCTGTGGGGCGTCGGGCCGGTCACCGCGAAAAAGCTACGCGCCGTGCGGATCGAGCGCCTGGTGGATGTGCGCACGGCCGATCCGGCGCTTCTCTCTCGCACCGTGGGTAGCCTGGGAGAGTGGCTGACGCGCCTTTCGCACGGCGACGACACGCGTCCGGTGCGGCCCGATCGGGTCACCAAATCGGTCTCCTGCGAAGAGACCTACGCCGAGGATCTTTCAAAGATTGAAGAAATCAATGGTGAGGTGGAGCGACTGGCCCTTCACCTTGCCGCATCGCTCGCGAGAAAGCGGCTGCGCGCGCGCACCGTGACCATCAAAGTACGGTACGCGGACTTCACCACCATCACACGCAGCCATACTGCGGAAGATGCAAGCAATTCTGAAAAATACATAGCGGACTGCGCCCGAACGCTCCTCGAGCGCACCGACGCCGCGCGCCGGCCGGTGCGGCTGCTCGGGGTCGGCGCGCACGGCCTCGCCCGCGAGGACGACGCCCTGCCGGAATCGGAGCCGCTACCGTTCTAGTGAATAAATCGGGGTCAGAGCCCGATTTCCGACATCTCCGCTACCGCTATGGGAAATCGGGCTCTGACCCCGATTTTCTAGCGTTCGAGAATCGCGGTAACCCCCATGCCGCCCGCGGCGCAGATCGAGATCAGGCCGCGGCCCGAGCCGCGATCGGCGAGCTGCTTGGCGAGCGTGGCGACGATGCGCGCGCCGGTGGCGCCGAACGGATGGCCGATCGCGACGCTGCCGCCCTTCGGGTTCATCTTCGCGCGGTTGATGCCGCCCAGCGCGCCGCGGCGTAGCCGAGTGCGGCAGTACTCCTCCGACTCCCAGGCCTTCAGCGTGCAGAGCACCTGCGCGGCGAACGCCTCGTGGATTTCGTAGATATCGAAGTCCTGCAGCTTGATGCCGGCGCGATCGAGCATCTGCGGCACGGCGTAGGTCGGCGCCATCAGCAGGCCTTCGCGCGGCCCGGCCAGTCCCGCGTAGTCCACGGCGGCCGACGCGCTCTGGGTGATATACGCCTGGATCGGGATGCCGCGCGAGCGCGCCCAGTCTTCCGAGCCGAGCAGCACGCAGGCGGCGCCGTCGGTGAGCGGCGTGCTGTTGCCGGCGGTGAGCGTGCCGTATTCGCTGCGATCGAAGGCGGGCTTCAGCGCGCTCAGTTTCTCGAGGCTGGCATCGGCGCGGATGTTGTTGTCGGTCTTCAGGCTGGTGAAGGGAAAGACGAGATCGCTGTAGAAGCCGTCCTTCCACGCCGCGGCCGCCTTGCGATGGCTCGCGAGCGCGAGCTCGTCCTGCTCCGAGCGGCCGATCCCCCATTCCTTCGCCATCAGCTCACAGTGCTCGCCCATGGAGAGGCCGGTGCGCATCTCGGCGACGCCGGGAGTCGAAGGCTTCAGGTCGCGCGGCCGCAGGCGGAGCCAGGGTTGGGTTTTTTCGAGGAAAGACCTCCCCCTCGCGCTGGCGAGGACGGTCCTCTGTAAATTCCTTCCATAGGAGATCGGGATGTCGCTCGCGCTGTCGGAGCCGCCGGCGATCGCCGAGTCGATCTCGCCGAGCGCGATGCGGTTGGCGAGCGTCGCCACCGTGGTGAGGCTGGTGCCGCAGGCGCGCTGCACGTCGTACGCCGGCGTGTGCGGATGCAGGCCCGCCGTCTGCGTCGACTCGCGCGCTAGGTTCCAGTCGCGCGAGTGCTTGATGACCGCGCCAGCCGAGACTTCTCCCAGAATCTCACCCTCGAGAGCATATTTCTCGACAAGGGCTTTCATCGCCGCGCTCATCATCTCGAGGTTGCCCTGGTCGACGTAGGCGGTATTGGCGCGCGCGAACGGGATGCGCGCACCCCCGAGGATGGCGACGCGACGGGGAAGTTGGGTCATGGTAAAAGCATCATACCGAAGTCATGGCCTACGATCTGCTCATCAGGAACGGCATGGTGATCGACGGCACCGGCGCGCCGGCGCGCCGGGCCGACATCGCAATCGCCGGCGGATGCATTGCCGAGATCGGCAGTATCTCCGGTTCGGCAAAAAAAGTGATCGATGCAAAGGATCTGGCGGTCGCGCCGGGATTCATCGACCCGCACACCCATTACGACGCGCAGATCTGCTGGGACGGCGCGGTGACGCCTTCGTCCTGGCACGGCGTGACCTCGGTAGTGATGGGCAACTGCGGCGTCGGCATCGCGCCCTGCCGCCCCGAAGCACGCGAGATCGCCATGCGCGACCTGGTGAACGTGGAAGCGATCCCGTTCGAAGTGCTGGACCAGGGCATCACCTGGGACTGGGAGAGCTTTCCGCAATACATGGAAGCCGCCGCGCGGCGCAAGCCCTCGCTCAACCTCGCCTTCCTCGCGCCGCTCACGCCGTTCCGGCACTACGTCATGGGCGAGGCCTCGATGGAGCGCGGCGCCACCGCCGAGGAAACCGCAAAAATAAAATATTTGTTGGGTGAAGCCATAGACGCGGGCGCGTGCGGTTTTTCCAGCACGCTCCTCAACCAGCACCTCGGCTACCAGGGCCGCCCGCTCGCCTGCCGCAATGCGAGCCGTGAAGAGCTGAAAGCGTATGCCAATGCGCTCAGGGAGCGCAAAAAAGGGTCGATCGAGTTCGCCATGACGCGGCAGATCGCCGTGCTGGAGGACGCGGAGCTGGAGCTGCTCGATTTCCTGCTCGACGAGAGCGAGCGGCCTATCACTTTCATCGCCATGTTCGACCGCGACGACCTGCCCGAGGCGGTGCGCACGACGCTGCGCAAGGCGGCGCCGATGATCGCGCGCGGCGCCCGGCCGCAGACCTCGCCGCTGCCGCTCACGCGCGAGATCAACATGCGCAACCCCTTCTCCTTCGCCGCCTTCCCGTCGTGGAAGCGCGTGTTCGAGGACAAGTCCAAGGCCGCGCAGTCCGCTGTGTACAAGGATGTAAATTTTAGAAACCAATTCAGGGAGGAGCTGAAGCAGCCGGCATCGTTCGGCAACTGGGCGCGCATCACGCTGCACGAAGTCAGGTCTCCGGAGCTGAAAAAATGGGAGGGAAAGACGGTGGCCGAAATCGCCGCCGCCGAAGGCAAGGACGGCGTCGACGCGTTCCTCGACATCACGCTGGCGGACGATCTGGATAACGAATTCACCATGCAGTCGTTCAATACGCGCGTCGACCGCATGACGGAAATCCTGAACGATCCGAGCGTGCTGATCGGGCTGGGCGACGGCGGCGCGCACCTCGACATGCTGTGCGACTCGGGCTATCCGACCTACGTGCTCGGTACCTGGGTGAGGGAGAGAAAAGCGCTTACCCTGGAGGAAGCGGTACGGCGCATGACGTCGGATCCGGCGGACTTCTTCGGCATCAAGGACCGCGGGCGCCTGCGGCCGGGGCTTGCCGCGGACATCGCGATCTTCGATCCCGCCACGGTAGACTCGGTCGGACGCCCGGAGCGGCGCTATGACCTTCCCGGCGGCGCGAAGCGCATGGTCATGCGCTCGCGCGGCATCGAGTACACCCTCGTCAACGGCGAGGTGACCTGGGAGAAGGGCGCGCTGACCGGCGCCTCTGCAGGTAAAGTGCTTCGATCATGAAATCGGGGTCAGAGCCCTTTAATTCCGAACCAAGAAAAATCGGGCTCTGACCCCGATTTATTTGTCCGCCCAGGGCATCTCCTTCCACATGGCGCGGTACACCGCGTCGGCCTCGCGCACCAGCGCTTCGTACTGCGCCGGCGGCAGGTAGCGCAGCGGCGAGAAGAACTGCGCCGCCCTCGCCTGGAACTCCGGGTCGGCCACCGAGCGCTCCACGGCTCTTACGAGCCGCTCGCGGATTTCCGGCGGCAGGCCCTTGGGCGCGACGAGGCCGCGCAGCGACGAGAGCTCGATGTCGTAGCCCTGCTCCTTCGCCGTCGCCAGGTCCGGCGCCAGGTTGGTGCGCGCCGGACTCATCTGCACGAGGTTGCGCAGCGGCGTGCCGCCCTTCTGGTACTGCAGCGCCTCGCCGATGTTGATGGCGGCGACCACGATCTGCTTTCCGGCAATCGCCGCGCGCACGTCGGCCGAGCCCTTGAAAGGGATGTGGCGCATCTTCACGCCTGCGGCGCGCTCGAACATCAGCATCGCGAGATGGTCGTCGGAGCCGATCCCCGTGGTGCCCACCGTCACTTCGCCGGGGTTCGCTCTTGCGTAGGCAGCGAGCTCGGCGAGGTTCTTCAGGTTGGTATCCGCATGCACGGAGAAATTGCAGGGGTCGTCGATGATGTTGCCGATGTACTCGAAGCGCTGCCAGCTGAACTGGGCTTGGCGTTCGATCGGAATCGTCAGCAGAGGAGGCGTGTTGACGAAGCCGATCGTGTAGCCGTCGGCGGGCGCTGCGGCGATCGCCGCAAAGCCGATCTCCCCGCCGGCGCCGGCGCGGTTGACCACCACGATCTTCGCGCCGCCGCCGAGGTTTTTCTCGATATAGGGCGCGAGCGCCCGGGCGATGAGGTCCGTACCGCCGCCGGGCGGATAGGCGACGAGAAGCGTGATCACCCGCTCCGGATACGCCGCGGCCGTTCCCGGCAGGAAAGCGAGAGCCGCCCAGATCGCTGTCAGAAATGCATTGCGCAGCCGCAGCATGGAATGCTCCTCCCCGAGATTCAGTATAGGCTAAACTTTTTCAGGAGGAGACAGGTGATGCTCAAGAATTTCCTGGCTTTGATTGTGTCGCTCGCCGTCGGCTCGGCGGCGGCCCAGGACTATCCGTCGCGCGACATCCGCGCCATCTGCAACTACACCGCCGGCTCGGGCGCCGACCTCATCGTGCGCTTCTACAGCGACCAGCTCTCCAGGCTCGCCGGAAGACCGGTGATCGTCGAGAACAAGCCCGGCGCGCAGGGCATGGTGGCCAACGACTTCGTCGCCAAATCGAAGCCCGACGGCCTGACGATCCTGATCACGCCGGTCAGCTCGACCGTCAACCTGGCGCCCTCGCTCTTCAAGCAGCTGCCGTATGACCCGCAGAAGGACTTCACGGCGGTGACGACGATTGCCACCGTCAGCTTCGCCATCGCGGTCGACGCGAAAAGACCGATCAACAACATGCAGGAGCTGGTGGCGCACCTCAAGGCGCAGCCCAAGCAGGGCTTCTACGGCGCGACCAGCAACGCCGGCAACATCTCGGGCGAGCTGTTCAAGTCGATGGCCGGCCTCGACACGACCTACGTCCCCTACAAGGCCAACCCGAACGCGCTCGCCGACCTCCTCGGCGGGCAGCTCGATTTCATCGCCTTCGACTCGACCTGGACGCTCGCGCAGCAGAAGAACGGCTTCGTGCGCATCCTCGCCGTCACCACCCCCAAGCGCTCGAGCGCGATACCCGAGGTGCCGACGATGCAGGAAGCCGGCTTCAAGGACTACGACATGACGCCGTGGTGGGGCGTGCTCGTCCCCGCGGGCACGCCGAGGACTATCGTCGAGCGGCTCGCCGCCTGGTTCAACCAGATCACCAACTCCGAAGAGGGCAGGCAGTTCCTCGCGCGCTCGGCGTTCGACCCCTTGCCGGGCTCACCGGAGTCGATGGCGAGGCTCCTCGCCGCCGACTTCGAGCGCTGGGCGCGCTACGCCAGGATGGCGAAGATCGAGCCGCAATAAAAATCGGGGTCAGAGCCCGATTATCTCGACGCCACGAGATAAGCGATGGCGCCCACCGTAACCGCCGCTCCGAGCAGCATGCGCGACGTCACTGTCTCCTCACGCAGCGCAATGGCGCTCACCAGCGCGGTCACCAGGGGATAGGCGGCGACGATCGGCGCGACCAGCGCCACCGGCGCAGCCGTCAAGGCCAGGTACATGAGGAGCACGGCGCTGCCGTTGAGCGCGCCTGTGACGCCGAACCAGGTCACGCTGTGAGCCGTCAACTTGCGCCTTGCGGAACCGGCCAACCGGTCGGCGCCGATCACGGCCGCGGACGAGACGGCGTATCCGATCAGGCTCGCGGCAAAAGGATTCGGCCAAAGCAGGAGCGCCGCTCTTGCGCCCACCTGCGCAAGGCCGCGCACCACTGCGCCGGCGAGAGGCCAGAGAAGCAGCCAGCCGGCAAACCGACCGCGCACGGCGCCCGGATTCCAGGATAGCAAGGCGATGCCGATGACGACGCCCGCCGCGGCCACGGCCGCGCGAGCGGGAATCTGCTCGCCCAGCAGGAGGGCGGCGGCCACCAGCGCGAACAACGGCGTAGTTCCGGACACTGTGCTCGTAGCCGTCGGGCCGAGCAGTTCGTTGGAGCGGAAATTCAGCAGCGTGACCACCGCCGGGAAAAACAGGCCCACCACGGCGAACAAGATCGCGGCCGTGGCGCTGAACTGAGCGAGATCGAGCGCGAAAGGCGCCGCGGCGGCGAACAGCAGCGTGGCCGTCGGCACGCTGATCGCCGCTCCCGAGCGGGCGTCGAGCGTGCGCAGGCCGACGCGGGCGGTCACATGCCCGATGCCGAAGCAAAGCGAGCTGAGGAGCGCGAAGGCGATCGCCAAATTCAAGCTGCGCGCCCCTACGCGCGCTCCACCGGCAATCCGGCGAAACGCCACTCCGGCAGCCCGGCCTCCAGCCTGCGGGCCTTCATGCCCTTCTTGCGAAGGAGCGACACGGCATCGTAGGACATCAGGCAGTACGGACCCCGGCAGTAGGCCACGACCTCCTTGCGCTTGGGCAGCTCGCGCAGGCGCTTTTCGAGCTCATGGATCGGTATGTTGACTGCGCCCGGAAGATGGCCCGCAGCGAACTCTTCCGGCGGCCGCACGTCGAGCACGGTAACCAGGCCCTTGCGCGCCCGGCTCATCAGCTCCTTCGCCGGGACCGGCTCGAGGTCATCCTTCTGGGCCAGATAGAGCTTGACGATGCGCTCGATCTCCGCGAGGTAGGTTTCGCCCACTCTGCCGAGTGCCGTCATCAGTCCTACGACTTCGTCGCCGGCCAGCCGGTAATAGACGTACTGGCCTTCCCTGCGGCCGACGATGAGCCCCGTCTGGCGAAGCTTCTGCAGGTGCTGGGAGGTGTTGGCGACGGCCGTGCCGGTCAGCGCGGCCAGCTGCTCGACGCTGCGCTCCGACTGCGCGAGCAGCTCCAGGAATTCGATGCGCGTGGGGCTCGAGAGGACGGTGCCGATGCGGGCGAGATTGGAAAAGATCTCCCGTTTGGCGTTGGTTGACATCGGTCTGGCGCCTGGTCTAGTATTCAAGTGATCGCTTGAATGATAGATTATAGCATGACCTCGACCGCCATCATGGAGTCCGAGCCGCTCTTGCGGCTGACGGCGTTCGTCGGCGTTTTCGCTGCAGTCGCCTGGTGGGAGTTTATCTCGCCCCGCCGCAGACGAGCATTCGGGCGGCTGGCACGCTGGCCGCACAACTTCGGCCTGCTGCTCGTCGACATCGCCGCGGTGAGGCTGCTGGCGCCAGGGGCGGTCATCGCAGTCGCCATTGCGGGCGAAGCCGGCGGATGGGGATTGCTCAACGCGTTTGCGTTTCCCCTATGGGTGGCGCTGCCGGCAGGAATAGCGCTGCTCGATCTCGCGATCTACTTCCAGCACGTGATGTTTCACGCGGTGCCCGCTCTCTGGCGGCTGCACCGGGTGCATCACGCGGATCTCGATTTCGACGTGACCACCGGCACGAGGTTCCATCCCGTCGAGATTGTGCTCTCTATCGGCATTAAGTGCGCGGCCGTGGCGGCGATCGGCGCTCCCGCGGTCTCGGTCTTCGCCTTCGAGCTCCTGCTCAACGCCACCGCGATGTTCAATCATGCGAACGCCTCCGTGCCAGCCACCGTAGAGAAATGGCTGCGGTGGCTGGTGGTGACACCCGATATGCATCGCGTTCACCACTCGGTGCGCTACGAGGAGTCGTCGAGCAACTTCGGCTTCAATCTTCCGTTGTGGGACCGAATCTTCGGCACCTACCGCGCGCAGCCGAAGGCAGGCCACGAGGCCATGGCGATCGGGGTCGACGCATTTCGCGCACCCGAGGAGTTGCGGCTCGACCGCCTGCTGCTGCAGCCGTTCCGGGATACGCCGGGCCAGTACCCGATCACGCGGCGGCAAGCCGCGGGATGACGCGGGTTGCATTCCTTGCACGCGCGATTCTCACTGCCCTGCTCGGCGGTGCCCTGATCTCGGCGCTTGGGTTGGTACCGGCGGCCGCGTACTTGTGGCGCCTTGATATCGGTTCACTACCCTACTTGTCCCTTCGCCTGACCTGAGGCGCCTCGCTCATCGAGCCCTGCTGGCCACTGTAATTCCGAGCGCGACCGCGACCAGGCCGACGATCAGCTCAGGGCCGATGGGCTCGGACAAGAAAAGCGCGCCGAGCAGCGACGCAGTGAGAGCGTTGACGGTCACCGTGAGAGCCACCGCCGATGCGCTCGCCTGGCGCAGGCCGACCGACCACAGGATCCACAGCAGCCCGCAGCCGAAGATGCCGAGGTAGATGATGGCGGTCCAGGTCGTCGTCTTTACATCGGACAGGAAATCGAAACCGTTCCATGCAATGCAAAGGAGAAGCAGCGTCAAAGCGCCGATGCACAGGGCGAGCGCCGTGAACGCGAGCGCGCCCAGGCGCTGGATGAACGGTCCGGCCAATACGTTGTAGACGGCCTGCATCGCCGCCGCGGCGAGCATGATGAGATCGCCTTTCCAGGCGCCGGGAGCGGCGCCGTCCAGCTTAGGCGCAAGCGCATACGCCAGTCCGCCGACTGCGATCAGCATGCCGGTGAGCTTGCGCCACGAGAAAGTTTCGCGCCCCAGAGAAATGGCGAGCGCCAGGGTGAGCAGCGGCATGGCGGACAACGCCAGGGCGCCGCGCGCTGCGGTGGTATGCACGAGCGCCACGGTGAAGAGGATCGGGTACAAGGCGAAAAACCAGATGCCCAGGCCGGCCACCGCCAGCGCGTCGGCGGGTGAGCGCAGCCGGCGCAGCGCGGAAAGGCAGAAAGGCACGAGGCAGAGCGCGCCGATCGCATAGCGCAGCGTCACCACGCTGAGCGGATCCATGGTGCCGAGCGAGAAGCGCGTAGCCGCCACCGCGCTGCCGCCCAGCGCGCTGCCGAGCAGGGCAGCCGCCACGCCGGCGCCTTGGCTCATGTCATCCGCACAGGCAGATCACCGTGATGCCAGTATCGCTCAGCCATTCGAGCGTGGTAGCAGCAGCTCAGGAGAACTGTATAGGTTACAGTTCGCAATCCGGAAAACTGTACTGGTGGCGAGCGCGCACAACTGTGACTGTGCCCGCCGCGGCCGGCGCGCAATCATGGATGGGCCAATGGAAAGCGCGTTTCTCTACAAGTCGGTGGCCGAGGACATCTCGGCGCTGATCCACGCGGGCACGCTCGCGACCGGCGAGCGCGTGCCCTCGGTGCGGCGGCTCAGCCGCCAGCGGCGCATCAGCATCTCTACCGTGCTGCAGGCCTACCAGCTGCTCGAAAGCCGGGGCCTGATCGAGGCGCGTCCGCAGTCGGGCTACTACGTGCGCGGCGAGCGTCGACCGGTCGAGGAGCCCGCGGTGTCGAGGCCGCCCAAGTCGCCGCGTCCGGTCGACGTGCACGCGCTGGTGAGCCGCGTGCTGGAAGATCGCCGCTGGAACGAGCTGATTCCCTTGGGCTCGTCGATTCCGCACCAGGGCCTGATGCCCGCCGCGAAGCTGCAGCGCCTGCTTTCGTCGATCGCGCGGCGCCATCCCTCGACCCTCACCTCCTACACCTTTCCGCCCGGCCACGAGGCGCTGCGCCGGCAGATCGCGCTGCGCATGCGCGACTGGGGCGTGCGCCTCGGCGCCGACGACATCATCATCACCAATGGCTGCATCGAGGCGGTCAACCTGTGCCTGCGCGCAGTCGCCAGGCCCGGCGACGTCATCGCGCTGGAGTCGCCTACTTACTTCGGGCTGCTGCAGATCATCGAGAGCCTGGGCATGAAAGCCCTGGAGATTCCGACGCATCCGCGCGATGGTGTTTCGCTCGAAGCGCTTGCGCTCGCCATCGAGCGCGAAAGGGTGAAGGCCTGCATGCTGATGCCCACCGTAGCCAATCCGCTCGGCAGCACCATGCCAGAGGCGGCGAAAAAGCGCCTGGTGGCCATGCTCGCCGAGCGCGACATTCCCCTCATCGAGGACTGCGTGTACAGCGCGCTGCATTTCGGCGCGACGCAGCCCTTCGCGGCGAAGGCCTACGACAAGAACGGCACGGTGATGCTGTGCTCGTCCTTCAGCAAGACCTTCGCGCCGGGGTTCCGCCTGGGCTGGGCGGCGCCCGGGCGCCATATGGCGCGCGTGCAGATGCTCAAGTTCGTGAGCTCGGTCGGCGTGACGGATCTCTTCCAGCTCGTCGCCGCCGAGTTCCTCGCCAATGGCGGCTACGACCGCCTGCTGCGCAGGCTGAAGCGCACCTACGCGCAGCAGATCGAGCTGGTCAAGCACGTCGTGTCGCGCCATTTCCCGGAGAAAACGCGCGTCACGCGCCCGAGCGGCGGATTCGTGCTGTGGGCGGTGATGCCCGAGGGCGTCGACTCGGTCGAGATCTACGAGCACGCGCTCAAGGAAGGCATCGGTGTCGCGCCGGGGCCGATGTTCTCGGCCTCGAGCCGCTACCGCAACTGCATGCGGATCAACTGCGGCTTGCCCTGGTCGGAGAAAACCGAGCGCGCGCTGGCGCGGATTGGCGAGCTCGCTCGCAAGCAACTGCCGCGGAGCCGACTCTCGCGCCTCAGTCCAGAACCCGCAATCGCCCCTTGATGATCTTGCGGGTCGGCGTGAGCGGCATCTCCGGGACGACGACCAGGCGCTCCGGCAGCTTGTTCTTCGCTATGTTTTTCTTCAGCAGGTAATCGACCAGCTCATCAAGCGTAATTTTTTCGGAGGGAGTCTTTAGAGTGACAAAAACACAAGCCTTCTCGCCGAGCACGGGGTCGGGCATCGGCACGATCGCCGACTGCATGATCTTCGGGTGCGAGTCGAGCAGCTTCTCGACGTCGAGCGGATTGAACTTCACGCCGCCGCGGTTGATGATGTCCTTGATGCGCCCGGTGATCGCGATGTTGCCGCCTTCGCGCAGCTCGCCGAGATCGCCCGAGCGGAACCAGCCGTCGGGCGTAAACGCCGTTTTATCCTCTTCAGGATTATTGAAATAACCCGAGAAGAGCAGCGGCCCCCTCACCAGTATTTCTCCCTCCGGGCTGATCCTGACCTCGGCTCCGGGGCTCGGCCGGCCGGCGCTCGACGCCGACCATTCCAGCGGATCGCCCGGCCGGGTGTAGAGGCCGGCTTGCAGCTCGGTCATTCCCCAGAGCTGCGTCACCGCACATTGCGGCAGCGCCGCGGCGAATTCCCGAATCAGTGCGGGTGGAGCAGAAGATCCGGAGACGATGGCGAGCCTGAGCGAGGACCAGTCGTGTCTTTCGAAGAGGCCGGCGGCGCGGCACGCGGCGATGTGAGCCGGCGCGGTCCACAGCGCAGTTGGCTTCTGATTCTGAATTACCCCAGCAAGATCTTCGGGTTTGAACGCCGGCAGCAGCACCGTGCAAGCGCCCACCGCCCAGGCGCAGTGCAGCGAGTAGAGCCCATAGAGGTGCGAGAACGGCGCGGGCGACAGGATGCGGTCGTCCTCGGTGAGCCGGTGTTCTTTCGCACCGAGCCGGGCGTTGGACAGCATCGTGCGGTACGGGTGCGGCACGCCCTTCGGCGAGGCGGTGGTTCCCGAGGTGTAAAGCAGCAGGAAAGGATCTTCAGGGTCGGGCTCGGGATGATCCGCCGTGAGCGGATCGGCGTCCTCGAGCTCGCTCACCGAGGCAGCCGAATTCAGAAACAGACGTGCCTGGCTGTGCCCGAGAATCGCTTCGATCTCGGCGCCGCGGTACGGCATGTGCAGCGTGCACATCACCGCGCGCAGGCGCGTGATGGCGAGGTAAGCGATGATGAACTCGGGAATGTTCGGCAGCTGCACGGCGACCACGTCGCCGTGGCTCACGCCGCGCGTTTTCAGGCACTGCGCGACCTTGAGCACGCGCTCCTGGAGGGCTTTCCAGGTCACAGCCCCGCCGGAAAAAACCATCGCCGGCGAATCCGCTCTTTCTACGGCATGCCGCGCGAGCCACTTCGGCAGCGTGTCGTCGCGCCACCAGCCGCGCGTGATGAATTCACGCTCGCGCTCGGGATTGAAGCGGGGCCGTTCCATGGGCTCGTCACGCTGACGCCAGGCTGAGAAGGATAGCGCAACTACCTTCCTGGGCGTCGAACATGGGCAGCGGCCTGTTCGGCTGGCGCTGCGGCGCCTCGGGCGACGGCACCGACCTCCTGCCGAAATACCTGCCGAGCTCCTGCCGCGGAATCTGAACGCTAGGACTGCGGCTGCAGCTTGCCGTCGACGACGCGCACCTTGTCGCCGCTCTTCCAGCCCGGCTGCGTTTCCGTGGACACCGTCTTGACCGAGCCATCGGGCATGCGCACCGCAACGTCGTAGTGCTTGGTGGCGCGCGCGCTGCGCTCGATCTGGTGGCCGATGACCGCGCCGCCGACGGCGCCCGCCGCGGTTGCCAGCTTATTGTGGTCGCCGACCTCGTGGCCGACCACGCCGCCGGCCACAGCGCCGCCCACGGCGCCGACTCCGGTAGCTTTGCCCTTGACTTCGACTTCCCTGACGTCGACCACCACGCCGCAATCGACGCATGCCGCTTTCGCGTGCGGCGCTGCGGAAGCGATTTGCGTTTTGGCGACCGGATGGGCCTTGGGCTTCTCAGAAGCTTTTTTCGCCTGCTCCGGCATCCTTTGCGCGCTGCTGCCCGGCAGGTAACCGGTCACCGCCGCGATGCCGACCCCCGAAAGCAGGATCACCGCGACTGAGGCGCCTGCGATGAACGGATGGATTCTCGGTTCCATACGGTTCTCCTTGTCGATCCGGCTTTTCGCCTGGCGCGGATCATACGGTCTGCGAGATGGAACTCATGTGACGTGCGTCACCCTTTGCTGTACCTGTTGCGTTTTTCAGACAATACTATTGCCCTATGGAAGAAGCGCTGCTCCTTGCCCGGGTGCAGTTCGGGCTGAACATCGGCTTTCATATTCTTTTCCCGAGCATCACCATCGGCCTCGCCTGGGTGCTGGTGTACTTCCGCATCCGCTATGAAGTGACGCGCGATGCGGCCTGGCTCGAGACGTACAAGCTGTGGGTCAAGGTGTTCGCGCTCTCTTTCGCCATGGGCGTGGTCACCGGCGTGACGATGAGCTTCCAGTTCGGCACCAACTGGCCGGGCTACATGAACAAGGTCGGCAACATCGCCGGCCCGCTGCTCGCCTACGAAGTGCTGACCGCGTTCTTCCTCGAGGCGACGTTCCTCGGCGTGATGCTGTTCGGCATGAACCGCGTGCCCGGCTGGATGCACGTCACCTCCGCGGTGATCGTCGCCTTCGGCACCACGGTGTCGGCGTTCTGGATCCTCGCGCTCAACTCGTGGATGCAGACGCCGGCCGGCCACACGATCGAAAACGGCGCGCTCATCGCCGGCAGCTGGTGGGAAGTTATCTTCAATCCCTCGTTTCCCTACCGCATGATCCACATGCTGCTCGCTTCGGGAATCACCGCGGCATTCCTCGTCGCCGGCCTGTCGGCGTGGCGGCTGCTGAAGGCGCCCGATGACGCCGGCGCCGGCCGCACGCTGCGCTTCGGCGCCTGCCTCGCCGCGGTGCTGGTCCCGATACAGATTTTGGTCGGCGATCTGCACGGCCTGAACACGCTCGAGCACCAGCCGGCGAAGATCGCGGCGATGGAAGCGATATGGCACACCGAGAAAGGCGCCCCGCTCGTGCTCTTTGCGCTTCCTAATCAAGAAAAAAGACAGAATGATTTCGCAATCACGCTGCCCAAGGGCGCCTCTCTCATCCTCACCCATGACCCGGAAGGCGAGCTGAAGGGCCTCGACGCTTTCAAGGACCATCCGCCGGTCGCGCCGCTGTTCTTCGCCTTCCGCGTGATGGTCGGGATGGGGGTTCTCATGCTGCTGCTTTCATGGGCGGGAAGCTTGGTCCTGAGAAAATCGACGCCGCGCTGGCTGCTGTGGGCGTTCGCCGGATTCACGTTCTCCGGCTGGATCGCGGTGCTCGCCGGCTGGCTGGTCACCGAGATCGGCCGCCAGCCCTGGCTCGTCACCGGCATCCTTCGAACTGCCGACGCCGTGGGCGAAGCGAGCGGCGCGCAGCTCGGCGCGAGCCTCACTGCGTACATCGTGACGTACGCGACATTGCTGCTCGCCTACATGGTCACGCTCACCTATATGGCACGCAAATGAGGGCACGCAAATGAGCCAGGAGCTGCTGCCGCTCGTGTTTGCCGCGCTGATGGGGATCGCGATCCTCGCCTACGTCGTGCTCGACGGCTACGACCTCGGCGTCGGCATGCTGATGCCCGGCGCCGAGCGCTCCGAGCAGGACCTGATGGTCGCCTCGATCGGCCCGTTCTGGGACGCGAACGAGACCTGGCTGGTGCTCGGCATCGGTCTGCTGCTGGTCGCCTTTCCCGCCGCGCATGGCGTAATACTGGGCGCGCTGTACCTGCCGGTCGCCGCGATGCTCGTCGGCCTGATGCTGCGCGGCGTTGCGTTCGAGCTCAGGATCAAGGCCGAAGGCTGGCAGCGCGAGCTGTGGAACTGGCTGTTCTGGGCCGGCTCGACGCTCGCGAGCTTCGCGCAGGGCCTGATGCTCGGGCGCTACATCACCGGCTTCGAGCCGGGCTTCGGCTACTGGCTGTTCGCGGTGGTGGTCGGCGCGAGCCTGTGCGGCGGCTACGTGCTCCTTGGCGCGACCTGGCTGATCCTGCGCACCGAGGGCGCGCTGCAGCAGAAGGCGATCGCCTGGGCGCGCTGGGGCCTCATGTGGGCCGCGCTCGGCGTGGCGCTGGTCAGCCTCGTCACCCCGCTCGTGAGCGAGACCGTGCGCCACAAGTGGTTCGATTTCCCGCAAGTCTTGTATTTGATGCTTCTACCGGCAGCAACCCTTGCGGCGGGTGGTTGGAGCTGGGTATCCCTCGGTAAAAGCGATTGGAAACCATTTGCCGGTGCGGTGGCGATCTATGTGCTCGCCTTTGGCGGGCTCGCCTACAGCCTGTTTCCCTACGTGGTGATGGACCGCATGACGATCTGGGAGGCCGCGGCGCACCCGAGCGCGCTCAAGTTCATGCTCGTGGGAACAGCGCTGGTCCTGCCGTTCATCGTCGCCTACACTTTTTACTCGTACCGCGTTTTCCGCGGCAAGGTCGCGGCTGGAGGAGGCCCTTATGGATAAAGGCCGGGAAGCTTGCCGCGAAGATCAGAAACTCAGAAGCGAGAAAGCTAGGTACGAGGGATCGGAACGAAGAAGGATTCGCGCACCACGTCCTTGCCTGCGATCATCTCCTCGGCGCCGCGGCGCTCCTCGTCGAAGACCACCGCCGCGAGCTTCTGCAGCGTTTCGCGCGCTTCGTCGATGGTGCGGCCGTGAGAATTCACGCCGGGCAATTCCTCGATGAAGCCGATGTAGCCGTGGCTGGCCTTGAGATATACCGCGGTGAACGCAAGCCTTCCTTGTTCCATCTTCTACCTCCTGCCTGAGCAAGCCAGAAGGTTACGCGAACAAGCTTACAAAAGTATTTCAGCCGCGCGAATTGCTGCACTGCTCAGCGCAAATGCTGCGCTGCTTTTCATTTTTATTTTTCCAGAAATTTTTTCTTGTCCTTGACTTTCGCCCATTGATCGGCGTCGGGCGGCGCGGGCTTGCGCTCGATGAGCGGCTTCCACACTTGCGAGAGCTCGCGGTTGAGCGCGATGAATTCCTTCTGCGAGTCGGGCACGTCGTCCTCGGCGAAGATCGCCTCGACCGGGCACTCGGGGACGCACAGCGTGCAGTCGATGCACTCGTCGGGGTCGATCACCAGCATGTTCGGCCCCTCGCGGAAGCAGTCGACCGGGCAGACATCGACGCAGTCGGTGTACTTGCACTTGATGCACGCTTCGGTGACGACGTAAGTCATTCCAGATCAAGAGTTTAGCATGGGGCTTGGGGTTGCCCCGGGGCGCCCCCATAATGGAGGTTCCGCGTTGCCCCCCTGGAAGGAATCATGAGCAGTTCCGACATACGCCATGTCACCGACGACACCTTCGACCCCGAGGTCCTGAAGTCGGACACCCCCGTGCTGGTCGATTACTGGGCCGAATGGTGCGGCCCCTGCAAGTCCATCGCCCCGATCCTCGACGAGGTCGCCAAGGAATATGAGGGCCGGCTGAAGATTGCCAAGATCAACGTGGATGAGAACCAGAGCGTGCCGGCGAAGTTCGGCATCCGCGGCATCCCGACGCTGATGCTGTTCAAGAACGGCAACGTCGAGGCGACGCGCGTCGGGGCGCTGTCGAAGTCCCAGCTGACCGCTTTCCTTGACAGCAACATCTAAAGAACTTACTCTAAAAGCCTAGCTGCGCCGGGTGGACCCCGGCGTAGGCCAGCTGTAACAAGACTTCCAGCGCCGACGTCTTCGGCGCCTTCCCAAAATGAGCAAGTCCCAGACCGTCGAGACGGAAGTAGTCCGTTCACCTATTGAACCGGAAGCGGCGCCAACGCCGCCTCCTCCCATCCCTATGCATCATCTGTCCGAACTAAAACAACACCACGTCACCCAGCTCGTCGAGATGGCGGTGGCAAACGGCATCGACGGCGCCAACCGCATGCGCAAGCAGGACCTGATCTTCGCCATGCTGAAGAACACGGCGAAGAAGGGCGAGTCGATCTTCGGCGACGGCACGCTGGAGGTCCTGCCAGACGGCTTCGGCTTCCTGCGCTCGCCCGAGACCTCGTACCTGGCGAGCACCGACGACATCTACGTCTCGCCCTCGCAGATCCGGCGCTTCAACCTGCATACCGGCGACTCGATCGAAGGCGAGATCCGCACTCCCAAGGACGGCGAGCGCTACTTCGCGCTGGTCAAGGTCGACAAGGTCAACGGCGAGGCCCCCGAGGCGGCGAAGAGCAAGATCCTGTTCGAGAACCTGACGCCGCTGCATCCGGACAAGGCGTTCAAGCTCGAGCGCGACATCAAGGCCGAGGAGAACATCACCGGCCGCGTGCTCGACATCGTCGCGCCGGTCGGCAAGGGCCAGCGCGGCCTGATCGTCAGCCCGCCCAAGGCCGGCAAGACGGTGATGCTGCAGCACATCGCGCATGCCCTGGTGGCGAACCATCCCGACGTGACTCTGATCGTGCTGCTGATCGACGAGCGCCCGGAAGAGGTGACCGAGATGTCGCGCTCGGTGCGCGGTGAAGTGGTCGCCTCGACCTTCGACGAGCCGGCGAGCCGCCACGTGCAGGTCGCCGAGATGGTGATCGAGAAGGCAAAGCGCCTGGTCGAGCACAAGAAAGACGTGGTGATCCTGCTCGACTCGATCACCCGCCTCGCGCGCGCCTACAACACCGTGGTGCCGGCGTCGGGCAAAGTGCTCACCGGCGGCGTCGACGCCAATGCGCTGCAGAAGCCCAAGCGCTTCTTCGGCGCGGCGCGCAACGTCGAGGAAGGCGGCTCGCTCACCATCATCGCCACCGCTCTCATCGACACCGGCAGCCGCATGGACGACGTGATCTACGAGGAATTCAAGGGCACCGGCAACATGGAGGTGCACCTCGACCGCCGCATGCACGAGAAGCGCATCTACCCCGCGATCAACGTCAACCGCTCGGGCACGCGCCGCGAGGAGCTGCTGATCGAGCAGCCGATCCTGCAGAAGGTGTGGGTGCTGAGAAAGCTCTTGTTCCCGATGGACGAGCTCGAGGCGGCCGAGTTCCTCATCGACAAGCTGCGCGCTACCAAAACCAACGCCGAGTTCTTCGACTCGATGCGGCGGGGATAAAAATCGGGATCAGTAAAAATCGGGGTCAGAGCCCGAATTCCCATAGCGGGAGCAGAGATACCGGAAATCGGGCTCTGACCCCGATTTTCGGGGTTTTTCCTTTATAATTCGCCCCTTTCGAAGGCGCCGCCATGAAGCCAGGCATCCATCCCGATTACCGGCCGGTGATCTTTCTCGACACCAGCTCGAACCACGCATTCCTCACGCGCTCGGTGATCGACACCAAGGGCCGCGAGACGATGAAGTGGGAAGACGGCAAGGAATACCCGGTGGTGAAGGTCGAGGTGTCCTCGGAGTCGCACTCCTACTACACCGGCAAGCAGAAGATCGTCGACACCGCGGGACGGGTCGAGAAGTTCAGGCGCCGCTACAACAAGAAGAAAACCGCTTAACCTGCGGGGCATGCTGCCCCGTCTGACCCTGCCGCCGCCGCCCGCGTGGCTCGCGGGCATTGCGCTGGCGTTCGTGCTGCCCGGCCTCGCCGGGCACGATCCCTGGAAAACGCACGATGCGGTGGGCATCGGCATCGTGCACGACATGGCCCTGAGCGGCGACCTCCTCGTTCCGCACGTCGCCTCCTGGATCTGGCTGAACGATGCGCCGCTGTACTACTGGGTGGCGCTGGTCTTCGGCAAGCTGTTCCAGTTCTTCACCGAGTTTCATTCCGCGGCGCGGCTGGCGAGCGGCGCCTTCGTGCTCGCGGCGTGCTGGCTGCTGTACGTCGCGGCGCGCGACTGGACGCCCGAGGAGGAACGGCGCACCAGCGCCTCGGCGGCGCTGCTCCTCTTCATCGGCTCGGTCGGCCTCATGGTGCATGCGCATGAAGCGATCCCGGAGCTCGCGACGCTCACCGCGCTGTGCGGCGGCCTCGCCGCGCTGCCGCAGGCAGCCACGCGGCCGCTCGCCGCCGGTGCCGTGTTCGGCGCCGCGCTCGGCCTCGCTTTCCTCTCGTCGACCTGGGTCGCGCCCGCCGCCCTCGGCATCGCGGTCGTCGCGGCCCACCTCGCGTGCAGCGAATGGCGCAGCCGGAATGCGCTTCCCTTCCTCGGCATGGCGCTGCTGGTCGGAGGCTTTCTCGCTGCGAGCTGGCCGCTTGCGCTCTACATCCGCTCGCCCGAGCTCTTCAGGGAGTGGTGGACCTTCGCGTCGCAACCCCGGGGAGCGCTCGGCACGAACGTGGAGTACTTTGTTTCCACCGGCGGCTGGTTTGCCTGGCCGGCGTGGCCGCTCGCGTTCTGGGCGTTGTGGTCGCTGCGCCGCCGCCTGGGCGACCCGCGGCTTTTCGTGCCGACCGTGGCCTCGCTCGCCATCCTGTTCGGCGCGGCGTACATGGGGCCGCCGCAGGACATCAACCTGCTCGCGCTTCTCCCGCCGCTCGCGCTTCTCGCTTCGCACGGCGCAATGAGGCTGCGCCGCGGGGCCGCCGCCGCGCTCGACTGGTTCGGCGTCATCACCTTCGCCTTCTTCGCCGGTCTGATCTGGCTCGGCTACATCGCCATGATGACCGGCGTGCCGCCCAGGGTCGCCGCCAACTTCGCGCGCGCCGCGCCCGGCTTCACGCCCGAATTCAACATGTTCTATTTCGTGGTGGCGCTCGCGCTGACGCTCGCCTGGCTGTACCTCGTGCTCTTCACCGCGCCTACGCCGCTGCGCAGCGTGGCGCGCTGGGCGGGCGGCGTGGTGCTGCTGTGGGGAACATTCGCGATGCTCTGGATGCCGTGGGCCGACTACCAGAAGAGCTACCGCTCGGTGGCGCTGCAGCTGCGCTCCACGATCCCGGTCGGCGCCGGCTGCGTCGCGGTGAAGCAACTCGGCGTGCCGCAGGCCGCGGCGCTCGACTACCACGCCGACCTGCGGCCGCGCGCGTTTGACATGCTCAAGCCGCGGGTGTGTCCATTGCTTCTCGTTCAGGGCAGCCCGAAGCACGAGTTCGACGCGCCGGGGCCGGGCTGGGTGAAGCTCGCCGACGTCGGCCGCCCCGGCGACAAGGGCGAGCGCTACCGGCTGTACCGCCTGGTCAAATGAACACCACATCGCCGACCGAATGCCCGGCATGGACGCAGCTCCTGGCGCACGCCGAGGACCGGCGCACGGTCCACATCCGCGATTTGTTTGCCTCGCGGCAGCTTGTCGCCGAGGCTCCGGGCGTGCGTTATGACTTCTCGCGCCAGCGGCTCGACGCGGTGACGCTGCGCCTGCTCGCCAAGCTCGCCGGTGAGCGCGGGTTCCCGCAATGGCGCGAGGCGCTGCTTTCCGGCAAGCCCATAAATTCCACCGAAAATCGCGCTGCCTGGCACACAGCATTACGCGCAGCGAACGCGCCTTCCGAAGTAAGAGCTGCGCTAAAAAAAATGCGCGACCTGGCCGGGCGGTTGCGTAACGAAAAGAAAATCAGAAGGATCGTCAATCTGGGAACCGGCGGCTCGCACCTCGGCCCGCGGCTGCTCGCCGACGCATTGAGCGACGGAGTCCTCGACGTGCGCTTCGCTGCCAACGTCGATCCGCGCGAGCTCGAGCGCGCGCTCGAAGGCGCCGAGCCGCAGACCACGCTTTTCGTCGTCGCCTCGAAGACCTTCACCACCCAGGAAACGATGTCGAACGCCGAGGCGGCGAAGGAGTGGGGCGGCAAGAGCTTCTACGCCGTCACTTCCAACATCGAAGCGGCCAAAAAATTCGGCGTGCAGGAAATCCTGCCGATGTGGGACTGGATCGGCGGGCGCTTCTCGGTCTGGTCGGCGGTCGGCTTCGCCGCCGCGTGCGCTGTTGGTTTTGATGAATTTCAGGAATTTCTGTCCGGCGCGCACGATATCGACACGCACTTCGCGCAAGCGCCGCTCGAGAAAAACGTGCCAGCCCTCATGGCGCTGATCGGCGTGTGGAACACCAACTTCCTCGGCGCGGCGACGCACGCGGTGCTGCCCTACTCGAACGCGCTGCGGCTGCTGCCCGCGTATCTGCAGCAGCTCGAGATGGAATCGAACGGCAAGCGCGTCGACCGCGCAGGTCGTTCTGTAGAGTATTCGACCGCCCCGGTGTTGTGGGGAGCCGAAGGAACCGTGAGCCAGCATTCCTTCCACCAGTTGCTGCATCAAGGGACGCAGGTCGTGCCTGCCGATTTTATTGATTTTTCCCTTGAAAAAGTACTAAGCGCGAATGCGCTGGCACAGGCAGACGCGCTCGCCTTCGGCACGGACGATCCGCAGCTGCCGCCGTACCGCCAGTATCCCGGAAATCGGCCCTCCAGCATGCTGTTCCTGGAAGGAGTGAATGCGAGGAACCTGGGACGGCTGATCGCGCTCTACGAGCACAAGGTGTTCACGCAGGGCGTGATCTGGAACATCAACAGCTTCGACCAGTGGGGCGTCGAGCTCGGCAAGCAACTGGCCAACAAAATTCTTTCGAGGAGATAGGCGATGGACCAGGAGACATTCAACCTCAGCATCCGCAAGTTCCTGAAGATGGTCGGCGTCAACTCGCAGCGCGAGATCGAGCAGGCGGTGCAGCAGGCCCTGCAGAGTAGAAAGATCTCAGGAGCCGAGACGCTCGCCGCGAAGATGACGCTGGAGCTGCCGGCGCTCGGTCTGAAGGTGCCTTTCGACGGCGAGATCAAGCTAAAATAGCCCTATGAACAAGGCGCGTGAATTCGACCAGTCGGTCGTCACCGAGCTGAGGGCCTTGCTCGGCGAGCGCGTCTCCACTTCGGCTGCGGTGCGCGAGCATCACGGCAAGGACGAGTCCTACTTCCCCTACGCGCTGCCCGACGCGGTGGTGTTCCCGCAGAGCACCGAGGAAGTGCGCGACGTGGTCGACATCTGCCGGCGCCACCGCGTGCCGATGATCCCCTTCGGCGTCGGTACCTCGCTCGAGGGGCACATCCTCGCCGTGAACGGCGGCGTGACGATCGACCTGTCGCGCATGAACAACGTCCTCGCCGTGCACGAGGAAGACCTCGACGCGGTGGTGCAGGCGGGCGTCACGCGCAAGCAGCTCAACGAGTTCATCAAGCACACCGGGCTTTTCTTCCCGATCGATCCGGGCGCCGACGCGACCCTCGGCGGCATGGCCGCGACGCGCGCCTCGGGCACCAACGCGGTGCGCTACGGCACGATGCGCGAGAACGTGCTCTCGCTGAAAGTGGTGCTGCCCGACGGCCGCATCATCCAGACCTCGCGCCGCGCGAAGAAATCGGCCGCGGGCTACGACCTGACGCGCCTTATGATCGGCTCCGAAGGCACCCTCGGCATCATCACCGAGGTGACGGTACGCCTCTACCCGGTGCAGGAAGCGATGTCGGCGGCGGTGTGCGCTTTCCCGACCATCGACGGCGCAACGAAGACCGTGATCCAGACCCTGCAGATGGGCATTCCCGTGGCGCGCAGCGAGTTGCTGTGCGCGACGACCATGGCGGCCCTAAACCGCCATAACAAGCTGAACTACCGCGAGTCGCCGACGCTGTTCCTCGAGTTCCACGGCACCGAGGCGAGCGTGGTCGAGCAGGCGAAGCAGGTGCAGGAGATCGCGAGAGAGAACGGCGGCCTCGACTTCCAGTGGGCGACGCGGCCCGAAGAGCGCTCCAAGATCTGGGAAGCGCGCCATAACGCCTACTTCGCCTGCCTGCAGCTCAAGCCCGGCTCGCGCGCGGTATCCACCGATGTGTGCGTGCCGATCTCGCGGCTCGCCGAATGCGTGACGCAGACCGCAAGGGAGATAGCGAACGCCTCCATGCCGATCCCGCTCTTCGGCCACGTCGGCGACGGCAACTTCCACCTCGTGATCCTGATCGATCCCAACAGCCGGGCCGAGTTGGACGAGGCGAAAGCCCTCAACGCCCGGCTCGTCGAGCGGGCGCTGGCCATGGAAGGCACCTGCACCGGCGAGCACGGCATCGGCATGGGCAAGCAGGGCTCGCTGCAGGCGGAGCTCGGCGAGGACGTCATCGGCCTGATGCGCGACATCAAGAAATTGTTCGACCCCGACAACCTCATGAACCCCGGAAAGGTAGTTTCTCTGTCATGAGCGCGGAAAAACGTCTCAAGGAACTGGGCATCCTACTCGCGCCGCCGAGCCCGCCGGTCGCCAACTACGTGAACGCCGTGCGCACCGGCAACCTGCTGTTTCTCGCGGGCAAAGGCCCGGGCGCCGTGAAAGGCAAGCTCGGCGCCGAGTTCACCGTGGAACAGGGCTACCAGCACGCGCGCTCGGTCGGGCTCGCGCTGCTCGCGGTGATGAAGGCCGAGCTCGGCAGCCTCGACCGCGTCAAGCGAGTGGTGAAGCTGCTCGGCATGGTGAACGGCACGCCGGAGTTCACCGACCAGCCCAAGGTCATCAACGGCTGCTCGGACCTCTTCGTCGAGGTGTTCGGCGACAAGGGCAAGCACGCCCGCTCCGCCGTCGGCATGGGATCGCTGCCCAACGGCATCCCGGTCGAGATCGAGGCGATCGTCGAGGTCCAGGCCGGCGGCGCGGCGAAGCCGGCAAAGAAAAGCAAAAAGAAGAAGTGAAACGCAGCCTGGTCGCGGCGGGCTTGCTCGCGCTCGCGTGCACCGTCTCAGCGCAAAGCTGGGGCCCCCGCTCGCTCGAGGAGCTCAAGCAGGAGACGATTCGGCGCGCCGAGCGCAACATGGGGCCGCTCGCCGGCATCAACGCCGACGATGCGCGCGAGGCGATGGCGAGCCTGAACAGCCTCGAGCCCGACGAATGGGCGGCGGCATGGAGCCGCATCGGCGAGCGCCACCTGCAGCGCGGCGATCACTACCAGGCCTGGCACAGTTTCAACGTCGCGCGCTGGCCGAGCGAGCGGATCTCGGCCGGGAAGCAGCGCGCCTATGCCCGCGCACTGGAGGCTTTCCAGCAATACGCAAGATCGCTCACGCCGCCGATCGAGACGGTGCGCATCCCGTTCGAGGGCCGCGAGATCGTCGCCTACCTGCGCCTGCCCGCGAACGTGAGGCCGGCGCCCCTCGTGTTCGGCATCAACGGCCTCGACTCGCGCAAGGAAGAAGTGATCGCGCGCGTGGATTCGTATCTGAAGAACGGCGTCGGCGTGTTCGCCATCGACATGCCGGGCACCGGCCAGGCGCCGATCCTGGTCGACGTCGGCGCCGAGCGGATGTTCTCGCGCGCCCTCGACTACCTTCAGACGCGGCCGGACGTCGACGCCAAGCGCATCGTGGTGCAAGGGCGCAGCTGGAGCGGCTACTGGGCGGCGGTGATGGCCTACACCGAGAAGGATCGCATCCGCGGCGCCGTGGTGCACGGCGTCGGCATCCATGAGTACTACTCACCCGATTGGCAGAAAAAGGCTTTCTCCACCCGCGAGTATCTGTTCGACATCTACCCGGCACGGGCATCGGTCTACGGCACGAAGACGATGGAGGAGTTCCTCGCCTACGGGCCGCGCCTGTCGCTCCTCGCGCGCAGCATGCTCGAGCGGCCTTCGGCGCCCATGCTGCTCGTCAACGGCGAGCGCGACAGCCAGCAGCCGATCGCCGACCTGTACCTGCTGATGAAGCACGGCGAGCCGAAGGATGTCTGGGTCAATCCGCAAGGCGGCCACATGGGCCGCTCGGAGCGCTGGCCGGACAGCAAAGTGCGCTCCGAAGTGGTCGAGCCCTGGGTGCTGCGCCAGCTCGGCGTGGCGCACTAGATCGTCCGCATTAAATCGTCATTACCGTCCTGCGGTAATAACGCAGCTCCTCGATCGACTCGAGGATGTCGGGAAGCGCCTCGTGCTTGCCTTCCTTGAAGAAACCCTTCGCCGCCTCCGGCTTCCAGTGCCGCACCAGCTCCTTGAGCGTCGAGACGTCGAGGTTGCGGTAGTGGAAGTACGCCTCGAGCTGCGGCATCCAGCGCGCAAGGAAGCGCCGGTCCTGGCAGATCGAGTTGCCGCACATCGGCGAGGCGCTGGCCGGAACGTGCTGGCCGAGGAACTCTAGCGCCATGCGCTCGGCCTGCGCCTCGGTGAGCCTCGACGAGCGCACGCGCTCGATCAGCCCGGTCTTGGCGTGGGTGGCCTTGTTCCACGCATCCATCGCCTCGAGCACTTCGTTGGGCTGGTGGATGACCATGACCGGCCCTTCGGCGACGGTGATGAGCTGCGAATCGGTGACCAGCAGCGCGATCTCGAGGATCCGGTCCGAGTCCGGCTGCAGCCCGCTCATCTCCATGTCGATCCAGATCAGGTTGTTCTGGTCCACGGGCATGCTTTATTCTCTCATGCGTGACTAATGCTTTTACCTGGGTGTTCCTCATCGCGCTGGGCCTTGCGACTGGAACGCGGCTGTGGCTCGCGGCGCGCCAGATGCGCCACGTGCGCGCGCATCGCGGCGCAGTTCCAGGCACTTTCGCCGAGGCGATTCCGCTCACCGCGCATCAGAAGGCGGCCGACTACACGGTCGCGAAAGCGTGGCTCGGCATGATCGACGTGCTCCTCGGCGCGGCGGTGCTGCTCGCGCTGACGCTCGGCGGCCTCATCGACTGGCTCTACGCGCAATGGAGTCGAGTGCTCGAGCCGCAGGGCCTGTGGCACGGCGCGGCGCTCTTCGCAGCCGTGGTGGTGCTGCTCGCAGTTCTGGAGCTGCCGCTTTCGCTGTACCGCACCTTCGTCATCGAGGCGAAGTTCGGCTTCAACCGCATGACGCCGAAGCTGTTCCTGGTCGATCTCGCGAAGCAGGCGGTGCTCGCCGCCGCGCTCGGCATCCCGCTCCTCGTTCTGGTGCTGTGGCTGATGGCGCAGATGGGCGAGCTATGGTGGCTGTACGTCTGGATCGCCTGGATGGCTTTCAACCTGCTGGTGCTGCTCATCTTTCCGACGTTCATCGCGCCGCTCTTCAACCGCTTCACGAAGCTCGAGGACCCGAGCCTCGCCGGCCGCATCGAGGCGCTGCTGCGCCGCTGCGGCTTCCGCTCGAGCGGGCTGTACGTGATGGACGGCTCGAAGCGCTCGAGCCACGGCAACGCCTACTTCACCGGTTTCGGCGCGGCCAAGCGCATCGTGCTCTTCGACACGCTGCTCTCGCGGCTCGCGCCGCCCGAGGTCGAGGCGGTGCTGGCGCACGAGCTCGGCCACTACAAGCGCCACCACGTCTGGAAGCGCGTCGCGCTGCTCTTCGGGCTGTCGCTCGCTTTCCTGTGGGGCCTCGGCCAGCTCATCGACCAGGCCTGGTTCTACGACGGTCTGGGCGTCGCGAGCCGCGGCACCGCGGTCGCGCTGCTGCTGTTCGTGCTGGTGATGCCGGTGTTCACCTTCTTCCTGCAGCCGATCTCGAGCCTTTATTCGCGCCGGCACGAGTTCGAGGCCGACCAGTACGCTGCCGCGCATTCCGACGCCGCCGAGCTGGTGAAGGCGCTGGTCAAGCTCTACCAGGATAACGCCGCCACCCTCACGCCCGACCCGCTGCACTCCGCGTTCTACGACTCCCACCCGCCGGCGGCGACTCGCATCGCCCGCCTGAAAACCACATGACCGATCTAGCCAAGAGCAGATGCAAGCCTTGCGAAGGGGGCGTAGCGCCCTACAACGCCCAGCAGGCGAAGGACATGCTGCGCCAGCTGAAGGGCTGGAGCATCGAGAACGGCAAGCTCGCGAAGCTCTATCCGTTCCAGAACTATTACCAGACCATGGCCTTCGTCAACGCGCTCGCCTGGATCTCGCACCGCGAGGACCATCATCCCGACCTGACGGTCGGCTACAACAAGTGCCGGGTCGAGTACTCGACGCACGCCATCGGCGGGCTGTCGGAGAACGACTTCATCTGCGCGGCAAAGTGCGACGCGCTGTTCGAATTTTGAAAAGAATCTACAGCTCCTTCAATCTGCAGATCGTCCATCACGCGAAGAATCTTCTCGCGGCCGAGGGCATTCGCGCGGTCGTGAAGAACGAGATCCTTTCCTCGGCGATGGGCGAGCTGCCCCCCGCCGAATGCCAGACCGAGCTGTGGATCGTGCGCGACGACGAGGCCGCCCGCGCCGAAGCCGTCCTGCAAGCCGCTTTTTCCTCCAAGGAAGGGCCGGCCTGGGTCTGCGCGGCCTGCGGCGAGCGCTGCGAACCCCAGTTCACGCAATGCTGGAGGTGCGGCAGGGACCGGCCGGCGTAATGCGCACGCGCTGCGGCACGACGCTGCGCCGACGGTGAGCGAGCTCGCGCGGCAGCTGTTTACCGACCGCACCACGCTGACCCGCAATCTCAAGCCGCTCGCCGACGCCGGCCTTGTCAAGGTCGCTGACGGCGCTGACGCGCGCCTTGGCGCGCTGCACGGATTGATCGAGGAGCTGCTGCATGCATTTTGACCGCAGGCAATGGTGGATCATCGCGGCCGCGGCGCTGGTGTTCGCGTTGGTCTTCGGCGTGCGCCAGTCGCAGGCCTTGTTCATCAGCCCGCTGAACAGCGCCACGGGCCTGGGCATCGCCTCGATCAGCCTCGCCTTCGCGGTAGCGCAGCTGATGTGGGGGATCACGCAGCCCTTCGCCGGCGCGGTGGCCGACCGCTACGGCTCCGGCCGGGTGATCGCGGTCGGCGGCGTCCTGGTCATGCTCGGCACGGTGCTCACGCCGCATGCCCACAGCACCTGGATGCTGATCCTGCTGATCGGCGTGGTCGCCGCCGGCGGCGCCGGCATGGCGGGCCTCGGCGTGCTGATGTCGGCGG
>Ga0209220_1000141_pt1 | contig 31578 bp, 36 predicted proteins | sample BlaSpr_A8_OM3_M3_FD_187984 | JGI IMG/M metagenome (GOLD analysis project Ga0209220, IMG submission 187984) | Forest soil microbial communities from Thunder Bay, Ontario, Canada - Black Spruce, Ontario site 2_A8_OM3_M3 (SPAdes) (version 2) | ecosystem: Environmental > Terrestrial > Soil > Boreal... | reverse complement strand
CACCTCGTCGCGTCCATGCGTCCACGGGATCTCGCGGACGACCCGCCTGTACACGATCACCTTCTTCACGCTGGGGCAGCTGACGAGGGCGCGGTCGGCCGTCTCCTTCATGGGGACGACCTGCCCGCGGCGATAGAAACCGTCGGCGCAGATCAAGACCTTGGCCTCGCAATCGCGGAGTCGCGTCGCGATCGCCTCAGGCCCGTAGCCCGAGAACAGCGGGATGATGACCGCGCCGACCTTCGCCGCCGCGAGGACCGACACGGCGACCTCCGGGCACATCGGCATGAAGATCCCGATGCGGTCCCCGACGCGAACGCCGAGCCGCCGCAGGCCTCCCGCGAGCCGGCTCACCTCGCGATCCAGCTCGCCGTACGTCAGAGTGCGCACGTCGCCTCGCTCCCCCTCCCAGACGATGGCCGGCTTGTCGTTGAAGTCGCCATCGCGGTGCCGGTCGAGGCAGCTGTGCACGATGTTCATCCGTCCGCCCCGCCACCACCGAGGCCACTGCTTGCCCCCCGACAGGTCGACGACCTTGTCGTAGTCGCGGTAGAAGGCGATGCCGATGTCTTTGATCGCGGCGTCCCAGAACCACTCGATGTCGGCGTCGGCGCGCTGCAGCAGCTCGGCGAAGGTCTCGATGCCGTGCCGGTCCATGAATCGCTTCAGCCGGCTGCGCTCGATCACTTCGGGGCTCGGTTCCCAGATCACATCGCCGATGACTACGGGTTGCAAGGGTTTAATTGTCGTCAGAACCCGATGCGCGAGCTGCCTGACGACTTTGCCGAGACGCTTGCCCGCGTCCTCGACCCGCGCCAGCGCGAGGCGTCGGCCGAGATCATCGAGGCAGCCACGCTGCTCGATGACGTAGAGCTGCGGCTTTTCCTGCAGCTGTTCGCGGCGCGGGTGCGCGCCTCCGACGCGCCGATCAGGGCCGGCGAGCTGCGAAGGTTCCTGGACCGGGCCGCACGCGGGGGACCGCCGCGAGACGCTCCCTGATCCGCTCGGCGTCCTCGACCAGCATCCAGTAGTTGTTCCACGCGGTGCGGGCGACCGCCAGGGCGAGATGCGGCTTGTGCCGCACGCGGGCCGCCCTCACGGCCTGCTGCTGCGCGTAGCACCATCGGTCCCAGGCGCGCTCCACGGTGCACTCGACGAGCTCGATCCAATCGGCGTCGACCCCGCTGATCGGTGGCGGAGGAAGGGTCAGCACCTTCCATTTGCGGTCTTCGCGCACGATGGTCATGAGCGGTTGCCCGCTCGGCCGGCCGGCATGGCGGGCCGGCCGCGGATTCTTGGGATTCGCCGCCATCAGCCGCTGCTGCACCGCGAAGACGAGGTCGTGCGCTGCCTCGAGGGTCGCCGCCGGGAGCGGGGGATTGCGCCGGCCGAGCCGGACCTGGAGAGCGCGGATCGCCTCGCGCAGCAGGAGCGGCGCCTCGCACTGGTCGTTCAGGCGCAGGGTTTCCACGTCGTCGAGCAGGACATCCGACTCGGCCAGGAGGGAGCGGCGGCGAGATTCGGCGGCGTACTCGGACTCGAGTGTGGCTGTGGACATTTGACAGCACGATAGACCGCAACGCGGGCGTGTCAAGCGCCCATTTACAAGTCAGGCTATGTCGAGTAGCCTCTTCCCGTTGTCGATCAGGAGCTTCTGCAGCACCGGCTCCGGGATGTCGAGGGTTTGCAGCTCATCGAGGCAGCGCTGCGGATTGATGAACGGGTAGTCGCTGCCGAAGACGAACTGGTCCTGCAGGCGGCCCTTCATGTCGCGCAGCACCTCGGTCGGGATGTAACGCGGTGCCCAGCCCGAGATGTCGATGTAGATGTTCGTCTTGTGCAGCGCCATCGCCAGCAGCTCGAGGTGCCATGGGTAACCGAAGTGCGCCGCGATGAACTTCAGGTCCGGAAACGCGGCAGCCGGAGCGTCGAGCCAGATCGGGCGCGCGAAGTCGATGCGGATGCCCTGGCCGCCGGGCTGTCCCGCACCGATGCCGCTGGTGCCGGTGTGAAACAGGAGGATCAGGCCCAGCTCCTGGCATCGCTCGTACAGCGGCCAGTGCTGCTCCTCGTTGGGCGCGAACGCCTGCAGCGACGGGTGTAGCTTCACCCCTTTCAGCCCCAGCTCGGCGATGCGGTCGCACTCGGCCACCGCCCGCTCGCCCTTCAGCGGGTCGACGCTGCCGAACCCGATGAACGTCTTCGGAAATTCGCGGCATGCCTGCGCGACCAGGTCGTTCGGCACGCGAGGCCGCCCCGTGGCGGTCTCCGCATCCCAGGCAAGTAGTACCGCCAGGACGTCCATCTCGTCGTACTCGCGGGCCAGCTCCTCGAGCGACTTGCGGGCGACCTTCGAACGGAAGTAGGACTCTGCCGCTTCGACGTAGCCCTTCATCGAGACGTCGAGCCACTCGGGCGTCGGAAGGTGGACGTGAAAGTCGATCGCCTTCAAAGCGAGACTTATCTTCATGGAAGCCACCCTGCTCGTGCTCGCCGGCGGCCAGAGCCGGCGCATGGGCCGCCCGAAAGCCTGGCTCGAGGTGGGGAACACCGTGCTGCTGCGCTACGTGGTGGAACGCCTGGCTCCCGCGTTCTCGGAGGTGATGGTCTCCTTCGCCGAGCCGGAGCAGATGGAGCAGCACGTGCCGTACCGCGTCGTGTTCGACCGCAAGCGTGCAGCCGGTCCTCTTGCGGGCCTCGAGGCCGGCCTCTTGTCCGCTCGCCACGAGGTGATGTTCGCGGTCGGATGCGACATGCCCTATGTCACGCAGTCGCTCGCCGAGCTGGCCGTGGCGGCCGCCCGCAGCTGCGACGCGGCGATCCCCCGCCACGACGGACTCTTCGAGCCGGTGTGCGGCGCCTACCGCAAGTCCGCGCTGCCGGCGATCGCCGGCGCCCTGGATGCGGGCAACTTCGTGGCGCATGACGTCGCGGAGTACCTCGACGTGACGTGGCTCGAAGGCCAGGATCCCGACCAGTTCCAGAGCCTCAACACGCCGTCCGATCTGGATCGATTCCATGCCGCTCTCGCGGCGCAGCGATAATTGGTCGGATGGCGGCAGTAGGCCGGATTCACTCCGGCCGTCACCCAGCATGAGCTGCCAAACGCTCCCATGCATCGTGTTACTCGGTGGGGGTTCCACGGGGGAGGCCTGCCTCCCCCGTGAAATCTTGGTCAGGCCGCGTTGAAAATCGTCGTCACGGTGAAGCAGGTACCCGATCCGAACTCGAACCTCACCCTCGAGGGCGACAACACAATCTCCCGCGAGAAGGAGGTCGTGCTCGATCCCGGCGACGAATGCGGGGTGGAGGAAGCTCTGCAGCTCAAAGAGGCGCACGGCGGCGAGGTCATCCTCGTCTGCATGGGCCCCGAACGAGCCAAGGACGCGATCCGCAAGGGGCTCTCGATGGGGGCCGACCGCGGCGTTCTGATTTCCGACGCCGAGCTCGCCGGCGCCGACGCGCTGCTGACCGCGCGGGTCCTGGCGGCCGCGATCAAGAAGGAAGAGCCAGACCTGGTCATCTGCGGCACCGAGTCGTACGACGGCAGCACGGGGATGGTGCCTCCGATGCTCGCGGAGCTGCTCGGCTTTCCCCAGCTGACCTTCGCGAAGAAGGTCGAGGTGGACGGATCCAACGTCAAGGTGCATCGCCAGACGGCGGACGGCTACCAGGTCGTCGAGTCCGCGACGCCCGCGCTGATCACGGTCACCGCCGGTATCGCCGAGCCTCGCTACGCGTCACTCAAAGGCATCATGGCCGCGCGCTCGAAGGAGATCAAACAGGTCGCGTTTGGCGACCTGGGTGTCGAGAAGGGCGAACCCGCAGAGACGATCGAGGGCGTCACCGACGCCGAGTTGCGTAAGGCCGGCCAGGTGATACAGGACGACGGCAGCGCGGTCGACAGGATCGTCCAGGTGCTGGCCGACGCGAAGGTCCTGTAGATGCCAAGCGTGCTCGTCTACGCGGAGCTGAACCAGGGCAAGCTCGTGTCCACCGCGCTGGAGCTGATGGCCAGGGCGCGCGATCTCGGCGACGTTTACGCGGTGGCCCTGGGCACTGGCGCCAAGGCGGCAGCCGCGACCCTCGGCAAGCACGGCGCAAAGGTCGTTCACGTCAACGAGGACGCGGCGTTCGATGACTACGTCGCTGAGCCTGCGGCGGACGCGCTCGCCGCGCTGTACGAGAAAGAGAAGCCCGACCTGATCCTCTTCGGCTTCACGCCCGACTCGAGGGAGGTCGCTGGAAGGCTCGCCGCTCGGCTTGGCATCGGCCTCATCGCGAATGCCGGCGACATCGCGGCTCAAGGCGGCGGGTTCGTCGCCAAGGTGCCGTACTTCGGTGGCGCGAAGATCGCGTCGATGAAGGCAAACGCCAAGCCCGCGATCGTGCTCATCCGGCCGAAGTCGTTCGAGGCCTCGGAAAAGGGCGGCACGGCCGAGGTGAAGCAGCTCGACCTGGCCGTGGCTGACGGCTCGAAGCGTGCGCATATCACCGAGCGCGTCGTCGAGGCATCGGAGAAGGTGAAGCTCGAGGACGCCAAGGTCGTGATCAGCGGCGGTCGCGGAATGGGCGGCCCACAGAACTTCCCGATGCTGGAGGAGCTGGCGAACGCGCTGGGAGCCGCCGTCGGCGCAAGTCGCGCGGTCGTCGACGCGGGGTGGGTTCCGTACTCGATGCAGGTCGGCCAGACGGGCAAGTCGGTCCGCCCCGGCGTCTACATCGCGGTGGGCATCTCCGGCGCGATGCAGCACACCGTCGGGATGAAGACCTCGAAGGTGATCATCGCGATCAACAAGGATGCCGAGGCGCCGATCATGAAGATGGCGGACCTCGGGGTCGTCGGCGATGCGCTGAAGATCGTGCCCGCGCTCACCGCCGCGGTCAAAGCCAAAAAGCACGGATAGGGCTCAGGCTCAGCACCTCCTCGATGAGCGCATAGAGCGCCGCCGGGAGCGCGATTTCGAAGCCGCCGACGCCCTTCGTGAGCAATTGCGCGCGGGGGGGTGGGACGTTGTCGACAGCGCCACCGGAAGCGAGCTGCAGGCGCTGAAGGCTCCACCCAGCGGCGAGCCGAAGGCCGCGGCGCGCGCCGTCACGCTGCTCGCGGTCGTCCATGGGTGGCAGCCTGATGCGGAGCGGTGGCTCCTCTCGGTCTTCACCCACTGCAAGGCCGATTTCGAAGCGGTGGTGGTGGACAACTCCGACGACCCGCGCATCGCGGGGTGGCTGAAGAACCGGGCCGCGGAGCGCCTCCGCGTGGTCTCGCTCCAGCCGCCGCTCGGCTTCGCGGCGGCGGTCAACGCGGGGATCGAGGCGGCGGCCGGCGAGGTCGTCGTCCTGTTCGATCCAGGCGTGGCCCTCGAAGGCGATGCCGTCACACCGCTGATTGCAGCGCTCGAGGATCCCTCGGTCGCGATCGCCGGGCCGTTCGGCCTTCGCGGCCGCGGCACGCTGAAGGAGTTCGACGAGAGCGCCGGGCCCGAGGTGGACGCGATCGAGGGTTACTGCATGGCCTTCCGCCGGGCCGACGCGCTCGCGGTCGAGGGGTTCGACCCGAGGTTCCGCTTCTACCGCATGGCGGACGTCGAGTTCAGCTTCCGGCTGCGCGATCGCGGTGGGAGGGCGGTCGTCCTGCCCGACCTCCCGGTCGTCAGGCACGAGCACCGCCTCTGGGAGTCGACGGAGCCCGGGGAGCGGGAACGGCTCTCCAAGCGCAACACGTACCGCTTCCTCGACCGCTGGCGCGAACGAGCAGACCTGCTGACCAGTCGATAATTCGCCCGGTGGGCGATGACTACGCAAGCAAAGTCGATGATCTCCGTGCCAGGCGCAAGAAGAACCTCGCCATGGGCGGCGAAGAGAAGGTCGCGAAGCAGCACGAGCGCGGCAAGCTGACAGCCCGCGAGCGCATCGACCTGCTGTTCGATCCAGGCACGTTCGTCGAACTGGGTCTGCTCGCCAAAAGCCGAGACGGCTCCGACGACACTCCTGCAGATGGAGTGGTCACAGGACACGGCGACATCGATGGCCGCCAGGTGTGGGTCATCGCGTACGACTTCACCGTGATGGCGGGCTCGATGGGAGCGGTGGGCGAGCAGTTCAAGGCCGCCCGGGTCCGCGAGCTGGCTCTACGCTACCGCAAGCCCATCGTCTGGCTCCTGGATTCGGCCGGTGCGCGCATCCAGGAGGCGTCGGGCTCGACGTTCGCCGGCACCGGCTGGTTGTTCGCCGACCAGGTCGTGATGTCGGGGGTCATCCCGCAGGTGGCGGCCATGCTCGGCCCATGCGCGGCGGGGACGGCGTACATCCCTGGGCTCGCCGATTTCGTGCCGATGGTCAAGGACACCTCCTCGATGTCGCTGGGCGGCGCGCGCCTGGTGAAGGCGGCGACCGGTGAGGACGTCACCGATCACGACATGGGCGGGTCGCAGGTCCACTGCTACGAATCAGGGGTGGGGGACAACGAGGTTGCTGACGACAAGGAGTGCATCGACATGGTGCGGCGCTTCCTCTCCTACCTGCCCTCGAGCAATCTCGAGGCGCCGCCCTTCGTCGACGTCGGCGATCCCGCCGACCGGCTTGTCGCGGGGTTGGACAAGATCGTGCCGGTCAGCCCGCGCGCCGCGTACGACGTGCGCAAGGTGATCAAGGTTGTGTTTGACGAGGGGTCGTGGTTCGAGGTCAAGCCGGCATGGGCCAAGAACATCGTCGTCGGGTTCGCGCGAGCCGCGGGAAACTCGGTCGGCGTGGTGGCGAACCAGCCGATGCAGAAAGGTGGTGTGCTCGACTCGGACTCCGCCGACAAGGCGGCGCGATTCATCCGCATGTGCGACGCGTTCAACGTCCCGCTCGTGTACCTGGTGGACGTTCCGGGCTTCATGGTCGGGTCGCAGGTCGAGAAGGAGGGCATCATCCGCCACGGCGCGAAGATGCTCTACGCGACGTCCGAGGCGACCGTTCCGAAGGTGACGATCGTCATGCGCAAGGCCTACGGGGCGGGCTACTACGTGATGTGCGGCAAGGGTTATCAGCCCGACACGATCGTCGCGTGGCCGCTTGCCGAGATCTCGGTGATGGGGCCGGAAGGTGCGGTGAACATCATCTTCAACAAGCAGGTCGAGGCCTCGGAAAATCCAGAGGCCACGCGCGCTCAGCTCATCGAGACGATCCGCGCCCAGATCAACCCATACCTCGCTGCGGGCTGGGCGATGATCGACGACGTGATCGATCCCGCCGAGACGCGCAGCGTGATCGTCAAGGGCATCGAGCAGGCGCGGGACAAGAAGATCGACCGACCCTGGCGCAAGCACGGCAACATCCCGGTATGAGATCCCCACGAAATCGGAGGCTTCGCCGAGATTTCGCGGGGGCCCCTTTGTGAGCACACCAGTGGTGATCACCGCCGCGCTCACCGGCGTGCTGGCGACGCGCGATCAGTGTCCTGCGATCCCGTACACGCCCGTCGAGATCGGCGAAGAGGCAAAGAGAGCCGCCGACGCCGGCGCCGCCATCGTCCACATCCACGCCCGCACGCCGGACGGCGGACCCGACTGGAGCGTCGAAACGTTTGCCGCGATTCTTTCCGAGGTGCGAGCGAAGACGGACGTCATCGTCAACTTCTCGACCGGCGCCGTGGGCATCCCGGCGGAGCAGCGCATCGCGCACATCCGCGACCTGCGCCCGGAGATCGGCGCCCTGAACATGGGATCGATGAACTACGCGATTTACTCCGCGAAGAAGAAGGCCTTCTATCACGACCACGTCTTCGCGAATCCGTTCCGCGACATCCAGCTCTTTCTCGAGGCGATGAACGGAGCGGGCGTCCGGCCGGAGCTCGAATGCTTCGACACCGGGCACATCGCCAACACGGCGCCGCTGATCGACATGGGCGTGCTCAAGCCCCCGTATCAGTTCAGCCTCATCATGGGCGTCCTCGGTGGAATCCCGGGGACGACGCGCCACCTCGTGAACCAGGTGGAATCGCTGCCTGAGAATTCGCACTGGCAGGTGATCGGCATCGGGCTCAACCAGTGGGCGCTGGCGGCCGCGGCCGTCACGATGGGCGGAAACGTACGCGTAGGCCTGGAGGACAACTTCTATGTGGAGGAGGGACGGATGGCGAAGAGCAATGGCGAGCTGGTCGAGAAGGCGGCGCGGATCGCGCGCGATCTTGGCCGTCCCGTCGCCTCGACCGCCGAAACCCGCAAAATTCTCGGCTTGAAACCGAATGACTGAAGTCAAAGCCGAGTTGGTGGGAAGCGTGTGGAAGGTCAAGACGAAGCCCGGCGCACAGGTCGCCGAGGAAGACGAGCTCCTGATCCTCGAGTCGATGAAGATGGAGATCCCCGTCACCGCGCCACGGGCCGGCACCGTCAAAGAGGTGCGCGTGAAGGAGGGTGAGGTCGTCAAGGAGGGCCAGGTCCTGGTCGTCCTCGAATGAAGCCGGCGCAGCTCCTGCTCGCATACATGAGGCTGGTCGAGAAGGAGCGAGAGCTGCGCGATCAGATCGAACAGGTCGAATCGGTGCTTGCTTCGAATCCCGATGTCGTGAGCGCGGAGGAGGCGCTCGCAACCGCCAAGGCTGAGCACATGGCGATAGAGCTGCGCCTTCGCGAGTCCGACCGCGAGAGGGAGACCCACCGCGGCAGGCTGCGCACGCGGGAAAGGGACCTGATGAGCGGGAAGATCCGCAACCCGACCGAGCTGATCCAGCTGAACACAGAGGTGCAGCACCTGCGGGCGAGCTTTGCCGAAAAGGAAGACGCGCAGCTGAGCATGATGGAGGAGGGTGAGCTCGCCAACGAGGCAGTGCGCGAGGCCTCTTCGAGCCTGGACGACGCCCGCACCCGTGCCGCGTCCGATGAGCCGACTCTGCGGCGAGACCTGGAGTCGCTTCGATCCGAGCTCGCCACTGTGCAGGCCGACAGTGCCGCCATATGGGCGCAGGTTCCGGTGGCCGCTCAGAACACCTACCTGCGAGTGCGCGCGCATCCTCCGGTGGCCGAGGTCGACCGGAACCAGTGCCAGGCGTGTCACGTCACGGTTACCTCGTCAGGTATGCAGCTGTTGCGGAAAGGGGACACGATCGTGCACTGCGAGAACTGCGGCCGAGTCCTGGTGATGGCCTGAAGACCCTTCGGCTACGTGTCGACGGGGGCGCGCGAGGCAATCCCGGGCCTGCAGCGTTGGGCGTCGTGATCGAGGACGATCAAGGGATGCGGCTGCGCACCTTCCACCGTTATTTGGGCAAGGCGACCAATAACCAGGCCGAGTACTGGGCTTTGATCGATGGCCTGAAGGCGATCGAGGCATGGAAGCCTGACCGACTCGAGATCTTCGTCGATTCGAAATTGGTCGCCGAGCAGGTGAGGGGAAAATGGAAGGTCAAGGAGCCTGATTTGCAGTTGCTGCACAAGCAGGCGACCGAGCTGCTGGAGCCTTATGGGGAGCGGGCCACGATCACTCCCGTTCCGCGTGAACAGAATCGTGGGGCGGACAAGCTCGTAAACATCGCCCTCGACGAGCACGTCAAGAAACCGAAGTCCGGACCCTGACGGTGGCTCGCGTCACCTATACGGTTGAGACCGACCTCGATCCCGGAGTGGTTTGGGACGCGCTGACGGAGTTCGGGCCGAGGCGCGCCGAGCTGTGGCCCGACCTGTCACCGTCCTTCAAAGTGCTTGCACGGGGCGAGGGCTGGGCGCGGGTCCGTGAGTGCACCGACAGCCTCGGCATCTGGTCCATCGAGCGGTACGAATGGAGCGAGCAGGTCATCACGGCCACCGTCGAAGACGCAAACGCCGCCCAGCGCGGTGGGACGTGGCGCATGGAGGTTAGGCCAGGCTCGCGCGGCGGGAGCATCCTGACGATCACGATGGACCGCCGGGCGAAAGGCCTCGTGGGTCACATCATCCACGGCCTTTTCCAGATCACCAACGGGAGGTTTCTCGCGGGCCGAACCCGGCGAATGCTTTCAAATATTCGTCGGTAGAGCGCCGGGAGGCGGGTGGCACCGCGCCCACCACAGGGTCGAATAAACGCTGAAGACCCCGTCCGCGAGTCTAACCTTCGACGGCATGAGCCCGCTCCAGGCTGAAGCCGCCGGTTCGAGCGCCTCGGAAACACTCATGCAGCTGAAGGGTGCTGGGAGCACCGGCTGTTTGACCGTGGACTCAACTGATGGTCAAGTCGGCCGGATCTACATCCTATTTGGCAAGCCTTATCACGCGACCACGGGCCAAGCGTCCGGCTCCGCCGCGCTGGATGAGATCTTGCAGTGGCCCAGCGCGACCATTGCGTTTGACGCGCAGGCAGCCTTGCCTGCCGAGCAAACCATCGGCCATCTTGACACCTCCGCAGATCACCGTGTGGCGGTATGGACCGTTCGCCTCGTCCTGTTGTTGGTCTTTTTCGTCGTCCCACTGTCTGCTGTAGGCCTCGCCATATGGTCGATCTTGCACAGCCTTGGACCCGAATCGGCTACCGCCGCTCAATACGCTGCTGCACCGCAATGTAGCCTCGGAGCCTCCGCTCAGGACTGCTATGTACTCGAGCGCGGCATGCTTGTTTCGGAGTCCTGGACGTACGGGAGGTTTGGCGCCCGCACCGACACGCTGGTCGTGTCGCTGCCTGACGGAGCACACACGGTGAGTCTCTTCTTTGATGTCTTCGGCCCTCGCGACATCCGGTATGCGAGCTCTGACGGACAGGTGAGCGTGAAGGTCTACCAGGGTCACATCACCGAAGTCTTCGCTGCAGACGGCAGCTCGTTCGAGACCTCAGAGAGTCCCGCGACTGCGCCCCAGCGCGGTAAGGGTGTCCAGGTCGTCGTGATCATGTTCTGTGGAGTCTGGCTTCTGGTTGTGCTCTACCTCTTCATGGGCAGCTCTCGGGCCGTCCAACGGGCCTGGACTGCCATCACGATGCCGGTCCGTCGACTCCTCAAGTAGTTCATTCCCGGACGGTGGCTTGGGCGAAGCTTCGGCGGTGGCCGTTAAGTGAGTTGGCAGACAGACGTAAAGTTACAGCCTTTGTTATGCGCGTCGAGCAAGCCTGACAACAACGCCGCCCAGCGGCGAATCAGGAGGATCCCATCTCTGCCCCCGCCTCTCGTTTGCAGCCGCGGCGAACTGTGAACGCCGACGGTCCGGACGGATCTTCTCGGCCGGGCGATGATGGTGCGGCGCCCGTATCCGACGTTAAGCGGGCCCACTATCTACGCACCACGACGGACGACAGTCCGCTCGGCATGTTTCGCCTGGACATCGAGGGTCGAATCGTGGACGCCAACAGGAAGCTGTTGGACATGCTCGACTTCGACTGGTCGGATCTCAAGGGCAAGGGCTTCAACGACATCACGCACCCCGACGACCGGTGGATTGCTTCGGAGGTCCTAAACGATCTGCGCTCGGGCAAAGTCGACAACGCCGCCTACGAGAAGAGATTTCTGACGCGAGGCGGCCGTGCCGTATGGGCCGCGGTCACCGCATCGGCGATCACCGTCGGCGGGGACCTTAAAGGCGTCGTTGTCATGGTCACCAACCTGTCCGTTCGACCCACGACTGATGGGGTAGCAGACAAGGAGCGCGACCTCTTGAAGGCGATGCTGTCGGTGACGCCGATCATCGTCTTCGCCTGCGACACCGACGGCCTTCTGATCCTTTGCGAGGGCGAAGGCATGGGCTCAGGCCCCCTGGAGCTCCTCGGTCGGCCCGCATGGGAGGTGTTCGAGGAGACGGATGTCGTGCGTGAGCATCTGCAAAGAGGGTTGGCGGGAGAGTCTGGCGAGTTCGTAATGCGTTACGAAGGCGTGGAGCTGAGCTGTCACTACCGCCCGATCCAGTCCGTGGAAGGAGTCTTCCTGGGCGTCACGGGGGTCGCGCAGGACGTGAGTGCGTTGACGAAAGTGACAGACGAAAACAGCCAAATGTCCGCATCGATCTCCACTCTCAGCCACGAGCTCAGAAATCCCATCAACGTGATCCTGGGCTTCACCGAGCTGCTTGTGAACGGCTCGTATGGTCCCGTCACCGAGCGGCAGAAACCACCTCTTGCGCGCATCAGTCTCGGTGGCCGCCGGCTCTTGAGCCTGGTCAACGATGTGCTGGATCTCGCCAAAGTGAAAGCGGGGCGGATGCAGCTCAATGAGGTCGACCTCGAGGCGGGTGCCGTCATCCACGAGGCGACTTCGGAAATGAGCCTTTCGGCCGAAACCAGGGGAATCCACCTTGCCGAGGTGGTTGGTCCACCGGTCAACTTCAGAGCCGACGCCCGTCGAGTGCACCAGGTGCTGGTGAACCTGCTTTCCAATGCAATCAAATTCACCGCGAAGGGGGGCACTGTACAGCTCGCCTTTGATTCGGACGCGAGCGGAGGTCCTCGAATCACGGTCTCGGACACAGGATGCGGCCTCACGCACGACGAGCTGGGCCAGATTTTCGAGGAGTATGGTCAGGTTGCCGCCCACCGAGACGTCAATCCCGACGGCACCGGGCTCGGACTTCCGATCAGTCGTAAGTTGGCGACGCTCATGGGTGGCACACTGACGGCCGAAAGCACGATCGGGGTTGGCAGCGTTTTCAGCCTGACGCTTCCCGCAACCCGCACCGAAGCCGCCTGATCGGCCGGGGTTAGGAAACCCAAACTCCGCGGGTAGACTACTGATGGGCCGAGACGGACGGGTGACCGCCGACCTAATACGCGGTTGGAGGAAAGTCCGGGCTCCACAGAGCAGGGCGCTGGGTAACACCCAGTCGGGGCGACCCGAAGGAAAGTGCCACAGAAAATTACCGCCGGGCGGCGCCTATCTCCGGAGAGGCGTTGTCAGGTAAGGGTGAAAAGGTGGGGTAAGAGCCCACCGGCGGCCGGGAGACCGGCCGGCCAGGTAAACCCCGCCCGGAGCAAGACCAAATAGGAGGACGTTTTAACGGCGGCTCGCCCAGTCCTCGGGTATCGGTCGCTAGAGATGCCGGGCAACCGGCGTCCCAGACAGATGGTCACCGTCCCGCAAGGGAAACAGAACCCGGCTTACAGTCCGCCTCGACCCACTTTCAGCGGAATCTGACGACTTATGATTCGACCGATGGTACGAGCTGGGTTCGCCAGGCGGAACATGCCCCGTGGGGCCCGAGGACGCCGCGGAGCATCGTGTACAAGGACAAGCTCTGGATTTTCAAATGGCAAGCAGACGGGCGGCACCGACAACTAGGGTGGCGACATCTGGACGATCTCCCTCCCTCACTGAGCTGATCTGCTAAGACCATCAGGTGAGCAAGTTCGTGCTGATCCTAGGCGCGGGCGGCATGGCCTGGTACTGGCACCGAGTCATCCCTGAGCTGACCGCCCGGGGCCACCAGGCGGTTGCCGTCGACCTTCCGGGCGATGACGAGTCGGTAGGTCTGCCTGAATACGCCGTGAAGGCCCTCGCAGCCATCGGCGACGACCGCGACGTTGTCGTTGTGGGGCAATCGTTGGGAGGCTTCACCGCCGTCGCCGTGTGCGCGCGGGTTCCGGTTCGCTTGCTCGTCCTCGTAAACGCGATCATCCCGCTTCCGGGCGAGACGCCCGGTCAATGGTTTGCCACCACGGGCTCGGAGGAGGCACGCAACGACGCCGCCAAGCGCGGCGGCTACCCGGCTGGTCTCGATATCGGTGCCTACTCCCTCCACGATGTGCCGCGCGAGGTCCTCGCCAGTGGCAAGGGGACGTTCCGCGGCCAGGCTCGGGTCGTCATGAACCAGCCCTGTCAGATCGACCGTTGGCCGCCCGTCCCAACTCGAATCCTGGTGGGCGCGGACGACCGAGTCTTTCCGCCGGAGTTCCAGCGCCGGCTAGCTCGAGAACGCCTCGGCGTGGAGGTCGAGCTGCTTCCGGGGGGCCACCTCGTCGCGCTGTCGCAACCCCGCGAACTCGCCGAGCGGCTCGTCCGCTTCCTCGCGGCCTGAAGTCTTGGCCGACCTAGACGAGAGGCCCCTTTTTTGGGGAACGGTGGACAGTATGTTCTGTTCCATGAGGGAACAATTAGGGAACAGCCGCCCACAGTCGAGACGTGTCGTTTGCTGTCGATCTGGGCTCCAAACGGAAATGTGAATTCGACCGAATAGAACCCGGCTTACGCGCCGTTCTCGGCCCACCTTCTGTATCCCTAAAGCCGCAAGTTGCGGGCCGCAGATTGCGGTCTCAGCTTTAGGGGTCAGCGGGCGCCCCACTGGAACCAGCGGATGCCAATGCCCGCGAAAACGGCCGAGTAAGCGGCGCTCACCGCCAGCGCCAGCCACGTGTCGCTGTTCCAGCTCGATGGATTCATGGCGCCGGACAGGAGCGTTATAACGGTCCCGCCGGGCGACCACCGGGAGATGAGCTCGAAGGTGTTGCCGAAGATGGTCGAGTGGCCGAAAAGGCCCAGGGCAAACAGAGGTATATAGGCGATGCGCCCAACCGCGTTCAGCGTGTCGGCGGATTTGACCAGGCCGGCCAGCGCTTGGCCGACGCCCAGGAAGAGGGCTGAGCTGAAGATCACACAGATGAAGGTGAGCAGATACGCTTCGGCGGTCAAGGAAACGCCAACGAAGAGGTCGGCCGCAACCAGCAACACCAGCGCCATCGCCAGGATGGCGGCGACCTGCACGAGGAGGCGGCTGGTCATGATCGTCCAGGTGGGTGCCGGAGTCACGCGCAGGCGCTGAAAGACTCCCTTTTCCCGATCTCTCGCCACAGTCATCGAGTAACCCAGGATCGCGATTGACGCCATGCCGAGAGTCAGGGCGGCCGCGACCCTGAACCGTGGATCACCCAGTACGATTCCGCGCTTGTTGGCAAAGAGCGCGAAGAGGAGGACCAGAGGCAGAGCGAAGCTCAGCAGCAGCGCGCGGTTGTTGCGCAGCTGCACGGTAAAGTCGGCCTCCAGCAGCGCTCTGAAGATTTCGGATAGCGCCGGTGTGCGGAGGGGAGGCAAGACCGGCGGAGTCGTGACGGCGCTTGGCTCACTCACGGAGCTCACGTCCTGTGAGACCGATGAAGACGTCCTCGAGCGTTACCTGGCCTCTCGCGACCGCGAGCACGTTGGGGTCGTTTTTGTGCTTCTCGATCAGGCCGGCAGGTGTGTCGACGGTCAGGATCTTGCCGTAGTCCATGATCGCGACGCGGTCGCACACCGACTGCGCCTCCTCCATCGAATGCGTGGTCACCAGGATGCTGCGGCCGCTCTTGCGGATGCCCTGGATTCGGTCCCAAAGCTGACGCCTCGCCTGCGGGTCGAGGCCTGACGTCGGCTCGTCAAGCAGGACGAGCGGAGGGTCGTGGACTGTCGCGATGAGCAGCGACAGGCGCTTCTGCTGCCCGCCTGACAGCTGGCTGAAGCGCCTGGACGCTTCGTCGCCCAGGTGGATTTCGGTCAGGCGGTCGAAGATCGCCGGCTTGGAGAGCGGCACTCCGTACAGACCGGCGTAGAGTTTGACGATCTCGCTGATCTTGAGCTCGGACTGAAAGCTCGTCGACTGGAGCTGAACGCCGATCAGCGCTTTGGCCTGCACGGGGTGGGCTCGAACGTCGACCTGGCGGATCAGGATCGAGCCGGAGGTCGGCTGGAGCAGTCCTTCGATCGCGCTCAGGGTGCTTGTCTTGCCGGCTCCGTTCGGACCCAGAAGCCCGAAGATCTCGCCTTCGTTGATATCGAGCGAGACCCCATCCACCGCTCGCTTGGGGCCGTAGCTGACGCGCAGGTCTTTGACCTGGAGAGCAAGACCAGTCACCGGCGGCGCTTCAGACGTCACTCCGTTTCCACGCAGGGTATACCCCTAACGAACGGGGGCGGTTGCGGGGAAGGACGCCAAATCACGCTGACTCGATAAGCCTGCTGTTCTTTGACAGGTTCGGGTCGGTGCATGCGGCAAGGTTGAAACAGCAGGGCCGTCGCTTCCCGCTTCTCATTTTCGAGATGCTTACCTCGACTCGTCGTTTGCGCGTATCAGGGTTCTGGGTTGCATTGACCCAGCGAACCCACTCCCAGCGCGCCATCGGTGTAATACCTTTCCAAAGGTCTTGGATCTTCTGAGGGGCAGCTGCCAGAGCTGTCTCGAGATCCTGTGGCACGTTCGGCTCCGGCCAGTCTTTGAGTGTCTCAATTTCGAGCGTCGCGGTGTCACCTGCGCTTAAAGCCGCGGTTCGTTGTAGCTTTCCATGAATCCTCATCCAGTGGCCAGAATTGCCGTCTGGTTCCAACACCGTCTGGAACCGATGGCCATTGATCGTTCCTTGTACAGCCACCTGCCCGCGCGACGGCAGTTTCCTGCTCGCTTTCTCGGGCAAGCGCAAAAGGGTCCAGTTGTCGATGGTGGATAGCGCGGCGTCAAAACGAATTGTTGGCGCCCCACTGCGCTGACTCATAGCAGTCATATATCCGATCGGCACCGCCGCGATCCCGGGAGATGCTCGGCGGACACTAAGTCGCCAGGTCGCTCTCTCGCGCGTTCTGGGCCAACGGCGCCAGGTGCTTGAGGTGTGCCTCGTAGTGACGCGATGTGTCCCACAGCAGCATCTCGACCAGCGCCTCTCCGCCCAGCCACGGCCACCGGTCCGCGCCGAACAGGTCGTCGTCAGTAAGGGGCTTGATCGCCGCCAGGAGCCGCTCCAACGATTGCTTGAACGCAGCCCGCGTCACGTACGGGGGATCGTCGAGGTGCTCGCGGTGGACGCGCTCGTTGAAGCCGTCGGTGGTGTTCGCGGAATCGGTCTCGTCGTACGGTTGGCGGCCGGCGCGCAGGCCATCGATCACGAGCACCGAGTGGCCGTGCCACCAGGCCAGGTGCACGAGCACGTCCTTGCCCTTCCAGTCGTCCATCGCCGGATCGCTCAGCCGGTCGTCGCTGATCCGCTCCACGAGCTCCGCCAGCTCTCGGTGGGCCGCGGTGATCGTGCGCAGCAGCTCGTCCCTGTCCACGCTCCGAGCTTAGTCCGGCCGGCGCGGGCGCCGACGGGATGAAGCGGCGCTGAGGGCACAGAGAGCCGCGGCGTTGATCTCGCGGCATGTTGCGACTTTGAGTCGTGCATTACCCAAGCATCCGACGGACCGTTTCGGGAGTGATGGGGCCGCGATCAGCCGTGCTCGGACTGGTTGGCGTGCTGGCACTCAGCTGCGGCGGCTTCCAATCAAGCTCACCTCCCGACAATTCGCCGCCCGCGGAGGCGTTGGCAGCCTGGACGGATTTCCCGGCCGATCGCAGTCCGCGGCCGGTCATCCTGCTCGAAGACATCACGCCTGGACTTGGATTCTCGGGCGGCAACGGCAAGCTGGCGTTCATGTGTGGAAGGTTTGCGGCCACCACTCCATTGCCCAGCACCACTCCGGCCCAGGCGCATGTGACATGGGGGGACAGGAGTGATCAGACGTTCACCGCCATCTCGGCCAGCGACGCATATGTCGCGATGGCGGCGAACGCAAGAGGCAAATCCGCAGATTGCGCGACGGTGCCCCCTCTGGCGATCACGCAGACGCGTCTTGGGACTGAGACGTACGAGACGGATCGTGGCCAAGCGCAGATCACATCCTGGCTCTTCACTGCCCCTGGCGCGGCAAGGGAGATCGCGTACCCCGCGCTTGCGCCGTCCGCGCTATGGAAGGGCGGCTGGAGCGACTGGTCGGGAGAGAGCGCGAGCATCAGCGCCGATGGGCTCTCGCTGACATTCGGCTTGACCGGTGCGAAGGCCGGCAACGGTCCGTGCGAAGCGAAATACCGAGGTCTCGTTACGGAGTCGGCGACCGCGGTCGCTGTCGCTCCACAACAGCTTCCGAATCCAAATCAGCCTGCAGGTGGCGCGTGCACAGCCGAAGGCTACCCTCGACACGTAACGGTTTCTTTGAACCGTCCACTGGACGGTCGCGTTGTGGTCGATCGCCGCGCAGCGGTCCTCGCGGTGTGTCGTGAGGGTATTACCTGCTGAGCGGCTGTGATGCCGCGATTGCATTTGGTAGCCAGCCCTCGACCCACCCTTCTCGATCTCTTGGTCCGCAAGTTGCGCGACTTAGGGGCGCGCCTTCCCGAAGTACATCAACTCCCACAGCGCGTCGTCAACGTAACTATCCACCAGCCGCTCGCCCTCGTAGTGCTCGACGCGCAGCTCTCCGGCGAACCGCAGGTAGGCCCCGTCGAAACCGACGAGCCTGGCGGCCGCCTTCTTGGGCCCGTGGAGATGGTCGATGAACTTGTCCGCGGCAAGGTCGGAGTGGCGGGTGAATGCGACGACGTACCGCTCCTCGCCATCGGTGTACGTGTAACGGGTCACGTTGCCCACCGGCTTGCCGGTTGAGGTGTCGGTGTATCGGCCCAGCTCCTCGAACCTGACCTTTTCCCCATCGTCCGCGATCAGCTTGCCGTCGCGGGCCAGCATGAACACCGGCAGAGCGTCGTACCCGTAGCGCTTCTCGGCGGTGATGTAGGAAGCGATTACCGAGTACGGGCCGGCCGCACCGCGCGCCCAGTACCAGTGGTGCATCAGCTCGGGCATCGGGGCGTCGCCCCAGTTGTGGTCGTGGTAGCCGACGCCGGTGGTCGTACGGCTGTTGCCGCCCGCGCGGTATGTAACCTCAACCGTGCCCTGCGGCACCGATGGCAGCCACGCGAAGTAGTGCTCCGCCTCTTCGCCGAAAAGCCAGAACCCAGTCTTGGGGCGCCAGGCGGGCACCTGCCCGGTCAGCTTGACGTCGACCTCGACCTCGTCCACGCGGGCACGGATGGTGTAGGTGTGCAGGTCGCCCGCGAACACGTTGTCCCCGATCCGGACGTCGGCGGTCTCCGTGGAGGCGGAGAAGGTGTCCGCCGGCAACTGCACGAGCTTCCGCACCGCCGTGCCGTCGGGCAGGGTCAGATCGATGCGGATCCCCGGGTTCAGCGGCTGGTTGAGATCGCTGAACTCCCGGGTCGAGAAGACGACGACGAGCTTTGCTCCATCGTCCAGGTGCGCGTCGAAGTACCACCACTCGTACGTGCCGCGGGCACCTTTGGTCCGCGTTCCGTCCTCCCAGGGCTTGATCTCGCGGGGCGCGATCCCGAGCCTCGCGTAGTCGTCCGGGGTGCCGGCGAGTCGGGCCGGGACAGTCTCGGTGCTGGTCTGGAACATGGCATTCCTCTCCTTGCTCAATCCGATCCCTGGGATTAATGACCAGGTGTCTATTTATGCAACACTGGTCAATGGCCCGGCATTCCAGCCCAAGAGGAGGTAATGGTTTGGTTCGCGCTTTGGCCGCCCGACGGGGACGGGGCCGCCCACGCGCCGGTAAGGAGATGGATCTCGACGTGCTCCTCCAGGGCGCCCTGGAGGCCTTCGCCGAGACCGGTTACGACGGCACGTCTGTGCGCAAGCTGAGCCGGCGCCTTGGCGTGAGCCACGCGCTGCTCATCGCGCGCTTCGGCTCCAAGGAAGGCTTGTGGTTCGCGGCGATGGAGCACGCCCTCGCACAGCTCGAGCAAAGCTGGCGCGAGCTCGCCGACTCCCCCTCGCTCGACGACCTTGAAGCGCTCCGCCAGGGGGTCGTCCGCCAGGTGATCTTCACGGCGGCGCACCCCCAGGTGCTGCGGATCATGAACCACGAAGGTGCCATCGACAGCCCACGCGTCCGCTTCGTCATGGATCGATTCGTCAACCCGCTGCGCCCGGGCGTGGAACGCCTTCTCTCCCGGCTCGTCGCGGCCGGACGGATACGGAGCGTTCCCTACGCGACTCTGCACTTCCTGACCGTCGTGGGCGGTGGCGCGCTGTACGCCTACCCTGTCGAAGCAGTGTTGCTCGGCGCGCCCGCGCACCCGGACGCGGAGCAGATCCGCGCGCATGCCGAGGCCGTGGCGGACGTGCTCATCGCCGGCATCGCGTTGCCACCGCCCATCCGATAAGGAACCTGGCTTACAGTCCGCGGCAACCACAACCCGCCCAATTGCGGTGCGGGCGTCCACGGAGTGCTGATCTCTATGCCTTTCGATAGGCGGCGGCGCCGTCATCCGTCCCGAGCGTCATCGCCTCGTAGCAGCTTTCACCGTGCCTCCGGCGGTCATTGCAGCGCCGACACGATCAAATATTGCGTGGGCACAACAGTTTGATATAGTGCAGGCATGCCCAAGGGCGATCTGGTCATCTACAACCGGCTCGCCGTCCTACGGGCCGAGCGGGGGATGTCCCGCCTGGACCTCGCCCGCGCCGTCGGCGTCAACTACCAGACCATCGGATACCTGGAGCGCGGCGATTACAGCCCGAGTCTCGAGCTCACGTTGAAGCTGAGCGAGGTGTTCGGGCTGCCGGTGGAAGCGATTTTCTCGACGCGGTCATTCGAGCCGCTGTCGGAGCAGGTTTATAGGAGCTCACAGCCCAAGGAGGTGTCCCGATGAAGCCCCAGATCCCCGCAGGCCGTGCAGAGCGAAGGGATTTCTTCCGGAGGTGGATTCGAGAACGGCGAGCGGACGAGCCCGGCTTTCGATTGTCCCAGCGCCGGCGCCGGATCATCGTCGCCGCGCTCTACCTCTTCCTGCTCGCGACGGTCTCGGCCCTTGCGGGCGGCCCGGGTGCGATGCCATCAGTCCTCGGCGCCACGCCGGTGACGTTCCTGATCTGGCTCGCGACCGCACAGCTCGGATGTTTCATGCTGCTCAACTACTCGGTCCGCGGCCTGCTCCTGGGCGATGCGTATATCGACGAGCGCGAGAGAGGGCTGCGTGATCGGGCGACCGCTCTCGCGTATAGGATCCTCACCGGCGCGCTGGGGCTCCTCAGCTTCTACGTCATCCTCGCGCTGCTCTGGAACGTTGGGTTGCCACTGCCTTCGACCGCGATGCAGCTGCTCCTGGCGCTCATTCCTCTGGGCTGGCTCGCCACAAGCCTGCCGCAGTCAGTTCTCGCGTGGACGTTGCCGGACCCCGAGTCTGGGCTCTAGCAGGCTGACAATTGGGGTTGAGTCGTGCCTGCAAAGCTGATCTACTCGGCCATTACCTCGCTCGACGGTTTCGTCGCCGACGAGGAAGGCAACTTCGACTGGGCCGCACCGGACGAGGAGCTCCACGCTTTCGTCAACGAGCTCGAGCGCCACGCCGGCACCTACCTGTACGGCCGCCGGATGTACGAGGTGATGGTCGCGTGGGAAACGATGGCCGCATCCGCCGCTGAAGCGCCCGTCCTGCGGGACTACGCGAGCATCTGGCGGGCGGCCGACAAGGTCGTCTACTCCAGGACGCTGGAGACCGTATCCAGCTCACGGACACGTCTCGAGCGCGACTTCGACCCCGACGCCGTTCGGCGGATGAAGGCGGACGCAGAGCGCAACATCACTGTGGGCGGACCCCAGCTAGCCGCCCAGGCGATCAGAGCAGGCCTGGTCGACGAGATCCATCTTTTCGTGACGCCGGTGCTGGTGGGAGGCGGCAATCGCGCCCTGCCGAGCGACTTCGGAGTAAAACTCCACCTGCTCGACGAGCGACGCTTCGGCAACGGCGTGGTTCACGTTCACTACCGCATCGGAGACGTCGATGAAGAAACCGGTTGAGATCACCGAGGAGGAGCTAGCGCTGCTCCTGGACGCGCTGGGGGACGCCACCTTCTATCGCGACACCCGCGCGCGCGTCCTCAAGGTGGCCGTTCGCAGAGCAGCCCGCCGAGGGCCCCCGACCGAGTCCGACAGGGAGGACCACCAGGCCAAGGCGCGTGCCTATGAGGCGCTCGCGATCAAGCTGCGATCGAATCGCGCCTGAGCCCGTCACATTTGCGCGCCAGGCATACGTCAGCACAAATAGATGGACGAGCACGACCTGGCTAGCGGCTGGCCAGGCGCCGCTCGAGCAGAGCGCGCTCAGCTGGATTCGCGGACGCCAGATCGACACATGTCGATTTCAGCCGTCGCGCGATCGTCTGATTGACAAAGGAGGTTTGCAAATGAATGAGACGGTTGAGGCCGCTCGGCGCATGGTGAAGGCGATCGCCCCGGGCGCGGAGGAGATCGCCTACCACATGGAGCGCCCGCGCTCGAAAAGCATGATGTGGAAGATCGTCCGATTTGCCGATGGCAGGGGGGACGTGGTCGGGATCGGCGAGTTCGCCAAGCACTCGACGATCTATTTCTACCGCGGCACAGAGCTCGATGACGGGACCGGCTTGCTTCAGGGCGGCGGAAAGCAGATGAGGTTCATCACGCTGCGGTCGCCGGCCGACGCGGAACGGGCGGACGTGAAGAGGATGGTGCGCAAGGCGTTCAAGCTGGGTGGCGCGGCGCCTCGCGCCGCGAAAGGCGGGCCCAAGTCTCTGACAGGACGGCCGTAGAATCAGGCTCCGCCGAAAGTACGGGTGTGGGCGACCGTATTTCGCGGCAGGGGGGACCGCTATGAGCGCACCAGCGACGACGCCGACCATCAGCGAGCACGAGGCGGCGCAGGTCGATCGTGCAAACGACTCGGGCAAGACTCCCGTCGTCTTCATCCATGGGCTCTGGTTGCTCCCGAGCAGCTGGGAGCGCTGGGCGAAGCTCTTCGAAGACGCCGGCTACATCGCGGCGACGCCCGGCTGGCCCGATGATCCCGAGACCGTCGCCGAGGCAAAGGCGCATCCCGACGTCTTCGCGGGCAAGGGTGTCGGCCAGGTCGCCGATCACATGTCTGCATTCATTCGCAAGCTCAACAAGAAGCCGGCCGTGATCGGCCATTCGTTCGGCGGCCTGATGGCCCAGATCGTCGCCGGGCGCGGTCTCGCGGCGGCTTCGGTCGCGATCGACCCAGCGCCATTCCGGGGCGTCCTGCCGTTGCCCTTCTCCGCCCTGAAGTCAGCCAGCCCCGTCCTGGGCAACCCGGCGAACTTCAACCGGGCGGTCCCGCTCACATACGAGCAGTTCCGCTACGGCTTCGCGAACGCGGTCGGGGAGGATGAGGCGAAAGAGCTTTACAACACCTTCGCGGTGCCCGCGCCTGGCGAGCCGCTGTTCCAGGCCGCGGCGGCGAACCTCAACCCGTGGAGCGTGGTGAAGGTGGATACGAAGAATCCCGAGAGGGGACCGATGCTGTTGATCTCCGGCGAGAAGGACAACACGGTGCCCTGGTCGATCGTCAACGCTTCCTACAAGCTGCAGAAGCGCAACCCCGGCGTCACCGAGGTGGCCAGGATCCCGAACCGTGGCCACGCGCTGGTGATCGACAGCGGATGGCGCGACGTCGCGCAGACCAGCCTCGACTTTGTCCGCCGATTCGCGGAGCCGTGAAGAAGCTGGAGGCGGAGACCGAGCGGCTGACCAGCACGCCGCAGGCGGGCATCTTCGCCCTCGGCACCGCCTCCCACGCATATCTCGAGTTCGACATCAAAGCCGGGGTGGCACGCCGAGCCCTTGTTGAAGCCGTGGCCGGCCTGCGCGAGCCGCGGACGACGATGGGCGGCGTGAATCTCGTCGCGGGGTTCAGGCCGGAGCTCTGGCGGTCGGTCGCGCCGAAGGAGGCTCCGGATGAGGTGGCCGGGTTCAACCAGGACATCACCGGTGCCGGCGGCTATCGGATCCCGGCGACTCAGCACGACGCGGTGCTGTGGATCTCAGGGAGCGCCTATGACGTCGTGTTCGACGTCTCGCGGCAAGTGATCGCGGCGCTCTACGGCGTCGCGCGCATCGCGGAGGAGACGTCCAGCTGGCCGTACCACCATGACCGCGACCTCACCGGGTTCATCGATGGGACCGAGAACCCGACCCTCATCGAGGCGCCGGAGATTGCCCTCATCCCGGAGTCCGCCCGCGGGGGCGGCGGCTCGATCCTGTTGCTGCAGAGGTGGAGTCACGACGCGGCTGAGTGGGAGTCGCAAAGTGTCGCTCGGCAGGAGGCGGTCATCGGCCGCACCAAACCCGACAGCGTCGAGCTCGACAACCGTCCCGCCGACTCGCACGCCGCGCGGACCGACCAGGACGACTTCGGCAAGATCTTTCGCCGCAACATGCCATACGGGACCGTCGCCGACCACGGCACGATGTTCGTCGGGTTCACCGCGGTGCAGGACCGCCTCGTCGGAATGCTCGAGAACATGGCCGGGCTGAAGGATGGCGTGCGCGACGCGCTGACCTATTTCGCGAAGCCGCTGACCGGCGCCTACTACTTCATCCCGTCGATCGAATCACTCAGGCGATACACGTCCTAGCTCACGGGCGGTAGCCCTCGCCCACGCCTCTACAGTGGAGCGGGTGAAGGTCAGCCCGGCGAGGCCGCCCGTCGCCCCCCAACGCCCGCGGATCCTCGAGGCGCACGGCGACCGGCGCGTCGACCCCTACTACTGGATGCGGGACCGGCAGGACCCGGAGGTCATCGCCTATCTCGAGGCAGAGAACGCCCACGCCGAGGCGGTCATGGCCTCCTCGGCGGAGCTCCAGGACACGCTGTACCGCGAGATCGTCGGCCGGGTCCAGGAGACCGACACCTCGGCGCCGACCTTCTACCAAGGCTGGTGGACGTACACCCGCACGGTCCAGGGCCTCGACTACGAGATCTACTGTCGCCGGCTCAGCTCGATGGACGCCGCCGAGCAGGTGATTCTGGATGGCAATGAGCTGGCCAAGGGACACGAGTATTTCGACCTCGGCTACGTCGAGCGGAGCCCCGACGAGACGCTTGTCGCATACGCCGCGGACGTCAATGGGTCGGAACTGCACGAGCTGCGCTTTCGCGACCTCGCGACCGGGACGGATCTCGACGACGCGGTGCAGGGGGTGCACTACGGCGCCGCGTGGTCAGCCGACAGCAGAACGTTCTTCTACGTCAAGCCGGACCATTCGCTGCGGCCGTACCAGGTTTGGCGCCACGCCATCGGCACCCCGGTCGACCGCGACGTCCTCGTCCTCGAGGAGGCCGACGAGCGCTTCGAGGTGAGCGTCGAGCTCTCCAAGAGCGAGCGATACATCTTCATCACCACATCGAGCGAGGTGACGAGCGAAGCACGCTTCGTGCCCGGCGACAAGCCGGATGCCGAGCCGCTTCTGATCGAGGCGCGCCGCGAGAGCATCGAATACTCGGTGGAGCACCAGGCGGACCGATTCCTCATCCTCACCAACGACGCCGCGCGGAACTTCCGACTCATGGCCGCGCCGGTCTCGGTCCCAGGCCGGTCCTCGTGGACGGAGGTCGTTCCGGAGCGGCCGGGCGTGCGCCTCAACTCCACCGACGTGCACCTGAACCATGTCGTTCTGGGCCAGCGCTCCGACGGCCTCCAGCGTCTCGAGATCCTAGACACCGCGAGCGGTGAGATGCACGTCGTCGATCAGCCTGACGCCACTTACACCGCGTTCCCCGGATCCAACCCCGACTACGACAGCCACGTCACGCGCTTTTTCTACACGTCGCTGAACGCGCCCTGGTCGGCCGTCGACTACGACATGCGCACGCGCGAGAGGACGATCGTCAAAGAGCAGCCGGTGCGGGGTGGCTACGACCGGGCGCAGTACGCGACCGAGCGTTTGTGGGCAAAGGCTGCGGACGGCGCCGAGGTGCCGATCTCGCTGGTGTACCGGCGAGGTACTGCGAAGCCGGCGCCGCTTCTCCTCAACGGCTACGGCGCGTACGAGGCTTCCACCGACCCGATGTTCGACCCCGCACGTCTCAGCCTTCTCGACCGCGGCTTCGTCTTCGCGATCGCTCACGTGCGAGGCGGTGGCGAGATGGGGAGGGAGTGGTACGAAAACGGCAGGCTGCTGCACAAGCGCAACACGTTCGACGATTTCGTCGCGTGCGCCGAGCACCTCATCAACGAGGGCTACACGGGGCGACGCACGCTCGCGATCCGCGGACGGAGCGCCGGCGGCCTCCTCATCGGCGCGGTGATCAACCAGCGCCCCGAGCTCTTCGGCGTAGCGGTGGCGCAGGTGCCCTTCGTGGACGCGTTGACCACGATGCTGGATGACAAGCTGCCGCTGACGGTCAGCGAGTACGACGAGTGGGGCAATCCGAAGGAGCCCGAGTACTACCGCTACATCAAGAGCTACTCGCCGTACGACAACGTGCGCCGTGCCGGCTACCCAGCCTTGTTCGTGATGGGCGGGCTGAACGACCCGCGGGTCTCGTACTGGGAGCCGGCCAAGTGGGTGGCGAAGCTGCGAGGCATGAACCCCGACAGCTGCGTGGTGCTCAAAACCCAGATGGGGTCCGGTCACTCGGGACCTTCCGGGCGCTACGAGTCATGGCGCGAGGAGGCCCAGGTGATGGCTTTCATCGTCGACCACCTCGGTCTTGACTTGGCGGCCGAAGCCGGATAGTCTAGGTCTCAGCGCACACCCATCCGGGTGTGTCCATTCGTGCTTCGGAGTGTGTTAATGGGCGACATCAACAAAACCCGCTTCACCGTCAAGGGTGAAGTGCGCCCATCCGCACACTATTGAGTCTGGTCCGGTAGCCGAAAACTAGAAACCAGAAACTCAAGCAAGGACCGTGCGGTTGTCGGGCACCGCCACGGTCCTTTTCTTTTGCCTCGAAAAACCAGGAGTGAGCCATGACCACCGCAGCGATCGAAATCAAAGGAGTCACGAAGAGCTTCCGGCGCCGCGAGCGCGGACCAGGCACGTCCTGGTGGCGGCGCGACTGGAAGGACAAGGTCGCCCTGCACGAGCTCGACCTGACCGTCGACGCCGGAGGCGTGACCGGCATCCTCGGGCCCAACGGGAGCGGCAAGTCGACCGTGATCCGAATCCTCGCCACGCTGCTCACACCCGACGCGGGCAGCGCGAAGGTGTTCGGCTGGAATGTCGTGACCGAGGCCCGAGAGGTCCGGCGTCACGTGAACCGGGTCTCGGTCGAGGCGTCGTTCTTCAAGGAGCTGAGCCCCTGGGAGAACATGATCTACGCCGCGCGGCTCTACGGCGGCGGCATGTCGGGCACCCGCGAGCAGGTGGTGGCGATCCTCGAACGCCTTGGCCTGCCGCTCGACGCGATGGACGAGCCGATGAAGCAGCTGTCCCGCGGACAGCAGCAGAAGGTTGCGATCGCGCGGAGCTTCCTGACCGCGCCGTCCCTGCTCCTGATGGACGAGCCGACGACCGGGCTCGACCCGCGCTCGAAGAAAGAGGTCCAGGCGATGCTCGAGATCCTGCGGGCGGAGCGCGAGGTCACCGTCCTGCTTTGCACGCACGACATGGACGAGGCCGCGGCGCTCTGCGACCGCGTGCTGATGATGGACGGCGGGCGGGTGCTGGCCGATGGCACGCCTGCCGAGCTCTGCCGACGGCACGGCGGAGCGACGCTCGAGGACGTCTTCATGCACCTCACCGGCAAGACGCTCGAGGCACAAGACCAGGAGGCGGCCGAGGAGGTCGAGGCGTGAACGTGAAGGTCCAGGCACAGCGCGGCGAGCTGAATGCGCTGTTCGGATTTGCCGAGCGGTCGATGCACTCGGTCCGGCGGTACTGGGTCTGGGAGGTGGTCTGGCTCTTCTACAGCATGGTCAGCGTGCTCTCGATCGGCTTCCTCGCATCCGGGCTTGGCACCCTGGGCGGCAACGGGTCGTTCGACCTGCACCGGACGCAGCTGTACCTGCTGATCGGCTCGCTGCTCTGGGGCTACCTGTCGCTCGTCTTCATGGAGGCGGCGTTCGCCATCGCGTGGGAGCGATGGGAGGGAACCATCGAGTACACGTTCATGGCGCCGATCCGCCGGGTGACGCACCTGATGGGCATCTGCCTTTTCGCGATCGGCTACGGCCTGGTCCGGACCTTCGTCGTGCTGCTCGCGGCGATCGCCATGTTCAAGCTCGACTTCTCCCACGCCGACATCGGCGCGGCCGTCGCCGTCCTGGCGGCGTCGACTCTTCCCCTCATCGGGCTCGCCATCTTCACCTCGGTGTTGCCGATGGTCTCGCCGCAGAAGGGCGAGCAGATGTCGTTCGCGGTCCAGGGCTTCCTGCTCCTGGTCTCCGGCGTCTACTACCCGCTGACCGTCCTGCCGATCCCGCTGCAGCTGGCGGGCTACGCGAGCCCCCTCACGTACGCCCTCGACGGGATGCGCAGGAGCCTCTTGAACGGCGCGAGCCTGGCCGACGTCCTGCCGGCGGTTGCCATCCTCCTGGCGATGGGTGCGGTCATGATTCCCGCCGCCGTCTGGGTCTTCAGCTGGGCGGAAAGGCGGGCCAAGCGTCTCGGCCTCTTGAAGCGCAGCGGGTAAAGGGAAGTAAGCAACCCCGAAGCAGAAAGAGGGCGATACCCAAACTAATGTTTGGTGATATCACATTCCGGCCCAAGATCTAGGGCTCGCCATGGGTCAGGGCGCAACATGATGCGCTAGGTACCACCTTGTGCCTGTTTGGGCTCTCCACATCTTGTGGTAAAGGTATTGACAGGCTTAGGGCGGGGGGTTACTGTCTGCGGCGAATCGCGGTGATCAGTGGGGAGAAGTGGTGAATCCATCAAACATAGAACCATACGTCGCACCCTACGTCCAAGTAAGGCACGCCATACACCTTCTCTACGCCACTTCTCCCCGCAGCCGCGATGGGGCCTCTGACCTCGGTGTCAACCACCGGTTCGACAAGCACGGAAACCGCCTCCCGCTCGAGCTCCACGGGTGCGGCTGCAGCCTTTGCGCCCGCAGCCACCGCCGCCGGCTCAGCTTCTGGGAGGCAAGATGAGTGTTCACCGGGGCGCATCGCGTGAAGGTGGACGACAAAGGCCGGCTCGCGATCCCCGTCCAGTTTCGCAAGCAGCTGCGCGAGGGAAGCTTCGTCTCGGTGAGCCAGGACAGCGTCCTCGCGATCTATCCACCGGACCTGTGGGCAGCCCTCGCCGACCAGCTCAAGAGCCCGCTGCCGGGTCCCGACCAGCGAGCGCTGGCGCGCACGCTGTACTCGATGTCGGACCCGTTCGAGCCGGACGGACAGGGACGGATCAGCCTGCAGCCCGAACAGCGCCGCCTGGCGGCGATCGAGACCCCGTCGACGGTAGTGGTGATCGGCATGGGCTCGCGGGTGGAAATCTGGCCCGAGGCCCGATGGGACAACTACAACACCGACGCATCAGGGCGCTTTACCGAATTCGCTGACAGGGTGATCTCAGGGCATTAGTCCGCACGTACCAGCACTTTCACAAGAGGTAATAGAGCTGCTCCAGCCCCGGGTGGGGGCGGTCGCGATCGACTGCACCCTCGGGCAGGCGGGCCACGCCCGCCAGATCCTGGAGAGGATCACACCTGGCGGCAGGCTGCTCGGGATCGACCGCGATCCCGCCGCGGTCGAGGCCGGCCAGGAGTCGCTGGCGTCGTTCGGCAGCGCAACGGTGCTCGTCCACGGACGGTTTTCCGAGCTTGGCGCGATGGCTGCTCAACACGGTTTTGTGCCGGCGGACCTGATCCTCTTCGACTTCGGTCTCAGCAGTACGCAGATCGACGACCCCGAGCGGGGGTTCAGCTTCCGCTCAGGTGGGCCGCTCGACATGCGCATGGACCCCGGCACCACGCTCACGGCATCGGCGATCGTCAACAAGTACGACGTCGCCGAGATCGAGCGGATCCTCCGGGAGTACGGCGAAGAACGCTGGGCTCGCCGGATCGCGCAGTTCATCGTGGCGCGGCGCCCGCTCCGCACCACGCTCGACCTGGCTTCGGCCGTCGAGTCCGCGATCCCTCGCCGAGCCTGGCCGCGCGACATCCACGTCGCGACGAGGACCTTTCAAGCGATCCGGATCGCCGTCAACGACGAGCTCGGCGAGATCGAGCAAGGACTCAGAGCAGCTCTTTCGACACTTAAGCCCGGTGGTCGTATGGCGACGATCAGCTTCCATTCCCTGGAAGACCGCTTGGTCAAGTCATTCTTCAACGTCGAGTCCAAAGACTGTATCTGCCCACCCCAGCAGCCAGTCTGCACCTGCGGCCACCGGGCCGCCCTCCGCATCGTGACCCGTCACGTCGTGCGGCCGTCCGAAGAGGAAGTGGCCGCGAACCCCCGCGCCCGGTCCGCCCGCCTTAGAGTCGCGGAAAAAATCTGATTCCACAAAGTCCTGGTGGCCGGCATAACCCCTCCGGTCACCAGGCAACCCCCCCGGGGGCTTTCCCTCTCCCCTTCAGGGGAGAGGGCCAGGGTGAGGGGCAAACAAAGAAGTACTAGCAAAGGATGAAGTTCACGTCTTGACATCGACCCGAATACTGGCCCGACGGCGCCTGGGCACGACCAGCGCACCGCACGTCACCGCCCCGCCCCGGCGGCGACGGCGCACGCGTGGCTTCGTCCAGGTCGCGAGCACCGCCGCCGCCGAGCGGCTGCGGCTGAACCGGTTCGGCCACGCCTACGTGGGCGTGGGTGCTGTCGTGATCGCGCTCTTCTTCTACCTCGCCCTGGCGGCTCAGATCACGCAGTCCTCCTACGACATCAGCCGCCTGCAGGACCAGCAGCGCCAGCTCATCGCGGAGCAGGACCAGCTGCGCTACCAGGAGGTGACCCTGCACGCCCCCGCCCAGGTCCAGCAGCAGGCGTCGCAAAGCGGCATGCAGCGCGTCGTCCCGGCCAGCTACGTGCCGGGACAGCTGGTGGCGATCGACCTCGCGGCCCCGGTCGGTGCGTCGCCGACCGACTCGACCCCGCGCTGGCTCCGCGCCGTGGCGGTGGTGGTCAACAGGATCGGCGGCACGCGCGACGTGATGGCGGCGGGCAATAAGTAATTGAGCACAAGGGCCCTCTCATCGAGGCGCCCCGGTCGCGTCGAGCGCGTCGGTTCGGCCCGCCTCCGCGTCCTTTCTATGTTCGTGGTCGCGATGCTGCTGGCCGGGGCGGTCTGGTCGCGCCTCGCCTACTGGCAGGTTGCCCAGCACGGCCGCCTCACGTCCCAGGCGCAGGCGCAGTACCGCGAGTACGTCGAGCTGCCCGCTGTGCGCGGCGCGATCTTCGACCGCAACCTCACGCAGCTCGTCGTCAACACCACGGTCTACTCGGCCTTCGTGTCCCCGGACCAGGTCCCGTCGAACGAGCGCGACCGCGTCGCGCAGGGACTCGCCACAGTGCTCGGCGTGGACAAGACCAAGACCTTCGCGACGCTCGAGACGAATGCCAAGTTCGCCTACATAGCTCGCCGTTTTCCGAAGACCAAGGCCGACCAGCTCAGCGCGTTGAAGCTGCCGGGAGTGGGCCTCGAACAGGAAACGCAGCGCTCATACCTGCCCGGCATCGCCCCCGGCACGACCCTCGCCTCCAACCTGCTGGGCTTCGTCGACTGGACGGGCAACGGCAACTACGGGCTCGAGCAGAAATACCAGGCCGCCCTCGCGGGCACGCCCGGCTATATCTCGAGCTTCCGCGACCTGGCCAACCGCGAGATAGTCCTGGGCACCCACACGCACCAGGACCCCCTTCCCGGCTCGGACCTCGTCCTGTCGCTCGACGCCAACATCCAGTACGCGGCCGAGCAAGCACTCGCCGCCGGGGTGAAGACGGACAACGCCGAGAGCGGCAGCGTTCTGGTCATGGATCCCCAGACCGGCGGTATCGTCGCGTGGGCCGATTACCCGAGCTACAACGCCAACGACTTCAATCACACCGACCCCGCGATGTTCAAGGACAACGTGCTGGGCTATGTCTACGAGCCGGGCTCAGTGATGAAGGTGGTCACGCTCGGTGGAG